>FTCS01001368.1_pt1 | contig 20174 bp, 15 predicted proteins | sample 1639391 | NCBI WGS metagenome assembly FTCS01 (sample SAMEA3914864, study PRJEB12502) | metagenome | biome: forest; material: soil | place: USA | collected 2012-03-12 | depth 0.3 m | reverse complement strand
TCCGGTGACTGCTCCTCATAACTAATGGGGCGATTCTAAATTATTTCGCGCAGACTTTCAAGCTGCGTTCCCGGAACCGACGTCGTGATGAGACCGTTCGAGCCTGAACGCAACGCCGTCTCCGCATCCGAAAGGATGCGTGAGGCCGAAGGCCGCGGCTCTCGGACGCAACGCATGCCCGTGCGAACGCTCCCGCGCCGCCGACCCCGCCCGCGGAGCCATCCTCTTCCCGCTGCCGGCCTCTCGGACTCGTCACTCGTGTGCGCTCTACCCGCGTCGCCCCACGCGGACCTCCCCACGACGACCCTCCACGCTCACCCTCCACCCTCACCGCCGCGCGATGATCACCACGCTGTAGGCGACCGCCACGCGCGTCCCCGGGTTCAGGTACGAATGCCGCTGGTCGCCCCGAAACGCCACCACGTCTCCGGCCTCGAGGCGGTATTCCTCTCCGGAGGCGATGAGCACGATCTCGCCGGTCTCGCAGGTGAGGTACTCGCGCGTCCCCGGCGTGTGAGGAATGCCCGTCATCTTGGTGCGCGGTGGCAGCTCCATGCGATCGAGCTCCATGCCCGGGATCGGATCCGGCAGGAGCTTCCGGATCCACACCGCGCCGCGTGATTTCAGCGGCAGCGCCGCCTTCGGATAGTGCCGTGCTTCCGAGCGCGGCGCAGCGATGAGCTCCTCGAGCGTCACCTGGAACGCCGTCGCCACGCGATCCAGCACCGCGAGCGTCGGGTTGGCGGCGCCCGATTCGAGATTCGCCCAGGTGGCGCGCGGAAGCCCGGCCGTCTTCGCCATTTGCGCCTGCGTCAGCGCTCGACCTTCACGAAGCGCGCGCATGTTGTTGCCGAGCCGGGAAGCGACGTCGTTCATGGCGGCCATGCCAAGGACGTAGCAGCGCTCCAATACATTGTCACGGATGCCATCGCGCCAGAATGGGCGGGCCATGCTGGGAACATGGAGATCCGAAACACAGGCGTGGTGGTGACGGGAGCGAGCCGAGGCTTGGGCCTCGAGCTCTCGCGGGCGCTCGCTCGGGAAGGCGCGCGCGTGGTGATGGTGGCGCGGAACGCGCGTGACCTCGAGGACGCGGTACGCGTGGTGAAGGACGATGCGGCAACGGCAGGGCAGGGCGGAGCAGCCCACGGCCTCGCGTTCGACGTCGGCGCGAAGGAGGCGGTGCATCGGATCGGCGGCGCGGCCGGTGCGCTCGTGGGAGACATCGACCTCGTCGTGCACGCGGCGAGCACGCTCGGGCCCGTGCCCATGCCGCTCCTGCTCGACACCGACTGCGAGGACCTCGAGCGCGTGCTCGCCGTGAACCTCGTCGGTCCGTTCCGGCTCACGAAGGTGCTCGCGGGCCCGATGGTGCTTCGCAAGCGGGGGCTCGTGATCTTCGTGAGCTCGGATGCAGCGGTCAGCGCGTATGCGGGCTGGGGCTCCTACGGCATCTCGAAGGCGGCGCAGGATCACCTGGCGCGCTCGCTGGCCGCCGAGCTCGATCCGGTTCGCTTCCTCGCGGTCGACCCCGGCGAGATGGACACGAAGATGCACGCCGACGCGATGCCCGACGCGGATCGCTCGACGTTGGCGCGGCCGGCCGACGTCGCGGCGCGCCTCGTGACGCTCATCCGAAACGCGGAGTCGGTGGCGAACGGCTCGCGGCACGTTCTCTCGAACGACAGCGGAGGTACGTGATGAAGCCGGCGACGACACCACGCAGCGTGCGTGAGCTGCGGATCCTCGTGGTCGACGCATTCGATGGCACGGGCGAGACGTTTCCGGCCGGATCGCTGCCGGAGCTCCTCCGCGCCGGCGACCTCGTCGTCGTCAACGACGCGGCCACGCTCCCGGCGTCGCTGCCAGCTCGCACTGCGAGCGGTGAGGCCGTCGAGCTGCGGATCGTGGGCGCCACCGACGTCGACGGCAGCGCGCTCTTCTTCACGGCGGCGCTGCTCGGCAGCGGCGACTATCGCACGCCGACCGAGCACCGCCCGCCACCGCCGCCAGTGAAGCCCGGTGACGTCCTCACGGTCGGCGACGAGCTCGTCGCGCACGTGGACGCGCTCTCGGTGCTCTCCGATCACCTCCTTCACATCGAGCTCGTCCTGCGCGAGCCATTCGCCGATCCCTCGGAAATATGGGCGGCTTTGTACCGGGCGGGTCGACCCGTGCAGTATGCACACGTGCCGGCGCCGCTCGCGCTGTGGGACGTGCAGAACGTGTGGGCGGGACGCCCGTGGGCGGTCGAGATGCCGTCGGCGGGCCGTGCGCTCGACATCGGGACGCTGCTCGCGCTCCGCGCGCGTGGCATCGAGGTGGCGGCGATCACCCACGCCGCGGGCGTGTCCGCGACGGGGCACCCGGAGATCGACGCATGCCTTCCGCTGCCCGAGCGCTTCGAGGTCAGCGAGGCGACGGCGACGGCGGTGAACCGCGCCAGAGCACGTGGCGGTCGCGTGATTGCCATCGGCACGAGCGTTGTGCGCGCGCTCGAGTCGGCGGCGCGCGTCACCGGCGTCGCGAACGGAGAAGCGCTGCGCGGCGCGGCCGGCGTCACCGATCTGCTCCTCGGTCCGGAGACGCCGCGCGCCGTCGTCGACGCCGTCCTCACGGGCGTCCACGAATCCGATACCACGCACTTCACGCTGCTGAAGGCGTTCGCCGATCGCGCGAAGCTGGACGACGCCCTCGCCAGCGCGGTCCGCGAAGACCTCCTCGGTCACGAGTTCGGCGATGCGTGGCTCGTGTGGGGAGCGCGCGCGGGTGAGACGGCTCGTGTCGCACAACGCGAGCACGTTGCTCGCTCGACGACGCTTGGTGCTCCTGCGCGGTGCGGCTGCGGTGCTACAGTCGCGGCGTGAAGTTCGTTCACGCTGCCGATCTCCACATCGACAGCCCTCTGCGTGGGCTCGACAAGTACGAAGGGGCACCGGCGGCACGCCTGCGCGCCGCCACACGACGTGCGCTCGAGAACCTGGTCGCGCTCTGCATCGACGAGCAGGCGGCGTTCCTTCTCCTCGCCGGAGACGTGTTCGACGGCAGCTGGAAGGACTTCTCCACGGGGCTCTTCTTCGCGACGCAGATGACGAAGCTGCGTGAGGCGAAGATCCCCGTCGTCATCGTGCGCGGGAATCACGACGCCGCGAGCTCGATCACGAAGAGCCTTCGTTTGCCGGACAACGTGCGCGAGCTGTCCTCGAAGAAGCCCGACACGATCGACCTGCCGGATGCCGGCGCGTGCGTGCACGGCCAGAGCTTCGCGCAGCGCGCCACCACCGACGACCTCGCGGCCCGCTACCCGGACGCGGTCCGCGGCGCGTTCAACATCGGTCTCCTGCACACGTGCCTCGACGGGCGCGAAGGCCACGAGCGCTACGCGCCGACCACGCTCGAGACGATGCGCGCCAAGGGCTACGACTACTGGGCGCTCGGTCACGTGCACGCGCGCGAGGTGCTGTCGAAGGAGCCGTGGATCGTCTTTCCCGGCAATCTCCAGGGCCGCCACGCGAAGGAGACCGGCAGCAAGGGCGCGAGCGTGATCACGGTCGACGGCGGCGTCGTGAAATCGGTCGAGCATCGCGCGCTCGACGTGGTGCGCTGGGAGCAGCTCGTGATCGACGCGAGCGAGGCGACCGACGTGTACGAGGTCGTCGACCGCGCGCGTGACGCGCTCGCGAGGCAGGCGGAGGCGTCTCCGGATCGGCTCCTCGCGGCGCGGCTCTTCGTGTCGGGCAGCACGCGCGCGAACGGCGCCATCCGCAACGACGAAGAGCACTTCGTCGCGCAGCTCCGTGCCGCCGCGAACGACGGGCTCGGCGACGGCGTGTGGCTCGAGAAAATCGTGGTGCAGACGCGCTCGACGTTCGACCTCGCCAAGGTGCGCGAAGAGGCGGGCGCGGTCGGGCATCTCGCGCGGCGCCTTGCGACGATCAAGGCCGATCCGAGCGAGCTGGCGGAGCTCGTCGCCGTGCTCGCGGAGCTCGACAAGAAGCTGCCGTCGGAGCTCCGCGAAGGAGAGGGGGCGCTCCTCCTGAGCGACCCGGCCACGCTGCGCGCCATCGTCGAGGACGTGGAGCAGACGCTCTTGCCGCGGCTCCTCGAAACGCCGTCGTCGTCGTCGTCATCCTCGCGAGAGGGCGGAGCACGCTGATGCGCATCGCGCAGCTCCAGCTCATCGCATACGGCCCGTTTCGAGGGCTCGACCTCGATCTCTCCGCGCCCGGCATTCACGTGGTCTTCGGGCGCAACGAGGCCGGCAAGAGCACCACGCTGCGTGCCATCACCGGCCTCCTCTACGGCATCGACACGCGCACGCTCGATGCACACGTCCACAAGCCCAACGAGCTGCGCATCGGCGGAACGCTCGTCGGCGACGACGGCGCGCGCGTCCGCGTGGTCCGCCGCAAGGGCGTCTCGAAGGGCGGCGCAAACACGCTCCTCGACGATCGCGGGCAGGCCATCGACGACGCCGTTCTCCAGAAGCTCCTCCACGGCGTATCGGAAGAGACGTTCCGTCATGCGTTCGGGCTCGATCACCACACGCTGAAGGCCGGCGCAGAGGCGCTCCTCGAAGGGCGTGGCGACATCGGTGGAAGCTTGTTCGATGCGAGCGTCGGCGGCGGCGGTGACGCGCGCAGCCTGCTGGCCCAGCTCAACGACGAGGCCGACAAGCTGTACAAGCCGCGCGCTTCGGCGCCGGCGCTCAATGCCGCCCTCAAGGAGCTCGCCGAGGCGCAGAAGGCGATCAAGGACAAGCAGAGCAACCCCGATGCCTTCGTGACCCAGGAGAAGGAGATCGAGGAAGCGCGCAAGCGACGCGACGAGCTCTCCGCGCGTCGCACGGAGCTGTCGCGGCGGCTTTCGCAGATCTCACGCGCACGACACCGCGTGCCGCTCGAGCGAAGGCGCGCGCAGGCGGCGGCGGCGTTCGCCGCGTTCGGCGAGGTCACGCGGCATGCCGCGCGCATCACGTCGCTCCACGCGCGCCTCGACTCGTACGAGGGCGCGATGAAGGCGCATCGCGACGGGAGCGCGAAGATCGAGCTGCTGCGCGATCGCGTCGCCGAGACCGCACGGCGCGCCGGGGTGGCCAAGGCGGCGAGCGGCGACAAGGAGTTGCGCATCGACGTCCGCACGCAGACGCGCATCCAGAAGCTCGTCGGCGACCGAAATGCCCTGAAAAGCCAGCTCGAAACGAATCGCGGGGAAATTGCACGCATCGAGCGCGAGCTCGCGCGGCATCGTGCGGAGCTGGCCTCCGCCGACGGCATCGACGCCGTTGCCGTGGCCGCGCTCGAACGTGCGGTGACCTCGGCGCGCAAGCTCGGTGACCTCGGCGCGCGACACGCGACGGAGGTGAGCCGGGCCGCGCGCCGTCGCACCGATATCGAGACCAAGGTCGCCGCGCTCGGGCTGTTCGACGGGACGCTCGAGGCGCTCGTTGCCCTTCGACCACCGCCGTCCGCGTCGCTCGACGAGCTCGCGGCGCGGGCCGCGGAGATCGAACGCGCGATCGTCCGGCAGACCGACGCCGCTGCTGCTCTCGAGGCGCAAGCGCTCTCGACCGAGCAACAGCTCGCCGCCGCGAGCGGCGCGTTCGCTCCGCCGAGCGCCGCCGATCTGCTCGCCGCACGTGCCGCGCGCGACGAAGCATGGACGCGCTTGCGAGAGCGCCGCGTAGCGAGCGAAGGGCCTCTCCTCGACGCGAGCGCCCTCGCGAAGCTCGAGTCGACGTTCGATCGCGCGCTCCGCGACGCCGACGTCATCGTCGATCGCATGCTGGCCGAGGCCGATCGCGTCGCGACGCTCGAGCGCCTTCGTGCGCAGCAGACCACGCTCGCGCAGCAGCTCGCGGCCGCTACCGGCGAGCGCGACAAATCGATCGCCGCACGGACCGCGCTCGAGGAAGAGCATCAGCGCATGTGGAACGACGCCGGCATCGCGCCGCCCGCCGGGCGAAGGCTCGCGCTCGGCGAGATGCGGATGTGGCTCGGCAAGCACGCACAGATCGTCGAGGCGTTCGCCGCCGTGCGCGATGCCGAGCTCGACGCTGCGGAGACGATGCGCGTGATGACGGCTGCGCGCGACGACGTCGCCGCGGCGCTGGCACCGTTCGATGCGACGCGCGCGGCGAGTGCCGAGCGACCGGAACGAACCGAACGAACCGAACGAACGCTGACCGAGCTGCTCGACGTGGCCACCCCGCGCCTCGAGAGCATCGAATCGGCACGCCGCACGGCAGCCGAGGCGGCGCGAGCGATCACGAAGCTCGACGTCCAGCTCGACGAACGAAAGACGGCCGCTGAGCGCGACAAGGCCGCGCTCGCGGAGATGGAGACGCGCCTCCGTGAGCTCGTCGCGCCGCTCGGCGTCGCAGCCGACGCGGACGGCGACGAGATCCTGCATTCGCTCGATGCGCTTCGCGAGCTCTTCACGCTCGAAGACCAACGCGCCGAGGCCGAATCGCGCGCGTCGGCCGCCGCTGCCGAAGCAGCGTCGTTCGAGCAAGAAGCCGCGCGCGCGGCCGCCGACCTCGCGCCGGATCTCGTGGGGCTCCCCGCACGCGAGATCGTCGTCGAGCTCGCCGCGCGCAGCAAGAAGGCACACGCCGCCGAAGAGCAGCTCGCCGGAATCGACGCCCAGCTCGCCGAGCTCGAGGACGACGTCGTCTCCGACGAGATCCGTGCGCTCGTCGCCGACCCGGAAGGCGCGCAGCGCGCCGTCGAGGAGCTCGACGCAGATCTGGAGGAGGTCGACCGAGAGCAGACGCGATGGGCGCACACGCTCGGCGCTCGCGAAGGAGGTCTCGAACGAATGCGCGCCGACAGCGGCGCCGCGGACCAAGCGCTCGAAGCGCAGGAGGCGCTCGCGCGCGTTCGCCTCGTCGTCGAGCGCTATGCGCGCGCGCGGATCGGCGCGTTCATCCTCGGCCGGGAGATCGAGCGTTATCGCGCGGAGAATCAGGGCCCGATGCTGACGAAGGCCTCGGAGCTGTTCGCGAAGCTGACGCTCGGTCGCTACGCGGGCGTCCGCGCCGGCTACAACGACAAGGACAAGCCGGCGCTCAAGTGCATCCGTGAGGGCGAGCGCGGCGTCGAGGTCGAGGTCGACATCGAGGGCCTGAGCGAGGGGACGCGCGACCAGCTCTATCTGAGCCTCCGGATCGCGAGCCTCCTCCGCTATGCGGACCTCGCGGAGCCGATGCCGCTCGTGCTCGACGACGTGCTCATCCAGTTCGACGACGAGCGCTCGCGCGCGACGCTGGAGGTCATCGCCGAGCTCTCGAAGCGCATGCAGGTGCTGTTCTTCACGCACCATGCGCGGCTGGTGGACCTGGCGCGCGCCGCCGTCCCGGCTTCGCTGCTCACGGTTCACGAGCTGTCGAGCGCACCGCCGGCCGCCGGCGTTCAGGTTTCGTTACAAACAGAAATCGTCGACCCCCGTTGACCGGAGGCCAGCTCGCGCTAGCTTGTCCTCACGGCGTGAGGCGAGGTGCCCACGCTCGAAACCCCGCCGGGAGCGAGAGTGCCTCGGCGAGTTGGAGACAACATGCATCCTGCATTTTATTCGTGGTGGAAACACGCCCGTCGTCACGCGGCGTATGCCGAGGCTTGTCAGCGCGCGGGCGGTGAAGGCCCTTCAGAAGGCGCTTTTTGTGGCCCCGGACGCGGTGGCGACGGTCCGCCGCACGGTCACGGACCTCATGGCCACGGCCATGGTCCCGGCCATGGTCCCGGACCCGGCTTCGGCGGCCGCTTCGGTGGCGGACCGCCCGACGACGGCGGCATCTTCGGCGTGCGACGGCCTCTGCGCTTCCTCGCGCACAAGCTCGACCTCACCGAGGCGCAAGTCGCGGTGCTCGCGCGCATCCTCGACGAGCTCAAGACCGAGCGCGCGCAAGCCGAGGTCGACAATCGACGCACGGTGAGCGCGTTCGCCGACGCCGTCGAGGGCGCGGAGTTCGGCGAGCCTCGCGCACGCGAGGGCGCCGATCTGCGCGTGAAGGCCGCAGAACGCCTTCGGGACGCCGTCACGCTCGCCCTCTCGCGCATCCACGCGATGCTCGAGGAGGATCAGCGCAAACGGCTCTCGTACCTGATCCGCACGGGTATCGTAACCTTGTGACGTGATCTCGAAGAGGAGCGCTCGCGCGTCGTCGTTTCGATCTCTCTCCGCGTTCGTCGCGGCGCTCCTCGCATCTTCGCTGCTCGCCGCGTGCGGGGCCGGTGTTCCTCCGGCCATCCGCGACGAGCTCGCGCGTTCGCCGCGCGGAACGGTCACGGTCGTCTTCTTCACCGACTTCCAGTGCCCGTTCTGCCGGCGCACGCATGCCGCGCTCGCGCCGATCGTCGCGGAGCACGCGGGTCGCGTTCGTGTCGTGACACGACACGTCCCGCTTCACATGCATCCCGATGCTCGCACCGCTGCACGCGTGGCCGTGTGCACGGAGTCGCTCGCCGCGCACGATGCCGTGCTCGACGATCTCTACCGCGCGCCGGATCTCGGCGAGGCGGCATGCGCGGACATCGCGGTCACCCACGGCGCCGATCGCGCGGAGCTCGATCGTTGCGTCGCCGATCCCTCGACGGATGCGCGCATCGACAGCGACACGTCGATGTTCCGATCCCTCGGCGGCGACGGCGTTCCCATGATGTACGTCGACCGCACGCTGCTCGACGGAGCTCAGTCGCGCCGCAGCCTCGAGGCCGCGATCGACGCCGCGCTCCGCGAGTGAGCTTTCGCCCGTAAAACACGGGGCTGCGCACACGTCGGACGGTGTGCGACCGATCCGGGGCGAGACGCAATGGCGACGCGCCGCGGACGAGCAATGAGCAACCTCTGCGCTAGCCTGGTCGCAAATGTACGCTGCCACTTATTCGAAGCTGGTCCGGATCGGTGCTGGCACTCTGTCCGCCGTCGCACTCGCCGCGCTCATCGGATGCGCCGTCGGTAGCGATCCCGCCGCGGACGTCAGCCAGCTCGATACGCTCCCTGTCGAAGCAGGCCCTGCGGTGGACAGCGCGGCGACGACGCTTCCGACGACGACGCCTCATGCCGGCGACATGACGGATGACGACGCCGGCGACGAGGGCGGCACCGGCGGCGACGGCACGGGTGGCGGTAGCGACGCGGGCACCGATGCCGCGACCGGCGTCGACTCGGGCGGTGGCGGTGGCGGCGGTGGTGGTGGCGGCGGCGGCACGACGAGCTGCGCGACCCCCAACATCTGCAGCAGCGCGACCGACCTCGGCTCGATCAGCGGCGACACGGGCGCCGACGTGAAGACCGCTTCGGGCACCGGCTCGCAGTGGTTCAAGATCCGCGTCACCGAGAACGACAGCGGCGTCGCCGGCGTGTCGTTGCTCACGAGGGTCGAGCTCGTCTCGCCGCCGGGCGCGAACTTCGACCTGTTCGTCTATCTCGCCGGCGGAAGCAGCGGTCAGGAGTGCGCGACGGTGAAGTCCAGCTCGACGAACGCGAGCGGGCTCGATACGACGTCGACGGAATGGGGCGAGAGCGGGCTCTTCTCGAACGGCAGCGACGACAGCCGCACCTTGAGCATCGAGGTTCGCTGGGTGTCGGGCACGTGCAGCGCGGCAACGCCGTGGTCGCTCACGGTCCGCGGCGACACGCCTTGAGCGAGCACCGCGTGCGCGCCGTAGTCTTGGCGTGCAGTGCGGCGCTGCTCGCCGCGACGGGGTGCGCGACGAGCGAAGGTGCGGCTCGTCCGGAGGTCCGGTCGGCAGCGGCGCCGAATCGCGAAGCGCACAGCAACGAACTGAGCGAGGCGCTTCCGTTCGTGCACGACGACTACGCGCGCGCGCTCGCGGAGGCGAAGCGGACCAAGCGACCGATCTTCGTCGATGCGTGGGCCCCGTGGTGCCACTCGTGCCTGAGCATGCGCGCGTACGTGCTCACCGATCCGTCGCTGGCACCGCTCGCGGATCAGTTCGTGTGGCTCGCCATCGACACCGAGAAGGATTCGAACGCCGCGTTCGTGTCGCGTTTCACGAATCGCGTGTGGCCTACGCTCTGGGTCGTCGACCCCGAACGAGAGAGCACGGTCCTGCGCTGGGAGGGCACGGCAACGGCGCCCGAGCTCCTCACATTGCTCGCGACGGTGCGCGACGGCGGTCGCGGCGCGCAGGCGGCCGAGTCGACGATGGCGTTCCTGCGCGCGAATCAGGCGGCATCGCGCGGTGACGTGGCCGAGGCCGAGAAGGGCTATCGCAGCGTCCTCGTCGACCCGCACTTCCCGGAGCGCGCGCGCGCGCTCGAGGCGCTCGTCGGTCTTCTCGCAGCGAAGAACGATCACGCCGGGTGCGCGCAGCTCGCCATCGACGAGGGCCCGCGCATGGCGCCCGGCACCTCGCGCGCGACGCTCCTCGCGACGGGCCTGTCGTGCGCGCGCGAGGGCAAGCGCGACGCCGACATGACGAAGCTCGCCGACGCCGCCCTACGCGCGGCGACGGATCCCGATCCGCGCACCATCACCGACGACCGCTCGGCGCTCTTCGAGGAGCTCGTCGAGACCAAGAAGGAGCGCGGCGACGACGCCGGCGCCAAGACCACCGCGCGCGAGTGGGCGTCCCTCCTCGAGCAGGCTGCGAGCCGCGCGCCCACCAAGCAGGCACGCGCCGTCTTCGATCCGCATCGGCTCTCCGCATACCTCGCCGCCGGCGAGCCCGAGCGTGCGATCCCGATGCTCAGCGAGAGCGAGCGCGATTTCCCGGAGGACTACAATCCGCCGGCTCGTCTCGCTCGCGCTTACCTGACCGCGAAGCGCCTCGACGATGCGCGCGCCGCCATCGACCGCGCCGCCGCTCGCGTCTACGGCCCGCGTTCGCTTCGGGTCTTCGACCTGGCCGCGGACATCGCCAAGGCTCGTGGAGACGTCGCGTCCGAGCGAGCCGCGCTGGAGCAGGGCCTCGCGCGCACGACGCAGGTCGTGCTCAACGACAACCAGAAGAAGCTGCGCGCTTCGCTCGAAAGGCGATTGCACGAGCTTCCGCCCTCACGGTAGCGCGCACCGTCGCGGCCACGGTAGCGCGCGCGCGAAGTGAAGCTAGGCTTGAGGAGTGCCGTCGGTCGTCGTCGCCGCCCTCGCTCTCGTCACCGTCGTGATTGTCGGGCTCGTCGTCGTCGCGGTCCGGGCACGACGGCGAAAGCGCCAGGAGAAGCCGGTTCGCGAGGCGAGCGCGTTCGTGATCCTCGAAGGAAACGCGTGGGACTCTTGCACCGTCGACGACGTGCGCGAGCCCTGGTCACGTCTCGCCACCGAGCCGGTGCGCGGCTTCTGCGGCGTCGCCTCGGGCCGCCATCGCGTGCGGACGACGACGCCGGCCGGCGAAGCCTCGCTCGATTTCGTCGTGTATCCCGGCGAGGTCCTGGCCTGGAAGCTCGACGCCGAGCGCGCCCGCTGGGAGCCGCACGATCTCGAGGCGGACACGCGCGCAAGGCTCGAGTCTGCGCCCGCGAGCTCCATGGATCTTGCCGCTGCGGTTCGGCCGAAGCTGCCGGGCTGGCTCGTTCATCTGCGCACCACGGTTGGGCTTGCGAGCTCGCGCGGCGGGCGACTGACGGTCGCGAGCTCGACCGACGGCGTCGAGCGCGTGCGCAAGCGCCTCTCGAAGCTCGTGTCGCGCGCCGAGAGCGAAGGCGGCGATTCGCACGGCGAGATCCTCGACGAAGCGCGCGGTCTCGGTGAAGCGCTCGTCGGTCGCGTCCTCACACGTCGCGAGCTGCGCGCGCTGGTCGCCCCGGCGCGAGAGGCGGCGAGCCGGCTCGCCTCGCACGGCGACACGGAGCGCGCGATGCACGTCGTCGCCATCGGCCTCGCGGTGCTGCCCGGCGATCCCGAGCTGATGGTCGAAGCGGGATGCGCCCTCGCGACGCGCGGAGAAATCGACGAGGCGATGCGTGCGCTCGAAGCGGCGCTCGAGCGCGATCGTTGCCTCGAGGCGGAAGATGTCGCGCGAGCCATGCGCGCGCGCATGGAGCTGAAGAGCCGCCGCGGGCGGAGCGTGCGCGTGTGATCGTGTGAGGGAGCGCGCGAACTAGCGGTTATGTAACCGCTTCTCGCATCGCGAACGCTCGCGAAGCCCTCGCGAGGATCGATCGCGCGCGCCCGCGATGGAGCCGATGGACGACGATGGTGCGACCACGGATTTCTCCGTCGATCGCGCGTGGATCAGCTCGGCACGGCCCGTGCTCGTGGGCCTCTCGCGATGCGAAGACTCTCGAGCGCGGTTGCCGTATGCGGGCTCCTCACAGGTGCGATGCTCAGCGCCACGGGCTGTTCGTCCGCCGACGCTCCGGTGAACGAGGGCTGCGTCGAGTCGGGCTCCGCGCCGCTGAAGACGTGCGCGAAGGGCGCGACGATCACCGGCGTCGACGTGTCGTCGTACCAAGGCACCGTGAGCTGGACGCAGATCAAGGGCGCCGGCCGCTCGTTCGCGTTCACGCGCATCAGTGACGGCCTGAGTTATCCCGATTCGAAGTTCGCGGCGAACTGGCCCGCCATGAAGAGCGCCGGCATCGTGCGCGGCGCGTATCAGTACTTCCGCCCGAGCGAGGACGCCGGGCTCCAGGCGCAGATGGTCCTCGACAAGCTCGCTGCGGCGGGCGGTCTCCAGCCCGGCGATCTTCCGCCCGTTCTCGATCTCGAGACCGCGGACGGTCTCTCGTCGAGCGCGGTCGTCACGAAGGCGAAGGCGTGGCTCACGAAGATCGAAGCTGCGATCAACGCGAAGCCGATCGTCTACACCGCCGCGTTCATGTCCGGCACCATCGGCACGAGCTTCGGCGGCTACACGCTGTGGGTCGCGAACTACGGCGCGACCTGTCCGTCGATGCCGAGCGGCTGGACGGACTGGCAGTTCTGGCAGAACGACGACAGTGGCAGCGTCGCGGGCATCGGCGGCAACGTCGACACCGACTTCTTCAACGGCACGCTCGCCGATCTGAAGACGCACGCCATCGGCGCATCGAGCGGGACGAAGAGCGCGCCGCCGGCTGCGTTCGAGGGCGTCACCGATCCGGGCGCCGGTCACGACCTCGCGTTCGGCGGCAACAAGCCGAACGACGGCTCGGAAGGCGCGACGCTCGGCAGCGGGAGCGCGAACGGGAGCGGGAACGGGAACGGGAGCGGCACGTCGACCACCGACGGCGCGCCGATCTCGCCGTGTCACTGACCGTGTACCCGCGCCCGGAAGCCTGAACCCGTTTCGCGCGTGTCACCCGTCGGGGGGACGCGTCTGGCGTTGACGCCGCGTCGCTGCGACTCGATTCTTCGAGAATGCGTCAGCTTCGCCTACTCGCTCTCGCCGCTCCCGCGCTCCTCCTCGTACCCGTCGTAGCGTGCGAGGACTCATCGTCCGGTTCGGCGACGCCGTTCACGTTCGAGGCCGGCCCCGGCTTCGAAGCGGGCCCCACGCCCGAGGCTGGGCCGCTGCCCGCCGACGACGCCGGCGTGGATGCCGCGGACGTCTTCGTTCCGCCCGCTCCGAAGGGCGTGACCGTCACCGTCCTCGACGACGTCCTGCCCAAGGCCAACGTGCGCGTCATCTCGCAGGACGCGACGGGCGCAGTCCTCGGTGACGCGAAGACCGACGCGACGGGCAAGCTCGCCATCGCCGCCGCGCCGAGCATGGTGACGGTCCTCGTCACGACCAGCGGCGCGCCTTCGCCGGTGAGCTTCCTCGCGGTGGCGGACGGCGACAACCTCGTGGTGCGCATCCCGCCGGCGGTGCTCTCCGAGCAGTCGCCCACCGGGCAGTACGCGATCACGTTCACCCCCGGCGGGGCGGGGCAGAGCGTCCGCGCCAACGTCTACGTCGGCGGCACCTACGGTTGCCAGGCGACCAGCGACGACACGTCCGCGCCGGCCCCGTTCACGATCGACCTCTTCCCGACCTGTCTCGCCGCATCGAACACCGTGTTCGCGCAGGGGACGAACGGGCAGTTCGCCACGGATGGCTTCTCGTTCAAGAAGGGCGTCGCCGCGCCCGTCAACGCCAACATGCCGGTGAACGTCACCCTGCCGGCGTGGACGACCCCCGGCACCACCACCCTGAAGGCGACGAACATCCCAGGCGGCTCGATCCAGAACACGAGCAGCCTCTACATGATCGCCGGAGGCGCCTCGTTCCAGGCGAACGCGGGCACGCTGGGCAACCTGACCAGCGCGGGCCAGGACTACGTCACCGCGACGGGCTTCGCGGACGCCTATCAGGCGGTCGTCCGCACGCACGACGACGTGGGCAACTTCACGGTCGAGTCCTCGATCGTCCGTCGCGAGACGACGACGGCGCCCGCGACGGCGACGCTCGCGACGTTCGACTTCGCGAATTCGCTGCCGTACATCACGAACGCGGCCGTCGACACGACGACCGCGAGCCGACCCGTCCTCACGCTGACGAGCGACAGCCCGCTCACGGCGGCGGATGCGGGCGTCGTGGTCCTCTCGTGGACCACCGCCACGCAGGGCAACGCGAGCTGGACGTTCGTGGTGCCGGCGAGCGCCGCAGCGACATTCAAGGCGCCGGCGCTTCCGACGGACGCCGAGGCCGTCACGTTCACTCCGGTCGGCGGCGTCGGCGTCGACAGCGTCGTCTTCTTCGAGGCCACGCAGCTGCCGAGCTACAAGGAAGCCAAGCTGCTGCCGATCTCGCCGCGCGCGACGCTCCGTCTGCTCGACGAGTCGGTGGCGCTTCCGGCAAACGGGACCGTGCGCCTCACGACGCTGGCCCCGCCGCCGAGCTAGTCTAGCGGCCTGAGATGGCCGACCGACCGGACATCGGCGGCGCCCTCGCCACCGCCGCCTTCGGGTGCATCTGCGGTTTCGCCGTGGCTGCGCTCTGGCTATGGCCGTTCGGGAAACCTGCGCGCTCGCGTGGCGCGGACGCGGGCGGCGTCGTCGTCGTCGACGGCCGTGGCGCGGTCGACGCCGCGGCGCCGGTAGCACTGGCCACGGTCGCCGTCGCGCCGACGAGCGCGGGCAGCGTCGTGCCGAAGAATGCGGTCGCTCCTGCGATCGCCCCTCCTAGCGCTCCCGCCGCGGCGCGCTCGTACAACGTGCTCTTCATCACCGTCGACACGTTGCGCGCCGACCTCGGGTACATGGGTTATCCGAAGCCGATCACGCCCAACATCGACGCGCTCGCGGCGCGCAGCGTGGTGTTCGAGCGCACGTACTCGACGGCATCCTTCACGCCGAAGAGCCTCGGTCCGCTCCTCATCGGCAAGTACGCGAGCGAGACGAGCCGCGACTTCGAGCACTACACGACGTTCTATCCCTCGAACGTCTTCGTCGCGGAGCGCATCCACGCCTCCGGCGCGCGGACGTTCGCGGGGATGTGCCATCGCTACTTCACGTTTCGCACGGGGCTCCAGCAGGGGTTCGACGTTTGGGACACGACGGCCATGCCTCCGCACATGACCGACAACGACCGACGCGTGACGAGCGATCGCCTCACCAACGTCGCGCTCTCGCTGCTCGGGAAACCCGAGAACGTCGCAGGACCGAAGCGCTTCTTCGCGTGGTTCCACTACTTCGATCCGCATCTTCCGTACGTCCCGCATCCCGGCGCGCCCGACTTCTCGCCGCTCGACGGGTCGAAGGTCGCCAAGGCCCGCGCGCCCTACGACGAGGAGGTGTGGTTCACCGATCAGCAGATCGGGCGCTTGCTCGCATACGTCGCGTCGCAGCCATGGGGCGCCGATACCGCGATCGTCCTCACCGCCGATCACGGTGAGGCGTTCGGCGAGCACAATCACATCGGACACGGACGCGAGCTCTGGGAGCCGCTCGTTCGCGTGCCGCTCATCGTGTACGTGCCGGGCGTCGCGCCGAAGCGCGTGGCGGTGAAGCGCTCGCACATCGATCTCGCGCCCACGCTGATCGAGCTCAGCGGCGCGCCGCTCCCCTCGGATCGATCGCTGCGGGGAACGAGTCTCGTCGCTGATCTGGTCGCGCCGAGCACCGGCCCGTATGCCGAGCGCGACGTCTACATCGACATGCCCGAGGGCCCGTTCAACGAGATGCGGCGTGCGCTCATCAGCAACGGCTCGCCCGGCACGAAGCTCATCGACGTCGGGGGCAAGCGCTACGAGCTGTACGATCTGTCGCGCGATCCCGAGGAGCAGTCGAATCTCGCCTCGGAAAAGGCGCTCGTCACGCCCTACATCGAGGGGATGCAGCGGCTCCGAAGCCAGCTCCAGGAGATCCCCGCGCGCTGAGTTTTGCGCTATCGTCGCGCCCGCCTTTGGAGGCTTCGCGACCCATGAACCACACGCCGCACACGGAAATTCGCCAGCCCCGCAAGCCTCTGCCGCCCTCGCTCATTCCCGTGAAAGGGCCCGTGAAGCGCGCGGCGAAGTGGCCGCCGGACGACGACGCGCTGCCCCCCGGCCCCGGCGTTCCGAGCTACTCGGGCGGCGGTGGTGACGACGGAAATTTCAAGAAGGGTCGCTTCGGCGTGGCCGCGGTCATCGTCGGCGTCCTCATCGCGGGCGCGGCGGCGGCGATCTTCCTGATCGGCGGCACCAAGTCTGCCGAGCAGATGACGCCGAAGCAGATCGCGGACGAGAAGAAGAACGTCTCGGTGCTGCCCCTCACCGAGGCGCTCCCGAAGTGGCGCGAGTGGGCGAAGAAGGACGACGTCCCGAAGCTCCAGGAAGAGGCGTTCGCGCAGCTCGCGTGGGTCAAGGATCCGCAGGGCCTTCCGCTCATCATCAAGGGCCTCGAGTCGTCCGACCATCGCGTGCGCGGCACCGCCGCCACGGCGCTGCTCGAGTACGGAACGCCCGGCGGAGACGCGGCGAAGCCTGCGCTCGAGAAGGCGCTCAAGGAGTCCGACGCGAGCGACAAGCCGCAGATCGCCTGGGCGCTCGCCAACCTCCACGACGGCGCCGCCTTCGACGAGGTCATGAAGGAGTACCGCGTCGGCCACCTCTCGAAGGTGCAGCGCCTGGACGGCAACCCCGCGTTCGATCCCGAGCAGCTCGCCGCGATGGTCTCGCTCGATCAGCTCGCCACGCTCGCCGGTGACGAGAGCGAGAGCGTTCGTCAGCTCGTCGCGACCGTCCTCTCGCGCAACGCCGATCCCAAGTACACCGGCACGCTCATCAAGCTCGTGCAAGACAAGTCGGTCGACGTCGCGCGTGAAGCCGCGGTCGGTCTCGGCAAGATCGCGAACGAGCAGGCGATGCAGCCGCTCCTCGGCGCGCTCGGAAAGGCCGACAAGGACTCGCGCCAGAAATTCCTCGAGGCGCTGCGTGACGGCGTCGGCGGCAAGGGCCTCGTCCTCGCGCTCCAGAGCGTCGACAAGTCGAAGCGCGACACGGAGAAGTTCCAGATCAAGCTGATCTTCGACATGCTCCGCTCGCTCGAGGATCCGCGCTCGGGAGACTCGCTTGCGGCGTACATCGCGACGAACCCGCCGCCGCACTGGAAGACCGAGGCCGGCTTGCGCCTCGCCGAGATCGGTGACCTCCGCGCCGTGCCCACGCTCGCGTGGCGCATGAAGCAGGACCCGCTCAATCTCTACAACAAGGACCTCGATCCCGATTACCGCCAGGACGACAACGAGCGCGTCGTCTCCGCGCGCATGCTCGCCGACCTCGCCGTCGTGAATCCGGACAAGCGCGCCGACATCCGCAGCGAGGCGTACGACGGCGTGTACTTCTGGATGACGAACAAGCCGCAGCCCCACGCGAACGCGCTCCGCTTCATGGCGGCGTCGGAAGCGAAGGAGGCGCTGCCGAAGATGCGGTCGTGGGCGAACCCGTCGACGCCGTTCCCGAAGGAAGGGCAGCAGGAGTTCCCGCCGGTATGGGCGACGGCGCAGAGCGCGCTTCGCTACGTCGGCTGGATGCAGGATCCGCAGTCGTGGAACACGCTCGAGGCGCAGCTCCGTCGCAAGCCGGAGAAGGTCGACGCCACGATGGAAGCGCTGCTCCAGGGCGGCATGGCCGTCATGGGCATGAGCCTCCGCGCGATCGGCGTCGGCGCTTCGCACGGCTTCGCGCAGTGGGGCGATCCCAAGGCGTTCCCGGTGCTTGTAAAGTACATCGAAGACAAGCAGAACAACGAGCAGTCGCGCATCGAAGCGTGCTTCTCGCTCGGCTGGGTGGCCACCGACGACCAGATGAAGGACGTCGTGAAGAAGGTCCACGACATGGACAAGCCCGACCCGAAGACGTCGCTCATCCGCGGCTGTTATCTCGAGACGCTGGTGCGCAAGCCGATCCCGGCCGCCACGGCGGGCCTCGTCGATCTCCTCAACGGATCGATGGAGCTCGAGGTCCAGCACCAGGCGGCGCGCGCGATCGGCTTCGGCGGCATCACGCCGGCGATCACGTCGCAGCTCATGGAGAAGCTGAAGAACCCGGCCACGCGCACGGATGCGGCGCTCGCCATCCTGCTCGGCGGCGACACCGACTCCGTCCGCCGCATGATCGCGTCGTACAACGACGTCGACCCCGCAGGCATCGAGGAGCTCAAGGTCGTCTACAACCAGACCTTCGGGTACTGGAGCGACAAGAACTACGAGAACGGCGACGTCGCTCGCTGGATCGACAACGCCTTCGCGGCGTCGCGCGTGAAGGTGCGTGACCAGCTGCAGGATTGGCCGAAGCTGATCCTGTCGCGCGCCATCCAGGGCATCGATTACGACAACGGCCCGCACTCGGTCACGCGCGTGCAGATGCGCGTTCGCCTCCTTCGTGACGCGCGCGGCGCCGACGAGAAGAAGCGCACCCAGGCGGTGCAGATCCTGAAGTTCATGGGCGAGAAGGGCGTGCTCATGGCGCTCAAGGCGGAGCAGGGCCCGTCGCAGGAGATGGCGCGCCAGGCCTTCTTCGAGCTGATGAACCCGAAGGCCTCGACCGAGTCGCTCCCCGACGCGAAGGACGCGAAGACGTCGGCCGGCGGCAACGTCGTCTCGCCGAGGTGATGTCTCTCTCGGCGCTCGCGACGGCGGCGACGGCGCTCGCATTCGCCTGCGCTCTGGCGGTCATCGGGGGCACGACGGCGTGCGCGCGTCCGGATGCGCCGGTCGCGAGCGCGCCGGCGCCGGCGATCGTCGTCGACGTGTCGTCGAGTAGTACGTCGAGCGCGTCGGCGAGCGCGTCGTCGAGCGTGTCGGCGAGCGCTGCGGGCGTGGTGCCGAGCGCGGGTCCGGCGCCCGCGCCGGCGGTGCAAGGCAGGGGCGCGGTGCGTCTCGGCAATCAGCACCCGCTCGGTCCGGCGGCGTTGGCGTTCGCGAAGTACCTGAACGCGATGCACAACCGCATTCACGGCCCGTTCACGGATGATGCCCTGCAGAAGCTCGACGCCCTTCGACCGAACGACGCGCTCAACGACATGTCATTGATGACGCGGGTCGAGCTCATGATCGACGGAAAAACAGGCGACGTCGTGAAGCAGACGGTCGTGAGGACGAGCGGCATTTCGGCGTTCGACGAGCTCGGGATGGAGGCCGTGCGGCGCGCGGCGCCCTTTGGTCCGGCCGACGCGCCGCTCTGGTCGTCGGACGGCAACGTCTACGTTCACTGGGAATTCAGGCGCGATCCGGTCTTTGGTTGCTCCACGATGCACGCGCGACCCTTCTTGCTCGACATCTGGTCGGCACCGCAGCGAACGCCATGAAGCGCGTTTCCTTCGCAGCGCTCGTATCGGCGTCGCTCTCGCTTTGGCTCGCGGCGTGTGGGCCCGCGATGCCGGCGAGCACGCCGGGGGCGAACCTGCTCGCGAAGAACGTGGTCACGTCGGACGGGATCGTCGTCACGTCGGCGTGCACGCCCACTGGCCCGGAGCTCTGCTTCAACGCAAACGACGACAACTGCAACGGCGTCATCGACGAGGGGTGCGGCGTCGGCACCGGCGTGTTGCAGTTCGTGGTGGCATGGGGCGACAGTCCTGCCGACATCGATCTCGCCGTGACGGATCCCGCCGGGTCAAAGGTCCACAAGACGAACCGCTCGAGCACTTCGGGCCTCCAGCTCGAGAAGAACTGTCCCGAGGACGGCTGCCACGGTCAGAACATGGAGAACGTGTTCTTCGAGGGCAACGAGCCGCCGCGCGGCAAGTACACCGTCGAGGTGAAGCTGGTCGACCCGCACGGCGCGGAGCTCCCGGTCCGCGCGCATCTGTCGGCGCGCGTCGG
>FTCS01000203.1_pt1 | contig 20475 bp, 15 predicted proteins | sample 1639391 | NCBI WGS metagenome assembly FTCS01 (sample SAMEA3914864, study PRJEB12502) | metagenome | biome: forest; material: soil | place: USA | collected 2012-03-12 | depth 0.3 m | reverse complement strand
TTTGCGCGCGCCCACCAGCGGAGAAGGCTCCGCGAGCGGCGTGAACGTGACGCCGGAGCGACGACGCTCGGACGCGGGCTTGGGCTGGATGCTCGAGTGGAGCGTCGCGCCGTCGAGGATCATCTCGCAGAGCGCGCCGTATTCGATGCCGGCCTCGGCCGCGATCTTCGGCAGCAGCGACGTGGACGTCATGCCGGGCAGCGTGTTGACCTCGAGGACGTACTCGTTCTCGCCCTCGGTCACGAGCAGGTCGACGCGAACGGCGCCGGTGCATCCGAGAGCCCGAACCGCGCGCTCGGCGAGGTTCATGACGCCGCGGGTGCGCGTGGGCGCGATGCGCGGCGGGATGATGTAGTCGGTGGCGCCCGCGGTGTACTTCGACGCGTAGTCGTAGATCCCGCTCTTCGGCGCGACCTCGATGCAGCCGAGAACCCGCCCGTCCAGGATGCCGACGTGCACCTCGGTGGCCTTGATGAAGCGCTCGACGAGCGCGAAGCGATCGTGCTCGAGAGCGACCGCGATGGCGGCGCGAAGCTCGGCGAGGTCGTTCGCCTTGCCGAGGCCGATCGACGAGCCCTCGTTGCGCGGCTTGACGATGACCGGGAAGCCGAAGCTGCCGTGGAGCTCGGCGAGACCGTCGTCGCCGCCTTCGTTCGGGACGAGGTCGTTTTCCGTGGCCACGTAATACGGCGGGGTCGGAATGTTGTGGAGACGGAACATCTCCTTGGCCTTGAGCTTGTCCATCGCGAGGGCCGAGCCGAGCACGGACGAGCCCGTGTACGGGATCCCCATCAGCTCGAGCATGCCCTGGACGCAGCCGTCTTCGCCGCCGCGCCCGTGCAGCGCGATGAAGGCGACGTCGATCTCGGCGTCCAGGACCGCGCGATCGATCGGGTCCGTGCGCGTCTCCGTGCCAATGACGACACGCGCGACCTCGTGCCCGCGCGCCTCGAGGGCCCGCGCCACGCCTTCGCCGGTCTTGAGCGAGACTTCCCGCTCACCGCTCGTGCCGCCCATCAAAACCCCCACGCGCCGCTTCTTCATCTGTCATCCCTCGCAGTTGCGGTCTGGCAGTTCCAAGTTTCGCGCCACTACGGCCGAGTGCGAAAGCACCGAGCTTTTGTCACGGGATCCGAGATGCGCGAAGCGGTGGTGTGTCCCGAGGGACACGCGAGGCCTAGGATGGCCACGCAAGCAGAGCCTGAAGTCTCACGTACGGGAACGAGGGTCAAGAGGCCAACTTTCGGGGGTCGTTCGGGACGCCCGTGCCACAATCGCGGCCCGGAATGAGCGCGCGCAAACGCGACGACCTCGAGTGGCTCGCCTGCATGCTCGTGGCGTCGCTCGGCCTCGTGGCGTGCCTCTGGGTCGTGCCGTACATCCCGACCGCGGACGGGCCGCAGCACGTACTGTCTGCCCATATCGAGAACCACTACGCCGATGCCGGGTCGATCTATCCGGACACGTACCGCATCCTCCCGCAGTACGCGGGCAAGGGCTTCTCGCTGATCTACGGACCGCTCGAGAGCGTGCTGCCGTGGCGCACGGCGCTCAGTCTTGCGCTCTCGCTCGTGGCCGTCGCGTTCGCGTGGGGCTTCGCGCTCGTCGTGCTCGCGCTCGACGCGGGAAGAGGTCGGAGGAGAGCGACGTCGCTCCTCGGCTTCGTGGTGGCGCTGCCCTTCCCGCTCTACATGGGGTTCTTTCCGTTCGTGGTCGGAACGACCGTGGGCCTCTTCACGATCGCGTACGTCCTCCATCGTCCGCCGACCACGCTCGGCCGCAGCGCCGTCGTCTCGTTCCTGCTCCTTGCGCAGGGCGTATGTCACGCGTTCACGGCGGTGATGACCGGAGCGGCGATCGCGGCGATCGTGGTGATGGGAGCTCCGCGCGGTGGGCGCCTCCGCGCGGCAGGTCGCATGGCGCTCGTCGGCGCGCCGGTCGCGGCGCTCGTCGGCGCGACGTTCACCGATCGCGACGTGCTCGCGACGAGCCAGCACACGATCGACTGGGAGCTCACGAGCCGCATCACGGAGATCTCGCGCTGGTTCGTCCCCGGACCGGGCCTTCGCGGTTGGCTGGTGATCGCGCTCGTCGTCACGGGCATCGCGACCGCGCTGCTGCGCGCGCGCGCTCGCGACGACGCGGCGCCGCCCGCAGAGGCCGAGACGCACGTCGCCTGGGTGGCGCTCGTGTTCCTCGCCCTCGCGCTCCTCGCGCCGGTTCATCTCCGCGGCTGGCAGCTCTTCGCGCCGCGCTTCATCGTGCTCGCGTCGGTGCTCGGCCTCGCGCTGTTGCGGGTGCCCGAGCGGACCTCGCCGCGCGTCGCACGAGCTCTCGTACCGCTCGTCACGGCCTGCTGTCTTCTCTCGAGCCTCGTGTCGGCACGCCTGCATCGTCAGCTCGCGAACGGCTGCGCGGAGGCCCTCGCCGGCCTCGACGCCCCGCTGCACTTCCAAGGTCCCAGGATGCCGATCCTCTTCGAGCCGTACTGCGGCGCCGCCGAGGACCGCGCCGAGAGCCCGGTGCCGTGGGCGGCGATGGCGAACAACGTCAACCTGCTCTACCTGATCGATCACGGAGGCACCGCGACGAGGCTCTTCAGCGGCGCGTCGTCGGTTCATGCCATCGCCTTTCTCGATTCGCGACGGCCGCCGCGGCAGGACTACTTCACCCAGAGCCTCGCCGCAGACCACCTGTCCGCGAGAGATCCGAAGCTCCGCGCGAGCGTGGTCACGCAGCTCGCGGCGAACGGAATGGCGTTCGAGGGCATCCACGTGATCGGCGGCGATCGCGACGTGTTCCGCGCGTTCAACGAGCGCGGGTACGCGACGGAGCTCGAGAACGACTCGCTCTTCATCGGTCGCTTCGAGGGCTGCCCGAGCGAGCTGGTCTTGCCGGCGGACGCTCTCGACGGAGATCCGGTCTTCTACGACTACGGCCTCTTCTCGAGGCTCGTCATCAACGACGAGATCCGCGCGCTCGGCGCGACCACGCAGATCCCGCCGAACAGCCCGGTCCGCGACGGTCTCGTCCACGTCGCGCTGCCGGCTCGACCGTGTGGCCCCGTCTGGGTGCGGGTCTTCTGGGACGCCGATCGATCATCGACGTTCACGCCCGGTGACCGGACGTGCGAGAACGCGCAGTGGGAAGGACGGCTCGTGGGGACGATCGCACCGGAGCAGCTTTCGGTACGATGCTCGGGAGCGGCGGCGCGATGAAGCGAGAAGACGGCGAGTGGATCGCGTGCATGCTGGTCGCGTCGATCGGGCTCGTCTACGCGATCTGGGCGGTTCCGTACATTCCGACCACGGATGGGCCGCAGCACGTCCTCTCGTCGCACATCGAGAACCACTTCTCGGATCCGGGGTCGCTCTATCCGGAGTTCTACCGGATCCTCCCGCAGTTCGCGGGCAAGGGCTTCGCGCTGATCTTCGGTCCGCTCGAGGCCTTGATGCCGTGGCGGACGGCGCTGCGCGTGGCGCTGTCGATCATCGCCCTCGCGTTCGCGTGGGGCTTCGCGCTCTTGACCCGCTCGTTCGATCGCGACAGCGATCGGCGGCCCATCGCGATGCTCGGCTTCCTGATCGCGCTTCCCTACTCGCTCTACATGGGGCTCTTCCAGTTCGTCGTGGGGACGACGTTCGGCCTCTACATCCTCGCGTTCGTCATCCGCCGTCCTCCGACCACCAACGGACGGCGCGCGATCCTCTCGCTCCTGCTGCTGGTGCAGGGCGTGTTCCACATCTTCACGGCGATCCTGACCGGCCTCATCGTTCTGGTGCTCGCGCTCGTCGAGGTGCCGAAGAACCAGCGCCTTCGCGAGGTCGGACGCGTCGCGCTGATCGGGGCTCCGGCCGCGGTGCTGTTCGCCCTCACCGTGGTCGGACGGAACCTGCGCGCGAGCGAGCAGCAAGAGTTCCTCTGGGCGATGAACGAGCGCTTCATCGAGCTGTGGCGCTGGTTCGTTCCGGGCCCACTCCTGCGCGCGGTCCTCGTCGTCGCGCTCGGCGTCACCGGTATCGTCTCGGCGCTCGTGCGCGCTCGGCGCGGGAAGTCTCTGCCCGTCGAGACCGCGCTCGCGCTCGCGGCGCTCGGGTTCTTCGTCCTCGTCGTGTTCGCGCCGCTCCACATCCCGGGCTGGCAGTTCTTCGCGAACCGCTTCACGATCTACGGCATCGTCCTCGCGCTGGCGATCCTGCGCGTGCCCGACCGCGTGTCGCCGCGGCTCGCGCGCATGAGCGTTCCGGCGATCACCGTGCTCTGCCTCGCCTCCGAGCTCGTGTCGGCGAGCTTCCATCGTCGGCTCTCGGCCGCCTGCAGCGACGCGCTCGCCGGCCTCGACGAGCCGATGCATTTCGAAGGCACGAGGCTTCCGATCGTCATCGATCCGTCGTGCGGGACGCCTCGTGACTCACCGTACGGTCCGGTGCCGCGCGCGTCGCTCGCCTACAACATTCCGCTCCTCTACCTGGTCGAGCACGGCGGCATCGGCACGAGGATGTTCAACGGAACCCCCTCCATCCACGCCATCGAGTTCACCGGCACGCGGCGCCCGCCCCCGCCGCCGAAGCGTCCGCTCGAGGTTGCGCAGAGTCGCTTCGTCGAGACCGATCCGAAGCTCAGGGAGAGCGCGTTCACGGAGCTCGCCGCCGACGCGATGGCCTTCGAGGGCGTGCAGATCGTCGGCGGTCGCCCGGAGGATTTCGCGCTCTTCAACCGCCGCGGTTACGTCACCGAGTACCTGCGCGGCTCGTCGTTCATCGGTCGCTTCGAGGGCTGTCCGGCGGAGCTCTTGCTCCCGGCCGGCGCGTTCGACGGCAACCCCGTCTTCTTCGAATACGGCCTGTTTTCCAGGGCATTTCTCGAGAAGGAGCCGCGGTCGTTCAGCGTGCTCCCCGTCCCGCCCGACGCTCCCGTCGTCGACGGCGTGACCCACGTTCCGCTCGCCGCTCGGCCGTGCGGCGAGATCTGGGTACGTGTGTTCGGCGACGTCGACGGCTCGTCGAGCTTCACCCCCGGTGACCGTACGTGCGCGAACGGCCGCTGGGAGGGACGCATCCGCGCGAACGTGACCCGCGAGCACGCGACCGTTCGGTGCCTGCTGCCGCCGTGACGACCGATGTGCCGGATCCTTCGGGAACCCCGGGGAACGCGATAGGCTGTGACACGGCCATGGACATCAGCGTCGTCGTTCCCATTTTCAACGAGGTCGAGAATCTCGTTCCGCTGATCGAGGAGATCGAAGCGGCGCTCGACCCGACCGGGAAGAGCTACGAGATCATCGCCGTCGACGACGGCAGCGACGACGGGAGCCCCGAGCTGATCCGCAAGCTCGCCGGCGAGCATCCCCGGCTGCGCGGCGTCTTCTTCCGCAAGAACAGCGGGCAGGCCGCCGCCTTCGATGCCGGCTTCCGCAACGCGTCGGGCGCCGTCGTCGTGACGATGGACGCCGACCTCCAGAACGATCCGAAGGACATCCCGGCGCTCATCGAGAAGCTCGAGACCGGCAACTTCGATCTCGTCACCGGGTGGCGCAAGGATCGGAAGGACGGCGCCATCCTCCGGAAGATCCCGTCGCGCATCGCGAACCGCATGATCCGCGGCATGACGGGCACCAAGGTCCATGACCTCGGCTGCTCGCTGAAGGTCTATCGCAAGCACGTCACCGACGAGATGAGGCTCTACGGCGAGATGCACCGCTTCATCTCGGTGCTGGCGGCGGGTCAAGGTGCGAAGATCGGCGAGCTCGTCGTCAATCACCGCGCGCGACGCGCTGGCGTCTCGAAGTACGGCATCCGGCGCACCATCAAGGTGCTGCTCGACCTCATGACGGTATCGTTCCTTCGCGGCTACCAGACCAAGCCGATCTACGTGTTCGGCACGCTCGGCATGATCATGTTCGGCACCGGGACGCTCCTGTCCGGGTACGTGCTCTGGGAGAAGTACGACGAAGGCGTGTGGGTGCACCGCAACCCGCTCTTCATGGTCGCCATCATGCTCTTCCTGATGGCGTTCCAGTTCGTCGGGACCGGCATCCTCGCCGAGGTCATCGTGCGCACGTACTTCGAGTCGCAGGACAAGACGGCGTACACCATCGCGTCGCGCGCGGGCTTCGACGATCAGCCCGCGCGGATCAAGCGGACGAGCATCGAGGAGCCGCGCCCCGAGGCGCTCTCCGCGAGCGCGAACGGATAGACGAACGGCAGGAGCGCCAGCGCGTACCACTTCGTGCCGAAGCGCGGCGCGGCGTCGGACCGGCGGCTCTCGACGACGTTCTGCGCCGACAGCACCCAGCTCCCCGGATCGGCTGGAAACGAGACCTCGACGCGATCGAAGCCGAGCGCGTTCGCCGTCGCGCGCAACGTCGAGGGCCGATGGAGCGTCGCATGCCGAGGCGCGTGGAGCCCTGCCCAGAACCGTCCGAACAAGCGGTGGCCGACCGATGCTGCGTTCGGCGTGAGGAGCAGCACCTGCCCGCCGGGGACGAGGAGCTCGGCGCACGCGGTGAGCACGCGCTCGGGATCGGCGAGATGCTCGATCACGTAGCTCATGATGATGGTGTGGTAGCGACCGTCGACTGCGATGCCCTCGTCGAGATCGCACGCCGTGAACGCGATGCCATCGGCGCGCAGCGAAGGACCGAGGTCCGCGTTTCGATCGACGCCGCGCAGGTTGGTGAAGCCCTGCGCGCGGAGGCTTCGCAAGAGGTGTCCGGCGCCGCAGCCGAGCTCGAGGATCGGGTCGTTCTTCGCAGGTAGATGCTTCCGGAGCTTGCGGGCCAGGAGCGACGCCTGCACGCTCTTCAGCTTCGCCACGGAGCGTCCGAGCAGCGACGGATGGTCCTCGGCGACGTGCGCGCGATAGTCCGCCGGATAGCCCTCGCGGAGCGATTCTACGGACGCGATCGGCTCCTGGCGGACGAAGCCGCACGACGCGCACTCCACGAACGACACGGCGCGCGTCGAGTGGTGCTCGAAGTCGGGCACGCCGTCGTGCAAGGTCTTCCAGCGCGGATGCGTGCACACTGCACGCTCATCGCGAACAGCGCGCTCAGCCGTCTCCACGGCTGTAGCCGACCTCGTCGCTCTTCTCGAAGATGCGCGAGACGCCCTGGCCCTTGATGGGCGTGATCTTCGGCGTCGGGAGCTCGACGGGATACGGACGCGGCGGCGTGTTCGGCTTCGCCTTCTTCTCGTTGATGTACGGGATGCCGCGGAAATCTCGGAACCCGAGCTTCCAGACCTTCCAGCGACGGAGGCGCATCGGCGCGTCCTCGTCCCACGTCAGATCGAACCAGCGCTTCGTGATCTTCTCCCAGAGCGGCTGCAGGAGGCCGAAGCCGGGCGGCACCTCCATGCGGTAGGTGCCCTTCACGCGGCATCGCTCGTTGGGGAGGTCCTCGAAGTAGATGTCCTGGTCGAGGAGCAGGCCCATCTTGCCCATCTGGTAGGACTTGATGTGGTGCGGATCGATGAGGTGCATGAACCCCACCGACGACGTGTTGAAGTTGATGATCGGCAGCTTGTAGGCGCGGTCGACGAGGCACCAGCCGTCCTCTTCGGCGAGGACCTTCACCTGGCTGTAGTTCTTGTAGTGCGTTCCGACCACGTGCTCGTGGTCGAAGTAGTTCCAGATGACCACCTCTTTCGGGCAGTCCATCTCTCGTTCGGCTTCGGAATAGAGAACGGCCATCAGGAGGTCCTTCCGCTCAGACGTTTTCGACGAGCTGCACCCAGATCTCGTCGCCGCGCACTTCGGTCTTGTACTCACGAAGGCAGAGCTTCGGGTGGTCGATGCACTGCCCCGAGTCCGCCGAGAACTGGAAATTGTGCCAGAGGCACGTGAAGCGCCCGTCCTTGAGCTTGTGGTAGCCGACGGGTCCGCCGAGGTGCGGGCAGATGTTGCTGAGAACCTTGATCTTGCCCTTGTGCTCGAAGATCAGGAGGTCGTGATCGTCGACCCAGCGCGAGAGCTGGCCCGAGGGCGCGAGCTCCGAACGCCGCGCCACGCACGTGAGCGCCCGGACGCCGCTCGCTTCGGCGGTATCGAGCTTTTCGCTTCCCATGCAAGGAATGATAAGCACAAACGAGCACTCGTGAAAGACAACGCTGCCACCGTCAACGCGCGCTTCTTCGACGAGTTCTGGCAAACCTGCCCGGATTTCAGTCGGTACAATCCGGGCGTTCTGCACCGAAGGCGCGGGCTGCTCAAGCTGCTGAGGTCGGTGCCTCATCGCGAGATCCTGGACGTCGGCTGCGGCGACGGCGAGAACCTGCTCTGGCTGCGCAGCATGCTCGAGCCGGAGACGAAGTTCGTCGGCGCGGACCTGTCGAAGGAGACCGTGATCGAGAACGCGACGCGGCGTCCGTTCGCCGAGTTCCATCAGCTCGACATCCAGGAGACCGCGCTCGACAAGACGTTCGAGGCGGTCGTGTGCACCGAGGTCGTGGAGCACCTCGACGATCGGCCGCGCGCGCTGAAGAACCTCGCCAAGATGGTCGCGCCCGGCGGCCATCTCGTCCTCACCTGCCCCACCGGCAAGCTGCATGCGACGGAGAAGAGCTTCGGGCACATCTCGCATCCGTCCCCGCGCGAGCTGCGCGAGCAGATCACGGCGGCGGGGCTCGAGGTGGTGTCGATGTCGAGCTGGGGTTTCCCGCTCTACACGGCGCTCAAGTACGCGACGAACGTGAACCCGGACTGGGCGGTGAAGAACTTCGCGAACGTGGAGTACACGCCGGCCGCGAAGCTGATCTCGAAGGCCCTCTACTACGTGAACCTGCTGAACCCGCCGTCGACCCCGCTGGGCTGCCAGCTCTTCGTGCTGGCCCGCCGCCCCGCCTGACGTCGCGCGGAAGCAGTCTCGGGGTCAGAGGGGGCGGAGCCCCCTCGTCGGGTTAGTCGATCTCCACGAGGATCGCGGTGATGTTGTCTTTGCCGCCGCGTTCGTTCGCCAGCGCGATGAACTTCTTCACCGCGTCCTCGCCGCCCAGGTTCGCGATCGGAGCGATGTCGCTCTCGCGGAGGTAGCCGTGGAGGCCGTCGGAGCAGAGAAGGAACTTGTCGGCCTGCTTCAACTTCACGAGGCCGGTGTCGACCTGCACGTAGTCGCGATTGCCGACCGCGCGCGTGATGACGTTGCGATGCGGTGACTTCTTCGCCTCTTGCGGCGTGATGAGCCCTTGCTTGAGCTGCCACGCGATGAGCGTGTGATCTTCCGTGAGCTGCTCGACGGTGTCGCCGTTCACCTTGTAGATGCGGCTGTCGCCGACCTGCGCGGTGACCGCGAACTCGCCGAGGACGAGCAGCGCGCTCAGCGTCGTGCCCATGCCGGTCTTGCCGCGGTCCATCTCGGCCATCGAGAAGACCATGTACGTGGCGGCCTGGATGGCGCTCTCCATCAGGCGGCTCGCCGCGCGAACGTCCTCTTCGACGAGCGGATCGGCGAGCTCGTGGAGGTTGCCGATCCCGCGCTTCACCATGCCGTAGACCGTCTCGACGGCCTCCTGGCTGGCAATCTCGCCTGCGGCGTGGCCGCCCATGCCGTCGCCGACGATGTAGAGCCCGAGCCGATCGTCGAAGAAGAACGCGTCCTCGTTCGACTGTCGCTTGCGCCCGACGTCGGAGAGGCCTGTTCCGGTGCGCCGGAGAGGCGGCTGGACGGGCTGGTTGCTCATCGCCATCGCTCGAAGATTGTTACGATGATAGCCCGAGAACCTCGGCTTACACATCAACAATTTTCCGGCGAAATTCGGCGCCCCGCGCCTTCATTCGATGCGGTGTTTCTAGAGCGCCCCTTCGATTCCGCCGAGGGTGGTCGCTCCATTGACCGTCCCGCCGTTGTTGAACACAGGCGTGGCGTCCGAGGCGCCCTCGTGCCCGGCGGAGCCCGCGCTGCCCGAGGGATCACCGTGCGCGACACCGCTCGGTGCGCCGGCGCCACCAGCGCCGCCTCGCGCGATGAAGACTCCCGTGCGCCTGCTGTTCGCGATCGTGAGGCTGCCCAGGTTGACGAAGATCGCGGGTCCCGCGGCGGCGCCGCCACCGCCGCCGCCGCCAGCCTCTCCGTCGAACGCCCCTCCGCCACATGCTCCGCCGGTGCCGCCTTGCAGCGTGGCCAGCGCGCCGCCGGAGCGCGCTGCTCCGACGCCGCCGAAGCCGCCCGTGCAGCCGGATCCGCCTCCGCCTGCACCTGCGAGCCCGCCGATCGCGACGCCGTCGGCCGCAAGCTGAACGCCGCTCCCGCCACCGCCGAAGCCGCCCGTGGCGGCGTCGCAGCCGCCGGCGCCGCCACCGAATCCTCCGTTGCCGCCGTTCGCGCCGCCCGCCTGACCCGCGGCATTCGAGCCATACGCGGGGCCCGCTGCGCCGACCGAGACAACCGCAGCGCCGCCGCCGCCGCCACCTCCGACGCCGCCGTTGCCGGCGCCCGAGCCCGACGCGTCCTGCCCGTCTCCGAGCATGCCGCCTCCGCCGCCGCACGACGAGGCGACAGAGCTCGTGACGTCGCCGCCCTTGCCGGCCATGCCGCCTCCGCCGCCGGCCCCGCACGTGTATGGCGCATTCGTCGCGGTGCCGGACGCGCCGCCGGCGCCGCCGACCGCGACTGCGTTGGCGAAGGTCACGTCGGCGATGTTCACCTGTGCCGTGCTCCGGTTGACGAAGAGGCTCGCTCCCGCGCCGAGGCCGCCGCCCGCGCCGCCCGTGCAGACGAACAACGATGCACCGCCGGCGCCGCCCACGGCGGCGGTGTTCTGAACGGTCAGCTTCTGGAGCGACACCGTCCCCGTGTCGACGAAGAACGCGCGATATCGGCCGTTGCCGTCGACCGCGATTCGCTCTGCGCCGCCGCCGTCGATCGTGACGTCATGCTCGACGGGCGGCAGCGGTCCGTTCAGCTGGATCATGCACGACGAGGCTCCGCACATCTTGTCCGTGGCGAACACGATCGTCGCGCCGGAGGCGGCATGCAGCATCGTGTACCGGAGGTCTCCCGGCTCGCCGGCCCCCGTTCCCGCCGGCGTTCCTGCGGCGTTGTCGGTCGCGTGGATCACGATCTCGGCGGGAGCGGTCGTGAAGCTCACGGTCCCCGACCGCGCTCCGTTCGTGCTGACGCTGACGGCCGTGACGGCATTCGGCGCGACCTGGGCGGTCGCCGAGAGGAAGAGCGTCGCGCTCAGCGAGGTCGAGTCATGGAAGACCACGTTCGACACGGCGACGGAGGCGCCGGTCGAGTCCGTCGCCGCGACCGTCGACGCCGCGGTGAAGCCGGTCCCCGTGAGCGTGACCGTCGTGTAGCTGTAGGGCGCGCCGGTCGACGGATGGATGGCGGTCAGCGACGGGAGGACCGACGATGGCGCCGCGGCATCGGGCGCGTCGACGTCTTGCGTCCCGGCGTCCTGCGCGGCGGCGCCCGTGCCTCCAGAGCCCGTCGGACACGCGCCGTCGGCCGGCGCCCGGGGCTGGCACGCCAGCGGCAGGATCGCGATGCCGCACACGGCGATCCACGACGCAGGCGGAAGGAGCGCTCCGAGCTTGGGCATGACGCTCTCAACGGGCGTACGAACATCCCCCTTCAGGCCTCCGTCGCGGATCCGCTCGGGGTATGCTCGCGCGCGCATGGCCGCATCCTCTCGAAACGACGCTCGCTCTGCGGCGGGTCGGTCTGGGCTCGCTTCGGGTGCCGAGCTCGTCCTCGCGTCGCTCGTGATCGCCGTGGTCGCGATGATGATCGTGCCGCTGCCCACGTGGCTGCTCGACGTCCTCATCGCTGCGAATCTCTCGATGTCGGTCGCGATCCTGCTCGTCGTGCTCTACGTGCCCGATGCGCTGGCGATCGCGACGTTTCCCACGATCCTCCTCCTCACGACGCTGTTCCGGCTCGCGCTGAACGTCTCGTCGACGCGCCTCATCCTGCTCCAGGCGAACGCCGGCGAGGTCATCAAGGCCTTCGGCAACTTCGTCGTGCGCGGCAATTACGTGGTCGGCGCGGTCGTGTTCCTCGTCCTGACCGTCATCCAGTTCATCGTCATCGCGAAGGGCTCCGAGCGCGTCGCCGAGGTCGGGGCCCACTTCGTGCTGGACGCGATGCCCGGCAAGCAGATGGCCATCGACGCCGAGGTCCGCAGCGGCACCATCGACGGCAACGAGGCACGGCGCCGCCGCCGGATGCTCTCGCGCGAGAGTCAGTTCTACGGGTCGATGGACGGCGCGATGAAGTTCGTGAAGGGCGACGTCATCGCGTCGCTCGTCATCACGGTCGTCAACATCCTCGGCGGTCTCGCCATCGGCGTCGGTCAGAAGGGCCTGCCCGCGGTCGACGCGCTGAAGCGTTACGGTCTCCTCACGATCGGCGACGGGCTCGTCTCGCAGATCCCCGCGCTCGTCCTGTCGACCGCCGCGGGCGTCCTCGTCACGCGGGTCGCGAGCGAAGAGCCCGACACACCGCTCGGCGAGGAGCTCGCCAGCCAGCTCTTCGGCATGCCAAAGGCGCTCAAGGTCGCTGCGGTGTTCGTCGTCGCGCTCGCGATCGTCCCGGGCTTGCCGGCCGTGCCGTTCCTCGTGATCGCCGTCGCGCTGTTCTTCGTCGCGCGCGCGCGATCGCGCCAGATGGCGAAGGACGATCAGCAGGCGGCAACCGAACCTCGTCCCGTGAATCCCGGCGCGCGCCGCAGCTTCGAGACGTCCTTCGTCCCCATGGTGGTGCCGTGGAGCATCGAAGTGTCGGCCGATCTCGCGCCGCTCCTCGACGACGCGGCGAGCGACGACGGGCGCGGTCAGCCGCGCCGCGAGAGCCTTCGGATCACGGCGCTCGCGCTGCGCGAGCGCCTGTTTGCCGATCTCGGCGTGCCGCTGCCTGCGCCGCGCGTGCGGGTGGCGGCAAGTCTTCCCGCGCGCCATGCCGTGGTGTCGCTCTTCGAGGTGCCGGCGCGCATCGTTCCCGTGCCCGAAGGCGTCGACGACGGCCAGGCCGTGACGACCATCACCGAGGTCGCCGCCGAGCTGCTGCGCGCGCGCGCCGCCGATTTCCTGGGACTCGCGGAGACGCAGCGGCTCCTCGACGAGCTCGAGCAGTTCGCGCCCGCCACGGTTCGCAACGTCGTGCCGAAGCCCGTGAGCCTCACGCTCCTGACCGACATCCTTCGCCGCCTCGTCGAAGAGCGCGTGTCGATCCGCGATCTCCGCGCCGTGCTCGAGGCGCTGGCCGGCGTCGCGACGACCGAGAAGGATCCGCTGAACCTCACCGAGCTCGTGCGCGCGCAGCTCCGTCGCGCGCTCACGTTCCGCCTCACGCGCGGCGCGAACCAGCTCGGCGTCGTGCTCATCGATCCGACCATCGAGGACACGGTGCGGCGCGCCGTCACGCGCACGCCGGCCGGCGCCTTCCTCACGCTGGCCCCCGCCGCCGCCCGCGACGTCGTCGCGTCGCTTCGTCGCGCGGTCGCCGAGGCGTCATCGGCGCAGGCAGCGCATGCCGTCGTGGGCGCAGCCGGAGCGCCGACCGTCTTCCTCACGCAGCCCGACATCCGGCGCTTCGTCCGCAAGCTCGTGGAGAGCGATCTGCCGGATGCCACGGTGGTCAGCTTCGCGGAGCTCCTCCCCGAGGTGACACTGCGCCCGCTGGCGCGCGCGAACCTCGCGGGCATCGGCTGAACGCGATACCATCCCTTTCGTGATGGTCGCTCGGCGCCGAGCGCGCGCAATGACGGGGCTGGCTTCGGCCGCGCTCCTCGGCGCGTGCTCGCTGACGACGTCGCTCGACGATCTCTCGAACGGCGGCGCGGTGACCGACGACGGCGGAGCGAGCACGGACGCGATCACGAGCGGCAACGACTCGGGCACGCCGGGCGCCGACGCGCCGATGCCGCCACCGACCGACGGAGGAGGCACCGAGAGCGGCCCTGCCGTTCCGTACTGCCAGACCGTCGTGCCGGCGCCGACCTTCTGCGACGACTTCGAGCGCAGCGACGTCAACGGCCTGTGGAACAACGAGGTCCTCGGCGCGGGCGGCCAGCTCGCCATCGATCCGTCGACACGCACCGCGCAAGGACGTGAGCTCCACGCGACGATCCCCTTCTTCACGGGCGGCGGCGTCTCCAACGCTCACCTCTCACGCGACCTCGTGTCGGCGTCCGCGGTCACGGTCTCCTACGCGCTGCGCATCGACTCCGCTCCGCCGCAGGGCGTGCAGCAAGCGATGAACGTCCGCATCCTCTACGACGCCGGCGAGTTCGCGGCGACGTATCTGTTCATCCATCCCGACAACGTGACCTTCGTCGAACAGACGTTCCCGCAGGGCGCGGCCGCGATGGGCGTGTTCATGGAGCACCCGCTCGCGCATCCGGTCGTGTTCGGCACGTGGCAGCGCATCACGGTCACGATGACGCTGGGCGCGTCGCCGCGACACACCGTCACGATCGACGGCATGGTCGCCTACGATGCGGCTGCGGATCCGTTCTTTCGCGCGGGAAAGCCGCAGATCGCAGGCGGGATCGACTACAGCGACGCGCCGACCGGCCCGCTGTCGCTCCGCGTCGACGACCTCTACGTGAGCCTCACGAACTGAGCGCTCTACATCTTCTGGCGGACGATCTTCCGCGGAACGATGTTCATCTTCATGACCACCTGCTTGGCCTCGCGCTCGAGGAGCGGATGGACCTTCTTCTGACCGACGAACATGCCGAGCAGGTGCGGGTTGATCTCGGAGAGCTTCTTCACGGCGCGCGCGATGCCTTTGGTGTCGTTCACCGCGGCGTAGGCGAACGCGCGTGAGCGCCAGAGCTGCGCGCGGAGCTCGCCCATGTCGTCGGCCTCGGGATTGAAGAGATCGAGCGTGTCGACCGCCTTCCGGCCCGCGCCGGTGCGCGCCCAGGCCTCGCTCGCGACCGCGGCGAACATGACGCGCGTCTTCGGCTCCTGCTGCTTGCCGAGATCGAGCTTGTCGGCGAGCGCGCGCGCCTCCTGCGTCTCGCCCATCGTGAGATGGATCATCGCGCGCATGGCGCGGATCTGACCGGCGATGGGACCGAGCTCCTTGTCGAGATTGACGGCCTCGAGCGTGGCGAGGGCCGCGCGCGGGTCGTCTTGCATTTGGAGCTGGGCCTTGGCGATGACGGCCTGCGTGTCGCCCTTCTTGAACTCGGTCTCGATGCGCGAGAGCGCTTCCTTGCGGCCCTCTGCGGTGTCGGCGCCCTTGAGGATCGAGCCGAGCGCTTGCGTCTTCGCCATGTAGCGGCGGAGCCAGAAGAGACCGACGACGCCCGCGACAGTGAGCGCACCGGCCACCGCGAAGCCGATCCAGCCCACCCAGTGGTACGTGAAGAGCGCGATGAGCCAGACGACGACGGCGAGCGCGCCGGCGCGTACGTAGATCTTCGACAGGTCGGCGGCCGGTTTGTCCTCGGTCTTCGAGAGCTCGCGCAGCTCCTGCTGCACCTCGGCGCGCGACTTCTTCTTCTTGCCGCCTTCGCGGCTCTCGCGAGCGGCGACGCGATCGTTCAGGGACTTCGAGAGCGGTCGCGAGGCCGGCTTGGCCTCTTCGTCCTGACTGCTCGCGGTGGTCTCGGTCTCCGCGCCCTCGCCTGTCTCGTCGCTGCTCACGCGGCATCTCTACCGCGACGACCGCCCCCGCGCAAACGCGACGTTTCCGGGCTATTGTCGCGGCGCGATGGGCGCTCGAACGCGGCAGAACGTCTACTACGTGGCGCTCGCGGTCTCGTTCGTGCTCGGGCTCGCGACGCTCTGGTGCGTCGACTACCTGCCCACCAACGACGGCCCGCAGCACATCTTTCTCGGGCACGTCGAGAACTTCTACAGCGATCCCACCGCCATCTACGGAAGGCAGCTCGTCCCGCAGGTCCAGTTCGCGTCGCACGGCTTCTCGTTGTGGTGGACGCCACTGGAGCCGCTGCTCGGCTACCGCGATGCGACGCGCGTGGTGCTCTCGCTCTTCTACAGCTGGACCTTCGCCGGCTACGTGCTGATCGTGCACGCGCTCGGGCCGGCGCGCCGCTGGCTCTCGCTTCTTGGCAGCGGCGTCGCGCTGTGCTGGCCGCTCTACATGGGCCTGCTCCCGTACTACGGCGGTCTCGGCCTCGGTCTGCTCGTCGTCGGCTTCGTCGCGCGCCGCTCGACGTTCGACCGCCGCACCGCGCTCGTCGTCGGCGGAGCGCTCCTCGTTCAATTCGTGCATCATGCATTCAGTGTCGTGCCGACGCTCTTCTTCGTCGGCATCCTCGTCGTTGCCCGCGCGGAGCGAGCCGAGCGGCGTGGCACGTTCGTGCGCCTCGCGCTGGCCGTGACGCCCGCGGCGTTGCTCCTGATCTCGCTCGTCGTGTTTCGGCCGCCGAGCCCCCCGTCCATGCACGAATTCCACTGGGAGCCGCTCGCGCGACGCGCGCTCATCCTGCCGCGTGTGCTCTGGTCCGGCGCCGCCACGACGCGCTGGGTCGGCAACGCGCTCGTGCTCGTCGGTCTCGTGGCATCGATCGCCCGCTTCCGCAGGGCCGAGCCCGTCGAGCGCGCGTACGCGATGTGCGCGTGGACGGCGGGCGCGCTGCTCGTGACGCTGCCGATCGTGATCCCGGGCTGGCAGTTCTTCAACGTGCGCTTCGCCGCGTTCTTCGTGGCGTTCACGCTGCCGCTGATCCCGCTCGAACGCCTGCGCGGTTCGGTCAGCGCCGGAGCGGCGGCGTGCGGAGCGGCGGCGACCTGCTTCGTCATCGGCGCGTTCTCGTTCCATCGCGCTCTCCACGCCAGCTGCGCCGACGATCTCGCGGGGCTCTCGCTTCCGGTCAAGCGAACCGGCTTCCGCTTTCCGCTGGTGCTAGAGCCCTTCTGCGGACTGCCGCGCGACGCAACGCAGTCGCCCGTTCCGTTCCTCGGCCCGGCGCGCTCGCTCGACGGCCTCTATGCGGCTGCGCAAGGCGGCACCATCCCGAACGCATTCGCGAGCGTCTTCGCGATCCACTCGTTTGCCCCGAGAACCGGCGACGACGCCGTTCGCGTTCCCATCCCCGACGAGGCCGTCCTCCACTTCGGCGAGGAGCGTTCGAACCTGGACGATCCCGCGGCGCGGAGACACGAGCTAGAGACGGTCGCGATCCTCGCGCAGTCCTACGACGACGTCCTCGTCTTCGGCGGCACGTCGCCCGACGTGGATTTCCTCGAGCAGCTCGGGTTTCGCGCCGCGTTCCGCCAGGGCTCGTTCGCGATGCTCGCGCTCGAGCCGTGCCGCATCGTGGCCGTCATCGAGGATCATCCGAAGGCTTCGGCGATCGTGGTCGGTGGCGGGCTCGGCGGGCGACCCGAGATCACGTGGGAGCGCGCCGTGAAGCCCGGATCCGCGCCGGAGGGAGACGGCGCTCTCGTTGCGCCCGTCGGCCAGCGCCTCTGCGGCCCAGGATGGATCAACGTCCGTTATCGGATCGGCGACACGGTCTTCCCGTGCGCGAACGCGCCGAACGCGACCGACGGCAAGGTGTCGTACGTCGCGAAGCCCGGCGAGGTGACGCGCGTCCGGTGCGCTGCGCCGGCGCCCTGATCTAGGCCGGCGGCACCGGATTCGCCGGCGGCGCGAGCGAGCCGACCGGCTCGTGCTTCATCTCGGGATCCATCGCCTGGATGCGCGCGCGCACGTGCGTGAACACGCTCTGCGCGATCGACATGCACGGCACGGCGAGCAGAGCGCCGACGGTGTGGAAGAAGTGCTCGCCGACGAGCAGCGAGAACACGACGAGCACCGGATGGATCTTCGCGGCGTCGCCCATGATCTTCGGATTGAGGATGTTCGCCTCGAGCTGGTGCACGCCGACGATCCAGACGAGGACGAAGACCGCGGTCCCCATCGACTGCGTGAGCCCGAGCGCCACCGCCGGGATGGCGCTGATGATCGACCCGAAGATCGGGATGAGGCTGAGGACCGTCGCGATGAGCGCGAGGACCGGCCAGTACTTGAGGCCGACGATCGCGAAGCCGATCGCCGACAGCACGCCGTTCATGAGGCAGATGATGAGCTGCCCGCGAACCACGCCGGAGAGCCCGCGATCGATCCGCGCGAGCAACTCCCGGAACGAATCGCGCGAGCTGGGCCTCACGAGAGACACGAAGAAGCTCGTGATGCGCTCGCGCGTGAGCATCAGGTACGCGGCGAGCATCAACGTGATGCCGAAGATGAAGAAGAATCGACTGACGCCCGCGATGATGTCGCGCCCGATCTTCACGATCTCGAGCGCGTTGTGCTGCGCATAGAGCAGGCTCTTGCCTGCCGCGTCGGCCACGAGGCGATCGAGATCGAAGCCGACGTCGTGCACCTCACGCATCGGCTCGATCGTGTATCCGCCGCCCTTGGCGGGCGTGACCGACAGCGGTCCGTTCAGCTCGATGCCGAACGCCCCGTCGGGCCGCGGGCGAGCCACGACGCTGCCGGCCGGCGTGTCCGGGATGCCGTCGTGATCGAGATCGCGATCGCGGTCCACGCGATCGTGGTGGGGATCGAGCGGAGCGCTCTCGCCGTCGTGTGTCTCCGGACCGAACCCGGCATCACGGAGGCGCTGCTGCACCGACGGCACCCAGCGCGTGCGCACCGAATGCGCGATGCCCGGCAGCTCGCGACGCAGGCTCACGAGCTCCAGGCCCACGCGTGGCGCGGTGAAGCGAATGAACACTCCGAGCGTGCCGAGAACGACGACGTAAACGAGGATGATGGCGGCTGCGCGCGGGATCTTCCGCGCCTCGACCCATGCCACGAGCGGCGTGAGCACGTACGCGATCACGAGCGCGAGGACGAACGGCAGCAGCACCGAATGCGCGAGCACGATGACCACGAGCGCGATCGCCGCCGAGCCGGCGAGGAACAGCGTGTGGCGCCGCTTCGCTTCGCGCGTGGTGCCGTCGTCGATGATCATGCGGGCTCCGGCGCGGGCGCGCGCTCGCCGGGCACGTCGGCGAACGCGGCGTAGAGCCCTTGCCAGGCCTCGTCGAGGTACTGAGGCATCACGCGCACGTCGGCGATCACCGGCATGAAGTTCGTGTCGCCAGGCCACCGCGGCACGAGGTGACCGTGCACGTGGCCGGGAACGCCGGCTCCCGCCGCCTTGCCGAGGTTGAAGCCGACGTTCATGCCCTCGCAGCCCACCGCGCGCCGGAGGCGAATCGTGCTCTCGCGCAGGAGCGTCATGAGCGCCTCGTACTCCGCGGTCTCGAGATCGGTGAGGTCGCCGACGTGCCGGCGCGGCGCGACGAGCAGATGCGAGGTCGTGAACGGATACCGATTCAGGCACACGAATGCGTGCGGCTGGACGACGACGACGAGGTTCTCGCGGAAGTGCGCCGCGTCACCCGGAATCGCGCAGAGGAAGCACGCGTGCGTCTTCTTCGTCGGGTCGAAGTACTCCATGCGCCAGGGCGCCCAGAGAGCGGTCGTCATCGTGGCGCACGATAGTCCTCGCGCCGTACAAAACGCCAGCGGCGGCGCGCTCTCTCGAGCGGCCGCCGCGTGCGATTCAGACCGAAGGAGGATTACTCCTTGTCGGTCTCTTCCTCTGCGGACTCCTCGGTCTCCTCGGCAGCGGCTGCCTTGGCGCCCTTCTTGTCCTTCGCGACCAGCTTCTCACCGAGCTTCTGCTTGATGAGCTCGCCGATCGAGGTCGCCTTGCCGCCGTCGTCGCCGCCGGCAGACTTGCTCTTGCCCGGCGCCACCGACTGGCTCTTCTGCGGAGCCTGCTTGGTCGAGCCCGCCTCACCGATGCGCATCGACAGCGTGAGCCGGCGATCCTGCGAGTCGATGTTGGCAATCTCGGCCGAGATGGCGTCGCCGATCTCGAACGGAACGACCTCGCCGGCCTCGTTCTTCTTCTCCACGAGCTCGTTCGAGGGGATGTGCCCCTCGACGCCGTCGCGGATGCGAACGAAGACGCCGTAGTCGACGATCGAGACCACCTTCGTGTCGACGAGCTTGCCCGGGGGGAACTCGTTGAAGATGTTCGGCCACGGATCGTCGAAGAGCTGCTTGATGCCGAGGGAGACCTTCTTCTCGTCGTGGTTGATCGAGAGAATGATCGCTTCGACGTCGTCGCCCTTGTGGTGGAGGTCGGCCGGGTTGTTGACCTTGGCCGTCCACGACAGGTCGCTCTTGTGGACCATGCCGTCCACGCCTTCTTCGATGCCGATGAAGACGCCGTAGTCGGTGATGCTGCGGACCTTGCCGCCGATCTTGTCACCGGGAGAGTACTTCTCGGTGAAGAGCGTCCAGGGATCGGGCTCGAGCTGCTTGAGACCGAGCGAGATGCGCTTGGCCTTCGCGTCGACCTCGAGGACCTGACAGTCGATCTCCTGACCGACTTCCAGCAGCTTCGACGGGTGCTTGACCTTCTTGGTCCAGCTCATCTCGCTGACGTGGATGAGGCCCTCGACGCCCGGCTCCAGCTCGACGAACGCGCCGTAGTCGGTGATCGACATGACCTTGCCGCGCACCTT
>FTCS01000585.1_pt1 | contig 20962 bp, 23 predicted proteins | sample 1639391 | NCBI WGS metagenome assembly FTCS01 (sample SAMEA3914864, study PRJEB12502) | metagenome | biome: forest; material: soil | place: USA | collected 2012-03-12 | depth 0.3 m | reverse complement strand
CTCCTTGCCGGTGCCGGTCTCGCCCTGGACGAGAACGGTGGTCAGGTGATCGGCGAGCGTGCGTACGCGGTGCGCGACCTCACGCATTGCGGCGCTCGCGAACACCATGCCCGGGAGCTCGCGAGCCTCTGGAGAGGGCGCGCCAGGTGCACCAGCGGGGGAAGTCGTGCTGGGTGCCGCGTCGGCCGCGTCGAGCACGAGGACGGTGTCGCCGATCTTGAGCTGAGCGCCGCGCGGAACGACGCCGTCGCGGATGCGGATGCCTCCCGCGAACGTACCGTTGCGGCTGCCGAGATCGCGCACGCTGATGCCGTCGGCGCTGGGATCGATCTCGAGGTGGTAGCGGCTGACGGTCGGATCGGCGAGAACGAGATCGTTGTCGGCAGCCGTCCCGATGCTGGCGCCCTTGCCGGCCTCGGGCTCGATGAGCCGCCCCGCATCGGGCCCGCGCGCCACGGCGATGGATAGCCGCCGCACGGTGCCGATCGCCGGTCGCGATACCTCGCGCGTCGCTTGTTCGCCGGCCACGTCGACAGCATAGAGCAAGTCGAGTTGCACGGGACGCACGCTACTTCGCGGTGACGCGGAACCAGCCCCACCAGAGCGACCTGGTTACCCGAATTCGAAGATCACCCATGCGGCTCCAAGTGGGACGAAGCTCACGCGGGGCCGAGCAGGTGCGGGACGTGCTCGCGGAGGTGCCATGTGAACGCGTGGACCTTCGGTGGGAGCGGCTTCGCCGGCGGATAGACCACGTGCAGGTTGCCCAGCATCATCTGGTGATCGGAAAGCACGCGCACCGCGCGGCCCGCGGCGACCTCGTGCGTCGCAACGAACCACGGAAGAGGGCCGATACCGAGACCCGCGACGATCGCCTCTCGGACGAAGAAGAAATCGTTCCCACTGACGCGCGGTCGGAGCTCGAGCTTCGCGGTCCCCTTCGGGCGGTGTCCGGTCGTGTGCTCTACCGCGATGGAACACCGCAAGCGAACGCGCGCCTCGAGATCTGGCAGGCCAACGACGTCGGTCGCTACGCGCACCCTGGCGACACGCGCAGCGACGGTCCGCTCGATCCGAGCTTCCAGGGCTACGCAGACATTCGAGCCGATGCGAACGGCGCGTTCCGCATCTTGACGATCAAGCCAGGCGCCTACCCCGTCGACGGGACGTTCGAGCGGTCACCACATATCCACTTCGACGTCCGCGGCCGTCAGCGCCGGCTCGTCACGCAGATGTACTTCGACGACACCGACAAGACGGTGCTCGCGCAGGACAAGCTGCTCCAGCACGACATGTGGGGGAAGACGAATCCCCTGCCCTCGACCATCTTCGCGAAGCTGCAGAACGAGCGCTCGACGCTGGATGCGAGCGCACGCCGCTACGACTTCGACATCGTGCTCTGACGTGCTCTATTCTCGTCCCCATGTCAGGGGAAGGCGACCCCGACGAGGCAGCAGCGACGCAGGTCGACGGCGCCGCGCAAGGCGAGCGCCAGGAGGCCGTCATCGTCGGGCGCTTCGTGCTCGGGAGGTGCCTCGGCTCCGGCGGAATGGGCGACGTCTACGAGGCCTACGATCCGGTGCTCGAACGCACCGTGGCGATGAAGGTGCTGCGCCCACGGGCGAGCGCCGACTCGGCGGCGCAGGCGCGGCGCGTCCTCAGTGAAGCGCGGGCTGCGGCGCGGCTCGCGCATCCCAACACCGTCACCATCTTCGACGTCGGCGAGCACGACGGGCGCGCGTACATCACGATGGAGCTCCTCGAGGGCGAGACCCTCCGCGCCGCGGCGAAGCATGCGCCGCTCGAGAAGAAGCTCGGGTGGCTCCTCGAGTCGGCGCGCGCGCTCGTCGCGGCGCACGAGAACGGGCTCGTCCACCGAGACGTCAAGCCGGAGAACATGTTCGTCTGCGCCGACGGCACGTTGAAGCTCCTCGACTTCGGCATCGCCAAGCGCGAGGAGGACGAGACGATGGCGCCGTCGCCCGCGTCCGTCGCTTCGCCCAATTCGCTACGCACCGAGCTCGGCAAACGCATCGGCACGCCGCGCTACATGGCTCCCGAGCAGCGCGCCGGCGCGCCGACCGACGCGCGCACCGATCAGTACGCGTGGGGCCTCGTGGCGTTCGAGCTCCTCACCGGCGCGCACCTCGACTCGGTGGCGACGATCGACGACTCGCCAATCGGCGACGATAGGGCACAGGAGATACGAGAGCGCAGCCTCACGATGGCGGCGATGCCTGCGCCGCCCGCGTACGTCGCCGCGGTCCTGCGCGCGCTGTCCGACGACAAGGCGCGACGCTTCGACTCGATGCAGCCGATCGTCGAGGCGCTCCAGGCTGCGCGGCCGCCGGAGCCGGATGCCGCGCGTCCGCCCGCGGAGGTGTCCGGACACCGGCGCGCCGTGCGCGTCGCGGCGGTGGTCGTGATGCTCGGCGCGATCGCGATCGCCGTTGCGCTCGCGGTGGTGACCGTCGGCAAGCCGGCCGAGCAGGCGGTGACGTTGTCGCCGCCCCCGGAGATCGGGAGCGTCTATACCGTCGTGAGCTACTGCACCGCGTTCGGCGTTCCTCAGCCGACGAAGCTCGCGGTTCGGTGGGGCGGCTGGTCGACGAGCGAGACCGTTGCGGCTCCGCCGAAGCGTGGCGCGAGCTCCGCCGCCGGGCTCGTGCTTCGTCTCGGCCACACCAATCCCGACAGCTATCCGGTGACGGTCACGGCAGGCCCTTCCAGGTTTGCGAGCGGCGGCTGTCGGATCAGCAACGGTCCCTTCCAGGGCCCGCCGCCGCCGGAGTGGAACGACGAGCGATACCAGCGCGTCGAGTGGTGACTCGCGCGTTCGAACCGGCGCGTTCACTGGATGGAGCGCGGATTCGCTCCGGCGATCGCGGCCGCCAGCGCGGCGAGGCCCGCCGCGTCGGGGGTCGTGAAGTAGATCATTCCCTTCGGCGCCTGCCACGACAAGAACGACAGCTGTCCCCCGAAGAGCTGCATCTTCGTGATGTCGTGAAAGCCAATCGTCGCAACGATCGGCCTTGGCTTGATGACGACCTTCCCGAAGGCGGCGCCTCCGAACACGCACCCGAAGAAGAGGAGGCCGCCCAGGTAACGCGTATCGACGCCGAAACGCTTCGCGACGATGCCGAGCGCGATCGCCAGCACGAGCCCCACGACGGCTCCGAGCGCTCCGAACAGGCTCATCGCAGTCGACGAGCTCTTGCTCCCGACGATCTCGAGCCCATTCGCCACGAGGCGCAACGTGCCGTTCCCCGTGACGCCTGCCGGCGCGTTCACGGCACCGATCGCCGGATGGGAAAATACGCCGTGCACGTGCATCGCGCGATCACCTAGCACGACGCGACGAGCCCAACTACCCGCGCCAATGCCGCTAGACTCCGAGCATGACGCGGAAACACGCGGTGACCACGTTGCTGGCGTTGATCGTGGCGCTCGGATTGCAGATCACGCGCTCGTAGCGCGGAACGCTCGGCTCACACGCGCGGGTCGCTCGCGAGAGATGCACGACCCGCACGTGCAGATCCGAAGCTCCAGCGCGCCAACGTCGAGGGCCCACCGGCCGACGTACTGGAGTGAGTACCACTCTGCCGGGGTCAGCACGCGCTTGCAGCCGCCGCACGCGATCGTCGCTTCGGGCGTTGAAGTCATCGAGGGAGAGAACGGCCGGCCGTCGCCGAAATTCAGCCTCGCCCGACGGCCGCAGCCATCACCGGGATGGCATCACTGGCCAGGCTTCGGAAAGTCGCTGCTCATACGCACCTCGATCGCGCCGCCGAGCACCGAATAGGGACTCTCGCTCGCGATCCGGCAGGCCTCGTCGAGATCCGCGACGCGCACGGCGACGAAACCGAGCACGGCCTCACGGCCCTCCGCGAATGGCCCGTCGACCACGAGCCCCGCGCCCCTCCTCCGCACGGTCCTTCCTTCGCGCGTCAGCCCCTCGACGCCATGGAGCACGCCGCGCGCGGACAGGTCGGCCGTCCATTGGACGAACTCCTCGAACATCGCCTTCGCGCGCGCGTCGTTCCAATCGACACCCTCGTCGCGAAGAATGAGCATCGCGACCTTCCGGTCTTGCGGCGACGCGCTCACGACGCCACCGCCGCGGTCGTCGGGGCCGCGGCCGGCGCGGCGACCTTGGCGTCGAATGGGTGACCCTTGCCGGTCGTCGCGTACAGAGCGAGGGACGACAAGAAGTGCGCCCAGCCTTCGACGCATCGCTCGTAGCATTCGTTCTTGTGCGGGTAGCCCCGATGCGCGAGCTCGACGCGGGTCTGCCGGTCGGAGAGCGGCGTCAGCGCGATCACGAGCTCGGTGCCGAGCCAGTCCGGGTTGTTTTGCTCGCGGACGCACGTCATCGCGACCCCGCGATCGTCGGCGCGCTCGAGCGTGAACGTCACCACGCGTGGCCCGAACGAGAACGTGTAATGGCCGGCCGCGTCGACCTCGGTATCGTCGGCAAACCAGGCGCGGAATCCATCGCGCGTGGAGATGGCGGCGCGGAGGGTGGCGAACGGAGCGGCGATGTCGAGGCTGGTTTCGATGGTGTACATGGTGTTCGTGTCCTTTCACGGGGTCGTCGCACGGGCGGCGCGCTTCCCGACAACGATCTGCAAGTTACCGTAAACGCTCGACTTCGAGCTCCGCAAGCCGGTCCGCGATGAATCGACGTTCGGGCTCCGTGCCGGCGAGCTCGAGGGCGCGCCGGTAGGCGGTGCGTGCGGCACGAACGTCTCCCCTCGCCGCCTCGAGCTGACCGATCGCGGCGGCGAGCACCCGGTCGTCGTCGAGACGGCCGTCACCGGCGACGAGCCGAAGCGCGCGGAGCCCCGCGTTCGGCCCGTCCGCGCGGCCGATGGCGATTGCGCGCTGCATCGCGATGACCGGCGACGGCGCCAACGCGAGCAGCCGGTCGTAGAGACCTACGATCGTGCGCCACGGCGTCTCGGCATACGTCGGCGCGAGCGCGTGGGCGGCCGCGATGCCGGCCTCCAGATGGAACGGCGACAGCGCGTCCCCGTTCGCCGCGGCCGAGAGGTGCTCGAGGCCGCGCGCGATGAGCCCGCGATCCCAACGCGTCCGATCCTGGCAGTCGAGCGGCACGAGCTCGCCGGCGGCGTCGGTCCGTGCACCGAGGCGTGAGGCCTGAAGCAGAAACAGCGCGTGGAGAGCGTGCGCGCGCGGCGTGGGCCGGCCGGTGACGAGGACGTCCGAGAGGCGGATCGCGGTGCGGCACAGATCGACGTCGATCTGCTCCGCGCCCGCATGCGCGCTGTAGCCCTCGAGGAACAGGACATAGAGCGTGCGGAGAACGGCGTGCTCACGTGCGGCCACCTCGTCGGGGGTGAGCGCGCGCGCGTCGAGATCGAAGTCGACCGCTTCGTCGCGCAGCGTCTGGCGTGCACGTGCGAGGCGCTTCTCGAGCGCGGCCTCGTCGACGTAGAGCGCGCGACACAGCGCGGGGATCGGGAAGCCGCACAGCGTGCGAAGCGCGAGCGCGAGCGCGCTCTCCACCGGCAGTGCGGGGTGGCAGCACACGAACATCATGGCGAGGAGCGCATGATCGCCGTGTGCATCACCGGCTGACGGCGCCTCGAGGAGGTCGAGGTGAAGATCGCCGTGCGGCGCAAACCACGCAGCCCGGCGTAGAGCGTCCACGACCTTGCGGCGCGCCACCGTGTGCAGCCACGCGCCAGGCTCGGCGGGAACCACGGCGGGATCGTTCCACTGCTCGATCGCGGCGATGAATGCTTCCTGCACGCCGGCCTCGATTAGGTCGAGCCGATGGGCGCCGAACACGCGCGCGAGCGACACCGCGATCGCCGGCGCGTGGGCGCGATAGAGCGCGTCGACGTCGACGGACGAGCTCTCGACGAACACGCGTCCACTCTACCAGCGCCACGCCCTGCCCACACGACGTCAACCCCCCAGGGGGGTAGACCACGGCGCTTTTCCGAGGATCGAACGGGCGGCGGATCGACCACCTCGCGTCGTCCTCCGTAGGGCTATCCTTATCGACGCTCTGGGGGGAGAGCCAACGACACGGAGAGTCCATGGATCCGAATCGAGAGGTTTCCGAGCAGGCGCTGATGACCGAGATGGGGCTGACGGCACCCAATATCGAGCGCCGCAAGAAGTATGTCGGCCTCGGTCCCGATGACCTGACGAAGATTGCCGCAATCAAGGATCTGGTCCGCCAGCACGCCGAGGAGTTCACCGCCGTCTTCTTCAACAGCCTGGCCGGCCTCGACGAGGCGAAAGGGCTGCTCTCCAATCGCGAGCTCCTCGACCGGGCCCGGCGGCAGAAGGTCGAACACCTGGGAGTCATGGCGGACGGCGACTACGGCGCTGCCTATGTCGAGCAGCGAGTGAAGCTCGCGCGCCTCTACAGCCGCGCGGGCCTCGAGCCTCGCGTCTTCCTGGGCGCATTCCACGCGCTCCTCAAGACCATCGGCACGGCCGTCATGAAGCAGTCGGAGCGCAGCGCCCTCGAGGGATTCGAGAGCTTCATGTCGCTGAAGAAGGTGGCGTTCTTCGACATCGCCATCATCATGGATGTCCTCGCGTTCGAGCGCGAGCGCGTGATCCGTCAGCAACAGGAGGCGATCCGTGAGCTCTCCACGCCGGTCTTGCAGTTCCGCGACCGGATGCTCCTGCTTCCCATCATCGGGGTCGTCGACACGCACCGCGCCAGGCTGATCACGGAGAGCCTGCTCCGTGCCATCCGGGCGAGCCGGGCGAAGGTCGTCGTGATGGACGTCACCGGCGTCGCGACCATCGACTCGAAGGTCGCGAACCACCTGCTCCAGACGGTCTCGGCGGCGCGCCTCATGGGAGCGACGGTGATCGTGACGGGGCTCTCGTCCGATGTCGCCCAGTCGCTGGTCGCACTGGGGATCGAGGTCGCGAGGTTCAACACGGTCGGCGACCTTCAGGGCGGCGTCGAAGAAGCCGAGCAGCTGCTCGGCTACCGCATCGTCCAGGGGCTCGGCGCACGGCGCGCTGCCCCCGATACCGAGCTCGAATAAAAGGGGATGACGTGCCGGTCCCCATCCTCAAAGACCGCGATGTCCTGATCGCCTCCATCCAAGCGGCGCTCTCGGACGACGACCTCACCGAGCTCCGCGACGCGCTCGCCGACGGCATTGGCCGCCTGCGAGCCCGCGGGGTCGTCATCGACGTGGGTGCGCTCGACATCGTGGACTCGTTCGCGACCCGAACGATTCGGAGTATTGCGTACACGGCGAAGCTCCGAGGCGCGACGACCGTCGTGGTCGGGATCCAGCCCGATGTCGCCATGGCGATGGTGCAGCTTGGGCTCACCCTCGAGGGCGTGCTCACGGCTCTCGACCTCGAGGAGGGACTCGAGCTCTTGCGGAACCGAAGCCGAGACGGTCGCCGTGTCCGCTGAGCCCGTCCTCGAAGCGACCATCGCCATCGAGCGAGAGCGAGACATCGTCACCGCGAGGCAGAAGGGCCGTGAGCTCGCCGCCACCGCCGGTTTCGCGGGGACGGATCAGACGCTCATCGCCACTGCGATCTCCGAAGTCGCGCGCAACATCGTGGTCTACGCGGAGCGCGGCGAGATCCTGCTGCGCGTGGTGGAGGACGGCGCGCGGCGCGGCGTCCTGGTCATCGCGCGCGACGATGGACCGGGCATCGCCGACGTGGAGCTGGCGCTGCGCGACGGCTACTCGACGACCAAGAGCCTCGGCCTCGGACTGCCCGGCGCTCGACGCCTGATGGACGAGCTCGAGATCGCATCCGAGCTCGGGAAAGGGACGACCGTGACGATGAGGAAGTGGGCCCGATGACGGAGCGCCCGCAGACCTCGCTTCTCGAGTGGGCCGTTGCGGGAGTCCCGCTCCATGCGGAGACCGTGTCCGGCGATCTCCATGTCGTCGCACCGTTCGACGGAGGCGTGCTCATCGGAGCGATCGACGGGCTCGGGCACGGCCCCGAGGCGGCGGAAGCGGCGCGAGCTGCGGTCGCCGTCCTCGAAGCCCATCCCGCCGAGTCGCTCCTTCGGCTCGTCGAGCGTTGTCACGACGCTCTCCGCAAGACGCGGGGCGCGGTGATCACGCTGGCCTCGTTTCACGGACGCAACGACGAGATGACGTGGATGGGCGTCGGCAACGTCGAAGGGATGCTCGTCCGCGCGGACCCGACCAAGGCCATCGAAGCGGCCCCCCTGCGCGGCGGTATCGTCGGGCTGCGGCTGCCTGTGACGAGAGAGGACAGCGTCTCCGTCTCTCCGGGCGACGTGCTCATCCTCGCCACCGACGGCATCCGCGGCGGCTTCACGAGTCGACTCGACCGATCGGCGTCCGCAGCGTATCTCGCCGAGTCCATACTCTCGGAACATCGAAAGAGCAGCGACGACGCCACCGTCGTCGTCGCACGCTACCTGGGAAGCGCGCCATGAGCGGGCCGAACGAAGCCGAGCGCGAGCTCGATAGGCTCTACACCGCCGCCCTCGAGAGCTACCTCGAGAAGGTCGACGAGGAGGCCCTGAGCATGGCCTACGAGCTAGGGCGACGTGCGATGGGCGAGGGCCTCGGGGTCCTCGACATGGCGACCATCCACCGTCGCGCGCTCGCGAGCATCCTCCCGCGATCGAAGAACGAGGAGCAGGGCGCGAGCGTCGAAGCCGCCGAGGATTTCTTTCGCGAGCTCCTCTCGCCGTTCGAGATGATGTTCCGCGGGTACGCCGAGGCCAATGCAGAGCTCCGACGCATGAACGACGCGCTCGTTCGAGAGAGGGAGGCGGTCCTCGCTGCGAACCGTGACCTCGAGGCGTTCAGCTACTCGGTCTCTCATGATCTGCGCGCTCCCCTCCGCGCCATCGCGGGCTTCAGCGGGATCCTCCAAGAGGAGGAGACTGGGCCCTTGAACGCGGAACAGACGAAGTGCGTCACGCGCATTCGCGACAACGCCGCGGTGATGGACCGGCTCATTCAGGACTTGCTCGCGCTATCGCGCGTCGCGCGGGCCGACGTCGCGCGCGCACGCGTCGATCTGACGGCGCTCGCACGTCGCGTTGCAGACACCCTGAAAGACGCGGAGCCTGATCGAGACGTCGAGGTCCTGGTCCAGGATTCGCTGGTGGTCGAGGCCGATCCGGGACTTCTCCGCGTCGTCGTCCAGAACCTCATCGGCAACGCCTGGAAGTTCACGTCGAAGCGGCCGAAGGCGCGCATCGAGCTGGGCGTGTCGGTGGAAGAGGCGAAGCGAGTCGCCTACTTCGTCCGTGACGACGGGGCGGGCTTCGACATGACCTACGCGAAGAAACTCTTCGGCCCCTTTCAGCGCCTCCACTCGGCGAACGAATTCGAGGGAACGGGCATCGGGCTCGCCACGGTCCAGCGCATCATCCGTCGGCACGGCGGACGCATCTGGGCCGAGGGGCGTCCGAACCAGGGCGCGACGTTCTACTTCACGCTCGGTGAGGAGCGTGCCGCATGACCGAGGTCCTCGAACGAACCGTGCTCGTGACGATTGGCGACGAGTCCGACGTCGGGATCGCTCGGATCAGAACGCATCGGCTGGCGATCGACGAGGGGTTCTCGGACGTGGGCGCGGCAGCCCTCGCCACCGCCGTCTCCGAGCTTGCGCGGAACGTGCTCGTTCACGCGCGGTCGGGCGAGCTCTTGCTTCGCGTCGCCGAACAGGATGGTCGACGGGGCATCGTGGCGATCGTTCGCGACGAGGGACCGGGGATCGCCGATACCGAGCATGCGATGGCGGACGGCTGCTCCACCGCAGGTACCCTCGGCTTGGGCCTGCCTTCGGCGCAGCGCCTCGTCGATGAGCTCCAGATCGTCACGGTGGCCGGCGCCGGGACGACCATCACCGCGAAGAAGTGGAAGACATGACCTCCCCCTCGACGATCCAAGGATAGCCCATGGGACACTCCACCAAGACGTTTGTAGCCCCGGTCGCCGCGCCAACCCTGGCGCCGAAGCTGCTCATCGTCGAGGACGAGCCCGAGCTCGCCCGCGCATTCGCGCGCGCGCTCACCAAGGGCGGGTTCGAGGTCACGCACGCGCCGGACGGCGTCGTCGCCAGCGAAGCGTTGATGACGAAGTCCTTCGACGTGGTGCTCAGCGACATCCAGCTCCCCGGCATCACCGGGGTCGACTTGCTGCGCCTCGTGCGCGCCTACGATCTCGACGTGCCCGTCATTCTGATGACCGGGAATCCGAGCGTCGAGACGGCCGCCCAAGCCGTCGAGCTCGGCGCTCTGCAGTACCTCACGAAGCCGATCTCGATGGATGATCTACGCGCGGCGGTGAGTCGAGGAGTCACGCTCGGACGACTCGCTCGTGCAAAACGCGAGGCGCTCGCCGGCGCCGGCGACGGGTCCAAGCACATTGGCGACCGCGCTGGTCTCACCGTGAGCTTCGAGCGCGCCCTCGAGACCATGAGGCTCGCGTTCCAGCCGATCGTCGACGTGAAGCAGCGCACGACCATCGCCTTCGAGGCCCTGCTCCGCTCGAGCGAGCCGAGCCTCCCCCACCCCGGCGCGGTGCTCGACGCTGCGGAGCGTCTCGACGCCGTTCACCATCTGGGACGACGGATTCGGCTTCTCGCTGCGCGAGCGTTCGAGCTCCTTCCGTCCCCTGACGTCCTGCTCTTCGTCAACATCCATACCGCCGAGCTCACGGACCCTCAGCTCTACGGAGGCGACTCTCCGCTCAGCGCCCACGCTCGTCGTGTCGTGCTCGAGGTGACGGAGCGTGCCTCCCTCGACACGCTCACCGACGTTGCGTCGCGCGCGCGGCGTCTTCGCGACGCCGGCTTTCGCATCGCTCTGGACGACATGGGCGCGGGCTACGCCGGCCTGACGGCCTTCACGACCCTCGAGCCCGAGTTCGTCAAGCTCGACATGTCGCTCATCCGCAACATCGAGCAGTCGATCACGAAGCAGCGCGTCGTCCAGTCCATGGTGCACCTCTGTCGGGAGCTCTCGATGCGCGTCGTCGCGGAGGGCGTCGAGACGCGCCAGGAGCTCGCGTGCGTGGGCGACCTCGGATGCGAGCTGATCCAAGGCTACTACCTCGGCCGACCGATGGACGCTCCGGCGATCAGCACGGTCCTTTGAGCCTAGTGGGATGGCTCGCGTTACCGGCGGGCAGCGTGGCGCCGCCGAGGTCGGCGTGGTCCACGCGTGGTGCTTTCCGGTGCTGCCCCGCACCGGGCCGTGGCTACGATACGTCCCCATGAACGATTCGACGCTTCCGCTGCTCCCGACGCCGGAGGAGCTCGCCATCCGAAAATCGATCCGGACCATCTGCGAGGAATTCGGTCCGCGCTACGGGCGAGAGTGCCTCGAGAAGAAGGAGCCGCCCACCGCGATGTGGGACGCCCTCGCGAAGGGCGGCTTCGTCGGCATCAACGTGCCGGAGGCGTGGGGCGGCGGCGGCCTCGGAATGCTGGGCCTACAGATCGTCGCCGAGGAGGTCGCGGCCTCGACCGGCTTCGGTTCGCTGATGCTCGTCGTCTCGTCGTCGATCGCCGGATCGGTCCTCGCCATCCACGGCAGCGAAGCGCAGAAGGAGCGCTGGCTGCGCGGCATCGCGGCGGGCACCACGCGCATCGCTTTCGCAATCACCGAGCCCGACGCCGGCACCAACTCCCACAACCTGAAGACGGAGCTCCGTGCGCACGGCGACGGCTATCTCCTGCGCGGGCAGAAAGTCTTCATCTCGGGAGTCGAGCACGCCGACGCGGTGCTCGTGGTTGCACGCTTCCGTACCGCGAGCGGTGAGCTCGGCAAACCGACGCTCTGCATCGTGGACGTGAACGCGCGCGGCTTCTCGAAGAGCGTCATCCCGATGCCCTATATCGGTCCGGAGAGCCAGTGGACGCTGCACTTCGACGACGTCGAGATCGGCGCCGACCGCATCGTCGGTGCGGTCGAGTCCGGGCTCGCGGTGGTGTTCGACGGCCTGAATCCCGAGCGAATCATCATCGCAGCGATGTGCAACGGGCTCGCGCGTCGCGCGATCGAAAGGGCCGTCGCCTATGCGAACGAGCGCGTGGTGTGGAAAGCGCCGATCGGCGCGCACCAAGCGGTGTCGCACCCGCTTGCCAAGGCGAAGATCGATCTGGAGCTGGCGAGGTTGATGACGCAGAAGGCGGCGGCGCTCTTCGACGTACGCGCGAACGTCGCCGCGGTCGGCGAGGCGGCGAACATGGCGAAGTACGCGGCGGCGGAAGCGGCCGGGCGCTGCGTCGATGCGGCGATCCAGACGCATGGTGGGAACGGGATCACGATCGAATATGGAGTCTCCGATCTGTGGTGGCCGGTCCGGACGATGCGCGTGGCGCCGGTGAGCGCCGAGATGATCCTCAATCACGTGGCGCAGCACACGTTGGGATTGCCGAAGTCGTATTGAGCTCGACGCACTTGCGCGCGGAGATGCCGCCGTCACGCCAGGACGATTTTCCCACCACGGGTCTCCGTCGCGAGCCGGAGCCCCTCGGCGAATTCGCGTAGCGCGACGCGCGCGCGGACCGGAAGCGGAAGTCGTCCCGCGCGGAGCCCGTCCCAGAGAGAGGCGATCATGACTTCCCGCTCGCGCTCCGCGAGCCGCGAGACGAAACGATCGATGCCGAAGCCTCTCCACGTCAAGTTCGAGTAGACGAGCGTCGCGTTGCGTACGAGCGCGGGCTCGTCGCTCATCGCGCCGTACGCGACGATGGTCGCCCCCGGTTCGAGCGTCGGGAAGACCGCGTTCAGCAGCGGCCCGCCGACGCTGTCGAGGAACGCGGCGACGCCCTTGCCGCCGGTGGCCTCGCGAACCCGGTCCGTGAGCTTCGGGTCCTCGACGGCGATTCCAACCATGCCCGGCGCGAGATCGGCCAGTGCGCTCGGACGGGCCAGCCCGATGACGCGAATTCCACGCTCCTGCGCAAGCGCGTTCACCAGCCCGGCGACCGACGACGCCGCCGCGCTCAGCGCAATCCAGTCCGAGCGACGAACGTCGGCCATCTGAAGGAGTCCCCACGCTGTGATCGGGTTGAGCGGAAACTGCGCGGCGAGGTCGATGTCGACGCCCTCGGGAACGGTGAAGGTGCGCTCCACCGGAACGCTCACGAGCTCGGCCCATGCTCCCGGAGAGCGGAACGCGACACGCGTCCCCGCAGCGAGCCGCACGCCCTCGCCGACCGCGACGACCCGCCCGGCCCCAGAGAGCCCGGCAATCTGCGGGAAGACGGGGCGAATGCGGTACGCGCCGCGAATGAAGCTCAGATCCGACGGCTGCACCGTGCGCGATTCGACCGCGACGACGACGTGCCCCGCGAGGGGCACCGGATCGTCGACCCGACGTAGCGCCAGGACTTCTCGCGCGTCTCCCGCCTGCTCGAAAACGACGGCTTCCATGATGAGGTCTCTCAATCGTTTTTCACGCCGACCGGCAGCTGCTCCGGGTCGCCCGGCTCGACCAGGTGGATGCGGGTGCCAGACGCGCCGTGGCCGAGGTCGGGCTTCAGCACTTGCTGCGTGTCGTAGTGCCCACCATTCTGCCTCCGGAACGGGATCGGGTCGTCCGTGAACAAGCCGTCCAGTCGCGCCTTGAACGCCTCCGCAACAGACGGCCACTGCTCCCGCGACAGGCTATCCGCCTGATAGATCGTGAACGGCGGCAGCACCTCCATGCCGGGATAGAAGAAGACCCCGTGCTGGATCGGAAAGAGCACGTCATCCAAGGCCCCGTTGACGCCGCGGTCGGAATAGTGCGGCGCGCGCCCGCCAATCGTGACCGAGAGCATGGCGCGGCGGCCCGTCAGCGTGCCTTCGCCATAGCGGTCGCCCCAGCGTTCGCCCTCATGCACGCCAACGCCATAGGCGAACCCGTACGCAAAGACTCGTTCAATCCAGCCCTTCAGGATGGCCGGCGTCGAGAACCACCACATCGGGAACTGGAAGATCACGGCATCGGCCCAGAGCAGCTTCTCCTGTTCGGGCGCGATGTCCGGGCTCTGCGAGCCGTCGGCAAAGGCGCGCTTCGACGCTCGCCCATAGAACAGTCGCTCCCCAGGCTCATGGCGCAGGAAATCATCTGCAGCGGCGACGGCCTTCCAATCCATGGCGTAGAGGTCCGATACGCGGACCTCATGGCCCTGATCGTTCAAGTGGCGCACAGCGAGGTCTTTCAACGCGCCATTCAGCGATTGCGGCTCGGGATGGGCGTAGACAATCAAGATGTTCATCGATGTGTTCTTTCGAGCTAGGCGTCATCCATCGCAATTCACGACGACTTTGCCGAGGTGCTGCGCGCTCGCGAGGTGCTCCCAGGCGGCGCGTGCGTCGTCGAACGCGAACACGCGGTCGACGACCGGTCTGATGCCGGTGCGCTCGAGCGCGGCGACGAAGCGTTCGAACATCGAGACCGAGCCGACGTACACGCCGTGCACGGTCTGCCGCCGGTGGAAGACGGCATGCAGGTTCACCTCACCGCGAGCGCCGGTGAGGACGCCGAGCATGCTCATCGTGCCGCCGTAGCGCAGCGCCGCGGAAGACTGGTCGAAGGTGGCCTGGCCTCCGACGTCGACCACGAGGTCCACGCCGCGCCCGCCGGTGAGCGCCTTGGCCCGCTCGCCCCACTTCGGATCGGCCCGGTAGTCGATGACCTCCTCGGCGCCGAGCTCGCGCAGCCGCGCCGCCTTGTCTGCGCTGCTCGACGTCATCAGCACGCGCGCGCCAGCCGCCTTCGCCAGCTGCAGCGCGAACACCGAGACGCCGCCCGAGCCCTGGAGCAGCACCGTCTCACCCGGCCTGAGCGACGTGACCTCGAAGAGCGCCTGCCACGCGGTGAGCCCGGCGCAAGGGAGCGTCGCCGCTTCTTCGAACGAGTAGCCCGCCGGCATGCGCACCCAGCTGTGCTCAGGCAGCACCACCTCTTCGCGGAGCATGCCGTCAGCCCCGGCGCCGCCGAGCGCACTGGCGTGGTGTGCGTCGCTCAGCTCGCCGTCGACCCAGTGCGGGAAGAAGTTGGCCATCACCCGATCGCCCACCTTCCAGCGGGTGACGGCGGGACCGACCGCGATCACCTCGCCGGCGCCATCGGAGGCGGGCACGCGCGGCGCCGTGAGGCTCTTCTCGGCGCCCTTCGCGATGAGCAGGTCGCGATAGTTGAGCGACACCGCCCTCACGCGCACCTTCAGCTCGTGCGCGCCCACGCTCGGTGAAGGGCGCTCGGCCCGCGTGAGTGCGTCGAACCCCGGCTTGGCCTGCAGCTCCCACGTCTTCATGGCGTAGACGTACGATTCCGGTTATGACTTCGCAAGTACGCACAAGTTTCGCCGGTACCTACAAAAAGGGAACCATGACCCGGAAGCGCGACGACGACTCCAAGACCAACTGCTCGGTGGAAGCGTCCCTGGGCGTGATCGGCGGGAGATGGAAGGGCGTCGTGCTGTACTGGTTGCTCCGGGGCACGCACCGTTTCGGTGAGCTGCGCAAGCGGTTGCCGAACTGCAGCCAGCGCATGCTCACCCTGCAGCTGCGTGAGCTCGAGGAAGACGGGCTGGTGAAGCGCACGGTCTACGCCGAGGTGCCACCACGCGTGGAGTACGAGCTCACCGCCTTCGGCCGCTCGCTCGAGCCCGTCCTGCTGGGCTTGCGGGAGTGGGGTGAGAAGTACAAGCGCCGGTTGCAGCGCGTGTGATCAGGTTACGTTCATCGCCGCGATCGTCGTGCGACGACTCGGGTCGCCAGGAAATCGAGGAAGACCCGCACCTTCGGCAGGAGGTGACGGTTCGTCGGATAGAGCGCGTGGATGGGCCACGAGAGCGAAGGGTAATCATCGAGCACCGTGACGAGCGCCCCGCTCGCGAGATGCGCGGCCATCAGGAAGTCGAACAGCAAGACGATGCCTCGGCCGGCAACGGCCAGCTGCAGCAGCACGTCGGCGTCGTTCGCGTTGCACGGACCGGCGATGGGAACGGACATCGTCGTCTCGTCGGTGACGAAGCCAAATGCGTCTGGCCGCCCCTCACGGAGGTAGCCGAGGCAGTGGTGGCGCGCGAGATCGCGCGGATGCTTCGGTACGCCGTGCTTGCGCAGATACGCCGGAGACGCGCAGGTCAGTAGCTGACTCTCACCGAGTCGTCTCGCGATGAGCGTCGAGTCCCTCAGCGCGCCGATCCGCACGAGCACGTCGAGGCCTTCGGCGGTGGGATCGACGAGCTGGTCACGCAACGTGAGGTCGAGCCGGATCTCCGGATACCGCTCCAGGAATGCGGGGAGCTTCGGCGTGAGCACGCTACGGCCGAGCGCGATCGGTGCATCGACGCGCAGCAGACCCGAAGGCTTCTTGCGCACGCGCGCGATCGCGTCGTGCGCCTCGTGCAGCTCTTCGAGGATGCGCACGCACCGTGCGTGGAACGCGAGCCCATCCTCGGTGAGACGAAGCGAGCGGGTCGTTCTTGCCAGGAGCTGGACGCCGAGCTCGCTCTCGAGCGTGGCCACACGACGACTCACGGCCGACGGCGTCACGCCCAGACGACGCGCCGCCGCCGCAAAGCTGCCCGTCTCGACCGTCGCGGTGAGGTACTCGATCCCGTCGAAGGTCCCCATGGTTGATTCGTGCCGAAATAGCACGAGTGACGTTCGCTCGTATCGGCGCCGTCACGGGGATCGGCGTCCTCGATCGAGCCACGCGCCGATCGCGCCGGCGATCTCGCGCGGCGCATCCTCCGGCGCGTGGTGACCGGCGGCGCCCAGCGGCACCACGTCGAGGTTCGGAAGGGTGCGCGCCCACTCGACGACAGCGGGCGCGTTGCTCATGCCGTTGCCGTCGAACGTGAGCAGCAGCTTCGGGACCGGCGTCTTCGCCAGCCACTCGCCGTTCCGAGTGACGACGGCCATGACGCTCGCGGGCTCGCCGTCGATCGGGATCTCGCGCGGCCACTGCAACGTCGGACGGCGCGACGCCGCGTCGGGGTACGGAGCGTAGTACTCGGCGCGATCGCGCTCGGAGAGGCCGTGCTTCACGCCGTGGTCCAGCGACCGGGCGAGGAACTGGTTCTGCTCCAAGACCAGCTTCTCGCCGACGCCCGGCGTGCGTAGCGCGCGGAACAGCTCGGCGCCCTGCGGTGGATACTCGCTCCAGTGCATCGATTGCAGGATCGTCTCGAAGACGGCGACGCCGCGCACGCGATCGGGGTGACGCGCGGCCCAATCGACCGCGAGCACACCTCCCCAGTCGTAGCCCACCAGCACGACATCGCGCAGGTCGAGCGCGGCAAACCAGGCGTCCAGATAGCGCGCGTGGTCCTCGTAGCGATACGCGCTCTCCGGCTTGCCCGAGTGCCCCATCCCGATCAGGTCCGGCGCGACGCAACGGCCCCTCTCGCGGAGGAGCGGCATCACGTTCCTCCAGACATAAGAAGAGGTCGGGTTGCCGTGCAGGAAGACGATCGGCGGGCCCGCGCCGATCTCTCGATACGACATGAACGAATCGAGGACGGCGATGCGGTGAAGGGCCTCCGACTGCGGAGTGGCGGACGACATGGGAACACTCCCTGTTGGGGTTGCGGTGGAGGGCGGCGACGACGACGGCTGGCACGCCGCCAGCGCGGCCGCCCCGGCGAACCAAAGCGCTGATCGATGCATGCCCATATCCTGCGTCTCCGCGTCCCCCTCCGGAAGTGATGGTTCGTGAGCTACAACCTCACCATCCGTGAGCATTCATCGAGCCTGGCGACAGACCCCACGAAGGAAGCTGGGCGAGCTCTATCTCGCAACCGATGGTGATTCGTGCCGAAATGGCACGAGTGACGTTCCGTCGCGGTAGCTACCGCTGCCTCGTGCACGAACGTATGTCGTGGTCATCGACTCAGGAGGTCGCCATGAAAGCTGTCGTCATCCGGAACCCAGGCCGAGGCATCGACGCCTGGAAGCTCGTCACTCGACCCGACCCCGAGCCCGGGCCGGGTCAGGTGCTGATCCGCGTCCATGCAACGGCGCTCAACTACCGTGACCTCTTGGTCGCGCGCGGTCTGTATGGCGGCCCGCTGGAGGAAGACCTCGTCCCACTCGTCGACGGCGCCGGTGAGGTGGTGGGGCTCGGAGTCGGTGTGACCCGATGGAAGGTCGGCGATCGCGTCGCTGGCGCCTACTTCCAGACCTGGCAAAGCGGACCGATGCGCGCGGAGTACTTTCAGCACTCCGGCGGCACCGTCTCGACCCAGGGAATGCTCGCGCAGTACGCCGTGCTGCCCGAGACCGCGCTCGTGCGCATCCCCTCGCATCTCTCGTACGAGCAGGCATCGACGCTCCCTTGCGCCGCGGTCACCGCATGGAACATGCTCATGGAGCCAACGCCGCGCTGGAGCCCGGGAGCGACGGTCGTCGTCCTGGGGACAGGCGGCGTATCCATCTTCGCGGCGCAGCTCGCGCTCGCGGCTGGCCTTCGTGTCATCGCCACCTCGTCGAGCGACGAGAAAATCGCGCGCCTCCGCGAGCTCGGCGTCGGGGACGTCATCAACTACCGCGCGACGCCGGATTGGCAGAAGGAGGTCTTGCGATTGACGGCCGGCGAGGGCGCCGATCACGTGGTCGAGGTGGGCGGCGCCGGCACGCTGCCGAGGTCGTTCGAGGCAGTGAAGACCGGAGGCGTGGTGAGCTTCATCGGTTTCCTGACGGGGGCGAACATCGAGGTCAATCCGCTGCCCGTGCTCCTCAAGAGCATCCGTCTCGAGGGGCTCGTGGTCGGCTCGGTTCCGATGTTCGAGAGCCTGAACCGATCACTCGAAGCGCTCCGGCTCCAGCCGGTGATCGACGAGGTCTTCCCGCTCGACCGCGCGACCGAAGCGTTGGCGAAGATGGAAGCCGCCTCGCACTTCGGCAAGATCGTCATCCGCGTCGATTGATGTCGGATGCGACCCGAGCATGGGACTCACGCCGCCTTCTTCTGCGTGGGCGCGATGGGCCCGGAGCCCGCGCCGGTCCGCTGGAGGGCAGCGGCAATCTCCGCGAGGTCGGACGCGTCGAGATCGAGCGACCCGGCGGCGATCCAGCCGTCCACCTGCTGGGGGCTGCGCGCGCCGACGATGGCGCCGCTCACGCCCGGCCACGCGAGCGTCCACGCGACCGCGACGGCCGAGACCGTGACGCCATGGCGCTCGGCGATCGGTCGCAGAGCGTCTCGAAGCGCGATGTTGCGCGAGACGTTGGGCTCCATGAACTCCGCGGAGCGACGGCGCCAGTCGTCGTTGGCCATCGCCGCGAGGCGCTTCGCCGAGAACGTGTCGGTGAGTAGGCCCGACTGCATCGGGCTGTACGCGATGACGCCCGTGCCGTGCGCCGCGGCCCACGGGATCACGTCGGCGCCCGAGTCGCGGCGAATGAGCGAGAACGGCGGCTGGACGCTGTCCACGTGGCGCACGGACTCCGCGCGTTCGAGGAGCGCCACATCGAAGTTCGACACGCCGGCAGCGCCGACCTTCCCCTCTTCGACGAGCCGCGCCATCTCCTGCCACGAGTCCTCGATGGGTGTCCCGACCGCGTCGGGCCAGTGGAACTGGTAGAGGTCGATGCGCTCGACGCCGAGGCGCCGGAGCGACGCCTCGACCTCGCGACGGATCGAATCGGGCCGCAGGTTGCGCTCGGGCTCGTCGAACGGCCTCTCGCGATTGGGGACCATTCCGCATTTCGTGAAGACGAACGGCCGCTCGGAGGCGGGCATCTCACGCAGAGCGCGGCCGACGACCTCCTCGGAGTGACCGAGCCCGTAGATGGCCGCCGTGTCGATCCAATTCACGCCGCGGCTGACGGCGTGGCGGATCGCGGCGATCGAGCCCGCGTCATCCTGGGGGCCCCAGCCGTAGACCCAGCCGCCGCCACCGATTGCCCACGCGCCGAATCCTACGGTCGTGATCTCGAGATCCGTCTTCCCGAGTCGTCGTTTGCGAGGCGTCATTGGCTCCTCCTCGAGTTGCACTATCTCTTCGGTGGCGGGTGCCCCGGGTCGATCCAGGAGACGGCCTCGGGCCGCTCGATGGGCTCGATCGCCAGGTTCACCACGATCGGTTCCTGATCACTCCGCACCACCACGCACTCGAGGTCGGCGCCGGGGTTGGCGTTGATCTCCTGGTGCGGCACGAAGGGCGGCACGAAGATGAAGTCGCCCGGGCCGGCCTCGGCCATGAACTCGAGCCGCTCGCCCCAGCGCATGCGTGCGCGTCCGCGCAACACGTAGAGCACGGTCTCGAGGTGGCCGTGGTGATGCGGTCCCGTCTTCGCGTCGGGGGCGACGACCATGGTGCCGGCCCACAGCTTCTGCGAGCCAGCACGTGCGTAGTCGATCGCCGCGGCGCGGCTCATCCCGGACGTCTGCGGCGTATTGGGGTCGAGCTGATCGCCGTGGATGACGCGCACGCCGTCGTTGCGCCAGTCGTGCGATTTCGCTGCCACGCTCATCGTATTTTCTTAAGGCGCGCGAGGAGCCGTCGCAACGCTTTGCCGGTCAGTCCTCCGTCGCTGCTCTGCTCCGTCGGCTTTTCGCGCACCGTGGCCATCAAGCGCTTGCATCCGCACCACCAAGGTTTGCGAGGCCGCTGACGCACGGAGCACAGCCCGTCTCGCCTGGAGGTGCTAGCTTCGATCCGTGGACCGGCGGCTGGCGGTGGTCATGGTCACGACTTCGATGACGCTCGTCGCGGCGACAGCCGTCGCGATGCTGTCCTGCGCTTCGTTCGACGCCACGAACGACCCGAATTCGCCGGACGCCGCGCCGGCAGATGTCGTCGACGGTTCCGTCGACGGTTCAACGGAAGCGTCACTCGTGACGCCGCAGGTCTTGGCGACGGGCCGCAGCGGTCTGACCGGCGTCGTGGCGTCGGGTGCGGACATCTTCTTCTCCGAGAGCGCCGATGGAGGCCTCATCGCCTCCGTTCCCATCGATGGAAGCGGCCCGGTCAAGAGCATCTATGG
>FTCS01000458.1_pt1 | contig 21421 bp, 16 predicted proteins | sample 1639391 | NCBI WGS metagenome assembly FTCS01 (sample SAMEA3914864, study PRJEB12502) | metagenome | biome: forest; material: soil | place: USA | collected 2012-03-12 | depth 0.3 m | reverse complement strand
CGGCAATCGCTCAAGCTCTCGAGCGGCGCCGTCAGCATGACCGTGAACGAGCTCCTTCGGTGGGGCGTCGTTCGCAAGGTCTGGGTCCAGGGCGAGCGGAAGGACTTCTACACGGCCGAGGTGCAGCTTTGGCGGATGATCTCCCGCGTCTTCAACGAGCGCGAGAAGTCCGAGATCGTGATGGCGATCGAGGCCTTCGAAGAGGCGCTGGCGGAAGTCTCGAAGCTTCGAACGTCGTCGGATCCCAAGGTCCGCGCGCGCGCCGATCTCCAGTACGAGCGCATCAAGCAGCTCCTCGAGCTGGCGAAGCTCGGCAAGAAGCTCGTCGAGACGCTGCTCGCCACGGCCAAGATCGACGCCGAGCCCCTCGTGCGCTTCCTCTTGCGACAGGTGCCGTCCTCGCAGGACACCTGATCGCGTCTTCGGCGCCCGCTCACGCGCAAGCGGTCACGGGAAGCGCGCCGAAGATCTCGAAGAACGACTACTCGCTCGAGCTGTTCCAGGGCCCGATCATCGCGCCGAACCGCGCGACGGCGCTCGCGGGCGCGCTCACCGGCGCAGCCGAGGGCGTCGAGGGCGTCTACAACAACGCCGCCGCTCCGGCGGTCCGCGACTCGCTCAGCCTCACGTTCGTCGATTTCGATCCGGCGATCGGCTTCTCGCTTCCCGGCGCCTACGGCGGGACCGACTTCGACAACCGTGGTCAGAGCGGGACTTCGGCGAACGCGCAGCGCACGAATCGCTTCCTCTCGTACAACGCGGGCCTCGAGCTCCAGGTCGGACCGGTGGGCGTCACGGTCCTCGGCGATTTCCTGAACTACACCGTGGGCGCCGCCCAGGGCGAGTCGGTCTCGCTCACGTTCGGTCGCATCCACGCGGTCGCGGCGTACAGCTTCGTCGACAACCAGGTGATCGTCGGAGCGGGCGCACGCATCATCTTCGTGAACGTGCAGGAGCAGAGCTCGAAGGGCACGCTCGTGCGCATGCTCGGTGCCTCGCCGCAGATCGGCGTCATCGTGAAGCCCAACGACGTTCGCTGGCGCATCGGCACGACGGCGCGCGCGCCCGTCGAGGCGAGCCCCTTCGCGCTCGGCAACACCGACAACCCCACGACCGGCGTCCAGCAGGCTGGGTCGTTCGTGCTCCCGCACACCATCACGCAGCCGTGGGAGCTCGAGATCGGGCTCGCGTACCAGCTCGGGCCGCGTCCGCTGAACCCGTCGTGGATCGATCCGCATGCCGAAGAGCGCGCCCTCCGCGATGCGATGATGGCGCGTCGCGCGGAGCGCAAGGCGCTGCACGATGCCGAGCTCGCCAGCCTGCCGCCACCCGCGAACGACGAGGAGCGCCTCGCCCAGGGCCTCCGTCGCTTCACCATCGGACGTGAAGAGCTCGATGCCGAGGCGCAAGAGGACCGAGAGCTCGCGGACGACCTCGAGCACGCCAAGGACGTCCGCAAGGCGAGATATCTGAACTGGCCGCGCGAGCGGCTCCTCATGCTCGCCAGCGCGCTCATCACCGGGCCCAGCGATCAGGCGGTCGCGCTCGAGGGCTTCATCGATCAGCAGCGGGAGCTCGTCGGGCAGAGCGTGTCGGTGTCGCCGCGCTTCGCCGTGGAGAGCGAGCCGATCCCGAACCTGATTCGCGGGCGAACCGGGGTCTACTTCGAGCCGTCACGCTTCGAGAACGGCAGCCTCCGGCAGCACTTCACGTTCGGCGGCGACTTGCGGCTCTTCTCGTGGGACATCTTCGGGATCATCCCGGACACGACGTGGCGGCTGAGCGGCTTCTTCGACCTCGCGCCGCGGTACCAGAACTTCGGCTTCGCGATCGGGCCCTGGCATTGACCCGCGCGCACCTCGCGCGCGACACTGCGCGCGCATGACCGAGCCCGACGTCCGCCCCAAGCCCCGAAGGAGGTGGATCCTGGTCCTGCTCGTCGCGGGCGGCTCGCTCGGGACGTTCATGGGCGTCGTCCTCGCGCTCGTGTTCGCGGCGTACAAGCTGCCTTCGGCGGGGATGTGGCCGTCGCTCGTCATGGGCGAGCGGCTCTTCGCGAACAAGCTCGCGAAGCATCCGTTCCGCGGCAGCCTCATGGTGTTCCGTTATCCCGAGCATCGTGAATCGCCGTTCGCGAAGCGGATCGTCGCTCTCGAGGGCGACGTCGTCGCCATCAAGGACGGGCGCCTCGTCGTCAACGGCTGGACGGTGCCACGCTGCGAGGTGGGCCACGCGAGCTTCACCGACCCGTCCGACAGCATGAAGCACGACGGCACGCTCTTCGTGGAGTGGCTCGGGGTCGCCACCTATCTCGTGTTCGAGGACAAGAACGCGGGCCGCGCTCCAGGCGAGGGAGGGGAGTGGCGCGTCGCGCCCGGCGAGTACTTCGTCATGGGCGACAACCGCAACAACAGCCACGACTCGCGCATGTGGTTCGGCGGCAAGGGCGGAGGCGTTCCGCGTTCCGACACGATCGGACGGATCGTCGGTCACGAGGACGTGAAGCTGCCGCCGGGCGCCGAGGAGCTCGGGCCGGCGCTCGCTGCGTGTCTCGCGAAACGGCCCGAGCAGACCGATCCGCCGCCCGCGAAGTGAGCGCTCAGTTGAGCGAGTGCTTCTCTGCGACGACGCCCGGGATCGGCTCGCGATCGAGGAACACCGCCGTGATCTCGCGCTCGAGCGCCGCCGCGAGCTCGGCTTCGAGCGCCGCGATCGACCCTGCGCCGCGCTCCACGTTGCGCTGATAGATGAAGAGCCGCGCCTGCAGCGAGCTCTGCGCCACGTCGCGTCGCTGCTCCGAGGTCGGTCCGCTCGCCTCGACGTCGCCCTCTTCGCGTGGACGCGCATCGACGATCACCATCGCACGCGGATCGACGCCGTCCACCACGAGCTCGGCGCCGGGCACGTCGACGATGAACACGTCCGCATCGCGGACCCATCGCGCGAGGAGCGCGTCGAGCGAGCCGATGACGCGACGAACGAGCGTCGCGAACGCCTCCGGCGACGGCGCCCAGGCCGGCGGCGGCTTCGTGAGGTCGAGAGCGCGCGCGCGCAGGAACGCCTCGATGGCGCCGCGCACGTCACCCGCGTCGTCGCGGAGGAGCCCGAGGTAGTAGTGCGCGTCGGCGTGGTTCACGTCGCAGCGGACCGCCTCTTCGATGTACGGGAGCGCCTTCTCCGATTCACCGAGCTCGTAGAACGCGCGGCCGATCAAGAAGACGTAGCTCGCGTTCTCGAACGGGGGCTCGGGCAATCGGCTCATGCACCTCTTGGCCTCCTCGACGTCACCTTTTCCGAGCAGCGCATCCACGCGCAGCAGCAGGCAGTCGGCGATCTCCTCTTTGGTCTCGGCGTACTCGAGCGCGTCGTCACAGAGATCGACGGCCTCGTCCCACTCGCCGAGCGGGTGCATGAGCACCTCCGCCGCGTTGAGCATGGCCTCGAGGTAGGTCTCGTCGAGCGCGATGGCCTGGCGATAGTGCTCGAGCGCCTCGTCCGAGTCACCGATGAGCGCCGAGGTGTAGCCGAGGAGGTTGTGGACCTCCGGCGACTGCGGATCGAGCTCCAACGCTCGCTTCGCGCACGCACTCGCGCCGGGAGCGTCCCCCTTCTGGGCGAGGTCCCATCCTCGATCGAGATGCGCCGACAGCTGATCCATGCGGTTTCTCTACTGTAATTGCTGAAAGGGGCCCGTGGCGTCAAGGGAACACGCCCTCCTCATCATAATCGTTCGAATCGTCATAAACGGCGCGACGTGGATCCACTCATGGCTGTGTTCGGAGAAACCACCATGAAGCGCTTGCTCGACTTTCCTCGTTTTTCTCGGGATCTGATGACGCTGACTACCCTCGCGGTTCCGATCGTCCTGACGATTGCGCCGCGGACGGCCCAGGCCGACGAGCCGGTGGTCATCGCTCCTGCCAGGCCGCCGGCTCCCGTTGCGGCGCCGGTCACCGCTCCCGCGGCGGCTCCTTCGGCGGCTCCCGCGGCCGCGCGAAGTGCGGCGGTCGTGCAGCTCGATGCCGACGATCATCGCGCGACGATCGAACGTCGTGTCGGGACGCAGAGCCCGTCGGGGCTGCCGCTGCTCGAGACCGGGTTCTTCTCGGTCGGTCAGTGGGAGCACGCGTGCGTCGCGCCGTGCACGCTGCCTCTCGACACGCGCTACGCGTACCGCGTCGCGGGCGACGGTCTCGTTCCGACGGATTCGTTCTCGCTGCCGCCGAGCGCCGATCGCGTGCGCGTCGACGCGAGGATGGGATCGTCGACGGGTCGAGTCGCAGGCGCGGTCACGACCGGCCTGGGCCTCACGGCGATCGCCGCCGGCGCCGTCGCGCTGATCGCGTCGCCGATCCTCGCGAGCGAGGACGTCGGCAGCCAGGGCTTCCGCACCGGCGTGGTCGCGGCCGGCGTGAGCGCCGTCTCGGTGGGCGTCATCGCCGTGGGCGTCGGCGCGTACCTGTGGCTGACCAACGGGTCGACCGCGCACACGCAGATCGCCTCGCGCTGATCGGCCGAATTTCGTCCGCGTTCGTCTCGCACCCAGGGAATTTTCCCGCTTCTTTCCACGTATCTTCCCGCCGCTGGAGTCTTGCCATGAACCGTCTTGCTCACGTTGCGCTCGCGTCTTCGTTCCTCCTCGCCGTCGCGTGCGGCGGCGCCGCCGGCAACGGCGTCGATGATCCGACCGGCTCGCCCGCGCCCGGCACCGGCACGTCGGGTGGCTCGGGCACCGGCACCGCCGATCCCGGCGCGCCGACGCCGGGAACGATGCCCGGAACGAAGGGCACCGTCGGCAGCACGGGCGTTCCCGGCACGGGCGCGCAGGTCACGCTCGCGCTCCGCGGCTCGACCACGCCCGTCCCGCACGCCGACGGCTTCTCGAGCCAGACTCCGCTCCGTCAGGGCGTCTCGGTGAACAGCCTGTGGCTCCTCAAGAGCGCCGACGATCCGAATCCGCTGAAGGTCGCCGACCTCGGCGCGGTGTCGGTCGAGACCGATCTCGTCAGCGGCAAGACCAACGACATCGCGACCGTCGCGCTGAGCTCGCTGCCCGCCGGCACGTACACGATCGCGAAGGTCGGCGTCGCGTACGTTCGGTATCGCATCGCGGCGCGGCTCCACAACGGCGTCGCCACCGACGGCCGCTACGACAACACCGAGGCGCTCTCGGACGGCGTCCTCGTCGACGGGAAGACCCGTACGAAGGGCTGGTTCCGCTCCGAGTTCGGTATCGGCGACACCACGTACGCGAGCACCGAGGCGAACGACGCACCGCTGCCGCAGCTTCCGTCGAGCGGCGGCATGACGCTCGAGACCACGGGCGCCAATTCGTTCTACGTGTTCCCGATGAACGTCACGATCGATCCGAACGAGACCAAGGATCAGCGCATCGTGTGCGAGGTGAACGTCCACGAGAGCTTCCGCTGGCAGGATCAAGCGCAGCCCGACTATGCGGCGAAGGTCTTCGACACGACGCCGACCACGTACGAGCCAGTGATGAGCTTCGGCGCGAGCGCCTTCTCGCTCTCTCTCGAGGCGAAGTGACGTGATATTCATCGGGCGATGACCCGGACGGCGCGACTCGTGCGACTGAAGCTGGTCGCGCTCGTCTGCGCGCTCGCCTCGCTCTCCACGACCGGCTGCATCTCCGGCGCGAACCTGCACTACATCACGCAGGCTGCAGCCGGGCAGGAGAGCCTCAACGGCAAGGGAATCGACATCCAAGAGGTGATCGATCACGGGTACCTCGACAAGCGAACGCGCTCGCTCCTCGCTGCGGTGCCGGGGATCAAGTCGTTCGGTGAGCGGCACGGTCTCCGTCCCACGAAGAACTACGAGCGGTACCTGTGGCTCGGCCGCCCCGCCGTGATGTGGGTCGTGTCGGCGTGCGCGCCGCTGTCGTTCCGCCCGAAGACGTGGACGTTCCCGGTGATCGGCAGCATCACGTACACGGGGTGGTTCGATCGCAAGGAGGCCGACGAGTACGCGAAGGAGCTCGCCGCGAAGGGCTGGGACGTCGACGTGCGCGGATCGCAGGCGTACTCGACGCTGGGGTGGTTCACCGATCCGATCCTGTCGACGATGTTGAGCGGCGGCGACGATGCGCTCGGCGATCTCGCGGATGTCGTGCTGCACGAGTCGCTGCACGCAACCTTCTACGTGCCGGGTCAGAGCACGCTGAACGAGAGCATGGCGTCGTTCGTGGGAGACACGCTTGCGCCGGAGTATCTCGCGGAGACGAAGGGGCCGGACTCGATCGATCAAGGACGCTTCATCGAGCTTCGCAAGAAGGGTGAGGCGCGCGGCAAGCGCATGAAAGAGGCGTACATGGCGCTCGAGGCGCTCTACGCGTCGCAGCTCTCGAAGGAAGAGAAGCTCGCCGAGAAGAAGCGCATCACCGAGCAGCTGCGCGCTGATTTGCACATCCAGCGTCCCGTCACGAACGCGACGCTCATCCAGTACAAGACCTATGGCTCCGGCCGCGAGGAGATGGAGCAGCTCCTCCAGGTGTGCGGAGGCAGCGTCCCGCGGATGATCAAGGCGCTCGAGAAGGTGCGGCCCATCGCGGCGAAGGCGCAGCCGCATACGGACCCCGCGATCTTGTTGAAGCCGCTGCTCAGCCAAGGTTGCTGAGCGATTGACGATCTGACAGAGCACGCGGAGCGCGCTGACGGAGTGTCGTCGTCCGTGGTCCGGTCGCGTTCGTAAATGCGCGAAGCGAAAGGGCCGCGCCGTCGCGAATGACCCGAAAAACCAGAGGCACGTCGCTTGCGATGAGCCCTCCGCATGCAGGAGAAGTCGAAACGTTCGCTGGTGTTCGGAGTCGTTGCGGTGATCGCGGTCGGGTCGACGATCGCAGGTGCGGGCCTCGGTCGAGGGGCCGCCGGCAAGATGCTCGAGACAGAGGCGCGGCTCTTGCCGGGCACCACGCCCGCGGCGAACCACGCCGTGACGACGCGCGGCTCGGCGGCGCCCGTCATGCCCGAGTACAAGATCGCGCTCCAGGATCTCGAGGCCGCGAAGCTCGGCGCGAGCCGAAACGGCGGCTTCGAGAGCAACGCGCTCGTCCGCGTCCTCGAGCACGCCGAGCGCATCGACCGACATGGCTCGCTCTTCGCGTCGATCGTCGCGGCCAAGCTCTTCGACAGCGTTGCCGACCACGTCGACGCACGTCCCGCGCTCCTCGACGACGAGCAGCTCGTCGCTGCGCTGCGCCGCTCCTCGTTCGGCTCCTCGCGCCGCCCGCTCGAGGGCGAGCGTCGCCATGCGCTCGACGTCCTCGCCGGGGTGCCCGCGCAGGTCCCGCTGCGCACCGCCGGATACGTCGAGTCGGTCTCGACACGAGCCATGGAGGAGGCGAGCGCGACGCTGCACGAGATGGAAGACTCCGTGCTCGCGGGCAACCTCGAGCAGTGTCAGACGGCGGCCCAGAAGCCGAGGGGCCTCGCCAAGCAAGTGACCGTCGGTCCGTCGATCTGCAAGACCGCGTTGCACGTTGCAACGAGCGGCCGCCGGCTTCGCGCCCTTCAGGCACGCGCGAACCATCATGCGCGCCGTCCGGCCGTCGTCGATCTCTGAAACGACCGCCCGATAGTCTCCGCGATCTGGTCCGCCGGCATCGGCGCGCGGTACCCTTCGCGCATGCGTGTTGTCTCTCTCGTGGCGCTGGCTGTCTGCGCCCTCGGCGCGTCGTCGTGCGCCGCCTTCCTCAGCGATCCCGCGCGTGATGCGCGCGTCGCCTGCGAGAAGAAGGACGGTCCGTCCTGCTTCCTCGCCGGCAATCTCGTCACCGAGAAATCCGGAACGAGCAGCGAGGCGATCCGTCTCTACATCCACGGCTGCTCGCTGCGGCATTCGCCCAGCTGCGACGCCCTCGGCAACGTGAAGGGCGCGCTGCGCGATCAGGCGCTCGTCGGAGGCTGCAACGCCGGCGACCTCGTCTCGTGCTCCAAGCACGCCGACGATCTCGTCGCGGCCGGCAGCGTCGACGAGGCGCGCGGCGTCCGTCACGAGGTCTGCAAGAAGAGCCTCACCGTCGTTCCCGGCGTCGCCGCCCGCGAGGTCGAAGGCATCGCCGAGGCGTGCGCCTCGCTCGCGCGCATGATCGCGGCCGGAGAAGGCGGAGGCCGCGACGAGGTCGCCGCCGCCAAGCTCGAGGTCCTCGCGATGACGATGCGCAACGAGGCGCTCTACCGTCACGAGCGCGAGGACGACTCGAAGCAGCTCCCCGAGCCCGCACAGCCGCAACCCGAGCAGCCGGTGCGCAAGGGCGGCATCAAGAAGGCGCCCAAGGTCGATCCCACGCTCGCCGCGCGCGAGAAGTTCCGCCGCGAGTACGAGGCACGTCGCGCCGCGCGCGAGGCGTGGATCGCGTCCGTCCAGTCCGGAATGACCGCCGCTTCGCAGCAGAAGGAGCGCGGCGACGTCTCCGTCCCTTCGCCGACGGCGCTCGAGCGTGCGACGGCGATGATGCCGAGCGGAGCAGGCGGCGCCGGCGCTCCGACGCAATGCCAAACCTGCGTCGAAGGCTGCGGGTCGCCGGGGCGCTGCGCGGCAGACGACTTCGCGGGAGGTCGCTGCGGCCATCTGCGGTGTCTTGCAGCGGGGCCTTGTGCCGAGCTCGACGCCTGCGTCGCGGAGTGCACGGCGAAGGCCGAGACATGCTCGAAGGCGTGCGGTGACTGCGCCAGCAGCGCCGAGGTGGCGAGTCCTCAGCCGGCGAAGGCGGTGAAACAGTGAGCGCCATGAAGATGTATTCTGCACACGTTCGGGTGCTCGGATCGCTGCTCGCGCTGGCCGCCTTCGTCGCCGCCGGAGAAGCGCGCGCCGACGGCGCCGACCTGGCCGCGCGCTGTCGCGAGTCCGGAGACCACCTCGTGTGCGGCGCGGCCGGCGCGCCGCTCGAGGCCTCGTCGCCCGACACGGCGTTCGAGCTGTATCAGGCGGAGTGCGGGAAGCATCCCGACGCGTGCCTCTCGCTCGTCGCCTACGCGCAGCGCCTCTTCAAGAAGAAGGACGCCGCGCGCGCGGCGCAGGTCCTCGAGAAGGGCTGCGACCTGAAGTCGGGGCGCGCGTGCGCCACGCTCGGCTCGGAGCTCGAAGAAGGTGAGCGCGGCCTCGTCGCCGACGCGAACAAGGCGGCGAAGTTCTACGATCGCGCGTGCGATCTCGGCTACGCGCGATCGTGTCTCGTCCTCGCGGTCATGGTCGACGACGGTCGCGGCGCCGGGCGAAATCCGGCGCGCGCCGCCAAGCTGCGCGCGAAGGCAGACGTGCTCGAGAAGGCTGCACCTCGTCCCGCCGCGAGCGCCGCCGAGCTCGCGCAGAGCGAAGCGCAGTGCCGGAAGAATCAGGACGCTTCGCGCTGTCTCGCCGCCGGCCTCGCCGCGCAGGAGACCGACGCCGTGAAGGCCGAGGAGCTCTTTCGCCTCGGCTGCACCATCGACAAGAGCACGTGCGCCCTGTGGGGCTTTGCCGTGGACCGGTATCGTCGCGACGATCCGAGCCGTGCGCAGCGCATCCTCGAGGAGGGATGCACGGGCCAGGGCAACGGTCTTGCCTGTCAGGTGCTCGCCGATCTGAACCACGCCGGTTACAAGTCGATCCCGCGCAACGAGCAGCGCGCCGCGGAGCTCTACGAGAAATCGTGCACGCTCGGCGAGGCAGCCGGCTGCCGCGCGACGGCGTCGCGCTTCCGCGGCGTGAAGAACGCCGCCAAGGCCGACGAGCTCCGCGCACGCGCCGATGCGCTCGAGGCCGAAGCCGACAAGGCGGTGCTCCCGCTCCAGGAAAAATGGATCAAGGAGGCGCCTCAGAGCGTCGCGCGTGAGCCCTACCAGCGCGAGCTCGAACGCCGTCGCGCCGAGTGGCGGGCCATGGCGAACCGCGCGCGTGCGCGCTGGGACGTCCGCATGCAGCGCCTCGCGCAGATCGACGCCGGCAACGAGCCCGCGCCGCTCCCGCCGGCACCGCCCACCGACGCCGACGCGAGCGCGCTTCGGGGCGCCTCGATCAAGCGTATGGCAAAGACGCTCTTCCCCTGAACACGCGCGTCGCGCGTCGCGATCGCGTAATCTCGTCGGGAGGCCTCGCTGGCAAGCCTCGTTGGAACCGGCTCTCATGGTGCGCATACGAACAATGTTGCCTGCGTGTGCGCTCGGCTCGCTGGTCGCTTGCGCATCCGGCGGCTGCTTCGGGGCGATAGACAGTCGGGCAAGCAGCTCGGGAGGTGACGGCACCGTCACGGCGCTCCCGCCGTCTGGACCGGTCGATGCGGGCTCCGAGCCAGCGACGCCTTCGGCCACCACGACGTTCGCCGTCGTCGGCTATGCCGGCGCCCTCGCGAACGACGACCAGTACGTGTACTGGTCGGACATCGACGGGATTTACCGCGCCACGAAGACGTCGCCGCATCCCGAGGCGATCATCCCCGCCGTCACTACGACGTCGATCGTCACTGACGCCGAGCTCGTTTACGTGATCGACAGCTCGCTCGGCGTCGTTCGAGCATGGCCGCAGCGCGGTGGCGCTTCGCAGGTCGTCTTTCCCGGCGCCGCGAACGCGACGATGCTGGCCGGCGACGCGGTGGCGCTCTACGTCGCTCAGAGGAATGGCGGCGGCGTGCTCGTCGTGTCGAAGTCATCGCATGAGACGACGGCCACGCTGCGTGCGGGCGCGAGCGTCTTGCAGGTCGCGGTCACGGGGGACCTGCTGTACACCGCCGAGGAGGACCCGCAGGTCGGCACCAAGATCATGCGCAGCCGCGTCGACGGTACGGGCGACGCCGTCGAGGCTGGATACTCGGACGCACGTGTCGACCTCGTCGCGGCCGATGGTGACGCGTTCTGGGTAGGAACGAGGGGTCTCATGTCGACGACGAGAACGAAGCCTCTGTACGCGACGGACGACATGCACGTCCTCCAACAAGGTGTGGTCGTCGTCGGGGAGGACGTTTACGCCGTCGAGTCGTCGCACTACGTCGCGCCGTTCCAGCGGCTGCTGCGCGTACGTCGCGATGGCCGCGGTCTCGTCGACTCGCGGGTGCTGCCTGCCACATTCGTCGAGCAGCGGGTCGATGCCCGGCTGATGACCGGGGACGCGACGCGGCTCTTCATGACGTCGGAGGGTAGGCCCTCCGAGATCGTGAGCGTGCCCGTCTTCTGATCTCCGTAGGCGGCAGCTAGCCGCTACTCGTGGATGATGACGCGCGTGCCCGGCTTCTCGGTCGTCGACATCACGCCGTGCCAGCCGTCCGGGAGGTGAGGCTCGGTCCACGCGAAGATCGCCTTCGCGTCTTGCGGCGCCATGTTCACGCAGCCGTGGCTCTTCGTCTTACCGAAGTTGTTATGCCAGAAGGCGCCGTGCAGCGCGTAGCTGCCGTTGAAGTACATGATCCACGGCACGTCCTCGATCGAGTACGGGCCGTCACTCGCGACGTCGCCGTCCATCGTCGCAGCGATGTGCTTCTCGCGGATGCGGAAGGTGCCGGGCGGCGTGTGGTGGTCCTTGTCCTTGTCTTCCTTGTCGACGAGGCCGGTCGAGACCGCGGTCGCGAAGACCGGCTTCGTGCCCTCGTAGGCCACGAGCGTCTGCGTGGTCGTGTTCACGTCGACCCACTTCTCGCCGGGCTTCAGGTCCTTCGGCGGATCGCCGGGCTTCGTCTTCGTGCCCTCGGCGGCCTTCATCCACCAGCCGTCTTCGGTCTCGTCGTAGGTCGCGCCGTTGATCGTGACGCTGTCGCCGGTGAGCTTCAGCACCGTGTGACGCGAGACCGGATCGCCCGTGGTGACGGCCTTGCGGCTCGTCGACACGATGTACTTCTTCGAGCGGTACATCGTGATGATGCCGACCTGCGCCTTGCTGCCGGGCTTGGCGAGATCGACGATCTCCTTCTTGTCCGCGTTCGCGCTCGCAACGGGCGCGCCCGCATCTCCGGTGATGCCGGCCGCGGGCAGCGCGTTCTCGTCGAGCCACACGCCATGGAAGTCGCTCGCCTGCTTGTAGACGAACACGCGCTCGAACGGCGCGAACAGCCCGCCCTGGTTCTTCCACCAGTGACCGCCGCCCGCGGTGAAGTCCTTGTCGAGCGCGAGGAAGAAGCCCTTCACCATGCGACGCGACACGGGGCCGTCGCCGCGGAGATCGTCCAGCGTGACCTGCGGCTTGCCGCCGTCGTAGTCGCGCAGATACCAAGGCACGCCGGAGTCGATGTCGCCGGTGACGCCGAGCGGATCGCTGCCGCTCGGGACGCGCTCCGACACCGCCGAGCGCGTCAGCGTGAGCGCCGCCGCGGCGACGCCGCTGTCGGTATCGTCGTTCTGCGCGCTCTCTTCGTCGCGCACGCGGCGTGACTTCTTCTTCGGCGTGAGCCACGGCTCGATGGCGAGGCGCTCTTCACGCGACGGCACGGTGCGATAGAGCGGCGTGCCGTTCGCGACGTTGTAGCCGTACTCGTACGGCAGCGACGCCACCATGTCCGGCGGATGCGGCGCGAGCTTGATGCGCGGATGGTTGAAGTCGAGCGACGCGTACTTTCCGCAGACGAAGCCGCCCTGGACGAGCTCGTACCAGCCCTCGCGGCAGTTGGCCTTCGGATGCGGCTCGGCGATGACGGGGACGCGCTGGCCTTGCCGGATGTAGCCGAGGCGGACCGCGCCGATCTTCTCTCCGGTCTTCTTGTCCTCTTTCGGCCAGTCCATGTCGCTCATGACCGGCGTCTGCATGAAGAGCGCGGCGATGAGCGGGCCGTCGTAGGCGGGCGCCCCGGCGTCCTTCACATCCTTGTCCTTCGCGGCGACCTTGCCGCCGTCGCGCGCGTCGGCGCTGCTCAGCGTCGGGTTCGGCGCGACCGGGACGTCCTTCGGCGGGCTCGACGCGGGGTCGTTCTTCGTCTCGGAGCACGCGCCGATCGCGATCGCCGCGACGCCGGCGAGGGCGAACGTGGCAAACGCGGCAGGGAAGAGAGGACGACGGAACGACATACGCGGTTTTGGCCTTCGCATGGCCTCGGGCGGGCAGGAAGGGCGTTCCACGTGATGCCAAACTGAGGCTAGAAAAGCGAGTTTTCGACGCAAGGTGCCTGGCTCTTGGAAGGTCCGTGCCAGCGGGAATCGGACGAGCTTCCGCGCGTTAGCCTCCTGAAATGCCATGGTTTTGCCGGGCGCTTCGTCCTACCGTGTGTCCGTGATCGGGGTCAGGCGTGGCTAGGGAGACGCATCCTCCCCCGTCCTCGGGGCTGCCGGGAAGGCTGCACGGCCTCGGGCACCGTCGCCGAGGCCCGTCCGCCATCGAATTTCGCGGAGATCCGAGGATCGGTGCGGCGGAGATCGCCCCGACCGCGCCGCATGCGACGCTCTCCGCCGAGCAAGGCGCGCAGGCGCGGGCGCGGAAGACCGGACCGGCGCGCTTCTGGAGCAAGCGGCGGATCCGGATCGCTCTCAGCGTCGCGTCGCTCATCTCGCTGATCTTCCACTGGTACGTCGCGCCGTGGCGGCTCTTCCCCGACCGCTCCGGCCTCGAGATGAAGGATCCCGAGGGCGAGCTCACCATTCCGATCGATCTGCTCGGCGAGGAGACGCCGCCCGAGGAGAAGCCGCAGCCGCCGGAGCAGAGCACGCCGCCGCCCGAGGACGATCCGAACGGCATCAAGGCAAAGCGCGACGCCGGACCGAAGCCGAAGCCGGACGCCTCCGCGCCCGATGCCGAGGCGCTCGCCGCCGACGCAGGCATTGCCCCAATCAAGATCGACGGCGGACCGACCACGGCCGCCACCGACGGCGGCGCGCCCACCGACGCCGGCGAAGGCGATGCGGCAGGCGAGGGTGGTCTCGTCGCGTCCGGCGATTCAGGCGCGCCGCCCGGCGCAACGGGCCCGCGCGATCCCGGCGCGATGATCGGCCTCGCCGGTCTCATCAGCGCCGGCACCATCAACGTCACGCTGCTCGTGAACATCGCCGTCATCCGCACCAATCCGGTCGGTGCGCGCATGGGGCCGCTGCTCTACGGCATTCCGCAGTGGAACGACTTCATGAAGGGCTCGCAGACGGCGGTCGATCCGATCCGCGACACCGACTGGATCCTCGTCTACGGCCCGTCGCTCATCCACACCGATCGCGACGCCGTGATCGTGCACTACTCCGCGCCCGACGACGTCGTCGATGTCGCGGTGGAGTCGATCGCGAAGCGCTACGACAAGGGCGGCGCGTTCGATGCGGGCGTGCCCGGCGTGCGGGCGTCGCTCGGTCATGCCGACAATGCCGAGCGCGTGTTCATGCGCGTTCAGCCGCACGTGCTGACCATCGTGCCGAAGGACAAGGCGACCGATTTTGCGAAGGTCCTGAAGCGCGCGCCGATCTCGCCACGCGTTCGGCAGGGCGAAGCGATGCGGCTCACGGTGAAGGACCCGTGGAAGCAGATCTCGATTCCGAACCTGAAATTCAGCCAATCGCTGAAGGAGCTACGGCTCTGGATCGTGCCGCGCGCGAGCGACGGCGGAGCCGACGTGTTCGTGGAAGGCGACTGCACCGACGAGGAGGCGGCGACCGACTCGGCCGACGCGCTGACCGATCTGATCAAGCGTCAGAACAGCCTCGTGGTGCGTGCGGCGACGCGTGGCCTCCTCAACAACGCGAAGGTCACGGCCGACGGCACGCACATCCGCTCGCAGCTCAGCGTCAGCCAGGAGCAGCTCGAGGCGCTCTTGCAAGGCGTCGGCGCGTTCCTCGGCGTGCAGGTGCAGCCGGGCGCGCCCGGTCACTGATTCACCTCTCCTCGATCACTTGTCGGCGCCGGCGTCTCCCTCGCACCGCGCGAGCTGCCTCTCGCACGCGTGCTTCTCGATGACGAGCTGCTGGATGTCGCGCTGCTGCTGGCTGGGCGGCCGGTTGCGCGCGTCGATGAGCGTCTGCGTGATCTTCGCGAGCTCGACCTTCTCTTCCTCGGCGCGGCGCTGGGCGATGCGCGACTCGCGCGTGCTCTGCCAGTAGACGCCCGCGAGGATGGCCGCGAAGACGAACACCGATGACGCGAGGCTGATGATGCCGACCGACGTGCGCAGCTCGTTCTTCCGGGAGGCGGCGACGAAGGCCTTCGCTTCCGGCGACAGCAGCGTGCCGCGGGCGCTCTCGAGGGCGCGCGCATCGCGCAGCGGGCGGCCGCGGATCAAGCGATCGACGTTCGGCTCGGCGTGCCAGCGCTTCGCCGCTTCCTCGACGTCGCGCGCGATCTCGCGATCGCGCCGGGCCGCGGCGGCCCACGTCGCGAGCCGTGGCCAGCGCGTAATGAGCGCCTCGTGCGCGAGCGTGACGCGTCCGTCTTCGACGACGATGAGCCGCGCGCGCTCGAACGCGGTCGCGACCTGCTCGCGCAGCGGATCCGGAACCTCGCGCGCCAGCTCGGCCTGCGTGCGGATGGCGCGCGTTCCGTGGGGAGTCGTGAGCGCGAGGAGCAGCGAGCCAGCCACCGCGCCGGCGTTGGGGCCGTTCGTCTCGACGAGCTTGCTCAGCGTCGACTCGGCATGCCGCGCGAGCGCGCCGGCGAGCCCGCCGATCGCGAGGAGGCTCTGCCGCGAGAGGATGTGACGGCCGACATCGCGTTGCTCCCAGAGTCGTGCGAGACCGAACTCGACGAGCGGCATGGCCTCGGCAATGCTCGCGAGCTCGCGCGCCAGGTCGTTGCGCATCGCCTCGTCCTCGAGAGAGAAGCCGTACGCCGCGAGTCGTTCGTCGACGACGTCGGCCCAGGCCGGCGCCGACAGCGGGACCACGAGCTGCACGGCGCGCGTGAGCGCGGCGCCGAGGCCGGGCTCCCCGAGCAGCGGATCGAGTAGATCGCGCCGCGCGGTGACGACGCAGCGCAGGCCCGGCATGGGTCGCGACGAGAGCGCGGCGAGGAATTTCGCGAGGTAACCGCGATCGTCGGCGGGCGTCAGCGTGACGAGCTCTTCGAGGGCGTCGACGAGGACGATGATCCCGACCGACGTCTCCTCGACGGTGCGCGCGAGCTGCGCGGCGAGCTCGTCGGGATCGTCGGGCAGCGGCTTGGCCCCGCGGATCGGGCCGAGCGCATGCTGGAGCGCCGCGCGCGGGTAGGCGTCGGGCGACATCGCCACCGACGTCCACTGCGGAGGCCACGTACCGAGAGCGCCGTCGAGCACGGCCGGGAGCACGCCGGCGCGCGCGAGGCTGCTCTTGCCCGAGCCCGAAGGTCCCACGAGGGCGACGAGGCCGCGCGAACGCAGGAGCTCGACGGCGCTCGCGACGTCGGTCGCGCGTCCGAAGTAGACGTCACGATGCCGCGCGTCGAAGGCCTCGAGTCCGCGGAATGGACCTTCCGCCGGCAGCTTGCGCGCGATGCCGCGCTCCACGCGACGGAGTCGTTCGAGCTCGCAAGCGACCCACTCGGCGCGCTGCGGTCGCTCCTTGCGACCGGGCGTGACGAGCGCATCGACGAGTCGGCCCACCGCTTCCGGAACGGCGGGAGCTAGCTCGCGCACCTTCGGCGGCGGCGTGACGCCGAGCGCAATCGTCATCTTGATACGCGTGATCGACTCGGGGGCGGCACCTTCGCTCGCCGGAAGCCGACCGGTGAGACACTCGTAGAGCATGGCGCCGAGCGCATAGAGATCGCTCGTGGCGTCCGCCGGCTCGCCGGTTCCGAGACAGACCGGATCGATGTACCCCATCGTCCCGGCGATCGCGTCCGTGCCGGTGCCGTCGTCGTCAGCGGCGCGAATCGTCTGATCGGAGACCGCGGTCGCGCCCGACTGGAGGACCGCCGCGCCGTGCGGGTCGTGCGGGAGGAGCGCGCCGGGCACGCTGACGATGACGGCGGAGTCGGTCGCCGACGCCGGGCCAGCTGCGGGAGCGCGGGAGAGGCGTGCGACGGAAGGCGCGCGGTCGACGGCTGCGACGCCACGTCGAGCGCGCGTCGCGATGCCGAAGTCGATGAGCTTGTAGACGCCGCCCGCTTCGATCACGTTTCCGGGCTTGAGATCGCGATGGACGAGCCCCGCCGCGTGCACCGCGGCGAGCGCCGACGCCATCGCTGCGCCGACCTCGAGGGCGGCGTCGAGCGGGAGGACGCGCTCCTCGTCGAGGCGATCGGCGAGGGATCGGCCGCGCACGTGCTCCATGGCGAGGCCGAGCACGTCACCGCTGTCGTCCTCCACGAGCTGGAAGAAATGAACGACGTTGGGATGCTCGACGCGACAGAGGGCGCGCGCCTCCTCGACGATGCGCTCGCGGGCGAGCGATCGCGCGCCGGCGGTGCCCGAGCCCACGCCGACCATGTCGTCGACGGCGAACAGCTTCAGCGCGACGGTGCGGAGCTCCGTGCCGCCGTACTCCTCCGATGCGAGGAACACGGGCGCGAACCCTCCTTCACCGAGCTCCGCGACGAAACGGAACGGCCCGAGGCGGGGAGGCTCAGAAGCGAGGAGACGCGCGATCGACGGATTGCGCGGCGTCTCGCTCGTCATTCACCTTCACTCTGCACGAGGAGCTGGTTCGACGTCGAGTAGCTGGTGATCGTGCATGGGATGCCGTCGCCGTCTGTGTCGCCCCACGCGACGGTGACGTAGAAGGGATCGGTCGAGCTCAGCGGCGCCACAGCGGCGGGAGGCGGAGCGAAGGCCGCGGCGGCGGCGCCGCCAGCACCCGAGGAGGAGCCACCGAAGTTCGAGACCGTCGCGTAGCCGAACATGACCGGCGCCGGCGGAGCCATCGGGAGGTTGTGCCATGCGTTCGGGTCGACGCAGTTCGTGCACGGTGCGCCCCACGCGGTGACGAACTTCCCCGGCGTGGCCGCCGGATAGAACGAGGTGTCACTCGACGAGACGGTGACGTAGACGCCCTTCTCGGTCTTGTACGCCTCCTGCGCCATGCGAATGCCGCCGGTGACCTGCTTGGCCTCGGCGCTCTTCGCCGTGGTCGTGTAACGGCGGTAACCGAGGATCGCGAGGACGGCGAGGATCGCCACGACGACCACGACGAGCGACATCTCCACGAGCGTGAAGCCACGCTGGGTGGGACGGAGACGACGAAGTGCATGCGCACGCATGGTAAAGACCCCCGCAGAAGGACAAGCCGTGAATACCGAGTCTAACCAGTGCCGACGGATGAGCAAACCGGACGCACCAAACATGGCGCCGCTCGTGGTAATCGGTCGCACATGCGTACCGTGCTCGGTTGTTCACGAATGGGGTCGATTCCTGCGTCGTTCATCTATGTGACGAGCGCTTTGTTGGTGCTCGCGGGGGCGACGGCGGGCTGCTCGAAGCGCGTCGAAGAGCCTCCGCAGAGCGAGTTCAAGCCGGCCGAGGCGCCGCCGCTGCCCCCCGGCCCCGAGAAGCTCGAGATCGTCGACGACGTCGTCGGCACGGGTCCCGAGGCGAAGAAGGGCGACACCGTGAAGGTCCACTACACGGGCACGCTCCTCAACGGGAAGCAGTTCGACAGCTCGCGTGGCAAGGATCCGTTCCAGGTCACGATTGGGCAGGGCCAGGTGATCAAAGGCTGGGACGAGGGGCTCCCAGGCATGAAGGTCGGCGGCAAGCGCACGCTCACCATCCCGTGGCAGATGGCGTACGGCGAGAAGGGGAGCGGCGCGACCATCCCGCCGAAGGCCGCGCTCAAGTTCGAGGTGGAGCTGATGGAGATCGTCGGCGCGGACGCCGGTGCGGACGGCGGCGCCGGCGGTAAAGACGGCGGCGCGAAGGCGGCGGCGAAGGACGGCGGCGCGAAGAAGTAACGAAGTAGCGGCGCCGCTACTTCGCGCTCTCGAGGGTGACGAGCCGGCCCGCGGCTCCGTCACCGAGCTGCTCCTCGAGCGCTGCGCCGAGCTCCTGCATCACCGCCTCGGTTCCGGGACCGAGCACGATGGGGCCGCCGTCGCAGTCGAGCTCGATGCGATCGCCCTTGCGGACGAAGCGGCGGATCCGCGACCACGCGCGCGCGGCGCCGGCGAACGTCACGCCGTAATCGTCGACGGCGACGTCGAGCGGCATCGTCGCCGATACGCCGAATGCCGCGACGGCGAGGAGCGCGAGCATCAGGCTCGAGCCGACGACGAACGCGGCGCCCGGCCTGTGACGCGAGAGCTGATACCAGCCACCGAGCATCACGATGCCGAACGCGAAGACGTGCAGCGCGACCGACGACGCGAGGAACAGCGCCGGTCGTCCCACGCGATAGAGGCGCCGGTGCTCGGGGAGGATCGCACGCACGGCATCCTCGACGACGCCGTGACGTAGCGAGCGCCTCACCACCGCGACGAAGACGCTCGCGAGCACGACGTTGAGGAAGACGGCGAGAACGGCGCCGCCGTCGGTCGAGAGGAGCGCGTCGAAGAGCCCGTGCGCGGCCGCGGCGAGCGCGAGGAACAGGAGCACGCGTGGCCTTCGCTCGACGAGGCGCGCGCCGAGCGCGTAGCCCCAGATCGCACCGAAGAACATGTGGGCCGGCACGCTCATGAAGCAGCGCGCGATCACGATGGGCGCCGAGAGGCGCGTGAGCGCGAAGTAACGGATGTTCTCCGCCGCTGCGAAGCCGAGCGACGAGACCATTCCGTAGACGATGCCGTCGACCGGCTCGTCGAACTCGCGACGGCGCACGGCGAAGCCCGCGCCGAGCATCTTTGCGCCTTCTTCGCAGGTCCCGACGACGAGCGTGAAGACCACGAACGCGAGCGGCAGCGCATAGAGCTGTCCGCCGAACGTGACGATGCGCGGATCGAGCCACGGCGAGAGGTTCACGAGGAAGAGCTCGGCGAAGCCGGCCGGGATCGTGGAGATGCCGCCGAGCACGAACGTGATCGCGACGAGCCACAGCGGCTCGGGATGCGCGCGATCGAAGCGTCGGATGAATGCGAGCCACGCTACCGAGAGGAGGATCGGCACGACGAAGCACGCGGTCGCGAGCGCGTCGTTGGGCGGAAGGCCAACGGCGCCGACGCGCTTCAGCGGCGGGAGGCGTGGTGTGGTCAGGATCTGCTTCTCGTCCTGCGCGCGCGCGTAGGCCTCGATGCCGGTGCCGAACGAGAGGTGGAGAGCGTCGCGATCGAAGCTGGGTCGCCCGAGCGACGTGCGACCGCGCACCAGGACCTCGCCACGCGGCGAGCCGATCGAACGCTCGTACGCCGTGGAGAGCGCGCCCTCGGCCGGCGTGCCCTTCTGCGCGCGGAGGCGGAGGCCGCCCTTGTCGCCCCAGCCGACCATGATGCCGTCGCCGAGCTCACCGAGCGGCCTCGTCCACACGACGCGTGTTCGATAACGGGGCTCGCTCGAGCCGCGCGCAGTCGACCAGAGCGCCTCGGCGACGACGCGATGGTCCTTGTCGGTGATCCATTGATCGATCGCGCGTGTGATGTCGGCGTGCGAGCCCTCGTAGAAGTGCGCGATCGTGCCGTCGGCGAGCGTCTCGGTCTTCGAGACGAGCCCGGTGAGATCGCGCGGCGCTCCGAGCTGCGCGCTGTCTGGCTCGAGGAGGAGCACCGTGCCAGACCACGTGATCATCTCGTCGGCGGCGCTGGCGAGTGCCTCGTCGACGACGACGCTGAGGCGCTTTCCGTCCTGCGTGACGTCGGCGCCGATAGGTCCGGCGGCGCCGAGTCTCCGGAGAACCAGGGCGCGAACGTCCTGTCCGAAGGCGGTGGATGACGAGTCGTCGTCGAGCGGGACCGTTGACTCGTAGGTGAGCTCGATGTCGGTCGCACCGGCGACACGGGGCGCGCAGCCGCTCGCGAGGAGGGCGACGAGCAACAGCGTGAGGCCGATCAGGAGTGACCGAAGCGACCGGAGCGCGCCGTTCATCGTGCTCGCTTGGCGTCCGCGCGAGGGTAGCTGCCCACGACCTTGAGGAATGCCGCGCTCTTCTTCACGGCGCGGAGCGCAGCGGCGAGCGCGGGATCGGCGCGATGGCCTTCGACGTCGACGAGGAAGACGTATTGCCAGGGAGCGTTGCGGTTCGGGCGCGACTCGATGCGCGTGAGGTTCACGCCCGCGCTCTCGAAATCGGTGAGCACGCGACGGAGCGCGCCTTCACGGTGCTGCACGCCGAAGGCGAGCGTCGTGCGATCGCGTCCGGAGGGCGGCGCATCTTCGTGAGCGAGCACGACGAAGCGTGTCGCGTTCTCGCGGCGATCCTGGATGCCGGAGCGGAGGATCGGAACGTCATGGAGCTCGGCGGCGATGTCCGCGCCGATGGCGGCGGCGCGTCCGCCTTCGTGGGCCTCGCGCGCGGCCGCCGCGGTGGACGTGGTCTGCACGACCTGCGCGCGCGGGAGGTGCTTCGCGATCCACATGCGGCATTGCGCGAGCGCTTGGGGATGCGAGTAGACCTCGCTGATCTCGGAGAGCGACTTGGCGTGGGAGAGGAGACAGTGCGAGATGGGGAGCACGTACTCCTGGCGAATGAGGAGATCG
>FTCS01003463.1_pt1 | contig 21504 bp, 22 predicted proteins | sample 1639391 | NCBI WGS metagenome assembly FTCS01 (sample SAMEA3914864, study PRJEB12502) | metagenome | biome: forest; material: soil | place: USA | collected 2012-03-12 | depth 0.3 m | reverse complement strand
TCCTGAACATGCTGGAGCGCTCCCGCCTCGAGTCGAAGAAGATCTCGAAGACTAACGCCGTCACGTCGATGCTCGACTACGACCTCGGCGACAAGAACGTGCACGTCGGCCCGTCCGACTACGTGCCGTGGCTCACGGACCGCAAGTGGGCGTACATCCGCCTCGAAGGCTCGAGCTTCGGCGACGTGCCGCTCAACGTCGAGATGAAGCTCGAGGTGTGGGACTCGCCGAACTCGGCCGGCATCGTGATCGACGCCGTCCGCCTGGCGAAGCTTGCGCTGAACAACGGCATCGCCGGGTCGCTCGAAGGCCCGAGCTCGTACCTGATGAAGTCGCCGCCCAGGCAGATCCCGGACGACGACGCCTACGAGCTCGTCGAGGAGTTCATCGAGCGGAACCGCCGGCACGTACCGCAGCACCACCCGTCGGAGTTCTGAGAAGGCTCGCATCGCCCGGGGCGGGGCTACGCTTCGGGCGATGCGCATCTGCCTGGTGACGCCGTTCGCGTGGTCGCAGCCGCACGACGTCAACGACCACGTGGAGGGTGTGGCCGAGGGCCTTCGGCGCCTCGGGCACGAGGTGACGGTAGTCGCGCCGTCGACCCGCGCCGGCGACCTGCTGGCCGGCCGGCGGGCGCTCGCGAGCGGCCGCCGCGCGGACGTGATCGCGGTCGGGCCGGCGGTGCGCGTGTCGCGACGCTCCCAGCTCGGCGTGCCGGTCGGGGTGCAGGCGAACCTGCGCCAGGCGCTCGCACTCGGGTTCGACGTCGTCCACGGCTTCGAGCCGGGTCTGCCGTCCCTGTCGTACCTCGCGCTCCGGGACGCTGACGCGCTCGCGGTCGCGACGTTCGTCTCTCCGAACCGGCTCGGCTACCCGCCGGCGCGCTCTGCACGCGAGAAGCTGCTCGGCCGGGTCGATGCGTTGATCGCGCTCTCCGAGGAGGTGCGGGCCGCGGCGGAGGAGCGGTTCCCCGGCGACTACCGCCTGCTCTCTCCCGGCGTCGACACGGAGCTGTTCGCGCCGGCAGCGAAGCGTCGGCTGATCGTGCTCGAGCTGCGCCCGAACGAGCGCGTCGTGGCGCGCGCAGTCATGCGGACGCTTCGGGAGCTGCCCGACTGGGAGCTCGTGCTGCTCCGTACGCGCCCGCTGATCGGGCGGCCCGCGATCCCCCGCGACCTCGCGGACCGCATCCACGTGCGCACCGCGCGCGATGCACGCACGCGCGCAGGCCTGCTGGCCGAAGCGGCGATCTTCGTGCCCGGCATCGTCGGGCTGCGCCGGATCACGCTCGAGGCGTCTGCGGCCGGGTGCGCGATCGCACGGCCGGACGGAGTCGAGAGCCAGCCGGAGCTGGCGGCGGCCGCGACAGCGCGCCTCGCCGAGGACGTCGCCTACCGCGAGCGCGAGGGAGCGAGAGCGCGCGCTGCCGCGGAAGCCCAGACGTTCGACGTGGTCGCAGGCGAGCTCGACGCGCTCTACACCTCGCTCGGCGCCCGGCGCCGCTCACGACGCCGCTCCGCCGAGCCGCTCGCCGACCGGCCGTGGATCCTGGCCGACCTCCACATGCACACGTCGTGGTCGCACGACTGCTCCACGGATCCCGCGGAGCTCGTCGACCACGCGGTCGCCGAAGGTCTGGGCGCGATCGCCGTCACCGATCACAACGTGTTCGGCGGCGCCCTCGAGGCGGCCGACCACGCCCGCGGGCGCGACCTGGTCGTCATTCCCGGCGAGGAGGTGAAGACCGACGGCCAGGGCGAGGTGATCGGGCTGTTCCTCGAGCACGAGATCCCGCGCGGGCTCAGCTTCGAGGACGTGATCGCCGCGATCCGCGAGCAGGACGGGATCGTCTACGTCCCGCATCCGTTCGACCGGCTGCACGCCATCCCCGACCCACGGACGCTGCACCGCCACCTCGCGGACATCGACGTGCTGGAGGTCTACAACGCACGGCTCCTCTTCGAGGGGTTCAACGACGAGGCGCTCAGGTTCGCGCGGAAATACAACCTGACGATGGGCGCCGGCTCGGACGCGCATGTCCTGCAGGGCGTCGGGACCGGGGCGCTGCGCATGCGCGCCTTCAACGACCCCGAGGAGTTCCTGCTCTCGCTACGGAGTGCCGAAGTCCTCCGCCGGCCGAAGCCGCTCGCCTACCTCCAGTCGCTCAAGTGGGTCGCCCAGGTCCGGGAGAAGGTCCGCTAGGAGAAGGTGGCCGGGTCCCGAAAGGACCTCCTGCCGCGTGACCCCCAACGTGACGACAGACGAGATCTACGAGCGTTACCTCCGCAAGGCGATCACGGAGATCAACCGCCTCTCGCACGAGATCGCGCAAGCGGCCGACGGCGCCCCGACCGCACTTCCGACCGGCCATCCGCTCGCGAGCATCTTCCTGCTCAAGTACGGGCCGCAGGCGCAGGAGCTCCAGGAGGGAGTCGCCTTCCACGGGCGCGCCGGCAACGCGCTGATCAAGTCGCTGCAGCGGCTGCACGTCGACCCGATGGAGGTCTACGGGACGAACTGCGTCAAGTTCGCGGGCTGCGACCTGGGCGTCGCCGCGGAGTGGCTGCGGCGAGAGCTGCGCATCGTCGAGCCGAAGCTCGTCGTCGTGATGGGCGACGATGCGTTGGAGTTCCTGAACGGCATCGACTACCCGCTCTCCTCGCCGATCGGCCCCGTGCTCGGTGATCTGCAGCGGTTCTCGCCGACGATCGACGCCCTCGTCGTCCCGGACATCGACCTGTCGCTCGACGAGGCACCGGCGAAGACCGCGTTCTGGAACGCCTTCAAGGCGGTCGGCCCGTGGTGGGCAGAGCTCCCGCCCTACTAGGCGGCCTGCTCTTCGCCGTCCTCGTCGTCTACTACGAGACGCACGAGCACTGGTGGAAGGCCGGGCTGTGGTGGGACGTGGCGTTCATCGCCTGCGTGCTCATGCCGGCGGTGTTCCTGCTCGTGCTGCTCGCGCTCCCGCTGCGCACCTGGCGCGGCATCTTCCCGGCCGGTGTCGCGTTCATCGTCCTGACGGTCGTGCTCCAGCTGGCGAACGCCGACGTGTTCGCGAACTTCTCACGCCTGGCCGCGACCACGCTGCTCGGGTGGTGGTTCCTCACCTTCTTCGAGACCGTCTCGTGGGTCGCGCTCGTCGCCGTGATCATCCCGTGGGTCGACGCGTACTCCGTCTGGCGCGGGCCGACCAAGCAGATCGTCACGCACCACGAGCACGTCTTCTCGGTGCTGTCGTTCGCCTTCCCGGTCCCGGGCGAGAACGCCGCGGCGAACCTCGGCGTGCCCGACCTGTTGTTCTTCGCGCTGTTCCTCGGTGCGGCTGCGCGATTCGGCCTCCGCGTCCGGTGGACGTGGCTCGGCCTCGTCACCGGCCTCGGGCTGACGATCGCCGCGACCGTCTACTTCGACCTGACCGGCCTCCCCGCGCTGCCGGGGATCTCGCTCGGGTTCCTCGTACCGAACATCGACCTGCTGTGGCGCGAGGTTCGGAAGGGGTCAACCCTCCAGCCGGTCGAGTAGCGCGACGCACTCGACGTGCGGCGTGTGCGGGAACATGTCGACCGGCCGTGCGCGCACCAGCCGGTAGCCGTAGTCGGCGGACAGGCGCTTGAGGTCGCCGGCGAGGGTCGTCGGGTTGCACGACACGTAGACGATGCGCGGGGCGCCGATCTCGCCGAGGCGCTTGAGCGCCTTGCCGGCGAGCCCCGCGCGCGGCGGATCGACGACGACGACATCGGGATCGCCGGCGCGGTCACGTAGGTCGCGCAGCACCTCGCCGACGTTCCCCGCGTAGAACGCCGCGTTGCCGATCCCGTTCAGCTCCTGGTTCTCGATCGCGCAGACGACCGACTCCTCGGAGATCTCGATCCCCCAGACCGTCAGCGCGGATGCGGCCATCGAGAGCCCGATCGTGCCGATGCCGCAGTAGAGGTCGTAGACGGTCTCGCCGCCTTCGAGCGCGGCGAACTCGCGCGCGATCGCGTAGAGCCGCTCGGCCATCCGCGTGTTCGTCTGGAGGAACGCGTTCGGCCGCACGCGGAAGCGCAGCCCGCCGATCTCCTCCTCGATCGCCTCCTCTCCCCAGAGAAGCTCGGTCGGCAGGTTCGTGATCTCGGCGACGCCGCGGTTGACCGACCAGTGGACGGAGCGCACCTCCGGGATCTCCGTCAGCACCTCGATCAGCCGCTCGCGGTCGAACCGTTCGCCGCGTGCGGTGACGAGCTGGACGAGCGCCTGGCCCGTGTTGCGCCCCTCGCGAATCACGAGGTGACGGAGGTAGCCCTCCTGCGTCTCCTGGTCGTACGCGACGAGCTTCTCCTCGCGCGCCCAGTCGCGCACACGGTTGCGGATCGCGTTGCCCGCGTCCGTCGTCAGCCAGCAGCGGTCGATCTCGAGCACTTCGTCCCAGCGGCCGGCCCTGTGCAGGCCGAGCGTCGGCCCGTCGTCGAGCTGCGTGAACGAGTACTCCATCTTGTTGCGGTACCCGAACTGGGACTCGGCGCGCACGATCGGCTCGAGCGGCGCGTCGGCCAGGCCCGCGAGGCGCTGCAGCGAGTCGGCCACCCAGCGTTCCTTGGCGTCGACCTGCTCGTCGTAGGCGAGGTCCTGGAACCGGCAGCCGCCGCAGGCCGGGTAGTGCGCGCACGGCGCGTCGACCCGGTTCGGGCCGGCGACGAGCACCTCGGTGGCGAGCGCCTCCGCGTGCCGGCGCTGCACCTTCGTGATCCGCGCGCGCACGGTGTCACCCGGCAGGCCCCGCCGCACGAAGACGACGAACCCGTCGAGGCGCGCGACGCCGTTCCCACCGTAGGCGAGCGAGTCGATCGTGAGCTCGAGCTCCTGGTCGCGCTGGACGGGCGGCGGCATCCCGGGAGGCTAGCCGGGGAGTGCGAACCGAACGCGCCGCGAGGGGCCGAGCTGCCCGGCGAGCCAGAGGTCGTCGGCGCAGACGACCGCGATCACGGGGTAGCCGCCCGTCGTCGGGTGGTCCTGGAGGAGGAGGATCGGCTGTCCGGACGGCGGCACCTGGAGGGCGCCCGTGACGAGCCCCTCGGACAGGAGCTCGCCGCCGTGGCTGCGCTCGAGCTTCGGGCCCTCGAGCCGGATACCGACGCGGTTCGCGGACGCGCTGACCCGCCACGGCTCCGAGCAGAGCGCCCGGATCGCCGCGGAGGTGAACCAGTCGTCGCGCGGCCCCAGGCAGACCCGCAGGACGGGCTCGCCCGGCAGGACGTGTCCAGGGACAGTCCCTGGACATGTCGGTTCCGCCGGGGGCGGGCCGACCTCGAGCACGTCGCCGGCGCGGAGCGGGGTCGGCCCGAGCCCCGTCAGCAGGTCGGTCGAGCGGCTCCCGAGCGTCGGCTCGACGTCGATCCCGCCCCGGACGCAGACGTAGGCCCGCGCGCCGTTCACGCACCGGCCGACCTCGAGGACGTCGCCCGCCGCGAGCTCGCGGGCCGGGCTGGTCGTCGCACCCGTGACGGCGACCGCCGCCGGGCCGTCGAAGCGCAGCACGGGGCCGTCGAGCGTCGCCTCGAGCGCCGCTGCGCCGGGCGGGTTCCCGACGAGGCGGTTGCCGAGCGCGAAGGCCGCGACGTCGGCCGCCCCCGACGGCGGGACGCCCAGGTGTGCGAGCCCGGGACGGCCGAGGTCCTGCACCGTCGTCAGCAGACCGGGCCGCACGACCTCGATGCGCGTCATGAGGCGACGAACCCGACGCGATCCCCGGGTGCGAGCAGCGCCGGCGACTCGCCGGCAGGGTCGAACATCGCCGTCGTGGTCGAGCCGAGCAGCCGCCACCCGCCCGGGGATGCGCGCGGGTAGACGCCGGAGTACGGCCCGGCGATCGCGACGCTGCCCGCAGGTACGAGCGTCCGCGGCTCGTCCAGGCGGGGCACGTGCAGGCGCTCGTCTCCGCCGACGAGGTACGCGAACCCGGGCTGGAAGCCCAGGAAGGCGACGACCTGCTCCACGCCTGTGTGGCGGCGGACGACCTCCTCGGGCGAGAGCCGCGTGAGGCGGGCGACTTCCTCCAGATCAGGACCGTCGTACCGTACGGTCAGCTCGATCCGCTTCGGCTCGGGCCCCTCGTCCGCGAACGCCGCCTCCAGGTCGAGCTCGGGACGTTCGTGCTCCCAGACCGCGAGCACCGTACGGTGCCCGACGACCACGTCGGCGTAGGCGCCCTGCGCACGCAGCGAATGCGCGAGCCGAACGGCCGCCGCGTTGTCGTCCAGCTCGATCAGCTCGGCACGATCGCCGGCGGGGCGAGCCGATGCCGTCACGCGAACCGCCGCACGATCACGCCCGCATCGACGAGCGCCGCCCGAACCTTGGCGCCGAGCTCCGCCGCGCCCGGGGTGTCACCGTGCACGCAGATGGAGCCGACCTCGCCCGCGCGGGCGAGCGCCACGGCCTGCGCGGCCGCGTCGTCACCACCGAGAAGCGCACCGGGCTCATCGCGCGGGACGAGCCGGCCCCCCGCGTAGCCGCGGTCGGCGAACCCTTCGGCGATCGCCTCGAGGCCCGCGGCTCGCGCCTGCTCGAGGAGCTGTGACCCCGGCAACGCGAGCACGGCCAGGCCACGCTCGTGCGCCGCCGCGACGATCGCCCCCGCGACGTCGGCGTCGCCGATCGCCCGGCTGTAGAGCGCGCCGTGCGGCTTGACGTACACGACCGTGGCACCCTCGTCGGCTGCGATCGCGGCGAGCGCCTCGACCTGCTCGACGATGTCCGCGCGAAGCACCTGCGGCGCGACCACCAGCTCGCGCCGCCCGAAGCCCTCGCGATCGCGATAGGACGGATGCGCGCCGATCGCGACCCCGCGCGCCGCGGCGCCGGCGCACACGATCCGCATCGTCTCGAGGGAGCCGGCGTGGAACCCGCACGCGACGTTCACGCTCGTCACGACGTCGAGCAGGCGCTCGTCGTCGGGGAAGCCCTCCCCGACGTCGGCGTTGAGGTCGACGTCCATGGCGGCCTACTGCAGGACGGTGACGTACACGGACCGGCGGCGCGGGCCGTCGAACTCGCAGAGGAAGATCCCCTGCCAGGTGCCGAGCGCGAGCTCGCCCTCGCGGAGCGGCACCAGCACGTGCGGGCCCATCAGCGACGCCCGCGGGTGCGACGGCGCATTCTCCTCGCCCTCCTCGATGTGCCGCCACTGCCACTCCTCGGGCACGAGCTGCTCGAGCGCCATCTCGAAGTCGCGCGCCACCATCGGGTCCGCGTGCTCGTTGATCGTCAGGCCTGCGGTCGTGTGCGGGACGTAGACGAGCACCGCCGCGCCTGTCGCCCCGGCAACCGCGTCCCGCACCTGTCCGGTGATGTCGACCAGCTGCGTGTGGCGCTCGGTCGGAACCGTCAGCTCGTGCACGGGGCCGTATCCTAGGGCGCGATGACGGTCGAGCCACTGACGAGCCGCGACATCGACGCGTTCCGCGAGCGCGGGGACGCGTTCACGCGCGACATGCTCGAGGAGTGGTACGAGCACTTCGCCGGCCTCAAGGAGTCGCTCGACATCGAGCGCATCTACGAGGAGTACGCCGACCTGACGACGCTGGAGAAGGCGCAGAGCCTGGAGCAGGCGCCCACCGAGCTGTGGCGGTTCGCCTGCGAGGGGTATCTCGGGAACCTCACCCGCGCGCATCAGGCCCGCGTCGCCGAGGTCGAAGCGGCCCTGGAGGCGACGATCGACGGTGAGACGATCCCGTACCGGATGCTGCGGGTCGCGACCGCCAACGAGGCGGACCGCGACCGGCGCCGGCGGCTCGAGGAGACGCGCGTCCAGCTCCTCGACGAGCACCTGAACCCCGTGTACCTCGAGGCGGCGGCGATCGACCGCGAGGCGGTGAAGGAGCTCAACGCACCCAACTACTACGAGCTGTACAAGCGGTTCGGCTTCCGGCTCGACGAGCTCGCCGAGGAGTGCCGCGACCTGCTCGACGAGACCGAGAAGCTGTGGGAGCGCGAGGGCGACGCCGTGTTCCGTGCCCGGCTCGGGCTGCCGCTGGGAGAGGCGCGGCAGTGGGACGTGCCGCGGCTCTTCCGCGCGCCCGAGCTCGACCGGCTGTACCCGTCCGACCAGATGCTGCCCGCCCTGGAGGCGACGCTGACCGAGCTCGGCATCGACCTGCGCTCGCAGCGGAACGTCCATCTCGACCTCGAGACCCGGCCGAGCAAGACCCCGCGCGCCTTCTGCGCGCCGATCGAGGTGCCTGGCAAGGTGATGCTCGTCATCCAGCCGATCGGCGGCAAGGACGACTGGGAAGCGCTGTTCCACGAGGCCGGGCACACGGAGCACTACGCGCACGCGAGCGAGAGCCTCTCGATGGAGGCGAAGCGGCTCGGAGACATGGCGGTGACCGAGGGCTGGGCGATGCTCATGCAGCACCTCGTCACCGAGCCGGCCTGGCTCAACCGCCGCCTCGACGTGCCGCGCGTCGACGAGCTCGCGCGCGACGGTGCCGTCTCGCTCCTGTACTTCGTGCGCCGGTACTCCGCGAAGCTCATCTACGAGATCGAGTTCTTCCAGGCCGACGACCCGACGACGATGCGGAGCCGCTACGCCGAGATCCTCTCGGACGCCCTCAAGCTGCCGGTGAACACGGAGAGCTACCTGAACGACATCGACGGGAGCTTCTACGTCACGGGCTACCTGCGCTCGTGGGCGTTCGAGGCGCAGCTGCGCGACTTCCTGCGCAGCGAGTTCGGCAACGAGTGGTTCGCGCGGCGCGACGCCGGCGACCTGCTGCGCGAGCTGTGGGCTCTCGGCCAGGAGCCGACGGCCGACGCGCTGCTGAAGGACGTGACCGGGTCGACGCTCGAGATGGCGTCGGTCGTGGACCGCATCCGCGAGCGCCTGTAGCGTCCGGCGCGGGTGACCCTGGCGCTCCTCGTCCTGGGGTTCGCGCTGGCGTCGGGCGCGGTGTGGGTCGCGGGAGTGCGGCTCTCGAACGCAACCGACGTCCTGTCGACGCGCCTCGGCCTCGGCGAGGCGGTCGGTGGGGCGATCCTGCTCGCGATCGCGACGAACCTGCCCGAGATCGCGATCGTCCTCACGGCAGCCCTCGCGCACAACTTCGGGATCGCAACGGGGAACATCCTGGGTGGGATCGCCGTCCAGACCGTCGTGCTCGTACTGCTCGACGGGCTCGGCGTGCCCGACGTCCCACTCACGTACCGGGCGGCGTCGCTGCAGCTCGTGCTCGAGGGCGCACTCGTCGTGGCGCTCCTCGCGATCGTCGTCGACGGCACCCGCCTCTCGCCCGGCGCGATCTATGTCCGCCTCACCGTCCCCGCGGTGCTGATCGCCGTCGTCTGGGTGGTCGGGCTGTGGCTCGTCCACCGGGCACAGCACGGCCTGCCCTGGCACGAGCAGGGGAACCCGCCCGACGGCCAGGAGCACCGGCGCGGGCACAAGACGCGGATGATGGAGCGGCGAGGCCCGTCCACGCCCGCCGCCGCGCTCGAGTTCGGCGTCGCCGCACTGGTCACGCTGGGCGCCGGGATCGCGCTCGAACGGCTGTCCGAGTCGATCTCGACCCGGATCGGGCTGTCCGGTGTGCTCTTCGGAGCGACGGTGCTCGCCGCCGCCACCTCCCTGCCCGAGCTCTCGACGGGGCTCCAGTCGCTGAAGCTGGGCGACTACCAGCTCGCCGTCTCCGACATCTTCGGCGGCAACGCGTTCCTGCCGGTGCTGTTCCTGCCGGCGACGCTGATCTCCGGCAGCGCAGTGCTGCCGCAGGCGCACGGCAGCGACATCTACCTCACCGCGCTCGCGATCCTCCTGACGGTCGTCTACATGGCGGGGCTCCTCTTCCGGCCGCGCCGGCAGGTGGGGCGGCTCGGCCCCGACTCCCTGGTGGTCGTCGCGCTGTACGTGCTCGCGATCGCAGGGCTCGCCGTCGTCACGCACTGACCTCGCCGCCCGAGGTCGTAGGCTTGGCCTCCGGATGCCGCCCCTCAGCCAGCTCTCCGACGAGGTACTGCTCGCGCTCGTCGCGCGCTCCGACGACCAGGCGCTGGCCGAGCTCTACGACCGGTTCGGGGGTGTTGCCTACGGCCTCGCGCTCCGGATCCTCCGGGACCCGGCGCTCGCCCAGGATGCGGTGCAGGACGCATTCCTGACGGCCTGGCGAACGGCTCCGTCGTTCGACCCCGCCCGCGGCGCCCCTTCGACGTGGCTGATGACGATCGTCCACCGCCGCGCCGTCGACGTCGTGCGCCGGGAGGAGCGGCGCAGGGCCTCGCCGCTCGACGACGCACCGGTCGCGTCCGGTGACGCGACCGACGAGGCGGTCGAGCTGCGTGCCGACCGCCTGCGCGTCCAGCGCGCGCTGGCCACGTTGACGGCGAACGAGCGCGAGGCGATCGAGCTCGCCTACTACGGCGGTCTCTCGCAGTCGGAGATCGCCGAGCGGCTCGGCGTCCCGCTCGGAACGGTGAAGAGCCGGATGTTCGCCGGCCTCGCCCGGTTACGTGACACCCTCGCGGTCGGCTAGCCATGCTGCCCCTCTTCGACAACATCCCGGTCCGGCGCTTCGCCCTCGTCACCTATGCGCTGATCGCGGCCAACCTCGCCGTGTTCGTCTGGGAGCTCGGAGCCCGCCAGGGGAGGGTCGACCACTACGCCTTCTACCCGTGCGCCGTGCACGGCCCGTGCCAAGGACGCGCGACCGACCACCTCGCGTGGCCGGAGGGAGCCTTCACGGGCATGTTCCTGCACGCCAGCTGGCTGCACGTGCTCGGGAACATGCTGTTCCTCTGGATCTTCGGGAACAACGTCGAGGACGTGATGGGCCGCGTGCGGTTCCTCGTCTTCTACCTGGCGGCCGGGTACGTGGCCGCGCTCTCCCAGGCGTGGGTGACGCTGCATTTCTCCGGCACGGCGGCGGCGAGCATCCCGACCGTCGGCGCGAGCGGCGCGATCGCGGGCGTGCTCGGCGCCTACCTCGTCCTCCTCCCCCACGCGAGGGTCGTGACCCTCCTCTTCGGGTTCCTGCCGGTGCCGATCTCCGCGATGTTCTTCCTGGGCTTCTGGTTCCTCTTCCAGCTCTGGCAGGGCGGTTTTTCGCTCACGCACCCCGATTCCGGGGGTGGCGTGGCGTTCGCGGCCCACGTCGGCGGGTTCGTCTTCGGAGTGATCGCCGTCAAGGCGTTCCAGGTGCGGGCGCCGCTGCGGCCCCGAACCTAGCCGTACCCCCGAAAATCCTGCTAAAGGCCACTTCCCGCGCTGCCGATATCGCGACCGTGGCTGCGGCAGGAAATGGACGTCGGCGCGCGAGCGACGACTGGGTCGGACGGTGGCTCGACGCCTGCTCCGACCTGGCCGAGCTCGAGCGCTCGCATCCGATGACGGATGCCGTCATCGACGAGATCGACGGGCGCATGATCCGCGTCGGCGACGCGTGGCTCGCCGACTTCGCGTCGTGCAACTACCTCGGCTTCGACCTCGACCAGGAGATCATCGCGAGCGTCCAGCCGTACCTCGAGAAGTGGGGAACCCATCCCAGCTGGTCGCGCCTTCTCGGCAGCCCCGTCCTCTACGAGCAGATCGAGGAGCGCCTCACCGAGCTTCTCGGCTCGGCGGACACACTGGTGCTGCCGACGATCACCCTCATCCACCTCTCGGTGATCCCGCTGCTCGCCGCGGGCGGAACGGTGTTCGTCGACCGGCGCGCGCACAAGACGATCTACGAGGGGGCAGAGCTCGCGACGTTGCGGGGAGCGACGTTGCGGCGATTCCCGCACAACGACCTCGCTGCCCTCGAGGAGCTCCTCCACGCGGACCGCTCGTCCGCGCGCCTCATCTGCATCGACGGCGTCAACAGCATGACCGGCAACATGCCGGACCTCCCCGGGTTCGCAGCGCTCGCGCGCGAGCACGGAGCGATCCTCTACGTCGATGACGCTCACGGTTTCGGCGTGGTGGGCGAGCGCCGCGCGGACCAGCTCTCCCCCTACGGCGCTCGCGGCAACTCGGTCGTGCGCCACTTCGACGAGACCTACGAGAGCCTGATCCTCGTCGGCGGCCTGTCGAAGGCGTACTCGTCGCTCGCCGCCTTCATCGCCTGCCCGCCCGACATCAAGCGGCTTCTCAAGACCGCCGCGCCGCCGTATCTCTATTCCGGTCCTTCGCCCGTCGCGTCCCTCGCGACCGTGCTCGCCGGGCTCGACGTCAACGAGCGCCGGGGAGACGTGATTCGGGCCGACCTCTACGCGAAGGCGAAGCACGTGCTCGACGGCCTCGAGCGCCTCGGCATTCACACGCCGAACCACGACGGGACGCCGGTGATCGAGGTCCCGCTCGCGGACGCCGACCAGATCGGCGACGTCGGACGCTTCCTCTTCGACAACGGCATCTACGTCACCCTCGCCGCGTACCCGCTCGTGCCGCGCGCCGAAGTGGGCTTCCGGATCCAGGTGACCGCGGCGAACACGTGGGACGAGGTCGAACGGCTCGTCGACGTGCTCGGCCGCCTCGCCGAGCGCTATCCCCTGCAGGTCAACGAAAGGAACGCGGCATGACCGTGACGTCCCGTTTGCGGCCGGGACTCGTCAAGAACTCCTGGGCGCTCTACCTCGTGTTGATGGGGGCCCTGATCGGCGCCTACCTCTTCGTGCCGCCGCTCAAGGGCTACGCCGTGGTCGTGAACGTGATCGGACTGGGTTCCCTCGTCGCGATCGGCGGCGGCGTGCTCATGAACGGCTCGCGGGCGCGGCTCGCCTGGGGCCTGATGCTCGCCGGCCAGGCCCTCTATGTCGCGGGCGACTTCTACACGTACACGTACCCGGATCTCCTCGGCGGGACGGTCGGGTTCCCGTCGCCGGGCGACGCGATCTACCTGAGCGTGTATCCACTGCTGTTCGCGGGCCTGATGGTGCTCGTGCGCCGCCGCGACCCCAACAAGACCGATAGCGGCGCGGTGCTCGACGCGCTCGTCCTGACGGTCGGGTTCGCGCTCCTCTTCTTCATCTTCCTGATCGGGCCGAACATCCACCTGTCGGGGCTGACGCCTCTCGCGAAGGCTGTGTCGACCGCGTACCCGATCGGCGACGTCCTGCTGATGGGCGCAGTCATCCGTTTTGCCGTCCAGGCGGGCAGGAAGACGCCGGCATTCAACCTCCTGTTCGCGAGCACCGCGACGCTGCTCGCCACCGACTGCGCGTACAACTACGCGCTCCTCCACAACACGTACAACCACCAGGTCATCTACGACCTCGGGTGGCTCGCCTATCTCGCGTTGTGGGGCGCCGCCGCGCTGCACCCGTCGATGCGCGAGCTCGAGGAGCCGTCGGGCGAGCAGCGCGTCAGGCTGACGCCGGCGCGCATCGGCCTTCTCGCCGTGGCCTGCCTGATCGCGCCGACGATCAGGTTCGCCCAGGACTGGGGCAACACGGATCACATCGTCGTGATCGGCGCATCGGCGATCCTGTTCCTGCTCGTCGTCCTGCGCGTCTCCGGGCTCGCACGCCAGGAGGAACGGGCGGCCCGCCGCGAGGTCAGCCTGCGCGAGGCGGGCCTGCTGCTGGTCGAGGCCGTCGGCCGCGGCCACGTCCACGAGGAGGCGGTCGCCTCCGCGGAGCGCCTGGTCGGCACCGATTCGAAAGTTCGCCTCGTCCTCTGGAGCGACGACGGCGCCGAGGTCGTCGCGTCGAACGGCGCCGGCCGGTGGACGCTCGCCGAGGAAGGTGCGGCGTGGCTGCAATCGCACGACGGCGGGGTTCCGAACGAGGCCGCTTCGGCCGCGCTCGGCCTCGGCTACGGGTCCACGACGCTCGCGATACCGCTCTCGCTCCCCGAGCAGGAACAGGGTGCGATCGTCGTGCAGTCGTCGGCGGCGCTGCCCTTCGAGACCGTGAAGTCGCTCGGGTCACTGGCGTCCCAGGTCTCACTCGCGCTCGACGCCTCCTCGCTGGCCGAGGAGCGCAACCGGCGCCGGAGCGAGGCCCGCTTCCGCTCGCTCGTCGCCCACTCGAGCGACCTGATCACCGTCCTCGACCAGGACGGCGTCGTGACCTACCAGAGCCCGTCGGTCCACCGGCTGCTCGGGTACTCCGTCGACGAGCTCGAGGGAACCTTGTTCGGTGAACTGCTCGACGAGAGCGACCGCTCGCGCCTCGACCGGATCCTCGAGGTCCCCGAGGGCAGCGACTCGCACACGTTCGAGTGCTCCCTCCGCCATCACGACGGACGCTGGCTCAAGTTCGAGGTCCAGCACACGCACCTGCTCGAGGACGAGCACGTCCAGGGCGTCGTGCTCAACAGCCGCGACATCAGCGAGCGCAAGGCGTTCGAAGAGCAGCTGTCGCATCAGGCGTTCCACGATCCCGTCACGGGGCTCGCGAACCGCGCGCTGTTCGCGGACCGTGTCGGCCACGCGCTCCGTTCGACGGTCCGCACCGGCGCGCTGGTCGCAGTGATGTTCATCGACCTCGACGACTTCAAGACGATCAACGACAGCCTCGGCCACCAGGCGGGCGACGCGGTCCTCGCCGAGGTCGCGGCCCGGCTCGAGCAGGCGAGCCGCCCGTCGGACACGGTCGCACGCTTCGGCGGCGACGAGTTCGCCGTCCTGCTCGACGGTGTCTCCGGCTCCGACGAGGCAGCGATGATCGGCGACCGTCTCCTCGTCGCGCTCGAGGTGCCGTTCGACGTCGACGGGCAACAGGTCTACCCGCGCGCCTCGATGGGCATCTGCATGAGCGACGAGGACCTCCTGACCCAGGACACCGAGGAGCTCCTTCGCAACGCGGACGTGGCCATGTACATGGCGAAGCGCGACACGAAGGGGCGCTACCGGCTCTTCGAGCCGGCGATGCACGAGCGCGTCGTCGAGCGCCTCGCTCTGCGTGGCGAGCTGCAGCGGGCGCTCGAAGACGGTCAGCTCGAGGTGTACTACCAGCCGGTCGTCCGGCTCTCGAACGGCGGCAACTACGGTGTCGAGGCCCTGCTCCGCTGGCACCACCCGACCCGCGGCCTCGTCGCGCCGGGCTCGTTCATCCCGCTGGCGGAGGAGACGGGGCTGATCCTGCCGATCGGACGCTGGGTGATCGACCAGGCGTGCAGAAAGGGAGCGGCGCTGCAGTCGGGCGGCCTCGACGCGATCCGGATCAGCGTCAACCTGTCGGTCAAGCAGCTCCAGTCGGACACGATCGTCGAGGACGTCGCCGGCGCGCTGCGGCGAACGGGGCTCGATCCTGCCTCGCTCGTGCTCGAGGTCACGGAGACGGTGATGCTCGAGGACGCCGACACCGCCGTGCAGCGCTTGCAGGCGCTGAAGGACCTGGGCGTCCGGATCGCGATGGACGACTTCGGCACCGGCTACTCGTCGCTCAGCTACCTGAGCCGTCTGCCGGTCGACATCCTGAAGATGGACCGGGCGTTCCTGAGCGGGCAGATCGACGACAACGGGATCGCCGCGGCGATCATGGCGATCGGCGAGCGGCTGGGACTCGAGGTCGTGGCGGAGGGAATCGAACGCCCCGATCAGATCGAGTCACTGCAGAGCCTCGGCTTCGAGCTCGGGCAGGGGTTCCTGTTCGGCCGGCCGATGCCGTCGGGCGCGCTCGACCTCCACTACGCGGGGGACGAGGACGCGGCCGAGCCGATCGGCCCCAATGCAACATAGCTTCGAGCAGCTCGACGCTCACGGCGGGTACGCCCGCGTCGGGCTGATGCGCCCGCTCCGGCACCGGGACTTCCGGCTGCTCTGGGCCGGCATGAGCATCTCGCTGGTCGGCGACGGCGTGTTCCTCGTCGCGACGGCATGGACGGCGTACACGCTGTGGGACGTTCCGGCATCCCTCGCGATCGTCGGCATCGCCATGTCGCTGCCGACGATCGCGTGCCTGGTCGTCGGCGGTGCGGTCAGCGACCGCTTCGATCGCAGGAAGGTGATGCTGCTCGCCGACGCCGGACGCGGGCTGGCGATCGCGCTGCTCGCGGCACTCGCGCTCACGCACGCGCTCACGTTCACCGCACTCGTCGCCGTCGTCGCCGTGTACTCCCTCGGTGCCGGCTTCTTCACGCCCGCGTTCGAGGCGGCCGTCCCGTCGCTCGTCCCGGACGACGACCTGCCGCAGGCGAATGCGCTCGACCAGTTCGTTCGCCCGATCGCGATGCGCCTCGTCGGGCCCGCGGTCGGCGGTGTGATCCTCGGCGCCGCAGGTGCCGGTGTCGCGTTCGCCCTGGACGCCGCCTCGTTCGGCGCGTCCGCGCTCGCGATCGCAGCGATCCGCCCGATCGGCGTCGGCGACGTTGCGGTCGGCTCGACGCTCGCCGCGGTCCGGGACGGCTTCGCCTTCGTCCGCGCCCGCACGTGGCTGTGGGGGACCCTGCTCTCCGCCGCCGTCGCCTACCTCGTCTTCCTCGGGCCGACGGAGGTGCTGCTGCCGTACCTCGTCAAGAACGGCCTGCACGGCTCGGCGGCCGACCTCGGCCTCGTGCTCGCGTCGGGCGGCGTCGGTGCCGTCGGTGCCGCGGCGATCATGGGCGAGCGCGGGCAGCCCCGGCGGTCGATGACGTTCATGTACGCGTGCTGGACCCTCGCCACGCTGGCGGTCCTCGGGTACGCCGCGGGCACGTCGGTGGCGCAGCTGATGCTCGCCTGCCTGCTGTTCAACGCCTTCGAGGCCGCCGGGACGGTCGTCTGGTCGACGGTCAAGCAGCGTCACGTCCCACCCGCGCTGCTCGGCCGGGTCTCGAGCCTCGACTGGCTGATCTCGATCAGCCTGCTCCCCGTCTCGTTCGCGCTCACGGGGCCGGTGGCAGCCGTTGCCGGCGTGCGGGCGACCCTGGCCGTCGCGGGCGTCGTCGGGGCGGCGGTCACGCTCGGCGCGCTCTTCCTGCCCGGGATGCGCGACGTCGAAGACAGGTCCGCCGGCTGGCGCGGCGACGCAGTCGATAGCCTCAGGGCCTGACGAAGCCTCGACGAGCTCGGGTACTCGTAGGGAATACGGGTGCCGTGTCCCGCGTTTTTCTAGGTATGCGAACGTTGACCGACATCAGGCAGGAGATCGACGAGGTCTCCGACCGGCGGCTTCGCGTCATGCGAGAGCTTGCCGAGGGGTACGACGCGACCCTCGCCGAGGAGCATCAGCAGCTCGAGGAGCGCATCGCGGAGCTCTGGGAAGAGCAGCGCAGCGCCCGGGCGAACGTGCGGTTCGGCGACCGGGACGTGATCATCCAGCGGGCGCGTCAGGAAGAGCGCCTGTCCCGCGCGGCGTAACGCCGCAAACCACCTCTTCCGCCCGCCGGGCGACGAAAGCCCGGCGGGCGACCGGGCTACACTTCCGCCGCACGGGGCGTTAGCTCAGCTGGGAGAGCGTCGGCTTTGCAAGCCGAAGGTCACCGGTTCGATCCCGGTACGCTCCACTTTTCCGCGTGAGTGAGGGCGGTTACGGCTACGGCCCGTAACGGGCGCTCTCGATCCGGAAGCGTCTCTCGTCGACGACCCGAACGCGGAAGGTGATGTCGGTCGGCTTCGGTCGCAGGATCGTCTGTGTGCAGGTGAAACGGCGCCAGCGGCGCTGCTGCCCTGCGCGAATCGCCGGGCCGAGGCCGTTGCAGACGACCATCTCCCGGTCGACCCTGTAGTGCGTGCCGGCGATGGCGATCGGCGCTCCGTCTATTCGCTGCAGCAGCCGGTCGTACGACCAGCCGTAGATCTTGACCGCTCGAGCGGAGCTCCCCGCTGCGAGGCCTCCCGCCAGCAGAAGCGTCAGCGCGAGTGCGGGGCGTGAGCGCATGGTCAGCCCTCGATCACGATCGGAGTTCCGACCGGCAGCAGCCGGCTGATCGTCAAGATGTCGCGGTTCCGCAGGCGGATACACCCGTGCGAGATCCGGCCGGGAATGAGCTTCGGCTCGTTGGTGCCGTGGATGCCGATGTAGCCGCCGGCCGGCCAGTCCGTCAGCACCCTCGAGCGCGCGCTGGTCCCGAAGGCCACCGGCCCGTAAAACGGGCTGGCGTACCGGGTCAGCTTGTCGCGGACATAGAAGACCCCGGTCGGCGTCGGCGTTCCGGCGGCACCGACGCCGACCGGCGCCTGGAACCGCTCCCTCCCGTCGACGAGCAGCGTCAGACGCAGGCGAGTCAGATCCACTCGAAGCTGCGTCTCCACGACGTGGAGCGCGCCGAGCGTCGACCGCGGCAGCCAGCCGCTCTCTCCGGCGCGCGACAGAGACGGGAGCCGCACCTTCGCCCACGTCTCGCCGGCCGCCCCCCGCTCACCGACGACGAGCACCAGGTTCTGCGTTCCTTCGGGGGTCCTCGTTCCGACCTGGTCGATCACTTCACCGCCGCCCGGCCTCGACCGTGCCGACGTCGCCCGTAGGACAGGCGCCCAGACTGCGGTATCCGCCCGGTCGAGGAGCCGCGGCACGCCGACGTGGAGGGCTGACGGCGGCGACGCCGGCAGGTCGGTCGCCCCGAGAATGAGCGAGCGCTCGGGCGACGCGCGGGCTCTGCCGGCGCCGGAATGGATGACGAGGACCGTGGCCGCGCCCGCGAGGACGCCGGCAAGGACGACAATCGGCAGCCACCGTCGCATCAACCGGTGTAGCGAGGTTTGGCCCGTTGCCGGCTGGTCGTCACCCGCCTCGAGATGAAGTGGGTGGAGGCGATGAGCCGGGCCATCTGCTCCTGTGGCGCCGGCTCGTCGAATGCCTTCGCCGCCGGCAGCCGGCCGATGATCTTCCTGATCCAGGCGGCATGACGTGTCTCGACCGAGTGCAACGACGCGACCGCCGCGACGAGGCTTCGCGAGTCGAGCCGCGGCGCCTGCCACTTGAGCAGCGCCGCAGTCAGCTCCTCGAAGGCGACCGCCGTCTTGATGAACTGATCCTCGTGGGTCGTGACGCCGCGAAAGTCGAAGTCCGGCGACGAGACCGCCTTCTTGCCGAGCAGAGCCTTGATGGCGGCGGCGTGCGCCCGCTCATGGGCGCCCACGACCCGCGCCCAGGAGAGCGTCGGCGCTCGCAGTCTCCCGAGCCGCTCCGCCTCGGTGTACATCGCCGCCTGGAGGTACTCGAGCACGAGATCGAAGCGCAGGATCTCGGTGTCGCCGGCCGAGTACGCCTTCGCGGTGTCCGCAGCAGCGAGCGCGGCCAGCGCGGCCGCACCGCCGACCGCAGCCTGCAGGAGCCCCCGTCGCGTCGATGCGGGCATGAGAGCGTCCGCCGCCCTGTCGAGCACGCCGTCGGCGTCGACCTCCTCGAGGGTGAAGAGACTGTCGTCGAGACTCATCGCGTCCTCCGAAAGCCGAGCGCAGTGAGCTCTGCGGCAACGCGTGCCGCCTCCTGGCCGGGATCGATCGGCCGCGGCGCAGGCGCCATCCCGACAAGGTCTCGGATCCAGGCGGCGTGCCGTCCTTCGACCGAGACGATCCGGACGGCGAGCTCCATCCCGGTCGCGGTCAGGTTGGCGAGCTGGCCGTTGTAGGCGAAGACCCCGAGATCTTCCAGCACTCGTGCCGCATGCGCGAAGGACGCTTGGTGCGCAGTTGCACCTCGGAAGTCGTAACGCATGGCTCCCTTCCGGCCTGCCTGCTTCTCGACCGCCCTCAGGTGCTGGTTCTCGTGGTCGGAGACGACCTCCGCGAACTCGCGCAGTTCTCCCCTCAACCCGCCGCGCAGCAGCGCCTGCTGATAGAAGCGGGCCTGTAGCGCCTCGAGTCGTAGGGCGAATCCATAGATCGCCTTGTCACCCGCGGCCGATGGCGCCGACGCCGCCCGGAGGACCGACGGCGACAGCCCGATCAGCGTCGCGCCCGCTCCCAGCGCCGCCGTCCCGACCAGACCCCTCCGGGTCAGCTTGCCGCGCTCCGCCAACGTCTCTCCCATCGCTAGTCGCCCGTCCTCACGACCGCTTCCGCCTCCGCACGCAGCGGTTCCTCTGCGTCCTCCTGCAGCGACAACCGATTGGCCGCGAGCTCGGCGAGCTGCGAGGCGACGTCGTGCAGGTTCGTCGCGAGGTGGCTCATCCGCTCCTCCGAGGACGAGATGTTCGAGAGCAGCGTCCGCTGTCGCGCGGCGGCGGCCTGCTCGAGCTCGTCCGACCGCTGCTCGGCTGCCTCGACGATCCGCGCCGCGGCCTCCTCTGCCTCTCGGTGCCGCCGCTGTGCGAAGGTCTCGGCGTTCTCCCGAAGCGTGGCTGCCTTCGCCTCCGCGTCCCGCACCAGCTGCAGCGCGTTGCTTCGCTCATCCTCCGTCTCTGCGAGCACCCGCGCTCGGAGCTCCTCGGCTTCCGCGGCTGCCTGCTGCCGCGTCCGCGCCGCGTCTTGCTCTGCTTCGCGTTGGAGCTTCTCCGCAGCTGCCTCGGCGGCAGCGAGCACGCTGACCACATGCTCGCCCGCCGTGGCCAGATTCGCGGCAGGGGAGGAGGTAGGTTGCTGCTCGTCGGACTCGCTGCCGGTGTAGCGACGCACCTGTTCTGCAACCAACCCTTTCTCACCGGGTGCCTGCTCGACCGTCCTCTTTCCGTCCGGCCGCTGTTGCCGCTGTAGCCTCATCGCCTCCCCTTCCCGTGTGGTTGCCGTTGCCGCGTCGTCGCTCCTCGCTTCCGATGCGCCTCTCCGTCGGCGCCTCAGGAAGGCGACGAGCAGCACCGCAGCGCCTCCGAGGATCACCGACCCAGGAGCGATGAAGTCCGTCTGCGACGACGTACCCGGACGAGAGCCGGGCTCCGTACGAATCGGCGGACCAGGCCGCGCGTTCAGGCGCGTCGTCGTCGACCGCTGGTTCTGCTGGGCGACCGGGAACCTCGACCAAAGGTCTCGTAGACCCGGGACAGGTGACTGCCGCGGCGGCCCTGCGGCCGTGGCGGGCACCGCAACACCCACGAGTGCCGCCATCACAAGCACCCCCGCAGCTACCTGCCGTACGAGCGTGACGCCATCCCCCGGAGTCACATCGGTCGGTAGCTACCCGCCCTGATTCATCTCGAATCCCCGCGCGCCGGGTTCAGAGCCGCTCGAAGAGCAGGAACTCGACCCCCGCGAGGGCGGCGAGCCCCAGCAGCCACAGCGCAAAACGGCGGTGGAACACGAACGGCCGATACAGGGTGTCACGGAGCCGTCGGTAGGAGCGCCGGACGGGATGCAGCAACGAGCGCCGGGGCGGCCGAGCTCCTGCCCGCCGGCGCGCGAACTCGTCCGGCTCGTCTTCCTCCCGAACGTCCCACGCGGCGACCTCGTCGAAGCAGGCGTCGAACGCGTCCGTCAGCGGCGGAGACAACCCGTCCTCCCGTGACGGCCGCCGACCGGCGTGATCGATCACCGCCCCGGGAACCTCGTCGTCCCCCGCGCGTTCAGCTCCGAACTCGGTAATGCCTGTCGGCATGCCCCTCACGCGACGCCTCGACGATAGCTCACATGCACAGGCGGTATTCCGGAACCGTCCCATCGGAAGCGTCCGACGCACGCCGATCATGGAACGTGAAGACGCGCACAGAAGCAGCAGCGCGGCTTTTCGCCGCGACCGACTAGCTCGGTCTAGGAG
>FTCS01001137.1_pt1 | contig 21609 bp, 20 predicted proteins | sample 1639391 | NCBI WGS metagenome assembly FTCS01 (sample SAMEA3914864, study PRJEB12502) | metagenome | biome: forest; material: soil | place: USA | collected 2012-03-12 | depth 0.3 m | reverse complement strand
GGGGCGTTCGGAAGGAACAGCCCGCGCTCGTCGCGCGCGAGAGAGCACAAGCGGCCGGCCTGCGCTCCGGGCTTACGCACCGAGTAGCCGAACCTGCGGAACATCGCACCCGCGCTGCCGTACATCCGCCGGATCGTCGCGTAGCTCGGAAGGTCGTCGACGCCGTGCCGGAGCTCACGCAGCGTCGGCGTCCGCAGGTTGCGGCGGTGAAAGCGGTCGAGCGCATAGCCGACGCTCTCGTCGCTCCAGCGAAAGCCGCTCTTGGAGCGGCCGTGCGCGACGGGCTGCCATGGTGCTTCGGCTGCCCGCGCCACCGCTACAGCGACACCTCCGCAATCGCACGCAGAGTGGCGACGTCGCGGATCGCGAGCAGCAACGTCGACGCGCCCGACTCCCGCCAGGCGGCAAGACGATCGCGGACCCGCTCCTTCGGCCCGACCAGCGCGACCTCGTCGACGAACGCGTCGGGGATCCGCGCGGCCGCTTCGTCGCGCTTCCCATCGAGAAACAGGTCTTGCACCTCGCGGGCCTCCCCCTCGTAGCCGAGGCGCGCGAAGAGGTCGTTGTAGAAGTTCTTGCCGCGGGCGCCCATCCCACCGACGTAGAACGCGTAGTAGGGCTTGAGGGCGTCCCGCGCGGCGGCGACGTCGTCGCCCAGGGAAACGCGGACGTTCGGCGCGATCCCGAAGCCGGGGCGCGCGCCGTCGAGCGCAAAGAGGTCGCGGGCGCGCTCCGGCGACCAGAAGATCGGCAGCCACCCGTCCGCGATCTCCATCGCCAGCTCGATCGCCTTCGGCGACGTGGCCGCGAGATAGATCGGTACGTCGGCACGTTCCGGATGCACCGACAGGCGAAGCGGCTTACCGAGCCCGGTGCCATCCGTGCGAGGGATGTCGTAATGCGCCCCGTGGTGCTCGAGCGTGTCGCGCCGGAGGACCGCGCGGACGATCTCGACGTACTCGCGGAGCTTGGCGAGCGGCTTGCCCCACTCCTGCCCGTGCCAGCCTTCGACGACCTGCGGCCCGCTGTTCCCGATGCCCATGACGAAGCGGCCGCCCGAGAGCAGGTCGATGGTCGCCGCTGTCATCGCGGCGTTGGCCGGCGTCCGGCCGGGAACCTGCATGATCGCGGTGCCGAGCAGAATGCGCTCGGTGCGGCCGGCGAGCCACGCGAGCGGCGTCACCGCATCGGTGCCCCACGCTTCGGCCGTCCAAGCCGAGTGGTAGCCGAGGCGGTCCGCCTCGACCGCCAGCTCCGCCAGCTCGAGCGGGCTCGTGCCCGGCCCGGCGTGGCCCAATGACAGCCCGATGTCCAGGTTGCGTTTCCTCCGACCCCGAGTAACAAATCAAATGGTCGTTTGATATTATCAGCGCCGTGATGCAGGCCTTCCCTTTTCGATTGCTGCACGGCTCCCCGGTCCGCGCGATGATGAGCGCCGAGGGGGAGAACGCGTGATCGACACCGGTACCGACACCATCGAGACCGAGCGGGTCGAATCCGACCGGTCCACGGGCGCCCGCGGCTGCGCCGCGATTGTCTGGCTCAACCGTCCCGACCAGCTGAACGCCGTCAACTGGGAGATGCTCCGCGGGCTCCAGACGACGATCGACCGGCTGAACGACGACGATGACGTCCGCGTGATCCTCCTCACCGGCCGAGGCCGGGCGTTCAGCGCCGGAGGCGACCTGAAGGGCTACCTCGAGCTGCAGCGCGACCCGGTGCAGTTCCCGAAGTTCCTCGACGAGTACTCCAGCTTCGTCTCCTGTCTGCGGTACGTGCGCAAGCCCGTGATCGCGGTCGTCAACGGCGTGACCGCGGCCGGCGGCCTCGAGATCCTGCTCGGCTGCGACTTCGCGTGGGCCGCCGAGTCGGCGCAGATCGGCGACGCACACCTGAACTACGGGCAGATGGGAGGCGCAGGCTCCCTCGCGCTCCTACCGCGCGTGATCGGCCCGTTCCGGGCGCGCGACCTGATCCTTTCCGGCCGCCTTCTCTCCGCCGCCGAAGCACTCGACTGGGGGCTTGTCACGCGCGTGCTGCCGGACGACGAGTTGCTCCCGGCCGCCCTCGAGTTCGCGCAGACGATCGCGTCGCGCAGTCGTATCGGCGTCGAGAACATCAAGTACGTCATCAACGCCGGGCTGGCGACGGGCACCGGCGTCGACGACGCGATGCGGTTGGAGCGCGAGCGCGCGGTGTCGTACTGCCTCACGCACGGCGACTCGCTCGAGGGTCTGAACGCGTTCGCCGAAAAGCGCCGTCCGGACTTCGGCTAGGCGAAACCTTGCCCGATCGGCCGTCCTTCCTGGGCGACACCGCAGTCTCCGGTGTCGGCTACACCGCTTTGACGAAGGCGTCCGGCGTCAGCGTCCTGAACCTCGCGACGGAGGCCTGCCGCGGCGCGCTCGACGATGCGGGCCTGCCGGCGTCGGAGATCGACGGGATCGTCAGCTTCAGCCTCTTCGAGGACTCGGTCCCGGCGCAGAGCGTCGCCACGGCACTCGGGAGCCGTGAGCTTCGGTACGCCATCGACCTGAGCCTCGGCGGACAGGCGCCGTGCTACGCCGTCGCGCTTGCCGCTCTCGCGGTCTCGAGCGGCATGGCGAAGAACGTCCTCGTGTACCGCGCGCTCAACGGGCGCAGCGGCGTGCGCATCGGGTCGCAGCCGTTTGCCTCGCCGACGGCGCAGTACCGGTATCCGATCGGGCTGACCGCCTTTCCGCAGCTGATCGCACTCTGGGCTCGCCGCTTCATGATCGAGACGGGCACGACGTACGAGCAGCTCGGCGCCGTCGTGCTCGCCCAGCGCGCGTACGCCGAGCTGAACGAGCGCGCGATTCGCCGTACTCCGCTGACGATGGACGAGTACCTGGCCGCACCGTTCGTCGTCGACCCGTTCCGCTCCCACGACTGCACCTCCGAGGTCGATGGCGCCTGTGCCGTGCTCGTGACGTCGCTCGACCGTGCGCGGGCGCTCGCGCAGCCCCCCGCCGTGATCGAGGGCGCCGCGTGGGTCACGCCATCGGGCTCCGGTCTGGATATGGGCGACTTCTTCAGTTGGCCGGACTGGTCGCGCAACTGCCACAGCTATCTCGCCGACCGTCTCTGGGAGTCCGCGCGCGTCGGCCCGCGGGACATGGACTTTGCCGAGATCTACGACTGCTTCAGCAGCGTCGTGCTCTTCGGGCTCGAGGGCCTCGGCCTCGTCGGACGCGGCGAGTCGGGCGACTTCGTCGCCGCCGGCGAGACGGCGCTCGACGGCACGCTGCCGGTGAACACGCATGGCGGTCTGCTCTGCGAGGGCTACCTGCACGGCATGAACACCGTGGCCGAGGCCGTCCTCCAGATCCAGGGCCGCGGCGGCGAACGCCAGGTTCCCTCCGCCGGCCGGTGTGTCGTCACCTCCGCGGCGCTGCAGGACGGGTCGGCACTCGTGCTGGCGGCCGACGCATGACCGGGTTCATCGACGTTCCGGTGGACGCGGACAGCGCCTGGTGGTGGGAGGCCCTTGCGGCGCACCGGTTGCTCGTCCCGTCGTGCTCGAGCTGCGGACGGGCGTTCTTCCCGCCCCAGCCGACATGCCCGCACTGCGGATCGCAGGACTGGACGAAGCGCGAATGCTCGGGGCGTGCCACGGCGTACTCGTGGATCGTCATCCACCACGCCCTGCATCCCGCGTTCGCCGACGACGTGCCGTACACGATCGTCGCCGCGGAGCTCGACGAAGGCGTCCGGCTCTTCGCACGCCTGCGGGACGCAGCCGAGGTGAGCCCGGGCGAAGCGCTCGAGGCGTGCTTCTACGAGGTCGAGGGCCGAACGCTCCTGGGCTTCCGTCCGGCAGGCTGATGCGCCGCACGATCTTCGACGACGAGCACAACCTCTTCCGCGAGAGTGTCCGCGCCTTCGTCGACCAGCACATCGTCCCGCACGCCGAGCGCTTCCGTCAGGCGCGGGGCCTGGATCGCGCGGTGTGGGCGGCCGCCGGCGCCGACGGGCTGTTGGGCCTCGACGTCCCCGAGCAGTTCGGCGGAGCCGGCGTCGACGACCTGCGGTTCAACGTCGTGCTCTGCGAGGAGCTTGCGCGTGCCGGGCTCGGATTCGCGTCGGCGATCGGGATCCAGGTCGATGTCGTCGCCCCGTACCTCACCGCGCTGACGACGGCGACTCAGAAGGAGCGATGGCTCCCCGGGTTCGCGGCCGGCGAGATCATCACCGCGATCGGCATGACCGAGCCCGACGCGGGGTCGGATCTCGCCGCCCTCAAGACCCGGGCGGAGCGCCGCGGCGACACGTGGCTGCTGAACGGCAGCAAGACGTTCATCACGAACGGTGCGAGCGCCGATCTCGTCGTCCTCGCCGCCCGGACGGGGGAGAGCCGGCAGGCGATCACGCTGTTCGCCGTCGAGTCGTCGCTCTCCGGGTACGGCATCGGCCAGAAGCTCGAGAAGGTCGGGCAGCACGAGGTCGACACGGCGGAGTTGTGGTTCACGGACGTCGAGCTCACCGACGACCACGTCATCGGCGAGGTCGGACACGGCTTCGAGCACATGCTCCGGAACCTGCCGCGCGAGCGGCTGCACACGGCCTACGTGAACGTGGCGCACGCCGAAGCTGTGCTCGAGCTGACGCTCGAGCACGTGAAGTCGCGCAACGCGTTCGGACGGCCGATCGGCACGTTCCAGAACAGCCGCTTTGCGCTCGCCGAGGCATCGACGCTGCTCGACGTCACACGTGCGCACGTCGACGCGTGTATCGCCGCCGCCTGCGAGGGCGCGCTGTCGAACGAGGACAGCGCGAAGGCGAAGCTTTGGGCCTCTGAGGTCCAGAACCGCGTGATCGACACATGCGTCCAGCTCTACGGCGGCTACGGCTACATGCAGGAGTACCCCGTCGCCCGCGCCTGGACGGACGCGCGCGTGACCCGCATCTGGGCGGGGACGAACGAGATCATGAAAGAGATCGTCGGCAGGTCGCTCGGCCTCGGCGATCCGCGGCCTTCGACCTAGAAGCCCTCGCCGCCCGCGTCGCGGATTCCGGCCATCAGCCCTGCCGGTGCCACCCCGTCGGGGAACCGGAGGAGCAACTCGTCGAGCAGCGCCTCCGCGTCCCAGGCACCGTCGTCTGCGCGCAGCAGCTCACCGGAGCCAAAGCCGCGGAGCACGTTCACAGCGCCGCCCCAGACGTGGAACACCTGGCCGGTGACGTGCTGGGCCTCGTCTGCGCAGAGCGCGAGCACGACCGCAGAGTTGTGCGCCGGGTCGAGCGGGTCGCTCTCCTCGGCGCGCGCGATCTCGAACGCGCCCTCCGTCATCCGCGTGCGCGCGTTCGGCGCGAGGCAGTTGACGGTGACGCCGTACCGCGCGAGCTCCTGCGCGACGATGACGGTGAACGCGGCGATGCCCGCCTTCGCCGCACCGTAGTTCGACTGGCCGACGTTCCCGAAGACGCCTGAGGGGCTCGACGTGTTGATCACGCGCGCTCTCAGCTCGGCGCCCCCTTTCGCCTGTTCGCGCCAGTACGCGGCGGCATGACGCGTCGTCGCGAAGTGCCCCTTCAGGTGCACCGCGATCACCGCGTCCCATTCGTCTTCCGTCATGTTCACGAGCATGCGGTCGCGCAGGATCCCGGCGTTGTTCACGAGGATGTCGAGCCGGCCGAATGCGTCGACCGCAGCGTCGACGAGCCGCCCGGCGCCGGCGAAGTCCGAGACGTTCTCGCCGTTGGCGATCGCCTCGCCGCCGTTCGCGCGGATCTCCGAGACGACGTCGTCCGCCGGCGCGGCGTCGGCGCCGTCGCCCGCGAGCCCTGCGCCGAGATCGTTGACCACGACCCGGGCGCCCGCCGCCGACAAGGCGAGCGCATGCGCGCGGCCGATGCCGCGTCCCGCGCCGGTGACGATTGCGACCTTGCCGTTCAGCTGCGCCATGGCGCCGTCTCCTCTCTGAAACGATTGTCTCCAGGACGCTCGAACGCCCGCAGGACGCGACGTGCGACGACCATCTTGTGCACCTCGTCGGCTCCGTCGTAGATGCGCGCGCCGCGCGCCGCACGCCACATGTGCGAGAGCGGAGTGTCGTCCGTTAGACCGAGTGCGCCGTGGACCTGGATCGCGCGATCGATCACCTCGATCAGGACGCGCGAGCCGAAGAACTTGATCAGCGAGATGTCGATGCGCGCGTCCTCCCCGGCGTCGAGCCGCTCCGCCGCGTGCAGCGTCATCAGCCGGCACGCGTGGATGTCCGCCGCCGACTCTGCGATCCAGTTCTGCACGGTCTGCTTGTCCGCGAGCGGCCCACCGAACGCGTGACGCTCGTGCGCGTAGGCGCACATCAGCTCGAACGCGCGCTGCATCTGGCCGAGCCAGCGCATCACGTGGTGGATGCGACCGGGGCCAAGCCGCTGCTGGGCGATCACGAACCCGTGCCCGCGCTCGCCCAGCAGCGACGTCTTGGGGACGCGCACCTCGTCGAGCCGAACCTCGCAGTGTGTCGACCAGCCACGTCCTTCGTGACCCATGACCGACACGCGGCGCACCAGCTCGTAGCCCGGCGTGTCCGTGGGGACGATCAGCATCGACGCGCGCCGGTGCGGCTCCGCTTCGGGATCGGTGACAACCATGACGATGCCGAAGGCGGCGCCCTCCGCACCGGTCGAGAACCACTTGTGCGCGTCGATCACCCACTCGTCGCCGTCGAGCACGGCGCGCGCGCGGAGCAGGGTCGGGTCGGAGCCCGCGACCTCGGGCTCAGTCATGCCGAAGAAGGAGCGAATCTCGCCGGCGACCAACGGGGCGAGAAACCGCTCGTGCTGCTCGGGTGTGCCGTACTGGTGGAGGATCTCGCCGTTTCCGGCGTCCGGCGCCTGGCAGCCGAAGACGAGCTGCGCGGCGGTACTGCGACCGATCTCCTCGTTGAGGATCGCGTAGTCGAGGAACCCGAGCCCCGTCCCGCCCGCCTCCGGCGGCAGGTGAGGCGCCCAGAGACCGGTCGACTTCGCAGCGGCGCGCAGCTCGGCAACCGCCTCGTCGTCGTCGTCGAGCAGCTCCTGCTCGCGCGGATAGACGTGCTCCTCCATGAAGCCGCGAACGCGGTCGCGGCGGGCAAGCGTCTCTGCCGGGATCACGACAGCCGCTCGAAGACGATCGCCATGCCCTGCCCGCCGCCGACGCACATCGTCTCGAGCCCGAACTGGCCGTCGACCTCGCGCAGGCCGTTCAGCAGAGTCGTCGCGATGCGGGCACCGGTCATGCCGAACGGATGCCCGAGGGCGATCGCGCCGCCGTGGACGTTGAGCTTCTCGACGTCGACGCCGAGGTCGTCGGCGGACGGGAGCACCTGAGCGGCGAACGCCTCGTTGATCTCGACCAAGTCGATGTCGCCGATCGTGAGGCCGGCGCGCGCGAGAGCCTGTTGCGACGCTGCGACAGGGCCGAGGCCCATGATCTCGGGCGAGAGCGCGGACACGCCGGTCGAGACGATGCGTGCGAGCGGCGTGATACCGAGATTGCGCGCGCGGCCGGCGCTCATGATCACGAGTGCGGCTGCCCCGTCGTTGAGCGGGCAGCAGTTACCGGCGGTGACCGTCCCGTTCGGCCGGAAGACCGGCTCGAGCGCCGAGACGCCCTCGAGCGTCGTTCCCGGGCGCGGCCCGTCGTCGCGCGTCACGACCACGCCGCCCGGCGTCTCGACCGGCACGATCTCGCGGTCGAAGAAGCCGCTTGCGATCGCGCGCTCGGCACGGTTCTGGCTGAGGACGGCGAACGCATCCTGGTCGGCTCGGCTGACGCGACGCAACGTGGCGACGTTCTCCGCCGTCTGGCCCATCGTGATGAAGACGTCGGGCAGCTCGCCATCCGCGCGCGGGTCGCTCCACCGCTCGTTCGTCTTGGCGAGCCGCGCCGTGCGCCGCTGCGCGTCGTCGAATGCCGGATGGACGGCCCACTCCTTGCCCGTGCCCATGCCGAGATCGGGGTCGTACCGCGAGACGCACTCGACGCCTGCGCTGATGAAGACATCACCCTCGCCTGCGACGATCGCGTGGAACGCCATGCGGGTCGTCTGGACGCTCGACGCGCAGAAGCGGTTGACGGTGGTACCCGGAAGGCCGTCGTATCCGAGCTGCACCGCGACGCGGCGCGCCACGTTCGAGCCGTGCTCGTCGTGCGGCTCGGCGCAGCCGAGCAGCAGGTCCTCCACGGTCGACGGGTCGAGCTCCGGGACCCGGTCCAGCGCGGCCCGGATCGCGAGCGTCGCGAGGTCCTCGGGCCGCAGCCCCGCAAGCGACCCTTTGCGCGCACGGCCGATGGGGGTGCGTACGGCCGAGACGATGACGGCGTCCCGCGGGCTCTCTCTATGTTTCTGCCAACCGATTGTTTGATTATATCGTTCCGTCGTTCTAGACTCCGGCACATCGCCGACGCCCAGGACACCCTCGAGCGCATCCGCGCGGGAGTCGACGACGTGCTGCGGTCCGTCGTTCCCGGCATCCGCGCGGAAACGGTGCGGCCGTTCGGGTCGGGCCACTCCGGATTCACGTACGCCGTCGACACGACGGACGGGACGTTCGTGCTGCGGCTGTCGCCTCCCGGCGTACGCGTTGCCGGCCCGGCCGACGTCGGTCGGCAGGGCCGGATCATGACTGCGCTGCACGCGGAAGGGTTCGCCGTCCCGCGGATCCTGGCGTGCTCGAGCGAGCCGGCGCTCGACGGGCGGTCCTTCGCGCTGATGGAGCTCACGACCGGCCTCACGTGCGACGAAGCGATCGCGACCTACGGCGGTCAGGCGGTGTGCGAGGCGAGCATCGCCGTATCCCGGGCGCTGGCGACGATCCCGGTCGACCGCACGGGGCTGGCCGGCGAGCCCGTCTCCGGACCGGCCGAGGAGATCGACCGCTGGGCCGCACTCCTCGCCAAGGCCCCCGACGGCGCCCGCGCCGCAGCCGACGCCCTCATTGCGCGCCTGCGGGCCGCCGCCGTGTCGATCGCCCCGTTCGAGCCCGTGCTCGTCCACGGCGACTTCCACTACGCAAACCTGCTCTTCGACGAGGGCCGCGTCGTGGCGGTGCTCGACTGGGAGCTCGCAGGGCTCGGCATGCCGCTCGTCGATCTCGCGTCGCTCACCGTCACCGCCCTCCGTGCGCGATACCGGCCCGATCCGAACCCGTCGGGCGACGTCGGGCTCTCGGCCGCGCAGGTCGCAGCGGCATACACCGGCGCAGCCGCGGAGGTCGACTGGGCGACCGCGCTCGGCTGTCTCAAGTACGCCGGGATCATCGCCTACGGCCTCCATCTCCACCGGACGCGGCGGCGCGACGATCCGGTGTACGAGAATCTCGTCCTGACGATGCACGGGCTCCTCGCGGACGGCGCGACCATCCTCGTCGACGGCCTCGAGGCGGTCCCGTCTCCCACCGAGGAGGTCGCGGCCTGATGCTCGCCGACGTCGTCACGCCCGAGGCGCTGCGCACGCACTACGAGGCAACCGGCGCATGGGACGACTCGACGCTTCCCGGCCGCCTGCACGAGCGGGCCGCCGCGTCTCCCGACGCGGTCGCCGTCGTCGACGCCGGCGGTGAGCGCTCGCGGACGCGCGGGCAACTCGCGGCCGACGTCCGCCGGCTTGCCGGGTTCCTGCGTGCGCGCGGGATCGGCGCGGGCGACGTCGTCAGCGTCCAGCTTCCGAACTGGTACGAGACGGTCGTCGTCGACCTCGCCGTTCTCGACGTCGGGGCGGTGCTCAATCCGATGCTGCCGCTCTACCGCGGCAAGGAGCTTCGCCACATGCTCGCCGCGAGCGGGGCGAAGGCGATCTTCACGCCGACCGTCCTTCGCGGCCACGACTTCCCGGCGATGATCGCCGACCTTCGCGGAGACGTGCCGACGTTGCTCGAGCACGTCGCCGTTCCCGACCCGCTCGACGCACCCGACGGATTCGGCGAGTGGCTGGCTGCCAACGGCGCGGATGCGGAGCTCGCCGGCCGCGACGCACGGGCTGTCTCCGAGCTCATCTTCACGTCGGGAACGGAGGCCGCACCGAAGGCGATCATGCACACGGAGCAGACGACCAACCACGGCGTTCGCTCGCTCTGGGCATCGCTCGGCATGGGTGACGACGAGGTCGTGTGGATGCCGTCGCCGATCGGCCACTCGACAGGCCTGAACTACGGGGTGCGCCCGGCTGTGTACTTCGGCCTGCCGCTCGTGCTGCAGGACCGCTGGTCGGCCGAGGAGGCGGCCCGCCTCGTCGAGCGTTTCGGCTGCTCGTACACCCTCGCGGCGACGACGTTCCTTTCCGACCTCGTGGCCTACGCCGGCACACACGGCTGCGACGTCTCCACGCTCCGGCACTTCGGCTCCGGCGGTGCGCCCGTGCCGCCGCCGCTCGTCGAAGCGGCTGCCGGCGTCGGCATCGACGTCCTTCGCCTCTACGGCTCGACCGAGCTCTTGTGCGCGACGTGGAACCGGCCCGACAGTCCCGGCGAGAAGAAGGTCCTCACCGACGGCCGGGCGCTCGACGGCGTCGAGATCGACGTGCGCGACGACGACGGACGCAGCGTTCGCGGCGAGCCCGGCGAGATCTTCGGTCGCAGCCCCAACGCGTGCGTCGGCTTCTTCGCCGACCCGACCCGGACGTCGGCGACCTTCGATGCGGAAGGCTGGGTTCGCACCGGCGACGTCGGCGTGCTCGACGAGGACGGCTACCTGACGATCGTGGGCCGCAAGAAGGAGATCATCATCCGCGGCGGGTTGAACATCGCACCGCGCGAGCTCGAGGAGCTGATCCTCACGCTCCCCGGCGTGTCGGCAACGGCGGTCGTCGGGCTTCCCCACGACCGCCTGGGCGAGGTGGTGTGCGCGTGCGTCGTCGTCGAGGCCGGCGTCGAAGTACGGCTCGAAGACGTCGTCTCGGGTCTGCGCGCGCAGGGCATCGCGACGTTCAAGCTGCCCCAGGCTCTCGTCTGCGTCGACGCGCTGCCGACGACGTCGACGGGGAAGATCCGCAAGCACGAGCTCGTCGCGGCGATCGCCGACGGCACCCTCACGGTCGACAGCCTCGTCTAGAGCAGCCGGGCGAGCTCGTCCTCGGCGAAGCCGAGCTCGGCGAGAACGCCGCGCGTGTCCGCGCCGGGGTCGGTCGGCGGGGCAGGCGTCGCCGTGGGTGTCCGCGAGAATCGTGGCGCCGGAGCCGGCTGTGGGATGCCGTCGAGCTCGACGAACGAGCCGCGCGACGCGTTGTGCGGATGTGCCGGCGCCTCGGCGAACGTCAACACCGGCGTGACGCACGCGTCGGTGCCGGCGAACGCCTGCTCCCACTCGTCGCGCGTCTTCGTCCGGAATCGCTCCGCCAGCCGTGCGCGCAGCTCCGGCCACCGTCTCCGGTCGTGCTGGTCGGGCAGCGACACGGGGTCGAGCTCGAGCCCCGCGAGCAGGGCCGCGAAGAACGGCGCCTCGATCGCGCCGACCGCGACCCAGCGGCGGTCGGCGGTCTCGTAGACGTCGTAGAACGGCGCGCCCGAGTCGAGCAGATTCGTGCCGCGCTCGAGGCTCCACACCCCGGCCGACACGTAGCCGGCGAGTGACAGCGCGAGCAGCGCGGCGCCGTCGACCATGGCAGCGTCGACGACCTGGCCTTTGCCGCTCGCGCGCGCCGCAACGAGCGCGCTCAGCACGCCGACCGCGAGCAGCATGCCGCCGCCGCCGAAGTCGCCGACGAGGTTGAGCGGGGGGACGGGCGGGCCGCCGGCGCGCCCGATCGCGTGCAGCGCGCCGGTGAGTGCCACGTAGTTGATGTCGTGCCCGGCGGTGCCGCTGAGGGGACCGGTCTGCCCCCAGCCCGTCATCCGGCCGTAGACAAGTCGCTCGTTGGCCGCGAGACACGTGTCGGGACCGACACCGAGGCGTTCTGCGACGCCCGGGCGCCAGCCCTCGAGCAGCGCGTCGGCGCCGGCGGCTAGACGCAGCACCGCCTCGACCGCGAGCGGCTCCTTCAGGTCGAGAACGACGCTCCTGCGGCTGCGCAGCGCGACGTTCAGACGGGTGTCCGGCGCCAGCAGCGGCGTGGCGCCCGGCCGCTGCACGCGGATCACCTCGGCGCCGAGCCCAGCGAGCACCGCGCCCGCGAAAGGCACGGGGCCGATGGCGCCGAGCTCGACGACGCGGACGCCGGCGAGTGGGCCGCTAGGCGGCGTGCTGCCCGAGGATGGTGATGCTGCAGACATTGGCACTCGGCGCTCCGCCGAGATTGTGCGTGAGGCCGAAACGAAGATCCTGCACGAGCTGGCGCTCGCCGGCGCGCCCCGACATCTGCAGGTAGAGCTCGTACAGCATCCGCAGGCCGGACGCGCCGATCGGGTGGCCGAAGCACTTGAGGCCGCCGTCGATCTGGCACGGGATCTCCCCGTCCGCGTCGTAGAAGCCGCCGAGCACGTCGCGCGGCGCCCCGCCCTCCGGCGAGATGAAGAGGTCCTCGAGCGTCACGAGCTCCGTGATCGAGAAGCAGTCGTGTACCTCGACCAGGCTCAGCTCCTTGCGCGGGTCGGTGATGCCCGCCTCCTCGTACGCCCGCCGCGCCGCGTGGCGCGCCGTCACGAAGTGCGCGCCGTCCCAGGACTGGTGCTGCGCCTCGAGCCCGTTCGACACCGACAACTGCAAAGCCTTGACGCTCACGAGGTCGCTCTTGCCGAGCGAGCGTGCGATCTCCGGCGTCGTCACGATCGCCGCAGCGGCACCGTCGCTGACGCCGCAACAGTCGTAGAGCCCGAGCGGCTCGGCGACCATCGGGGCGTTCAGCACCGTCTCCTCGTCGATGCGCTTCCGAAGGTGCGCCTTCGGGTTGAGCGCCCCGTTGTCGTGGCTCTTCACCGAGATGTGCGCCATCGCGCGCTTCAGCTCGTGCGCGTCGAGGCCGTGCTTCGCGCGGTACGCGGCCGCGAGTTGCGCGAACGAGCCGGGCGCCGAGTAGTTCGCCCACCAGAGATCGTTGACCTTGCCGCGCGTCCGCTGCGCGAGGCCGCCGTATCCGGTGTCCTTGAGCTTTTCCGACCCGAGCGCCAGTGCGATGTCGCTCGCGCCCGACGCCACCGCGTACACCGCCCCGCGGAAGGCCTCGGTTCCGGACGCACATTGGTTCTCGACACGCGTCACCGGGATGTAGTCGAGGCGCAGCGCCGTCGCCATGGGGATCGACGACTTGCCCACGCTGATCTCCTCCTGACACGTCGAGAACCAGGCGGCGTCGATGTCCTCGACGGAGACGCCGGCGTCCGCCTGCGCCTCCGAGAACGCCTCGACCATCAGATTCTCGGCGTCGGCATCCCAGCGCTCGCCGAAGCGGCTGCACCCCATGCCCAGGATGACCACGCGGTCGCGAATGCCCGTTGCCATCAGCTATCCCTCCCCCGGCGACCCGGTGGGAGCCGCCTTCCAGAAGTACCGCGCGAAGCCGCGCAGCGGGTCGTGGTCCTTGACGCGGAACACCATGTGCATCGGCGTGCCGACCTCGACGCCGTCGTCGCCCACGTCGGTGAAGTCCATCAGGAGCCGCCCGCCCTCGGCGAAGTCGATCATCCCGTAGTAGGCGGGCGGGTCGGGTGTGTACGTCAGGCGGTCAGCCGACCACGTCGCGACGGTGCCCGTCGAGTCGGCGAACGAGTGCGGCTCCTGCGTACCGGTCGCCCGGCACTCCGGGTTGACGCACACGTCGCTGCGCGGGATCTGGTGCGTGCCGCACGCGGTGCAGCGCCCGCCCGACAGCTCGAGCAGGAGGTCGCGGTGCCGATACGCGGCCGTGAGGGCGCTGACCTTGTCCATCTCGGCGCGCATGCCCCGATCCAGCTCGAGGAGACCCGACAGTGCGAGGTAGCGCGGATAGGCGCACGGCGCGCCGTCGCCCGGCCACGCGCGCGGGCCGAGCGCCGTCACCGCCTCGGTCGCCTCGAAGAGCAGCGCGTCGCCGCCCTGGCCGACACCGATGACGAGGATCAGGTCGCCCGGTGCAGCGTCGTGCAGCGCCGCTACCAGCTGCAGCAGCGCGTGGGCCGAGCCCGACTCGCCGCAGCCGTCCTTCAGCTGGTCGCACAGCGCCGAGGCGTCGATGCCGGCGCTCTTCGCGAGCGTCGCATCCGCGCCTCGCACGCTCGCCGGCACGCACAGGTGCGCGATCCGGCCGGCGTCGACGCCCGCATCGGCAAGCAGGTGCTCGACGAGGCGCGGCAGGAGCTTGCCGTAGCCCTCGTCCCGGATCCACCGCTCTTCCCACTGGTAGTCGAACGGACGGTCGGCGGCGCGAAAGTGGTCGACGAAGTCGACGGTCAGCGAGGCGCGTGCGACGAGGCGCGCGAGCCCTGCGCCGGGACCGACGACGATCGCGGCCGCGGCGTGACCGTATGTCAACTCCTGGGTCGAGCCGGGCGCGGACCGGCGACGGTCGGCTGCGACGCAGAGCACCTGCGTATCGCGCGCCGCCGCCGTATCGAAGCCTGCGAGCACCGCACTCGTCCCGGCGCGCAGCGAGCCACCGAGGTCGAGCGCACGCGCCTGCTCGTCCAGTCCCAGCGCGCCGGACACGACGCCTGCGTTGAGCCGGTCGGCGTAGGGCGCGGTCGTGCTCGCCAGATGCAGCGCGCCGATCGCGCTTCTGTCGCGACCGCGAAGGGCGTCGCGCGACGCGGCGACCGCCATCGTGATCGCGTCCTCGTCCCAGGAGCACGCCGATCGCACACCGCGCGCGAGCGAGCGGAGGCCAGGGTTCGCCCACTCGTGCGCGGCGGCGATCTCGGCGCGGTCTACACGGAGTCGCGGGACGTACGCGCCGACCGCGGCGATGCCGACGGCGAGCTCGCTCACGCCTCGTACTCCACGTAGCCGTTGTCGACGACGACCGCGCTCCGCGCGGCGACCGAGCAGCGGAACGCCGCTCGACCGGCGGCCTCACGCCAGATCGACGTCGAGATGATGTCGCCGGGGAAGACCGGCGCAGTGAAGCGTGCGTCGAGTCGACGCAGGCGCTCGGGCCGATACGCGCAGAGCGCGCCGAGCACGGCATGACCCGCGACGCCGTACGTACAGAGGCCGTGCAACACGGGCCGGTCGAACCCGGCGGCGGCTGCGACCTGCGGGTCGACATGAATCGGGTTGCGATCCCCGCTCAATCGGTAGATCAGCGCGGCCTGCGGCAGCGTCGGCGACTCGACCACGACGTCGGGCTTCCCGTCCGGCACGGGATGTCGCTCCTTGACCGGTCCGCTCGGGCCCCCGAAGCCGCCGTCCGCGCGGCAGAAGGCGGTCGACGTGAGCGTGACCACCGGCTCGCCGGTCTCGGCGTCGCGCTGCTCGCGCGTCGTGTACACGAGCGCACCCTTCCCCTCACCCTTGTCGACGATCGAGTCGACCCGGTTCGTGCTCACGATCCGCCCGCTCGGCTCGAGCGGGCGGTGCACGACGAGACCCTGCTCCCCGTGCAGCATCCGCTTCCAGTCGACGCCCGTCCGCGGGTCGCTGAGGTACAGGCCCGGGTAGCCGAGGGTCACCGCCATCGTCGGGAGCGCGGCGAGACCGTCCTCGTAGACGAAGCGCAGCTGCTGGAGATCGGTCGGCGCACCCCCGATGCCGATTCCGAGCGCGTAGAGGATCGTGTCGCGCTCGCTGTACGCCTGCTCGATCTCTTCGAACGGCCAATGGAGCAGCGTGTCGTACGCGAGCGTCAAATCGGGTCCCACGAGAAGACGTCGGACGAGCGCTCGAGCGGGACAAGGGAGCTCCGCACGGCCGGGCCAAGCTGCTCGGCGAGCGTCTCGACCGTCCAGCCCTCGGCGCGATGCAACGAGCGGATCGGCCGCGGCTGGCTGAACAGGAAGATCTCGTTCATCCGCACCCCGAAGATCTGTCCCGTGATCTCGTCGCTCGAGTCGGAGGCGAGGAACACCGCGAGCGGCGCGATCTTGTCGGTGCTCATGCGCTTGAACTTCTCGACGCGCTGCGCCTCCTGCTCGGTCTCGGTCGGGATCGTGCCGATCAACCGGCTCCACGCGAACGGAGCGATGCAGTTCGAGCGCACGTTGAAGCGCGCCATGTCGAGCGCGATCGACCGTGACAGGCCGACGATGCCCATCTTCGCGGCCGCGTAGTTCGCCTGGCCGAAGTTCCCGACGAGACCCGACGTGGATGTGAAGTTCACGAAGACGCCGTGCTCCTGCTCGCGGAAGAGCGGCGCAGCGGCATTCGCGACGTAGAAGCTCCCGTAGAGGTGCACCTGCAGGACAGCGTCGAAGTCCTCGACGGTCATGCGGTGGAAGATCTTGTCGCGGAGGATCCCGGCGTTGTTGATGACGACGTCGAGCTTGCCGAACGCCTCGACCGCCTGCTCGACGGTGCTGCGCGCCCCTTCCACCGACGCGACGCTGGCGGTGTTCGCGACCGCCTCACCACCCGACGACCGGATCTCCTCGACGACCTCCTCGGCCGGGCCGGCGTCCGAGCCGCCGCCGGCGGCCGCACCGCCCAGATCGTTGACGACGACGCTCGCGCCTTCGGCCGCGGCGAGCAGCGCGAGATCGCGGCCGATCCCGCGGCCGGCGCCCGTGACGATCACAACCTTGCCCGCCAGGCTCTTCGTCGACTCACTCATCGCTTGTCGCTCCTCTCGTGGCGCCAGGTGCTCTCCGGAAGGATCGACCTGGCGATGATCACCTTCATCACCTCCACCGAGCCGCCTGCAAGCTTCGTCTGCCGCGCGTCGGCATAAGCCCGGGCGATCGGGTACTCGCGCATGTAGCCCCAGCCGCCGAAGAACTGCAGGCACTCGTCGACGAGACGGCAATGGAGCTCCGACGCGTTCAGCTTCGCCATCGCCGCGTCGACACCGCTGAGCTCGCCTGCGAGGTGCAGCTCGACGCAGCGATCGACGAAGCAGCGCTGCGCGGCGAGGTCCGACGCCAGCTCCGCGAGCTTGAACTGCGTGTTCTGGAACGACGCGACCGGCTGGCCGAACGCTTCGCGGTCGGTGGTGTACTCGATCGTCCAGCGGAGAGCAGCCTCGGCCGCCGTGATAGAGCGTGCCGCCTGCAACAGGCGCTCCTGCGGCAGCTCGGTCATCAGCTGCGCGAAACCGCGGCCCACCTCGCCGAGCACATCGTCGTCGCCGAGCCGCACACCCGTGAAGAAGAGCTCCGAGGTGTCCTGCGCCTTGAGCCCGATCTTGTCGAGCGGACGGCCGCGCTCGAAGCCGGGACGCTTGGCGTCGACGACGAACAGCGTGACCCCTCGTGCACCGGCGCCCCGCTCGGTCTGTGCGGCGACGACCACGACGTCGGCCAGCTGCCCGTTCGAGATGAACACCTTCTGGCCGTCGAGCACCCAGCCGTCGCCGTCACGCGTCGCGGTCGTCTCGATGCGCTGGAGGTCGCTCCCGCCGCGCGGCTCCGACATCGCGATCGCGCCGACGGCCTCGCCCGAGGCCATCTTCGGGAGCCACGCGTGCTTCTGCTCCTCGGACCCGTAGCGCAGGATGTACGGCGCGACGATGTCGGAGTGCAGGTGGAAGAACGGGCCGGTCGCGCCCACAGCGCTCAGCTCCTCCGCCACCACCAGGCTGAAGAGGAAGTCCCCGCCCTGGCCGCCGTACTCCTCGGGGATCGCCGTGCACAGGAAACCTGCCTCGCCCGCCTGGCGCCACAGCTCGCGCGGGACGACGCCCGCCTCCTCCCACTGGGCGTGGAACGGGACGATCTCGGTCTCGACGAACGCGCTCACCGACTCGCGAAACAGGTCGTGCTCCGGCCCGAAGAGCGTCCGCGGGATCACGCGACCTCCGCGCCCGCCAGGCCGAGCTCGGCGAGGATCTCTGCCCGGTGCTGCCCGACTTCGGGCGGCGGTGCTGCCGGCGCGGGCTGCCAGTCGGCCATGCGGAACGGGATGCGCACGGCGCGCACGACCGACCCGTCGTCACCGGCGAGCTCGACGATCGAGCCGTTCGCCGCGATCTGCTCCGACGACTCGACCTCCGCGTAGCTCTTCACGACGCCGACGACGAGCCCGGCGCCTTGCAGGCGGGCAAGCCATTCGGCGCGGCTCCGCGTCGCGAGCGTCGCCTCGAGCTCGTCGACGAGCACGTCGCGGTTCGCGACTCGGTCGACCTTCGTCGCGAAGCGCGGGTCGTCGACAAGGTCGGGGCGCTCGAGCCCCTCACAGAGCAGCCGCCAGTGGTTGTCGAGGTACGCCGAGATGACGAGGTGGCCGTCGCTCGTGCGCAGCATGTCGGCGGGCGCGGTCATCGGCGCGGAGTTGCCGTTGCGCGCCGGGACGACGCCCGTCGTCAGGAACTCCGTGAACGGCTGCGACTGCAGATGGATCGCCACCTCGAGCAGCGACACCTGCACCAGGTCGCCCGCGCCGGTCCGTTCGCGCCGCAGGAGCGCCGCCAGGACCGCCTGCGCGAGCACGTTCCCGGCTGCGACGTCGACCACCGTGAAACCCACCTTGAGCGGGCCTCCGCCACGCTCCCCGGTGATCGACATGATCCCGCTCTCGGCCTGGATCACGAGGTCGACCCCACGCCGCTCGCGCTCAGGCCCGACGAAGCCGAAGCCCGAGACCGATGCGTAGACGAGACGGGGGTTCCGTGCCCGCGACTCCTCGCTCCCCAGCCCGAGCCGGTCCATCGCGCCGGGGCGAAAGCTCTCGATCACGACGTCCGCGCGATCGACGAGGCGACGCGCGACGTCGAGATCGCCGGGCGCCTTCAGGTCGAGCGCGATCGACCGCTTGCCGCGGTTGAAGGCGACAAACGTGGGGCTCGTCGAGGATCCGGCGAATGCGGCCGACTGCAGCTCCCGGCCGGCGTCGCCACCCGGCGGCTCGACCTTGACGACGTCGGCGCCGAGATGGCCGAGGATCATCGCCGCGTTCGGCGCGGCGAGCAGCTGGCCGAACTCGACGACGCGCACGCCTGCCAGCGGCGCGTCGCTCACGTCTCGTCCGCCCACCGCGGCTCGCGCTTCTCGCGGAACGCCGCGGCGGCCTCGTTCGCGTCGGGCGTGCCGCCGAGGCGGAGGCTGAACTGCTGCTCGACCTCGTATCCCGTCTCGAGCGGCATCTGCTCGGCCAGGTCGAGCGACTGCTTCGCGAATCGCAGCGCCGTCGGACTCTTGGCGGCGATCTCGGCCGCGAGCGCCTCGGTGCCACGGTCGAGCGCGGCCGCGTCGTCGAACAGCTCGACGACGAGCCCGAGCCTGTGCGCGTCCTCGGCGGCGAGCGGGCGGCCGGTGAAATACAGGTGCCGCACCACCCCCTGCGGGAGGTGTCGCATCAGGAAGCGCCCGCCGCCTGCGCGGCCGACGGTGATCTCCGGGAGCCCGAAGGTGGCGTTGCGCGTCGCGAGCCGCAGGTCGCAGACGGCCGCGAGCGCGCAGCCGCCGCCGAGCGCAGGCCCAGGGACGGAGCAGATCACGGGGACGGGGAAATGCAGGATGCGCTGGAACACGGAGCGGGACAGGCGCTGCCGCGCCTCGTCACGTTCGGGCGTCATCGGCAGCTCCTTGACGTCGGCGCCGGCCGAGAACATCCGCTCGAGGCCCGAGCGGAGGACGACGGCGCTCACCCGGGACGCCGAGCGGGCCTCGTCGAGCGCAACTGCGAGCTCCTCGTAGGTCTGCGTCCGGAGCGCGTTCACGGGAGCCCGCTCGATCGTGATCGTCGCAATGCGGCCGTCCTGGCACCACGTCACGTCGCATTCGCTCACGGCCGCGCCTCTTTCAACAGCTCGCGCACGATCGTGCGCCGCAGGATCTCGGACGAGCCGTCCGCCACCCACACCTGCCGCAGCTGCTGCCACGCCTCGGAAAGGCCGAGCTCGTTCGTGAAGCCCATCGCGCCGTGCGCCTGAACGGCGCGGTCGACGGCGCGGGCGCCCGCCTCGGTCGAGTACGCCTTCGCCATCGCAAGCTCCTTCCGCGCCGGCTCGCCGGCGTCGAGCTTCTTTGCGGTGTCGAGGCCGACGAGATGCGCAGCGTGGATCTCCATGGCCGACTCGGCGAGCGGGAACGTGATGCCCTGGTTCGCCGCGACGGGCTCGCCGAACGTTCGCCGTTCCTGGATGTACGCGAGCGCCTGCGCCAGCGCCCAGCGCGCGAGCCCGACCGACTTCGCCGTGTTGTAGAGGCGCCCCATCGACACGCCGGCGAGTGCGAGGCCGAATCCCTTGCCGACCTCGCCGAGGACGTGGTCGTCGGACACGTGGACGCCGGCGAGCTGCACGATGCCCTCGTTGCTGCCGAGGTGGCCGAACATCGGCACGACGGAGTAGACGCCGAACCCGGGCGCATCGCTCGGAACGAGGAACGCCGTCACCCCGCCCCGCCGCGCGGCCGCCTGCTCGACGTCCGTGACGGCGAAGACGATCGCGTGTGCCGCGTTCGCCGCTCCGCTGATCCACTGCTTCTCGCCGTCGAGCTTCCAGCCGCCGTCGACCCGCTCAGCGCGTGTACGCATCATCCAGGCGTCGGACCCTGCATCGGGCTCCGACATCGCAAAGCACGTCGTCTCCTCGCCGGAGGCCAGCGCCGGGAGCACACGGTCGCGGACGTCCGGCGCGAGATGCTCGAAGAGGAAGCTCGGCCCTTTCGTCCAGTGCGCGACGGTATCCCAGCCCAGCCAGTGGCGCGTGCCGCAGACGCGGAAGATCGTCTCCCACACCTCGTAGGTCGAGACGTAGCCGAAACCCGCTCCGCCGAGCGACTCGGGTGAGAGCATCATGTAGTACCCGGCTTCGGCCGAAGCCATCCGCACCTCGCGCTTCAGCTCGAGCACGGCGTCGCTGTGACGCCCGCTCTCGTGGTAGACGAGCCGCTGGTTCTCGAGCAGGTCGACGTGGCGCTCGTGGCGCGTCACGACCTCGGCCGCGAGGAAGTCGCGCAGCCCTTCGAGGATGCTCGGGTCCGTGAACGTCTCGTCAACCATAAATTCGACCGGTCGTTTGGAAGAATAATACGAAACGCGGTAAAGTTGAAAGCCCCCGGACGGTGAGAGGAGCGCATGCGGTGAGGATCAGGCGATTCGTGACGGCGGAGAAGCCGGACGGCAGCGTCCACCTACGGGTCGACGCGGCGATCCCCGACACCGACACCGCGGTGCCGGCGACGGTGCTGTGGGGATGGGACGCGATGCCGAAGCTGCCGATCGGCCCCGACGATCTTGGGCCCGAGCACATCGACCGGCCCCTCTTCCCCAGCGGCGGCGGCGCAAGCGTCAACATCGTCGTGTTCCCCCCCGCCGGCGCAGCACCGGCCAGCAGCGCCGAAGACACGACGGCCATGCACCGCACCGACACGGTCGACGTCCTCTTCGTGCTCGAAGGCGAGATCGTGTTGCAGCATCCCGGTTGCGACGACGTCACGCTCTCCCGCGGCGACGTGTTCGTCCAGAACGGCGCGATCCACGGATGGTTGAACCGCAGCGACCAGCGGTGTGTCATGGCCTGCGTGGTGCTCGCTGCCGACCGCGCCGGCTAGGACGACGCGTCGAGACCGTAGAGCTCGGCCGCCATCTCGGACGTGAAGGCGGCGGCAGGCCCGTAATGCTGGATGTCGCCATGCGACAGCACGAGCACGGTGTCGGCG
>FTCS01000638.1_pt1 | contig 21691 bp, 18 predicted proteins | sample 1639391 | NCBI WGS metagenome assembly FTCS01 (sample SAMEA3914864, study PRJEB12502) | metagenome | biome: forest; material: soil | place: USA | collected 2012-03-12 | depth 0.3 m | reverse complement strand
CATCTGGTACGAGCTGCTGACCAACGACTCGAAGGCGTCGATCGCTTTCTACGAGAGCGTCATCGGCTGGAAGGTGCCGCCGTCGCCGTCAGGCGCACCGCACGGCTACCAGATGATCGACACGGGCAACGGGTTCGTGGGCGGCATGATGCAGCTCACCGACGACATGAAGAAGAACGGCGCAAAGCCGACGTGGCTGTTCTACGTCGGCGTGGACGACGTCGACGCGACCGCGAAGAAGGTGGAACCTGCCGGCGGAAAGTTGCTCATGCAACCGTTCGACATTCCCGGTGCGGGCCGCGCCGCGATGGTCGCCGATCCGCAGGGCATTCCGTTCTACGTCATGCGCGGCTCGACCGACGGCATGAGCACGGTCTTCGAGCGCACCGGCATGGGCAAGTGCAACTGGAACGAGCTCGCGACGCCCGATCAGGCTTCGGCGAACACGTTCTACGCGACGCTCTTCGGCTGGACGTACCCCGAGAAGATGGCGATGGGCGAGGCCGGTGACTACGTCTTCATCGACGTCGCCGGCGGAAACCGCATCGGCGCCACGATGAAGCAGGGCGACAAGCAGCCGAAGGGCTGGATGTTCTACTTCCGCGTGCCGAACATCGACGCGGCGGTGGAGAAGGTGAAGGCGGGCGGCGGCCAGGTGCATGCCGGGCCGATGGACGTACCGGGTGGCGATCGCGTGATCGTCGCGAGCGATCCGCAGGGCGTGCCCTTCGGCATCGCCGCGCCAGCTGCGCGCTGAGCATCCGGGCGCGACCGACTCCATGAGCACGAAGCCTCGATCGTTCGTCATCGTTCGCCGGGACGCTCCGCCGCCGCCGATCTGCTTCAAGTGCGGAACGAGCGAAAGTCTCTCGCTCGTGCTCACGCACTTCTACACGACACCCGACGAGGACGCGGCGACCGAGGCGGCATCCGCGGCGGGCGTGTTCGTGAGCGCCATCGGCGACGCCGCCAGCATCGCGAGCCTCGTGCAGCTCATTCGCGGCATACGCGAGGCAGAGGTGCAGATTCCGCTCTGCCGATCATGCGCGGCGCGATGGACGAGCGCGAAGCGGGCGCGCCTCTTTGCGTACGTGCCGATGACGTTCGCGCTCCTCGCCATCATGGTGTTCGCGTTCGCTGCGCGCGGGCCCTTGTTCCCGCCCGGAGCGAGCCGATTCGCGCTGTACGCGTTCGCCGCCGTCGTCACCGGCGTGCTCTACGCGCTTGCGGTCCTGCTTCCGAAGCTCGTCGACCGTCGCGTGGCCGATGCGATGACGTGTGGCGCCGTCGCGATCGCGCCGGCGTGGATCGCGCTCTCGCGCGTTCATCCCGGCGCATGCGCCGCGCTCATCCAGGCCGCGCCGGTAGAAGCGCGGATGATGAGCACGTCGCGAGCGACCTGAAGGTGCGCGATGGGCGACGTCACCTCAACAGGTGACGTAACGCGATGAAGGAGCTCGAGCGCGTCGCGCGAGCGCGTGGATTGCAACGCATGCAGCAGCATGCGGCTCGCCATCGTGATCGTCGGCATCCTGGCGCTCGTCGCCGCGCTCGCGGGGATCAAGGGCGCGCAGATCGCGACGCTCGTCCACGCGGGCAAGCAGTTCGAGAAAGCAGGCCCTCCGCCCGAGGCCGTGAGCACGGCCGTGGCACGTGAGGAGGCATGGGAGGGAGCTCTCTCCGCCGTGGGGAGCATCGCCGCGGTCAAGGGCGTCGCCGTTTCCAACGAGGTCGCGGGGATCGTGTCGAGCATCCGTTTCGAGTCCGGCGAGCACGTGCGCGAGGGCGCGGTCCTCGTCGAGCTCGATGCGCGCGTCGAGCGCGCCCAGCTCGCGTCGGCCGTTGCGCGGCGATCGCTCGCGCAGATCACGCTCGGGCGCGCGCGCGCGCTGCTGGCGAGCAATTCGATCGCGCGCGCCGAGCTCGACACCGCGCAGACGTCTCTCGACAGCGCGGACGCCGACGCACGCGCGATCGAAGCGCAGATCGCGCACAAGATCGTGCGCGCGCCCTTCACCGGCCGGCTCGGCATTCGTGCCGTGAACATCGGGCAGTACCTGAGCCCCGGCACGACGGTGACCGTCCTCGAGGCGGTCGGCTCCGTGTTCGTGGACTTCACGCTGCCGCAGCAGAACCTCGCATCGATCGACGTCGGCATGCCCATTCGCGTGACGCTCGGACATGCCCCCAAGGCACCGATCGACGGCGCGATCAGCGCGATCGATCCGACGATCGATCCGCTCACACGGACCATCCGCGTGCGCGCGACCGTGCCGGACCAGGAAGAGCGCCTTCGCCCCGGCATGTTCGTGGACGTCGCAGTCGTCCTGCCGCAAGAGGCGAGCGCGGTGGTCGTTCCGAGGACCGCGATCGTGCATGCCGCCTACGGTGACTCGGTCTTCGTCGTCGAGGACAAGAAGGACGCGAACGGCCAGAACGCCAAGGTCGTGCGCCAGCAGTTCGTGCGGACAGGCCGAGCGCGCGGAGATTTCGTCGCCGTGCAAGAAGGCATCAAGGCCGGCGACGAGGTCGTCGTGGCCGGCGCATTCAAGCTGCGCAACGGCGCGCCGATCCGGATCGAGCCTGACGTGAAGCCCGCGCCGGAGCTCGCTCCACACCTCGAAAATCGCTGAGGGCCAACCGCCGGGCGGAGCAGTCATGAAGCTCACCGACATCTTCATTCGCCGCCCGGTCCTCGCGATCGTCGTCAACCTGCTGATCCTGATCGCCGGGCTCCAGGCGATTCGATCCGTCAACGTGCGCCAGTATCCGAAGCTCGAGAGCGCATCGGTCACCGTGAAGACCGTGTACGTCGGCGCGAACGCGGATCTGGTGCGCGGCTTCATCACGACGCCGCTCGAGCGTTCGATCGCCGCAGCGAACGGCATCGACTACATCGAGTCGCAGAGCGTGCAGGGGCTCTCGACGATCAACGTCCGCCTCAAGCTGAACTTCCCGGCCACCGTCGCGCTCCCGGACATCAGCGCGCGCGTCAATCAGGTGCGCGCCGACCTGCCGCCCGAGTCGGAGATCCCCGCCATCAGCATCGAGCCCTCGGACGCGCAGTTCGCCGCGATGTACCTGTCGTTCGGCTCGTCGATCCTCGAGGCGAACCAGGTCACCGATTACCTGATCCGCGTCGTGCAGCCTCGCCTCTCGGCCGTCGACGGCGTTCAGCGCGCAGAGATCCTCGGCGGTCGCACGTTTGCGATTCGCGCGTGGCTCAAGGCGGATCGCATGGCGGCGCTCGGCGTGAGCCCCTCGCAGGTGCGGGCGGCGCTCGCGGCCAACAACTACCTCGCCGCCGTGGGCCAGACGAAAGGGCAGTTCATCGAGGTGAACCTCACCGCGAGCACGGATCTGAAATCCGTCGACGACTTCAAGAAGCTCGTCTTGCGCGAACAGAACGGCACGCTCGTGCGCCTCGAGGACATCGCCGATGTGGTGCTCGGCGCCGAGGACTACGACCAGGACGTCCGCTTCTCCGGCAAGCGCGCGGTGTTCATGGGCGTCTGGGTGCTGCCCAACGCCAACTCCCTCGACGTCATCGCGGCGGTGCGACGCGAGGTCGACGTGCTGCAGCATGAGCTGCCCAGCGGGATGCAGGCGAGCATCGCGTACGACTCGACCAAGTACATCGACAGCGCAATCCACGAGGTGACCAAGACGCTGATCGAGACGGTGGGCATCGTCATCGTCGTGATCTTCCTGTTCCTCGGATCGCTGCGAAGCGTTCTCGTTCCGGTCGTCGCGATTCCGCTGTCGCTCATCGGCGCCGTGTTCCTCATGCAGGCGTTCGGCTTCACCTTGAACCTGCTGACGCTGCTCGCGATCGTGCTCTCCGTCGGTCTCGTCGTCGACGACGCGATCGTGGTCGTCGAGAACGTCGACCGCAACATACGGTCCGGGAAATCACCGCTCGACGCAGCCCTGGCGAGCGGGCGCGAGCTCGCGTCGCCGATCCTCTCGATGACCATCACGCTCGCGGCGGTCTACACGCCGATCGGCTTGCAAGGCGGCCTCACGGGCGCGCTCTTCCGCGAGTTCGCCTTTACGCTCGCGGGCGCGGTCGGGATCTCCGGTGTCGTCGCGCTCACGCTCTCGCCGATGATGTCGTCGCGGCTCTTGCGGGGAGATCGGGCGCCGGGGTTCCTCGCGCGCCAGAGCGAGCGCACGTTCGAGGCCGTCCGGCGGCGGTACGAGCGCGGGCTCGCCGCGACGCTCGGACGACGCAAGGTGGTCTACGTCGTGTGGGGCCTGCTCACGTCGTTGATCGTGCCGATGTATCTCTTCTCGGGCAAGGAGCTGGCGCCCGTCGAGGACCAAGGCGTCGTCTTCGGCGCCAACGAAGCGCCTGCGAACGCGACCATCGAGCAGCTCACGCCGTACACGGAGCAGATCCAGCACATCTTCGAGTCGGTGCCCGAATACGACCACAGCTTCCAGCTCACACTGACGACGGGCGGCTTCAACGGCATCATCGCGAAGCCGTGGGACGAACGAAAGCGAAGCATCTTTCCGATCCAGGAGGAGCTGAGCCAGAAGCTGATGGCGGTCACCGGCGTGCGTGCGCCGGCGTTCTTGCCGCCTGCGCTGCCTAGCGCCGGGCTCTACCCGATCGAGGTGGTGCTCGCGTCGACCGCGAACCACGAGGAGCTCACGCGGTTCGCCGACCAGATCGTCCAGGAGGCGGTGCGGAGCGGACAGTTCGCATTTCCGCCGATCGTGGACGTCCGTCTCGATCAGCAGAAGTCGAACATCGTGATCGATCGCGACAAGGTCGCCTCGATGGGCCTCACGATGCAGAACGTCGGGACCGATCTGGCCTCGATGCTGGGCGGCAACTTCGTCAATCGCTTCGACCTCGACGGGCGCAGCTACAAGGTCATCGCGCAGATCGAGCGCGCGCAGCGGCTCACCCCCGAGCAGCTCTCCGATATCCACCTGTCGGGCCCGAACGGGCAGCTCATTCCGCTCAACGCGATCGCGACGCTGCACGAAGGTGTCGAGCCGCGCACGCTGAACCGCTTCCAGCAGCTCAACTCGGTGAAGATCTCCGGCGTGGCTCCTCGATCGATCGACGCCGGTCTCCGCGTCATCGAGAACGCGGCGGCGCGGACGCTGCCGGCCGGGTATCACGTCGACTACACGGGAGAGTCGCGCCAGCTGAGGCAGGAGGCAGGCAAGTTCCTGCCCGCGATGGGCCTGGCGGTCGTCCTCATCTTCCTGGTGCTCGCCGCGCAGTTCAACTCGTTCCGTGACCCCTTCGTGATCCTCGCGGGGTCGGTGCCGCTCGCGATGTTCGGGGCGCTCATCTTCACGTTCCTCGACTTCGCAGGTCCGCCGGGACTGCACTTCCGGTTGACGGAGGGCTGGACGACCACGCTCAACATCTACTCGCAGGTCGGTCTGGTGACGCTGATCGGGCTCGTCTCGAAGAACGGCATCCTCATCGTCCAGTTCGCGAACATGGAGCAGCTCGCAGGTCGGAGCAAGATCGAAGCGGTGCAGGCCGCGGCGGCCACCCGCCTGCGTCCGATCTTGATGACGACGCTTGCGACGGTATGCGGACACTTTCCGCTCACGCTCGTCACTGGTCCTGGCGCCGTTGCCCGTAACTCGATCGGTATCGTGCTCGTCGGCGGAATGAGCATCGGCACGCTGTTCACGCTGTTCGTGGTGCCGAGCGTGTACGTGCTGATCGCGAAGGATCACCGGAAGGAGCGTGAGCGCGCCGCGTCCGTCGCCGACCATGCGCCCGCTTCTGTCCGTGTCGATGCTCACGCGTAGGGTGTCGGACGAGCGAGTCGGTGCTTGATCATTCTTGAAGCTTCCGATCCGTTGCGGGTGATCCACGCTCGAGCAGTTTCAACCATCGGTCGGGGTCTGCAAGCTGCAGACGGACGCGCCCGCGGTCGGTATCGAGAACGATCCCGCTCGCAGGGCTCCACATCCTGTGCGCAGCTCCCGACGACGAGGCGCTGACGTCGATGCGTCGCCCTCCGTCCGTGAAGACGAGACCGCGCGTGCTCAACGTCAGGGTTCCGTCGATGCGCCGCGACTCATCGCCCGAGTACGTCGCGAGCCCTGTCGCGATCGAGTACTCGCCGAGCGCGATCGGGCCGGGGCGATGGGTCGAAAGCCAACGAACGCGACGCGACGTGGCCTTGCCGAGAAGATGCAACGTGGCCCAGACCAAGATCGTGGCCCAGAGGATCAACGGCGCTTCGTCCTCGGCCCGTCGCGTCGCCCAGACCGCGACGACGAGGACGACGATCGCCGGAAGCACCCCGGCGCACGCGCGCGCCCCCGCCGCTCGAACGGTCCGCGGATCGCTCTCCGCAGCCGCCCGGTCGATTGCCGCGACCGCCACGCGCAGAGCGCCGACGTAGACTCCGAAAGCGGTGCCCACTCCCAGGCACGAGAGAACGAGCGCGTACGTCGGCGAAGCATGATGCAAAAGCCGTCCGACGGCGGTGATCGTCAAGAGAACGGCGAACGCGATGGCAGCAGTCGCAAGAGCGTCGCGCGAGAAGCGTGCGATCGTCATTGGCTTCAACCCCGCACAGCCGCGAAGCCACCGACGAACAGATTCGTCAGCCGCGGCCCGTTCGGTAGGCCGCCTCCACCACCGGGTGCTCCTTCGGAATCGCCGAAGCCGCCGCGCCCACCGTCGCCGCCCGCCCCCAGCCGTCCGGCGCTGCCGCCTCCACCCGTGTCGCCGCCGAAGCCGCCCGGACGACCACCAGGCGAGCCGTAGGGTCCTCCCCCGCCGGGAAGCGTCGAGCCTCCATCGCGTCCGATGCTAGCGCCGAGTCCTGCGTGGTCGGCGCCGGCGCCGAGCTCGCTTCCCGCGGCCTCGTGTTCGCCGTTCGGTGCATCGACGTGAGCGTCGACCAGAGCACCGACGTTCTCGGCATGTGAGACGTAGCTGTCGATCGTGTGCGCCCTGGACGAAATTGACGAGATCATTGCGAGTGCTCCGTTTGAGGCTCCGGGATCGGGGAACAGCCACTCGTCGGCCGCGGCGCGCTGAAGTTGCGTGATTTCTCACTTCCCCCACAGCGTGGAGAGCTCACATGCGAGCTCGATCTTCTCGTCCCAGCGCCGCGCCGCGCCTCAGGGAACGCAGAGCGAGATGAGCGTGCCGATCTTTCCGTTCGGGACATCGGCCACCGTGCGGTAGTCGCGCGCGGTCGTTCCCGCCGGGCAGCTGCATGCGCCGGTCTTCGGATTGGTCGCGCGGCACCCCACGCCGCCCGGTACGGCGTCGTCCTTCTGGTAGGCGCCGCCGAACGTCGTGGTGGGCGCGGCGGCATTCAGACAAATCGTCAGGCTCGCGCCGAGCAGCGCGCCGGTCGACGAGTTGTCGACGATGGTACGCAGCGCGATGGGTGTTGCTCCGCTCGGACACGTGCAAGCCCCCGTGTAGAGGTTCGGCGCACGACAGCCCAGGGAACCGGCGACTGCGTCGTCGAGCTCGTAGGCGCCCGCCCAATCGGCGCTCCCCGCTACACCAGGGGCCGTGCAGAACGTCATCAGCGCCCCATGCAGGCTGCCGGAGCAGTCGTTGATGAGCCGCATCGTCGTCTGCGCGCCGAAGCCGGCGGGACATCCGCACGCTCCGCCGATCACGTTCGCGGTCGCGCAGCTCGCGCACCCCGGATCGCTGACGGCGTATGCACCGCCGAAGCTCGCGCACTGCGCGCCGAGCATCGAGAACCCTCCCCAGCACGAAGGCACGCACGTTCCCAGCGCGCACGAGGCGCTGCCGTTCGCAGGGCTCGGGCACGACTTGCCGCACGCGGCGCAGTTCGAAACGTCGCTACCGATGTCCGCCTCGCAGCCGTCCGTGAGGTCATGGTTGCAGTCTGCATGTTGACCGACGCACGCGCCGATCACGCAGTTGCCGTCGGCATCGCAGGCCATCGTCGCGTTCGCGCGCGCGGCGCACGCGCTCGGAGCACAGAGCGGAGATGTCGGGCCGGCCTCGGGGACTGGCGCGGGATGGCTCACGCCGGCCTCGGGCGGAGATGGCGTCGTGATGTCGACGTCGCTGGTCTGTCCGTCCGAGCCCGCGCCCGTCGCGCAGCCCACGACGATCGCCGTGACGAGCACGAACACCCCCACCGGAGCTTCCCGCCTCATGGCCGGCATGCTCGCACGATCTCGGTCCTACGAGCTGCGTCGTTCGGGCGCACGTGTCACGGGCGCGACGTTCGACGCCATGAAGCTGCGTCTCGCCGGCCTCGCTCGGCTGAACCTCGAGACGCGATTGTTGATGCTCCAACGAAGGCTCGAGGAGAAGGGGCTCGCCATCCGCCTCCATCGTGAGCAGCGAGGCCGCTTGCAACTCGCGTGTGATGCGCGGCTGGAGCTCGAGAAGATCTAGGAGGAGCCCGGGCGCTTCTTCTTCAACGCGCCGTGCGGGTCGAGCACGTACTTGCGGGCGGCGCCTTTGTCGAACTCGTGGTAGCCGCGCACCGCCTCGTCGAGCGGGAGGACCGTCGCATTGACGGCCTTGGCGATCGGAATGCGGTCGTGGAGGACCGCCTCCATGAGCTGCCGGAAGTAGCGGAGCACCGGCGTTTGACCGGTGTAGAACCGCAGCGACTTGGCCCAGCCAAGACCCAAGCGGAGCATGATGTTCCCGCGCCGCGCGCCTTCGTCGTGCGACCCGGGGTCCTCGGTCACGTAGAGCCCGGGGATACCGATCCCGCCGGCGGCCTTCGTGATCGACATGAGCGAGTTGAGCACGACTGCCGGCTGCTCCTTGGTTACGTCCGCTCCCTGGCCGTGCGCCTCGAAGCCGACGCAGTCGATCGCGGCGTCGACCTCGGGAACGCCGATGGCGGCGTGGACCAGCTCGTCGAGCTTGTCGCTCTTCGTGAGATCGATGGGCACGAATCCAACCGACCGCGCGTGCTCGAGACGCTCGCGGTTCATGTCGCCGATGAGGACCACCGCGGCGCCGAGCAGCTGCGCCGCAGCCGCCGCCGCGAGGCCGACGGGCCCTGCACCCGCAATGTACACCGTGGAGCCGACGCCGACGCCCGCGGTGACTGCTCCGTGGAATCCCGTCGGCAGGATGTCCGAGAGCATCGTCAGATCGAGGAGCTTGTCGAGCGCCTGCTGCTTGTCCGGATATCGGATCAGATTGAAGTCGGCATACGGAACCATGGCGAACTGAGCCTGTCCGCCGACCCAGCCGCCCATGTCCACATAGCCGAAGGCGCCGCCGGCTCGGCCGGGGTTCACGTTCAGACATACGCCGGTCTCCCGTTCGCGGCAGTTGGCGCAGCGCCCGCACGCGACATTGAACGGAGACGTCACCAGGTCTCCGATCTGGAGAAACTCGACGTCTTTGCCCTTCTCGACGATCTCGCCGGTGATCTCGTGGCCCAGGACGAGCCCGACAGGGGCGGTCGTCCGCCCGCGCACCATGTGCTGATCGGAGCCGCAGATGTTCGTGGCGAGCACCTTCAGGATGACGCCGTGCTCGATCCGCTTTCCCTGCGGGTTGACGAACTTCGGATAATCGATGTCCCGGACCTCGATCTTACCGGGACCAAGGAATACGACGCCTCGATTGGTGGCCATGATGCTCCCCCGATGATTGACGATGCTCTGTCCTTCAGAATGCCTCTGCGCCTGCGGCGGCCACCGCATGGTCCTGCTCGCCGCTTCCACCGCTGACGCCGACTGCGCCGACGACCTTGCCGTTACGCCTGAGCGGAATGCCGCCGGCGAAGATCATCACGCGGCCGTGATTGGACGCATGGATACCGAAGAACTGGCCTCCGCTCTGGGACTGGGTCGCCAGCTCGCGCGTCGTGATGTCGAACGCGCGGGCGGTGAAGGCCTTGTTGATCGCGATGTCGACGCTGCCTAGCCAGGCCCCATCCATACGGACGTGAGCGACGAGGTTGCCGCCCTCGTCCGCGACGGCGATGTTCATCGGCTGCCCGAGCTCTCGACTCTTCTTTTCGGCCGCCGCGATGACGCGGCGCGCATCTTCGAGCAAGACCATGGTTGCGTCCTCGTGCAGGGAGTTTGGCCGTTGCCGGTCCAAACGAACCTACGCACGCGGGTGCGCGCAGCAAGAACCTGTCGTGCCTCACCTCGGTCGATCTCACGATGCCGTGACGGCAGCGCTCGCGCCGGCGGCTCGAGAGTTGACCACGCGTTCACGAAAAGCAGGGGTTTCGTCCCCGTGTTAGCCTCGAGGCTCCGATGGTGCGTGGCTCCGAGCAGGATCCGGACAGCGAATCGACCGACATCGCGCCGAGCGTCGCGGCACCTTCGTCGATCCCTGGGAGGTTCCTTCTCATCGTGACCGACGGGCCCGATCGAGGCGCGAGCTTCAGCCTCGACGGGTCGGCGCCCACACGCACGCTGCTCGGCCAGAGCGAGGCGTGCGCGATTCGACTCGCGGACAGCCAGGTCTCTCGGCGACACGCCGCGCTCGAGGTGATCGGACAGACCGTTCGCGTGACCGATCTGGGATCGACCAACGGGACGTGGATCGACCGCATCTCCGTCGGAGAGGTGCGGTTGCGCGGCGGTGAGGTCCTTCGCGTCGGCTCGACGCGGATCCGCGTCGAGCCCGACGGCGCGACATCGTTCCCGGCGCTGACCTCGGCGACGCGCTTCGGACGGCTCCTGGGCGCAAGCGATCCGATGCGACGCCTCTATCCGCTCTGCGAGCGCCTGGCCGCGTCGAACGTTCCGGTGATCATCGAGGGCGAGACCGGCACGGGAAAGGAGGTGCTCGCCGAGTCCCTCCACGAGCAGAGCGCGCGCGCCGCACATCCCTTCGTGGTCTTCGACTGCACCTCGGTCTCGGCGAACCTCATGGAGTCCGAGCTGTTCGGCCACGAGAAGGGCGCCTTCACCGGCGCGACGGTCCAGCGCAAGGGACTCTTCGAGCTCGCCGACGGCGGAACGCTGCTCATCGACGAGATAGGCGACCTCGATCCCGCACTGCAACCGAAGCTCCTTCGTGCACTCGAGCGCTCCGAGGTGCGCCGCATCGGTGGGGATCGGTACGTCCGCGCGGACGTACGCGTCATCGCCGCGACCCGCCGCGATCTCGACCGAGAGGTGCAACAGGGTCGCTTCCGCGACGATCTCTTCCATCGCCTCGCCGTGACGCGCATCGAGCTGCCGCCGCTCCGGAGCCGCCGTCAGGACGTCACGCTGCTCGCGTCGCACTTCTGGACGCAGCTCGGCGGCGACGGTTCGCCGAGCCCCGAGCTCCTCGCGAAATGGGAGGACTCACCCTGGCCGGGCAACGTTCGAGAGCTTCGCAACGCGGTCGCGAGGCAGCTCGCGATCGGAGAGCTCGTCCTCGCGCCGGCGTCGAATCCGGAGCCCGACCCGCGGGTCGGCGAGCCGCAGTCGGCGACGGGCGCCGACTTCATCGATGGCGTCGTCGCGACGGGCATGCCGCTCGTCCGCGGCCGCGAGGTGGTGGTCGACGAATACGAGCGCCGCTACATCGAGTCCGTTCTCGAGAAGCACAACGGCAACGTGGTGCATGCGGCGCGCGCGTCCGGCATCGCACGTCGCCACTTCCAGCGTTTGCGCGCGCGCACCAAGGGAAGCGGGTGATGCCGCCGGTCGCGTCGCATCGCCAGGTCCGCGCGCTCGCGTTGCTCGTCGGCTTGTCGGCGATCGGCGGGTGCGAGGTCGCATTCCCGCTGCACGATGGATACGTCGGAAGCGCCGGAGACGCGGGCGGCGCGAGCGACGGGGCAGGCGCGGGCGACTCGGCGGACGCGGGAGGAGCGGCCGACGCCGGCGACGCGGAATCGTCCGGTCGCGTCACCTACGAGCAGATGATCCTGGCCGACCGACCACTCCTCTATCTCCGGCTCGACGACACCACCGCGGCGGCCAAGGACAGTAGTGGCCATGGGCACGACGGTACCGTCGGGCCGGGCGTCGGGTTCGGGGCAAAGGGCCTCGTCCTCGACGACACGGACACCGCCATGTCCTTTCCCGGTACGGGCGACGTGGGCAAGATCAGCATCCCCCGGAGCGCAGACCTCGAACGAGCCTCGAATCTCTCGGTCGAGGTCTGGGTGCACTTCGACGGCAGCCCGATCCCGACGCTGCAGCGAAGCTTCGTTCAGTACGGCAACGACGATGCCGCGGGTGGAGCGTCCTACAAGCTGCTCCTGGACTCGACCATCGGCGCAAAGCCGGGACGCCTCGCGTTCCAGATCGACGTCGCCGATACGAAGGCGGGTACGCCGTACACGATCGCCGAATCGATTCCTCCCGCTCCGTCGCAGACCTACCACGTCGTGGGCACGTTCGACGGCACGCAGCTCGTCGTCTACGTGAACGGTACGGCCGCGACGACACAGATGAGCAACAGCAGCGCGATCAGCTATCCGTCGGCGGATGGTCTCTTCGTCGGCGGCTATGCGCCCACCGTCCAGGGGACGACGGTCTTCGGAGGGATCCTCGACGAGGTCGCCATCTACGATCACGTCCTCTCGGCGTCGACGGTGCTCGCCCATTACCACGCGGGCGCGGCGCCGGCGCCGTGATGGCGCCCTGAAAAACCGTGATACGCTGATGCGAGCGTGAATCCTGCCACGCTCCAGACACCGGCGCTTCGCGTCGGCCGATATGCGGTGTACGACGAGATCGCGGCGGGTGGGATGGCGACCGTCCATCTCGGCACGCTCAGCGGCTCGGGCACGTTCGCGCGCACGGTGGCGATCAAGCGCCTGCACCCGCAGCTCTCCAAGGACCCCGAGTTCGTCTCGATGTTCCTCGACGAGGCACGGCTCGCGTCGCGTATTCGACACCCCAACATCGTGTCGACGCTCGACGTCGTCGTCGAGGGAGCCGAGCTCTTTCTCGTCATGGAGTACGTCCACGGCAAGTCGGTCTCCGGAATCCAGCGCACCTTGCGTGCGAAGGGCGAGGTGATCGATCCCGCCTTCGCCACCGCCATCATGGTCGGCGTGCTCCTCGGCCTCCACGCTGCGCACGACGCGACGAGCGAGCTCGGTGACGCGCTCCACATCGTTCATCGCGATATCTCTCCTCAGAACGTGCTCGTCGGTGCCGATGGTGTCGCTCGCGTGGTCGACTTCGGCGTCGCCAAGGCGATCGGTCGCCTGCAGACGACGCGCGAAGGGCAGGTCAAAGGCAAGGCGGCCTACATGGCTCCCGAGCAGCTCACGGGAGACGACGTCGATCGGCGCGCTGACGTCTATGCCGCTTCGGTGGTGCTCTGGGAGATGCTCGTCGGAAAACGTCTCTTCATGGCGGACACGCCGGCACGCTCCATGCTGCTCGTTCTCGAGAAGCCCATCGAGGCTCCGAGCGCGCTCAGGCCGGAGCTGCCGGCGGCGCTCGACGCGATCGTCCTGAAGGGCCTGGCGCGCGACCCGCAGCAGCGCTTTGCGAGCGCGCGTGAGATGGCGCTCGCTCTGCAGAAGGCCATCGTGCCGGCGGCTTCGACCGATGTGAGCGATTGGGTCGCGACCATCGCAGGCGAAGCGCTGCGCCATCGCGCCGAGCTCATCGCGCGGATCGAGAGAGCCGCGATCGAGGGCGTCGAGGTCGCCGCGAGCGCGCCGCCACGTCGCGAGCCGGCGGCGGACGACGACCACCAGACGATCACGCACATCTCCGGCGTGTCGTCCGGCATCGGCACGCGGGCCCGACGCTCGGTTCGCGTGGGCGCTGCGGGTCTCCTGGTCGTCGCCGCGGTCGTGGCTTGTGGCGCGATCGCGCTCCGGCTCCGTGGATCGCGAACGGCGCCCGCGTACGCGTTCGCCTCGACGTCGGCTTCGGCCTCGGCCTCGACGTCGGCCTCGACCTCGGCCTCGTCGTCCTCGTCCGCCGCCGAGCTGCCGGCCGCTCCGCCGCCCGAACGATCCGCGATCGCCGCGCCATCGATCACGCCGACTGCTCCGTCGGCGGCTTCGCGCCCTGTGGCCGGCGCACGCCCGGCCAGGACGGTGACGACGAGGGCGGTACCCGCCGCGCCCGCCGCCCCCAAGTCTCCCAAGGCCGGCTGCTCGCCAGCCTATACGGTCGACGCGAACGGGATCCACATCCCGAAGCCGGAGTGTCTCTGATGGCAGAGAGCGCGTGCTCGAGACGAGCGGTCGCTGTCGCGTCCTTCATCGCTGCGCTCTCGTTCGCGCGTGTGGCCGCCGCGGACGGAACGGTATGCGGGAACGCATACGTCCAGGGGCAGCGACTGCGAAAGGAGGGACGTCTCGTCGAGGCGCGCCCCGAGCTACTCGTCTGCGCCCGCGATCCGTGCCCGAAGGTCTTCCAGCCCGAATGCGTGGAATGGCTCGGGGACGTGGAGAAGCGCGTCCCTACCGTCGTGTTCCGAGCGCGCGACGCGCGCGGTGAGGACGTCGCCGATGTCCACGTGTACGTCGACGGCGCGAGCATCGCCGGCGGAATGAGCGGCGCAGCGGCGGAGATCGATCCAGGCGAGCACGTGCTCCGCTTCGACCGAGAGGGATATCGGCCCATCGAGCGCCGCGTATTCATCCGCGAGGGCGAGAAGGCCCGCCTCATCGACGTGCAATACGAGCCCCCCGCGCAGGCGCCGGCCTCCGTGCCGCCGGCGCCTCCCGATCGCGAGGCGGCCCTCTGGCCGGTCTACGTCAGCGGCGCCGTCACGGTCGTGGGGCTCGTGGGGGTCGCGGTCTTCGGGACGCGCGGCGTATCGGAGTGGAACGATCTTCAGAGCTGCAACGGGCACTGCGCGGCCGCCGACTACGATGCGACGCGTCGCGACCTCCGCTTGGCCGACGTCGCGCTGGGCGTCTCGATCGTGGGACTCGCGTTCACCGGAGGCCTCCTGTTGTTCCGGTCCGCCGCCACCACGAAGGCCGCGCGCGCGGCCACCACGCCGGGCGGCCTTCGGGTCTCGTTCTAGCGGGGATCTGCCCATGAAAGCACTTCGAGCTCGAGGCTTCGTGATGGCACTCGCGGCGAGCGCTGCGAGCGCTGCGATCGCCGCATGTGGCGGCAGCGGCGGAGGAACGACCAGCGGGCCGGGGAGCTCCGGGAGCATGGCCAGCAGCGGCGGGCCGAGCGACGGCGGGACCAGCGGCGGCGATGGGAGCAACACCGGCGAGAGCGGTACGGCCACCGATGGTGGACCCGCGGGTTGCAGTCCGGCGAGCTACGCGAGCATCGTCAACGGCAAGGAGTGGCCGTCGAGCTTCTGTCCGTACGGCAAGCTTCCGTGGAACAACCCGCTGCCGCCTTCCCCGGCGAACATCGACGGCGCCAACACCGGACGCCTCGCTGCGTACGTCGCCAAGGACGCGCCCAACTCCTTCTCCCGGGCGAGCGACGACAACGACTACGGCCATCCCGTGTATCTTGCATCTATTGGCGACCCCGACGTCGCATTGAGCTGCGGCAGCTACCAGTACGGCTGCAACGGGGCGTTCCCCGCGACGATCAAGGTTCCCGCTGCCGCGCGGCCCGCGGCGGCGTCGGATCATCATCTCGGCGTCATTCAGCCGAACGGGGACGAATACGATTTCTGGGGCGCATCCTTCGACGGGGCGACCTTGAGCGCGCATACCGGTGCTCGGTCGAGCATCCTGGGCAGTGGCGTGCCCGCGGGAATGTCGGCGACGTCCGGGGCCGCGTTGGCCGCGGGCCTCATCCGATTCCAGGAGCTGAGAGCAGGTGTGATTCGGCACGCCCTGTTCGTGGTGATGCCGTGCACCACGGGCGTGGTGTACCCGGGCACGACGAACGCGTTCGCCTGCCCGGACGGACAAGGCGTGCCGGTCGGCGCGCACATCCATCTCAAGATGTCCGACGCGGCGATCGACGCGCTGAGCGTCTCTGCCGACCTGAAGGTCGTGCTGCACGCGATGCACCAGTACGGAGCGTTCGTCGAGGACACGGGCGGCTACGGAAACCTCGTGGAGAACGCCGGTGGACCGATCGTCGGCTACGAGAGCTCGACGCAGTATCTCTCGTTCGGCGCTCCGTTCCCCGGCGCGGCATGGGCGCAGTCGCAGCCCGGCTGGACGTGCAACGCGTCGACGTGCGCGGGGAGCCCGATCCCTTATTCCACGCTCGGTGCGGCGCAATTCGAAGTGCTGGACCCCTGCTACGCGCAGGGAACGTGCTCGAACTGAGGGCGACGAGCCCCCCTGGATCACGTGGACCGATTCGGTCGCATGCGACCGGCGCCGGCCGCTGCAGCGCGCCGGCCTCGGTCGCACCACCTCCCGAACGCGCATAAATGACGGCGTTTCTCGATCCGGACGGCTCGGCCCCGCTGTTGCAACCTCGGCGTGCGAACAAGGAGGAATCATGTTCCACGAGAAAGCGCTGCGGGTCCTGGTCATCGGCTTTGCCGCAAACGCCGCGACGACGGCGGTCGCCTGTGGCGACGGAAAGAACGGCTCGGCCGGAGAACCGAGCGGCGCCACCGTTGCGGCTCAGACGTCGTGGGCATTCACCGGGACGGTCGATCAGGTCCTCACGTCAGGGTCGTTCGCGCCCGGCGTCGACTTCTATCCGACGCCATGCGGGCACGTGCCCGCGACGTACGCCGCGGGATACACGCCGCCGACGATCCAGGTGGGAATGTCGTACGGCGTGATCGGGACGCTCCTCGACGTGAACGGCCACGTGATGACGAGCGGCTGCCCGGATCGCATCTCCAACGTGACGCTCATCGGCCTGTCGTCGTCGTCACCCGCACCGCCGCCGCCGGTTGCATGGTCGTTCAGCGCGCCCGTCGACCAGCTCCTCACGTCGGGCTCGTTCGCGCCCGGCGTCGACTTCTATCCGACGCCGTGCGGGCACGTGCCCGCGACGTACGCCGCGGGATACACGCCGCCGACGATCCAGGTCGGCACGTCGTACGGCGTGATCGGGACGCTGCTCGACGTGAACGGCAATGTGATGAGCAGCGGATGTCCGGATCGGATCTCGAACGTGACGCTCATCGGTCCGTCGGCGTCGCCCTCGACCCCGGGCAATCCACCTCCTCCTCCGCCTCCTCCTCCGCCCTCGAGTGGGACGTGCAGTCCGGCGAGCTACACCGCCATCGTCAACGGAAGCGCGTGGCCGTCGACGTTCTGCCCGTACAGCAAGTACCCCTGGAACAACCCGCTGCCGGCGTCGCCGGCGAACGTCGACGGCACGAACACCGCGCGGCTCGGGACATATCTCGGCAGGAACGCGCCGAACTTCTTCTCGCGCGCTGCCGACGGAAATGACTACTCCCATCCCGTGTATCTTGCATCCTCCAGCGATCCCGACGTTGCGACGAGCTGCGGGAGCTACCAGTACGGCTGCAACGCGGCGTTCCCCGCGACGATCAAGATTCCATCCAAGGCCCGAGCCGCCGCCGCCTCGGACGCGCACCTCGGCGTGATCCAGCCGAATGGAGACGAATACGATTTCTGGGGCGCCTCCTTCAACGGCACGACGTTGAGCGCTCACGTCGGTGCGCGCTCCAGCGTCCTGACCACAGGCGTGCCCGCAGGAATGTCGGCCACGTCGGGGGCTTCGCTGGCCGCGGGCGTGATTCGCTTCCAGGAGCTCGCGGCAGGGGTCATCCCGCACGCGCTGTTCGTCGTGATGCCGTGCACGACGAGCGTCGTCTACCCCGGCACGACGAACGCGTTCGCGTGTCCCGACGGGCAGGGTGTGCCGGTGGGCGCGCACGTTCACCTCAAGATGTCGGACGCGGCGATCGACGCCCTGAGCATCCCCTCCGACCTCAAGGTCGTGCTGCACGCGATGCACCAGTACGGAGCATTCGTGGAGGACACGGGAGGATACGGCAACCTCGTGGAGAGCTCCGGAGGGCCCATCCTCGCGTACGAGTCAGCGACGCCGTACCTCGCCTTCGGGACGGCGTTTCCCGGCGTCGCGTGGGCGCAGTCGCAGCCGAACTGGACCTGCAACGCGTCGACGTGCGGCGGGACGCCAATCCCGTACACCACGCTCGGTGCGGGGCAGTTCGAGGTCCTCCAGCCGTGCTACGCGCAGGGTACGTGCTCGAACTGAGACGAGCTCGGTCGGCAGACCGGCCGAGTCGCTTCGTCGCGTGGCGTGACAGGTGATCGCGTTCTGGCGCCGGAATTCTGAGCCGAGGCCTGTTTTGCAGGCCTCGTTCTCACCAACTCCGAACCAAAGCGACTACCGTCCGCGCACCTCGCGGGCGATTGCCCGGAGGACCTCTCGCAGCTTGTCGATCTCACCGGCGATCTCCTGACGCTGCGTGGGCTCGAGCTCCGCGTGTAGCGCGCGCACCTTGCGGAGCACCGTGGCGCCGTCGAGGCTCTCGCGCAGCTTGCGCATGCGCCCCGCGAGGAGCGGCCCGGTGAGCCGCACCTGCTGGCTGCCTCCCGTCTTCGCGAGGAGCTGGCCGACGTACTCGCGCGTCTTGATCTGCGTGAGCTTGAACCTCGTCACGTGCTGCGCCGCCTCACGGAGGCGCCGGTCGTCCTCGAGCGGGAGGAGCAGCTCCTTTCGGCCCGCGTCGAGACCGCGCCACGACTCGTCGGTGATGCGCTTGTCGTAGGCAGCGAGCTGCAGAGCCACGTACAGCATGCGACGACTGATCCGCAGGCTCGGCCCGCCGGCGCGACGCACCAGCTCCAGCCAGACCGGGTTCTTCGTCTTGTCGTCGAGCGCTGCGCTCGCGTCGCTGTCGAACACGGATTGAAGGAGAAAGCGGCCGTATGCGGCGACCTTCGACTCGACCTCGTCGGCGAGGTCTTCGCCGAGACGCAAGGCCTCGTCGAACACGCGCTTCTGGGGGTTGGTGAGGGTGACGGGCGCGCCGCCATGCTCGGCGCGGACCAGAGCCGACGGACGAGCATGCGCTTTCTTCGGGCGCTTGGACATGGCGGCGATCGTACGAGGCGTACAGGCAGGCGGCGAGAGGAGAGTGTCGATCTCCTATCACCTCACGAAGATCGCTCCCTGCACGTATTCCAAGTCGGCGCCTTGCGCGCAGTTCGAGTACGTGACGTCCCACCTCGATGCGGTGAGACCGTTGTGCTGGCTCGCGTTGTTGATGTCGCGAAAAAAGAACACGTCGGTGTCGGAGGTCGCGCCGGCCCACTGGAACATCACGGTCCCCGGAGTGGGCGTGCAGGTGCCGACCAGCTTCACGGGCGCCGACAGGTTGATCAGGTTGGTGCCGTTGGTGAGGAAATCGGCAGGGACCGTCAGCTTGTAGGCACGCGTGTCGACGGGCTTCCCCGCCGCGGAGTTCGAGGCCATGATCTCGGTGAAGAGGAGCTTCGCCGCCGCGACGTCGAGCGAGTAGGGCTGGAGCTCGTCGGCGACCGAGCCGGCCGCGCTCTTCCAACCGAACGCCCCTCCTCCGCCTGCCGCGGAGCGGCCAACGAGCGTCCAGCCGCCGTTGTCGACCGTCATCTCGCAATAGACGTCGAGAGGCGCGCCGGTGTGGCCCGCAGGTTGGATCGCGTAGATCGCATTCTTCGCGCTCAGGGTCGGATCGCGCGCGAGCAGATCCTTGCAGCTCGTGGGGGGACCCGCGTCGACGGCGGCCTCCTGGTCGGCGAGCCCATCCACGTCGGCCGGCGCATCCGTGGGCGCGCTCGCGTCCACTCCGCTGCCCGGCGGTGGCGACGTGTCGAACGTGACCGTCGCATCGGCCGCGCCCACATCGGACGCGGAGCCGGCGACGCTGAGGCCGCACGCGTCGAGCGCCGCGCCACCGAGCGCGGTGGCCAGGAGGACGAGTGCGCGGCGCATCGGCATCATCTTCCCGATCCAGCATAACAGGCCTCGTGCACGGGTCGATCGCGCACGTCAGGGCGCTTGCCGCCGCAAGGTCAGCGTCGGGGACCGCGTGAAATGGCCCGTCGGGCGCACGGTGAGACATCCCCCTTGGGGGGTATTGATCCGCCGCGCGGGCTCGCGTGTCCTGGAGTGATGGGCAAGTTTGCGGTCTTTGCAGCAGAAGGCACGGCGACGAGTCTGGACTCCAACGCATCGCCGACCCAGGACGAGATGGCGGCGACCCTCGCGCGGGTCGCCGAGGGAGCTCACTCCGCGGCGGGAATCGCGACTGCGCTCGCCGACTTCCTCCGCCTGCTGCGTCCCTGCTCGTGGCTCGACGGCGATCTGCGGATGGAGCTGGCCGACCACCGAGGAGGCGTCGCGGTTCATCTGTTCACCGATCGAGGCGGCGTCCGGGAGCGCGCGCTGGCACCCGTGACCCTCGCGATCTCGCTCGACGAGCTCGATGTCGCTCTGCAAGGGACGCTGGGACTCTTCGCGCCGCTGCGCATGCGGCATCACAAGGGCAAGATCGTCTTCACGCAAACGGGGATCGTCGAAACGCTGCTGCCGCCCCAGATCGAGGTCTCCTCGGAGAGCCTCGTGTCGACCGTCGACTCCAATCCCCACGAGAAGCCGACGGTCAAGCGGCCGGCCTATGTGCTGCCCGAGGCGCTTCGGTCGGGAGTCCACCTGCGCAAGGACTCCGACGACGACGCCTGACGCGCGACCGATCGCACGACGCCGTGCGTGACGGCAGCGCTCGCGCGGGCGGCTCGAGACTTGCGTGTCAGGTCATGATCATGGCCAGCACGCTTCAGCCCCAATCGGTGGGAATGATCATTCGAGAGAAGGACCCGGTCAACCTGGAGAGTCCCTTCGATCAGGTCGACTCGTACCTCACTCCGACGGAGCTGTTCTACATACGCAGTCATTTCACGGCACCGAAGCTCGAGCTCGGCTCGTACGAGCTGCGCATCGACGGTGCCGTCAGGAATCCATTTTCTCTCCGCTACGACGAGCTGCGAGCGATGTCGTCGGAGACGCGGGTCGCCACGCTGGAGTGCGCGGGGAACAGCCGGGTCTTTCTCACACCGCAGGTGGCGGGCGCGCAATGGGAGCTCGGCGCCGTCGGCAATGCGGAATGGACGGGTGTGCCTCTCGCAGCTCTGCTGGCGCGCGCCGGCCTGGAGAAGGACGCCTGCGAGATCGTGCTCGAAGGGGCCGACTGGGGGGCGCCGAAAGAGCCGCCGGTGCCTCCCGGCCCGATCCCGTACGCGCGTAGCTTGCCGCGCGACAAGGCAACTCGACCGGAGGTGCTGATCGCGTACCAGATGAACGGCCGCGATCTCCCGGTGGACCATGGATATCCGGTGCGCGCCATCGTCCCGGGTCACTACGGGATGGCTTCGGTCAAGTGGCTGACGCATGTCCACGTCGTGCGCGAGCCGTTTCGAGGCTACTGGCAGACATCGGACTACGCATACTGGGCTGAGCTGGATGGCAAGCCCGTGCGGTCTCCATTGGGAGCGATGAAACCGAAGTCCGAGATCGCTCGACCACGCGTTTACGAAACGCTCACCCCCGACCGCATATACACGATCTCCGGCGCTGCATGGTCGGGTGAGACCGAGGTAACGGAGGTCGCAGTGAGCACGGACGGTGGCCGGACCTGGGCGGAGGCAGACTTCCTCGATCCCGTTCGACGCTACGCGTGGCGACGTTGGAAGCTCGATTGGCTCACACCGGACAAGCCGGGGCGATACACCCTGCTGGCCCGGGCCAAGGATGCGACCGGCAGCATTCAGCCTGCCGAGCATGACAAGCAGTACGGCAGCTACGCGATCGACCACACTCTGCCGATCGAAGTCTTCGTCGAAGCCACGCGCGGCTGAAT
>FTCS01000346.1_pt1 | contig 21773 bp, 23 predicted proteins | sample 1639391 | NCBI WGS metagenome assembly FTCS01 (sample SAMEA3914864, study PRJEB12502) | metagenome | biome: forest; material: soil | place: USA | collected 2012-03-12 | depth 0.3 m | reverse complement strand
CGAGCCGGTGGTGAACGAGATCTCGGGCCGCGCCGGCAAGCCGTTCGGGCTCGGCATGACCATCTGCTACGACCTGCGCTTCCCGGAGCTCTATCGCAAGCTCGGCGAGCGGGGCGTGCGCGTCGTCACGGTGCCGGCGGCGTTCACGCTCACGACCGGCAAGGATCACTGGCACGTGCTCTTGCGAGCGCGCGCGATCGAGAACCAGGTCTTCGTGCTCGCGCCGGCGCAGCACGGCAAGCATCCGCGCGGGCGCCAGACCTACGGCAAGAGCATCATCGTCGATCCGTGGGGCGACGTCCTTGCGCAGGCCGCAGAAGGCGAGGGGTTCGCGATGGCGCGCCTCGACTTCGCCGCGCAGGACCGCGTGCGCGCGTCGCTGCCGTGCCTGACGCACCGCAAGATCTAGGCGTGTCCTCGGCGCGCAGCGCCGTTCGCCGAAGGCGAATCACGCCGGGTAGGTGGCTCCCGGGGAGGCTCACGAAGTGAGGGGCGGAGCCCCTAAAGATGATCGCGAGCGATGTCGGCCCACGTGCCGGTGGGCTCGAGCTCGAGATAGCGCTTCCAGTGGCCGCGTGCGCGCGCCTTGTCCGAGAGCGCTTCGTACGCCATGGCGAGGTTGAAGTGCGCGTCGGCGAACTTCGGATCGCTCTTGATTGCCGCCTCGAAGTACGTGACGGCCTGGGACGCGAAGCCGCGCTCGAGCATGACGTAGCCGAGGTTGTAATGGGCCTCGGGCTGACGCTCGTCGAGGTCGAGGGCCTTGCGATACAGCACCTCGGCGCCCGGCTCGTCGCCCCGGCGGAAGCGGATGTTGCCGAGATTCGTGTACGCGATGGCGAGCTGCGGATCGAGGTCGATGGCCTTCTTGTAGAGCGCCTCGGCCTGGTCGAACGTCGACGGGTCCTCGTCGAGCGTGCTGGCGCGCATGTAGAGGTCGTATGCGGACCGCGCGCGCGCGCCCGGAGTGTCGGGGCGGAGGACGCGAACCACGTCGCTGCGCAGGCCTTCGACGCGAAAGTCGAGGACCATCTGGCCGCTGATCGGCTCGAACGTCCCGTCCTCGGCCTGGACGACCACGCGACGTCCGTCACTGACGATGCGAAGCTCCTGGAGCGGACGCGTGACGCGCGGGAGCGCACGACGGAGCGCGCCGATCGCCGTGGCGACGTCCTTCACGCGAACGCGGCTCGCGAGGAGGTCGTGCGTGGCGCGGAGCGCGATGAGGTCCTGGAACGTGTACGCCTTGCGACCGTTGCGCATCGCGCTGGGGGAGACGATCTCGGCCTTCTCGAGGCTGCGCAGCTTGGCCGGCGTGAGCCCGAGGAGCTTCGCCACTTCGCGCGGCGAGAAGACGTCCGTGACGGGCTCGCTGGTGCGCTGGCTGTCCGGCTGGCGATCGCTGTCGCCGGTTGCGCCGGTCGTTCCGAACGCGCCCGCGGATCCCGAGCGCGACGACGCCGCGCCCAGTCCGACGTTGCCGAGCGCGCCGGGCTTCGGTGCGTCGGCGTGCTGGATGCGCCCGCCGCCGGGACCGAACGCGACGTGAATGACCTCACCACCGCGCTTCTTCTTGCCGCGTGCGCGAGCGCCGCGAGAAGGAGCAGGAGTGCCGGCAGGGTTGCGCGGCGGGTTGCGCGGGGGGTCTTTCGACGAAGGGGGCATGTGCGGCGGTTCGAATAGAGTCGTCATGGGCCAGTGCGCTTGACCCTCCTTCTCTCTATCAAAGGCGCCTGCACGTCGACGTCAATCCTCAACCCGCGTGGATCTTCAGAGAAGGTCACCTCGCAAACGGTCCGACCGAGCATGCCCGGCGCTCGGCTCTGCGCTTCACGATGTGCACAACGAAGCGCGTGCACATGAACGTGCACGTCTTTTCGCGCGAGAGCGAGGAGGAACGCGCGTTCCTCCACAGGCGTCTCCACAGGTAGTCCCAAGATCAGACTGGTCGTCCCGTACCAGACGCGCTCGCCTCGCTCGTCCTTGACGCCGCCCTCGCTCATCGCGTCGGCCTCGACGAAGAGGTCGCGCCAGCGTCCCTCGGTCGTACGGATGAACGGCCCGGAGCGCTCGACGAGCTCCGGCATCCGGGCCTTTCTGATACTCGGGCCCCGACGCGGACTCACAACGCGATCGTGACTTGCCGGCGCGCTCGCGCGCAACTTCTCGACGACGCGATCGACGCGATCGACGCGATCGCGTTCAGCGTGCGTTCTGCGTGACCGACGAACGCGCCGTGAGCAGACGCTCCGACGGAGCGTCCAGCGGCACCGAGATCGACTCGACGCTGATGCCGGAGGGCGTCGACTCGATCCACGTCGCGTGCGCGACGAGCGGCCGCTGCCCGGTCGCGGAGAGCGACGGAGGCTCGGACAGTCCGTCCGGCGCCTCACCGATGCTCCCCACGTTGATGACGTGGATGTCGCCGATGGTCCGGTGGAACGGCGTGTGGCTCATTCCGCAGACGATGACGTCGGCGGGGTCGTCGCCGATCAGCGCGTCCACTTCCTCGTCGCTCATGTCGAACGTGATCGCCTCGGCGGGGTCAGCAGGCGAGCCGTGGACGAGGAGGAGCTCGCCGCCGTCCTCGAGAGGAATGCGCACGTGCGTGGGGAGTCGCTTCACGCGCTCGAGGACGAGGTCGCCGAGCTCGGCGCGGACCGCCTTCATGCGCTCGATCATCGCGCGCTCATGGTCGCTCCGCGGACGCAGGGCGTTGGGGTCGAGCGTCGCGAGAGCCTTGTCGGAGACGCCCTGCACCATGACGGCACCCGCGGCGACCAGACGACGCCACGTCTCGAGCGGATCGGGTCCGGGGAACACGATGTCGCCGGCGACCAGAAGCTTGTGGAATGCACGCTTTTCGGCCGTGGCGAGCACGGCGCGCAGCGCGTCGAGGTTTCCGTGGATGTCCGAAACGCAGAGGAGGAGCATCGAATCGGCCGCATCCTAGCAGCGACCGCTGCAAAGGCGAGCGCCACGGGAGCTCCGTCTCCCACGCTCGAACTGGCTCAAATCGCGGCGCGAAGCTCGGCCACGATCGCTCGTACGGCGCTCACCCGCGCCTCGGCGGTCGTGCCCTCTTCGATGCGCCGGACGATGGCCGAGCCGACGACGACCCCATCGGCACCGTCGGCGGCGGCCTTCGCGGCTGCGGCCGAGTCGATTCCGAACCCGACCACGGTGGGCCGCGCGGTGGTCTCGCGCACGCGCGCTGCCTGACGGGCCGCCTCGGAGAGGACGTCGATGGCGCCGGCGCCGCCGGTCACTCCCATCATCGAGACGTAATAGACGAACGGCACGAGCGACTGCTTGGCGACGTCGGCGATCTTGGTGATGCGTTCGGGCCGGCTGGTAGGCGCGACGAGCGGAACCACGCCGAGCCCGCGTTTCGCCGCGAGCGCTCGCAGCGACGCCGCCTCGTCGACCGGGAGATCGACGACGAGGAAAGCGTCGACACCTGCTTCCGCCGCGAGCTCGACGACCTTCTCCTCGCCGCGCACGAAGAGCGGGTTGTAGTAGCCGAACAGCACGATCGGCGCCGCGCATCGGGCGCGCACCGCGCGCGCCACGCGCAGTGTCGAATCGAGACCGCCGCCGTTGCGGAGCGCGCGCTGGCTCGCGCGCGCGATCGCCGGTCCGTCCGCGGTGGGGTCGCTGAACGGCATCCCCAGCTCGAGGATGTCCGCGCCCGCCTCCGCGCATGCGACGGCGAGATCGACCGACTCTGCCTCGTCGGGATCGCCGCAGCAGAGATAGGTCACGAGCGTCTTGCGATGCGCCGGGTCGGCGTTCTGCGCGCGCTTCGAGATGGCGTCTTCGATGCGGCCCATGTCAGACGAGCCTCGCGAGCAGCGTCTCGAGATCCTTGTCGCCGCGTCCGGAGAGGCACACGACGAGCGTGCTCGGCCGCTCCAGCTTCGCGGCGACCTCGGCGGCGATCACTCCGACCTTCGCGAACGCGTGCGACGTCTCGAGCGCCGGCAGGATCCCCTCGGTGCGCGCGACGAGCCCGGCGGCCGCGAGCGCCTCGTCGTCGGTCGCCGAGATGTACCGCGCGCGCTCCGAGTCCTTCAGGAACGAATGCTCCGGTCCGACGCCCGGATAGTCCAGGCCGGCGCTGATCGAGTGCGCCTCCTGGATCTGCCCGTGCTCGTCGCAGAGAACGTAGCTCTTCGATCCGTGGAGCACGCCCACGCGACCGGCGGTGAGCGTGGCCGCGTGCTTGCCCGAGGGTACGCCGTGTCCGGCCGCCTCGATTCCGTAGAGCTTCACGCTCGCGTCGGAGAGGAAGCCGCGGAACATGCCGATGGCATTCGAGCCTCCGCCCACGCATGCGATCGCGGCGTCCGGCAGAGCGCCCGTCCGCGCGAGCATCTGCGCGCGAGCCTCTTCGCCGATGACGCTCTGGAAGCGCGCCACGAGCTCGGGGTAGGGATGCGGCCCGGCCGCGCTCCCGATGCAGTAGTGCGTGGTGCCGACGTTCGTGACCCAATCGCGTAGCGCCTCGTTCATCGCGTCCTTCAGCGTGCGCGAGCCGGAGACGACCGGAATGACCTTGGCGCCGAGGAGCTTCATGCGCCCGACGTTCGGCGCCTGACGCCTCACGTCCTCCTCGCCCATGTAGACCTCGCACGGGAGGCCGAAGAGCGCGCACGCCGTCGCCGTTGCGACGCCGTGTTGCCCGGCGCCGGTCTCGGCAATGATGCGCGTCTTGCCCATCTTCGTCGCGAGGAGAACCTGCCCGAGCGCGTTGTTGATCTTGTGCGCGCCCGTGTGACACAGGTCCTCGCGCTTGAGGAACAGACGCGCGAGCGTCTTGCCGCTCGGATCGATCGCGCGCGCGAGCCGCGTCGCCTCGGTCAGCGGAGTCGGGCGTCCGACGTACTGCGAGAGGAGCGTCTTCAGCTCGGTGTCGAACGCCGGGAGCGAGACGATCTGCTCGACCGCGTCCGTGAGCTCGTCGAGCGCGTGGATCAGCGTCTCGGAGACGAACCTACCGCCGTACGCGCCATACCAACCCGCTCCGAGAGGAGGACTCTGCACGGCGCGAAGCCTATCAGAACGGCGCCTCCGTCATGAGATCGAGCACCGAGTCGACGCCCGGCACCGCCGAAACCGCGCGCACGATCCGCGCGCGCTCGCGCGTGTCGACCGGCCCACGGAGGTCCACGCATCCGTGCTCGATGCGAACCATGATCGCCGAGGGATCGCTCGCGGTCCGCGCGAGTCGCTTGCGGACCCGCAGCTCGACCGTGTCGTCCGTGACCGGCTTCGGCCGCAGTCGCGCGAGCAGTGCCCGCGCTCGAGCGGCGCCGAGCAGGCCCTTGCGCCGGCCGATCGACTCCAGCGCGAGCAGCACGATGCCTCCGGCGGCAAACGCGAGCGTGGCTCGGAGTGCTCTCTTCATGGAGTCGCACGGAGCAAGACACGCGCCTGACGGCGTTACCGTCGCCGTCACCGACGAGAGTGCACGAAAGCCACGGAGCGGCGAGGCGCGCTACGCCGGTGGGGCACTTTGCACCCGAAGGGCGAATGGATGTGTCGGCGCGCGGCGCCGCGGCGACCGGTACGCGCGGTGCACGGCCAGCCGCGTGCACGTCCCTCGCCTGGTCGAGACCGATCTGCCGGCGCGGCTCGACCGGCTGCCTTGGAGCCGCTGGCACTGGCGTGTCGTGCTCGCCCTCGGCATCACCTGGCTGCTCGACGGCCTCGAGGTCACGCTCGTCGGCGCCGTCGCCAACGTCCTCGGCAAGGCGGAGACCCTCCACCTCAGCGAGACCGAGATCGGCGCGTCGGTGAGCGCCTACCTCGCTGGCGCAGTGCTCGGCGCGCTCTTCTTTGGTCGCCTCACCGATCGACTCGGTCGGAAGCGACTCTTCTTCGTCACGCTGTCCGTGTACCTCGGTGCGACGTTCCTGACCGCGCTCTCCACCGGGTTCGTGACGTTCGCGATCTTCCGCGCCATCACCGGCGCGGGGATCGGCGGCGAATACTCTGCGATCAACGCCGCCATCGACGAGCTGCTGCCCGCACGCGTGCGCGGCCGCGCCGATCTCGCGATCAACGGGACGTACTGGCTGGGCACCGCGCTCGGCGCGGGCTCGACGCTCTTGCTCCTCGATCCCAAGGTGCTTCCGCTCCACCTCGGCTGGCGCGTGTGTTTTGCCTCGGGCGGCGTGCTCGGTCTGTTCATTTTGCTGACGCGGCGCCACATTCCGGAGAGCCCGCGCTGGCTCATGATGCACGGCCGCACCGGGCAGGCCGAGTCGGTGGTGCGCGGGATCGAAGAGGCGGTGAGGCGCGAAGGCCACGTGCTCGCGCCGCCCGCGCACACGTCGAAGGTCGACATCGCCGCCGATACGACGTGGCGGCGCATCGCGTTCGTCTTGCTCGTCCAGAATCGCCGCCGCGCGATCCTCGGCATGACGCTGATGATCGCGCAGGCCTTCGCCTACAACGGCGTGTTCTTCACGTATGCGCTCGTGCTCGGCCGCTTCTACGGCGTTCCGGCCGACGACATCGGTCTCTACCTGTTGCCGTTCGCGTTCGGAAATCTGCTCGGCCCGTTCGTGCTCGGTCCGCTGTTCGATCGCGTCGGACGTCGCGTGATGATCGCGAGCACGTACATCGTGACGGGCGTGCTCCTGGCGGTCGCCGGGGCCGCCTTCGCAGCGAACGTGGTGACCTCGGCACAGCTCACGTTCCTGTGGTGCCTCGTGTTCTTCGTGGCATCGGCGGCCGCCAGCTCGGCATACCTCACGGTCAGCGAGCTCTTTCCCGTCGAGCTCCGCGGCATGGCCATCGCGATCTTCTACGCGATCGGAACCGGCGCCGGCGGCGTGGCTGCGCCGGCGCTCTTCGGTGCGCTCGTCGGCACGGGCAGCCGGTACGGTGTCCTCCAGGGATACCTCGTCGGCGCAGCGCTGATGGTGGCCGCCGGCGTCGTCGCGATCTTCCTCGCGCTGCCGGCCGAGAAGAAATCGCTCGAGGACATTGCCGCGATGGACGACCGCACGCACTAGCGTTTCACCGCTTTCTTCGTCTTCGGTCGCTTCAGCGGCGCGTCCAGCGCAATCAGCGCGAGAGCGCGCTGCGTCCCGCGCAGGGCGTCGAACGCTCCCTGACGATCGATCTCGAGCAACGTCGCCCAGACATGACGGCACGCCGCCGGACCGAGGATCTTCGCCGCGCAGGTGCAACCCGAAGCGAGGCGGCCGTCCGCGTGTACCCGCAGGCGCACGTGCTGGACGCGCTGGCCTCTCACGTCGGCGTCGAGCCCGGTCTCCGAGACGTTCGCGAGCGCGACGCGACGTCTGGCGAAGTAGCGATACCCGCGGACGCACGCGAGCGGCGGAAACGCCCGCGCGACGCGATCGGCGACGGACGCGCGCTTCGGGACGACGGCGGCAGGCGCAGGCGGCGGCGGCGGCGCGGGAACGACGACGAGAGGAAGAGGAGGAGAGGACGCGGTGCTGGCGGTGTTGGTGGACATGGCAGGACGCCCTCGAGCGATCGGCGTGCCAGGATCGCGATCGAATGATTCCGAGCGGTTGCGCGGCCGCGGGGGTGTCCCGGACAGTTTTCGGGGTGTCCGGGGCCAGTCGTCACGGCGTCTGAACACTCGCCCAGTCGCGTCCATCCTCTTCGCCGGTTGGACACACGCCAGCCCGCACAAACATGGCGTGGGATCGACGATCGTTCGCCAGTGGCACCTCCTCGCTCTCTTGCCGAAGGGCCCTCGTCGGATCGACACGGCCACGCTCGAAGCTCGCCTGCGTGGGCGCGGTCTCGACGTGCATCGGCGCACCATCCAGCGCGATCTCGTGGAGCTCGCGGCCGTGTTTCCGATCGTCTCCGACGACCGGAGTAAGCCGTACGGCTGGCGGTGGGCTGATCACGTGGACGTGCTGTGCCCGTTCCCTGCGATGTCGGCGGCGCTGGAGGGCTCGGAGATCGATCTCGTCCTCCGCGTCCGCGCCGCGTCCGTCGACGCGGTGACCGAACGGCTCCGGAGCGCCGCTGCACGCGGAAGAGACATCGAGGTCACCGCACGCACGTCCGACGGAGACGTCTGCGTCGTGAAGGCCCGCGTCCCCGACGGCTCGTCGCTGCGCCGCTGGCTGTTCGATCTCGCCGAGGTCGCCGTCGTCGTCGCGCCAGCACACGTCCGCGCGGACCTCGCGGACCGCGCAAAGCGCATCGCCGCGGTCTACCGCGATGAGGCGCCGGACGAGGAATGAAGCCGTGGGATCGAGAACGAGGAACGACGCGAGCGACGGGCCGCGTTTCAGCCTTCGTCGACGATGGCGCGAAGGAGCCGGCTCACCGCCGCCTCGAGAGAGCCGTCGCCGGTCTTCGTCAGGATGACCTGGACCTGCTTCTTGACGGTGCTCGGCGCGACGCCGCGGAGCTCGGCGAGGCGAGAACGCGCCGCACCCTCGACGGCGAGCGCCAGGATGTCGGCCTCGGCCGTCGTGAGCTGGTACTCGACGGCCCAGCGCCCGATCAGCGCCGCGATCTTCGCCTCCCGCTGGCGAACCTTCGAACGCAGCCGGACGGCGAACAGACCGAGCTGCCGGGTGTCGACCGGCTTGAGCAGATAGTGAGCGCCGAGGTTGTGCGCCTCCGCGAGCCGTCGCTCGTCGACGCCGCCCGAGACCACGAGCGCGCCGACCGACGGGTCATGCGATCGCGCATCGGTGATCACGTCGAGGCCGCTCCCGTCGGGCAGCCCGACATCGACGATGACCGCGTTGAACGATCGGGACCTCAGCGCGGATCGCGCGCCCTCGGCGGTCGTCACGAGCTCGGTACGACCGTGCTCGGACAACGTGCGCACGAGGACCCGGCCGACGAGCTCGTCGTCCTCCGCGATCAAGAAGCTCACTGCACGCCCCACGACAATGAGGATTCCACGAGCCGTCGCCGCGCGCCAGCGCCGCGTCGTGTCGTGTGTCAGAGGGTGTACGGCACGCCCGAGGCCCATTTCCACGCAGATTCGGTGTGCCTCCGTCCCTTGACGGAGACGCTCGCCCCGGAAAGCATGCGCCGCCATGGAACTTCGCAGCCTCGGAACGAGTGGTCTCAAGGTCAGCGCGCTCTCGCTCGGAGCCATGACCTTCGGCGAATCGAGCACGTTCATGAAGGGCGTCACGTCCAGTGACGAGGAAGGTCGCCAGGTCTTCGACCGCGCACTCGAGCGCGGCGTGAACCTCGTCGACACCGCGAACGTGTACGGCGAGGGCCGCAGCGAGGAGCTCGTCGGCAAGTGGATCGCCGGCAAGCGCCACGGCGTTCTCCTCGCCACGAAGTGCCGCTTTCCGATCGGCTTCGGCCTGAAGGACAAGCCCGGTCCCCACGATCAGGGCCTCTCTCGGAAGCACATCATGGAGGCGTGCGAGGCGTCGCTGCGGCGCCTCGACACCGACGTCATCGATCTCTATCAAGTGCACATGCAGGACACGTCGGTCCGCATCGAGGAGACGCTCCGCGCCCTCGACGACCTCGTCACGCAAGGCAAGGTCCGGTACGTCGGCTGCTCCAACTACGCCGGCTACCGCCTGGTCGAGTCGCTCTGGGCCGCCGAGAAGACCCGCACGCATCGCTACGAATCCGTGCAGCTCCAGTGGTCGCTGCTCGAGCGCGGCGCCGAGCGCGAGGTGGTCCCGGCGTGCAAGGCGAACGGCGTCGGCATCCTGGTGTGGTCGCCACTCGCCAGCGGCTTCCTTTCCGGCAAGTATCGTCGCGACCAGCCGCCGCCGGCCGGCGCGCGCCTCACCGAGTGGAAGGACACGATGAAGCGCATCGGTGAGGGCCGCTCCTACGACCTCATCGACGTCCTCGAGAAGATCGGCAAGCGCCGCGAGGCGACGCCCGCGCAGACGGCGATCGCCTGGCTCCTGGCGCGCCGCGAGGTCTCGAGCGTCATCCTCGGCGCGCGCACCGTCGCGCAGCTGGACGACAACCTGCGCGCCGCCGAGATCAAGCTCTCCACGGAGGACGTGAAGGAGCTCGACGATGCGTCGGCGCCGGACTGGGCCTATCCGTACGCATTCATCAGCCGCGTGCAGGGGAGCTGGTGAGCACCATGAACCGAAGTCGCAATCGCTTCGCGCTGTCGCCGTTGGCCGTCCTCGTTGGGGCCTGCGCGCTCGTCGCGTGCGGACCCGAGGCGCCGGCTCCGGCCGCGCCGATCACCCCGGCCGTGCCGGCTGCACCGTCGATCCCGTCAACGCCGTCGACGCCGTCGACCACCGCGCCGTCCCCGACCGCGGGCACGTCCGGCGAGCAACACATGAAGACGGTCGACGTGCCGCCGGCCATCCGCGCCGTCGTCGACGCGCCCGATCGAGATGCCACGGACAAGGCGCTCGATGCCGGTCGCAAGCCGGGCGAGCTCCTCGCATTCGCCGGCATCAAGCCGGGCATGAAGGTCGCGGACCTCGCGGCCGGCGGCGGTTACACGACCGAGCTGCTCGAACGCGCCGTCGGTCCGTCCGGCGTCGTGTACAGCCAGAACTCACCGATGATCGTCGAGAAGTTCGCGGCCAAGCCGTGGGCGGCGCGCCTCGCCAAGCCCGTGAACAAGAACGTCGTGAAGGTCACGCGCGACTTCGACGATCCGCTCCCGCCGGAGGCGAAGGACCTGGACGCCGTCGTGATGGTGCTCTTCTACCACGACACCTTCTGGATGAAGGTCGACCAGGCAAAGATGAACGCCGCTGTCTTCCGCGCGCTGAAGCCGGGCGGCGTGTACGTCATCCTGGATCACAGCGGACGGCCGGGGAGCGGCACCAGCGAGGTCCAGACGCTCCATCGCATCGAGGAGGCGCAGGTTCGCAAGGAGGTGCCGCTCGCGGGCTTCAAGCTCGCCGCCGACGCCGACGTGTGGCGCAACCCGGAGGACAAGCGTGACTGGAACAGCTCACCGATGGCCGCCGGCGAGAAGCGCGGAACGAGCGATCGGTTCGCGCTGAAGTTCGTCAAGCCCTGAGCGGGGAGCGGCGCAGCCTCAGCCGCCGCCGTGGATGACGGCCTCGACGTCGTGACCGTCGGGGTCGAGCACGAACGCACCGTAGTAGTGCGGATGGTAGATCTGACGGAGGCCCGGCTTTCCGAAGTCGCGGCCGCCGGCGGCGAGGGCGGCCGTGTAGAATGCATCGACCTCGGCGCGCGTCCTCGCGGAGAACGCGATGTGCGTCGGCGTGACGTTCTTTGCCTGCTCGCCGGTCTGGAAGCTCGCGGGCCCCTCGCCGATCCAGAAGTCCGGCTTCTGGTCGCGGCCGAAGCCGCACGCCTTGCCGAACTCCATGATCGGCTTCACGCCGAGCGGTGCGAGCGCCTTCTCGTAGAACGCCTTCGAGCGCGCATAGTCCGAGACGAACAGCGTGACATGATCGATGAGCGACATGCGGCGAGGCTAGAACGGCGCACGTGGGTGCGGGTAGGGGGAATCGGAGAACCGCCGCGGGCGTCGGAAACTTTTGACCGGCTCGAGCGTTCGATCGGGCGATGGAGCCGTCGCACCCCGAGACCCTCGACCAGATCTATGCCGCGCCGGTGCCCGCGTCGCTGCCGGCGAGTGCTTCGGCCGTCACGGCGGCGCGCCTCCGCAAGCGCGCGGCAAAGCTGCTCGGCGGGTCGCTCGCGATGTTCCTCGTGTCGATCGGCATGACCGCCGCGGCACCGAGGTCGGGGGTCTCCTCGCTCGCGTTCCTCGTCGCCGCCGGCATCGCCTTCGTGGGCGCCGGCTACGGCGTCACGGCGCTCGTCAAAGGCTTCGGCGCATCGTCGAGTGCCATGGGCACGTTCACGGCCGTGACCGTCACGTTCGGCAACCTCTTCATGATGGGGCTCGGTGCGCTCTCGGCGCTCCTCACGACGATTTCGTTCACGCGCGGCAGACAGATCCGAAGCGTCGGCCGCATCCTCTTGCCACCGGTCGACGAAGGCGACTCATGGACCGGAGCCGGCCTCTCGTCGGCGGGGCCCGTCGGCATCATCGACACCGACGACGAGGAGACGCGCGACGCCGTGGCGGCGCAGTGGCGTGAGAACGGACGCACCGAGCACGCCTCGGTCGCAGCCTTCGCGCGGTTGACCCTCGATCTGATGGCGCTCGGCGCGCCGCCCGAGCTCGTGGCCGATGCGAATCGCGATGCTCTCGACGAGATCCGGCATGCCGAGCTGTGCTTCGGGCTGGCGCGGGCCATCGACGGTCGCATCCAGAGCCCGGGAGCGTTCCCGGAGGCGGCACGCGCGCGCACGTTGCCGAGGTCGCGGACGCTCGCCCTCTCGCAGCTCGCGGTCGACTCCCTCATCGACGGCGCCCTCCACGAGGGTGTCTCGGCGCGCATCATCGCGAAGCTCGCGCGCCGCTGCGAAGCGCCCGCCATCCAAGCGATCCTCAAGGAGATCGCCGCCGACGAGGGCCGTCACGCGCGTCACGGATGGGACGTCGTTCGCTGGTGCCTCGCCGAGGGCGGTGAGCCGGTCGCGCGCGCGCTCGAAGGCGCCGTACGAATGCTCCCGACGACCATGTCGTCGCCGATGCCCGTTCAGGCGCGCGACGGTGGATGGGAGCGGTGGGGCATCATGGGCGCGGAGCTCGAGACGGAGGAGCACGACGCGACGCGCGTCGATCTCGAACGTCGCATCACGCAGGCCATCGCAGCGTCGCGTCAGTCGACCTTCTTGGGATACGGAAACGTGTCGGTCGGCTGAGTCGGGACGATCACGTCGAACTTCCTCACGTCGAGCTGAATGCGGCCATCGGGGAGCTCGGAGAGCACGTCGGCCGGGCGCGCACCCCAGAGGATGTCCTTCGCCTCGTAGCGACGGCGCGCATGCACGGGCTGCAGGGAAGTATCGTCCGTCCCGGTCACGCTCGCCGTAATCTCCACCTCCTGCTCGGCCATCGTTTCCGGCGTCATCCCGAAGAGCGGGCTCTTCTCGTCGACGACGTGCATCACGGTCCAGGATCTGCTGAGCGCCAGCGAGCGATCGCGCTGCAGCGACAGATCCACCATCCGGTAGAAGACCACTCCTTCCTTGGTGGTGACGGTGCGGATCATCATGACGCGGATCGACGCCTCCACGATGGTGCTCTCGCGATCGTTGCCGACGCGCAGCTGCAACGTTGGCATACCCTCCATCGGCGAGATGCAGACCTTCGACGTGAAGACGAGCCTCGACGTCGTCTGCGAGAAGCGCGCAAAGACGATGCCCGTGGCGAGCGCAGTCAGGATGACGCCGACGATCTGCTCGGCGGTGACCACGAGGTTCGCTCCGGTCGAGACCGGATGCATCGCGCCGTACCCGACGGTTCCGAGCGTCTGCACGCTGAAGAAGAACGCGTCGCGGTACGAGCCCTCGTGCGCCCCCGAGATGCCGCCCACCAGCATGAAGACGACGCCGAAGATTCCGTTCGCGGCGAGGAAGACGAGCGCGATGATGAGGAGCACGCCGCCCCAGCTCATCCGGAGCAGCGAGTGGTACGCATCGCGGACGGGATGCGGCGTCGTACCGACGACGACGATCCCGTCATCGCGTGTAGTCGTGCGGGCCACGAGTCAGGTTCTCGCCGAGTCGGACAGTTAGGGAAAGTTCCTTACGGAGTCACGAGCACGACCGAGCCGGTCTTCACGATCTCGAAGTCGCCGCCTTTCACCTTGCCGAGGTTCTTGAGCAGGTCGTCCATCTCGGGAGCCCAGCCCTCTTCGGTCTCGCCGCTGATGTACCAGTTGGAGCCGTTGTCAGCGAGCATCACTCCGTACTTCTTCATGGCCGTCGTGATGACCTTGGAGGCACCGGTGAACGACGAGTCGTCGAACGAGGCCTTCAGGCGGAGACGCAGACCCATCGGCGGGAGCGAACTGTCGACGTCGCCGGCGGCGTGCGTCGCAGGATGGATGTACGCGCTCTGTGAGGCGTCCATCGTGAAGCGGATCGCGTGCGTGATCTCGCCGCGCTTGACCTCGTCGAGGCGCACGAGACCGGCGAGGACCGGGAGGCCCGCGGCGTCAGCGGAGGTCCAGCCTTCGGTTCGCAGCGCGTTGGAGTCGAGCTTCCAGATCGCGCCACTCGCCGCCGTGAAGCCGCCGTTCGACGGATTCTGTGTATTGTACAATTCATAGAGCACGCAGTGATCCGGGGCGGCGTCCGTCGCGAGGAACAGCACGTGGCGATCGCTCGAGGCCTTGGCGCCGGTGCCGCCTTCGATCTTGGCGTCGAGCGGGACGGGGTAACAGAACTGGCCGGCGCTGCAGGGAAGGGGATCGCTCTCGTTCGGTCCGTAGCTGGTGTTCCAGCTTATCGGGACGGGCGTGGACGCTTTGCCGACGGTGATCGGGATGCCGTAGTTGTCGGTCGCGGTTCCCCAGTCCGGATGGAGGCCGGTCGTGAGCGCCATCTTCGGCATGACGCTCGCCATCAGCTCGGTATCGAGCGGAGCGGTGTCGATCGCGCTGTTCCAGGGATTGTCGTTCGGGAAGATCCGGCAGCCGCCGTACATGGTCCCAGGACCCGGGATGCTGCCGCTGGTTCCGCTCGCGTCACCGGGAGTGCCGCTCGCGCCGCTCGTTCCGCCGGTGGTCCCGTTCGAGCCGCTGGTGCCGCTCGTTCCGCTCGTCCCGCTCGTTCCGCTGCTGCCGCTCGGGGCGCTGTCGCTCGAGCTGCTGCCGCATGCCAGCGCGATGCCCGCCGCGCAAACCAGGACCGCGAGCACCACGCCGACGCGGTGATCACCTGCATCCTTCGGTGAAAAGCGCATGCCGTCGACCTCCGCCCGGAAGCGTAACGCCGGATCGGCTCCGGACGGGCAACTTGCTCGCTTCGGGCGCAACCTTCGCCTTCTGCGGCCGAACGGTCACGAGATGAGCCCATCGAGCACGCGCGTGGAGAACGACAGTCGTCCGTCGAGCCCGACCGTCGATCTGCACACGGATGCCATCATCCTCCGCGAGGGGCCGGGCGCGGTTTGCTCCTCCTACGTCCGCGAATCTTCATCGTCTCTCGCCGTTGCCGCACCGAGCTCGAGGGGCACTGCGCCGTCCGTCTACACGCCCACGCCGACCGCTTCGGAGCCGTCGCCGTTCATGGTGCGTCGGACCGCATTTCGCGCCGCGCCCGCCGTCATCACGGTGCGCCCGAGCCCCGCGACCGAGCGCGTGCGAGCTCGTGAAGAGGCGAAAGCTCGCGAAACCGCGCGAGTAAAGGCTGGCGGGCGCGGGCGGCGCGTCGGAGAAACGGAGCGCGGCCGCGGGCGAGCTCGGAGTACGGCTCGGAGTACGGAACGGGTGCCCGCGTGGTGGATGCTCGTCGCGCTCTTCGCGCTCGGGGCCGTGGCGTCCGCGCTCGTGCAGATCGCGACCGAAAAAGGAGGAGAGCTGGCGGTGCTCGCGGCGGTCGTTGCGGGCGTCGTGACGCTTTCGGCGCTGTCGCGGAGGGCGCTGCAGACCGGCAAGCCGCGTACCAGAGCGGTCGATCGCGGGTAGGACCCGTGTCCATTCTCTCGGGTCATTGGCCACTCGACAGGCCTCACAACGTCATCCATGGCCGCTCGTTCTTCGTTCGCCCGTCTCCGATTCGCTCCGTTTGGCGCACGCGCGCGTCCTCCGGTGGCTCCTTCGCTCGAGATGTCACGTGAAGAGGGGCTCGCGCTTCTCGAGTGGCTCGGGCTCGGTCGTCCCGACTTCGGGGCCATCCCCGCGCGCGATCTCGCTCCGCGATGCCGGCGCAGGCTCTGGCCCCTGGAACGGAACGCCCACGCCTCGCTGCGCGCCCGTACCGGCGAGCTGCTCGCCATCGCGGAAGCGGCCGGAGATGGGACGGTGCTGTTTGGATGAGCGCCCGGATGAGCGGACGGTCAGCGTGCCGGCGCGATGTCGGCGGCGTCGCCGAGCGCGCCGCGTGCGAGGACCTCGATCGCCTCCGCGAGCGCGGGGGTCTCCGCCGTTGCCGCGGCGCCGAGGCCGACCACGTAACGCGCCACCTGAAGAATGGCATTCGTCTCGACGGTCACGCGAATGCGACCGTTCGTGAGCGGTTGCACCTTCATCGTGGGCAGGAGGTTCGTCTGTACCCAGCGCGCCTCCGGCTCACGCACGACGAATGACAGCTCCGCAACGGCGCCGCCGGCATTGAAACCGTCGACGCTCGCGCGGAGGAACGTGTCGACCGCCTTCGCCTCGGACGAGCGGTACGGCTCGTTGGGGTCGAGGTGTGCCGAGAGGATGTTCTCGACACGGAACCATTTCAGCTTGTCCTCGCGGTGACACGTCGCAATGAACCGTGCGGGTCTGCCAAGGACCACGCGGTGCACGGACGCGTGCCGGATCGACATCTGTCCGCGACTCGCGGTGAAGTAGCGGAACCAGAGCGCGCGCTTCTGGGCGGCTGCGTCCTCGATGAGCGCGAGATAGTCCTCCTCTTGCTTCGTCGCGGTCGGCGGGACCACGGCCACGGGCAAGGACTGCGCGCTGCCGCCCTTGGGCAGATTGCGGAGCACCGTCTCGAGCAGCCCGTCGCGCGTCTTGCTCTGCGGGAGTCGCAAGAGATGACGGAGGAGCTCCGGGAGCTGCTCGCGGCTGAACACCACGCCTCCGGGAAACCAGTCCCGCGGCACGCTCCAGTAGACCTGAGGGTGGTCCTCCTCGCGCTCGAGGTGAAAGACGGTCTGGAGCTCTTTGAGCTTCTCGCGGACCGCCGGCGTCGTCATCTCGAGGCGCTCGGCGAGCTCCTTCTGCGTCCACGTTCGTCGCTCGAGGAATGCCTGCACGAGCTGGACGATCGTGACGGTGCTGCTTCGTTGACCCACGAAGGCGATGTTAACCGGAACGCGGGTGCGCTCCAGGTAATCTGAACGGAATGCCTCTCGCGCATTCGCTCGTGACGGCGCCGTCCGCCACGGGGTCCCCCGCCAAGCCGACACGTTGGATGGTGTTCCTCCACGGGATCCTGGGATCCGGTGCCAACTGGCGCACGTTCGCCAAGCAGATCGTCGCCGCGTCGCCGGAATGGGGCGCCGTGCTCGTCGATCTGCGACTTCACGGGGAATCGCAGCAAGTCTCGCCTCCGCACACGCTCGCCGCCGCCGCGCGTGACGTGCAGGAGCTCATCGCTCATCTCGAGAGCAGCGCGCAGAACGGGCTCGCGAACGGCGGCGCGGGCGTTCGCGCCGTGCTCGGTCACAGCTTCGGCGGAAAGGTCGCGCTCGAGCTCGCGACGCAGCGGAACGGCGACCTCGACGAGCTCTTCGTGGTCGACTCGACGCCGAGCGCGCGCCCCGATCGCCATGGCTCCGAGTCGACCCAGCACATCGTCGATCTCCTTACGCACCTCCCGACGGAGTTCCCCGACCGCGCCGCATTCACCGCGTGGATCGAGGAGCGCGGAGTGTCTCGGCCCACTGCCATGTGGCTCGCGATGAACGTGCGCCCGGTGCCGAATTCGACGCGGTTCGTCTTCCGCGTCGACATCGCGAGCATCCGCGAGCTGCTCGACGACTACTTCCGCGTCGATCTCTGGGGGCTGCTCGAACATCCGCCGGCCGGCGCGCCGATGCGGGCGCACCTCATCGTCGGCGGCAAGTCAGGCGTCGTCGACGCGGCCGATCGCGCACACGTGGAGCGCTGTCCTCGGACGACGCTCGACGTGATCGAAGAGGCGGACCACTGGGTGCACGTCGACGCGCCCGATGCGCTCCGTGCCATCGTCCTCGGGTACCTCGGCGGCGCCGGCTAGGAGTCGCTCTCGCCCTCGTCGCCTTCGTCGTCGTCGTCGTCCTCGCCTTCGTCCTCGTCCTCCGAAGACTTCGCGGTGGCTTCGCCGGCCTTCGGTGTGAAGACCACGCGGCCGTCGCCGTTCGAGTCGGCGAGCGCCTTCGGCAGCGCAGCATATTCGGCGGGCACGTCGCCGATCTCCTTGCCGCGCTCCAGCGCGCCGAGCTCCTGCGCGACCCACACGTCGAACGGAACGAACCCGCCGATGTGCGCCACGCCGTTGTCCCACGAGAGCTGGAGCACCGGATACTCGCCGGCGTCATCCGGCGTTCCGCAGTAGAGGCAGGCCGGTCGCGAGACCTCGCCGTTGAAGTAGACGACGTCCTCCGTGAGCATGTCGTAGGCCTCACCGAACGCCGCAACGGCTTCCTCCCCGAACGCCTCCTCGACGACGTCCTCGAGGGACATGCCTTCGATCTCGGCCTCCTCGTCGTCGTAGTCGATGCCGATCCAGTCGGTGTCGGTGACGAGAAGCTCCTTCATCCCCGCGGAGATCGACTCACCGTTCGGGAGCACCATCTTCTTCGCGAGCGACGACGGAAGCGGCTCGGGCGCGGCGAGGATTCCGCTCGCGTTCGCTGCTGCCGTTGCCTTCTTCACGAGCTTTGCGCCGCGAAGCACGCCGGTATCTTTTTTCGATGCCATGGCTCGCGACCTTCGGCGAGGTGCGTCCCGGCGTCAACGCGGCGACGCGTCCCGGTTCGCAAGGCAGCGCTCGGAGCTCTGCGCTCGCCGAACGGCTCAGTCGATTCGCATCTTCACGGGGACGGAGTCCTTGCGCGTCGCGCCGTCGGCAGCAGGCCAGGTTCCCCAGCAGTAGACCTCGCGCGCGCCAGTCACCGCGCACGTGGCGGCGCCGCCTGCCGCGATGTCCACGACCGACGAGAGATCGCGCACCGTCTCCGGAGCAAGCGCCTCGCTCGTGTCACCGGTCTCGCCGCGCCCGAGCGCGCCGTACGAGCCGTTGCCCCAGCACGTCACGGTTCCGTCGGCGAGCAGCGCGCACGCGTGGGACGGCGTCACCTTCACCTTGCGCGCGCCGGTGACTCCGGTGCTCACGAGCTTGGAGCCACGTGCCTTTTCTCCCGAGAAGAGCGACCACAGCTCACCCCAGCACTTCACCTCACCGCGCGTGATCCCGCAGAACGAGCCGTCGCTCCCCGCGACGTCCTCGAAGCCGGCGAGGTCGGCGACCGCGACCGGCCGCACGTTCGCGTTCGCCCTGCCGTGCATGGCTCGGCCCTCGTCGAAGAGCGCTCGGCCCCAGCACGTCACGTTGCGGTCGCGCGTCGCCGCGCACGCCGTCGATCGACCGAGAGCGAGCGTTGCGACGTCGCTCACGCGCTCGACGCTTTCGGCCTCCACGAGCTCGCGCGCCGCGGGAAGGTAGTACGTCGCGCCACCGGTCTGGCCGCTGTCGTTGGCGCCCCAGCAGCGGACGGTGTCGTCGCGAAGAAGGGCGCACGCATGGGCTTCGCTCGTGACCACGCGCTTCGCGTTGGAGACCCCGGCGACGACCACGGGCTTGTCGCTCCGCTCGCCGCGGAGATGCGCGCCGAGCTGCCCGTACGTGTTGTCGCCGAAGCAGAGCACCTTGCCGGCGCGTGTCGCGACGCAGCCGAACGCCCCCGAGATCGAGAGGCTCACGGCGTCGTCGATCCCTTCCTCGGCCGGCGCGGCCGTGAGCGGGACGTCAGCCGCCGGCGACTTCGTGCAGTGCACGCGACCTTCGCTCCGCACGCAGAGTCGCTGATAGTCCATGGCGACCTCGAGACGCGTCTCCCCTTCGCCGTCAGGCGATGCGTCCGTCACGTCGAGCGCGCCCGCGCCTGCCTTCTGCTGAGCGGGCGCTACGACGATCGCGCTCGGGTCGGAGGCGTCGTGCCGTGGCGCTCCATTTCGGCACGCGGTCAACGTCACGAGCACCGCCAGGCCTCGACGGAGCGGCCACAGTGCGCAGCTCGTCATCGCTGGCGCGCTCCGGCGAGGTCCACGCGCACCCGGCGAACGTCGCTCGCGTTGCCGCTCTCGTCGAGCGCAGCAATGCCGAGCCACACGAACGCGGTCTTCGGGAACGGAAACGCGCGCGGGTCGCAGAGCGAAGTCTGGCCGATCGCGAGATGACCGTCGTGAGCGCGCTCGAGGGACGTCGGTGGCTTCTTCGTGTCGACCGCTCCGTTCGCGTCACCGAGCCACACCCCGTAGAGCAGCTGCGCATCGCGGCGGCCGGGATCCTCGCTCACCACTCCGTCGACGATCACCCACGGACCAGGGACTCCGCACATCCCGCCCATCACGTTCGCGTTCTTGTAGGCGATCGCAGGGCCCATCGCGTCGATGCGCGGCGCCGTCGTGTCCCTTCCGCGGCCCGTACGGAACGTGCCGAACACGCGCGTCGGCGGCACCGCGTTCGGATCGACGGTCGCGACCTCGTAGCGCGTCTCCGCCTCGAGCGCCGCCGTCGGTGTGAGCTCGACGAACGACGACCAGCCGCCCGGCGCGATGACGCGCGTGGACACCGCGATCGGCGTCGTACGCCCATGAACGCGCAGGACGACAGCGGAAGGCGTCGCGTGGGACGAGACCGGCAGCTCGACACGCACCTTGGCGTCCAGCGGAGCGTCGTCGACGCGATCCGGCGTCAAGAGCGCCGTGTCGGGCCCGCTGCACGAACAAGCGCCCACGTCGTGCTCGACGAGCACCGTCGTGAGCAAGACCGCGACCGTCGTCAGCAGCAGCCGCATGGAGTCACCACCACCAAAATACCACGCTACAGTGGCGAGCCCATGGTGGACGCCAAGGTCCCGTTCGATCCTGCGCCGCGCGTCGCGGAGGAGCTGAAGCTGCCCATCGCCGGCGTCCGCTCCGTCACCCGTCTTCTCGAGGAGGGCGCGACCGTCCCCTTCATCGCGCGCTATCGCAAGGAGCAGACGGGCGGCCTCGACGAGGTGGCCATCCGCGCGATCGAGGAAAAGCGCGACTACGTCGTCGAGCTCGAAGAACGAAGGCGGAGCATCCTCGCGGCCATCGAGGAGCAAGGGAAGCTCACCCCGGAGCTCCGTCGCGCCATCGAAGCGCGTCGTGCGAAGTCGGAGCTCGAGGACCTGTACCTCCCGTACAAGGCGAAGCGACGCACGCGCGCGATGATGGCACGCGAGCGCGGGCTCGAGCCGCTCGCCAAGCGCATCCTCGCGCAGCCCCCGAGCGGCGACCCGCGCAAGGAGGCGGCCGCCTTCGTCGATCCGAAGAAGGAGGTCCCGGACGTCGAGGCGGCGCTGGCGGGCGCGCGCGACATCGTCGCCGAGACCGTCGCCGAGCGCGCCGACGTGCGCGCGCTGGTGCGCGAGCGATTCGATCGCGAAGGCATGGTCGAGTGCGCAGCCGTTCCCGCGAAGACGAAGGTGCCGACGAAGTTCGAGGCGTACTACGACTTCAGCGAGCGCGCGAAGACCATCCCCTCGCATCGCTTCCTCGCCATCCTCCGTGGCGAAGAAGAGGGCGTGCTCCGCGTGAAGATCCGCGTCGACGACGACGCGCTCGCGTTCGACATCGCGACCCGTGCCGGATATCGCCGCGGCGCGCCGTTCGCGGCGCAGATGCAGGAGGCGGTCGTCGACGCGACGAAGCGCCTGCTCCTCCCTTCGATCGAGTCCGACATGCGCGGCGACCTCAAGGAGGCCTCCGACGTCGAGGCCGTGAAGATCTTCGCCGAGAACCTGTCCAAGCTGCTGCTCGCCGCGCCGCTCGGCAGGCGCGTCGTCCTCGGGATCGATCCCGGACAGCGCACCGGCTGCAAGTGCGTGGTGGTCGACGACACCGGCAAGCTCGTCACGAACGCGCTCATCCAGCTCGTCGGCGGTGCAGCGGCGCTCGAGCACGCGAAGAAGACGCTGCGCGAGCTCCTCACCAAGCATCGTCCGTTCGCCATCGCGGTGGGGAACGGAACGCATGGCCGCGAGACCGCCGACTTCGCGCGTGACGTCGCGAAGG
>FTCS01001510.1_pt1 | contig 21811 bp, 17 predicted proteins | sample 1639391 | NCBI WGS metagenome assembly FTCS01 (sample SAMEA3914864, study PRJEB12502) | metagenome | biome: forest; material: soil | place: USA | collected 2012-03-12 | depth 0.3 m | reverse complement strand
GTCGAGAGCTGCCATGCCTCGAGATCGTGGAGCGCGGTCGTCGCGTTCGTTCCGTCGATGAACGGCGCCGCGGCGTCTGCTCCGTGACACGCGCTCGTGGTGCAGCCCCACGCGTTCGTCATCTTCGGGTACAGGTCGGCGCGCCACGAGACCGCGCAGCTCGTGCCTGCCTCACCCGCGTCGCCGCCATCCGCGGCACCGGCTTCACCTGCGCTCAGCTCGCCGGCATCGCACGCGAGCGTGTCGCTGCCGGGGAGCTTCGACGCGGCGAGATCGCTCGGCGCTCCGTAGTGCGTATCGGGAAGCGCGCACGCAAGAGCGAGCGCGCCGGCGGCGGCTCCGATCACGACGACGGCGAGCGCGAGTCGGCTCCTGATGCCCACGCCCGCATCGTACATCGATCTCCGCGATTGACCGACGCGAACGAGTCGCACGAAGTCGCACCGGGCAATGGCGACGCCGGCTGGACGTCGGATCGCGGCGCGCCCGTGCTAGATCAGGCGCTCTCGCATGTGGCGGCGTCGCGCAGCAGCAGTCGTTCTCGCGCTGGCGACCAGCTCCTGCCTCTACTCGCGCATCATGTACTTCGGAGAGCCGAGCCTCTCCGCGCCGACGTACTTCGAGAGCCGTGAAGTGCGAGCAACGCGTCCGGTGCCGCTGCGCGCGAGCGAGGTCGAGGCAAAGATCGAGATCACCCGCTCACTCCACCAGACGTACGCGTCGTTCGACGAGCTCCTCGCGCAGAACCATACCGGCGCGTTCCTCGTGGTGCGCGACGACGCCGTCGTCTACGAGCGCTACTTCGATCGCGTCACGCGGACCACGCAGCTGCCTTCGTTCTCGATGAGCAAGACGTTCGCGGCGGTCCTCGTCGGCTGCGCGGTGCAAGACAAGCTGTTCGGTTCCATCGACGATCGTCTCGTTTCCTATGTTCCGGAGCTCATTGCAAAGAAGGGATATCCCGACATCACGCTCGAGCAGCTCCTGCGCATGACTGCGGGAATCAACTTCATCGAAGATTCCTATGCAGGCGGCGCGTTCTATTACACGACCGATCTCCGCGCGCGCATGTACGCGTACGACGTCAAGTGGCCGGCCGGAACGCACTATCTCTACGGCAGCGTGAGCATGCAGCTCCTGTGGGACGCCATGAACCGCCGTCTCGGCGGCAAGACGGTGAGTCGCTACTTCGAAGAGCGCGTGTGGGGCCCGCTCGGCGCCGAGCATCCCGCGGCCTGGTCGCTCGACAGCCCGTCGAGCGGCGTCGAGAAGCTGTTCGGAGGCTTCAGCGCAACGACGCGCGACCACGCGCGCATCGGCTTGCTCTTCCTGCACGACGGCGTGATCGACGGACGGACCGTCGTGCCGCCCGAATGGATTCGGGAATCGCTCACCGTCGATCCCGTCGCCGGTATCGTGCAGACCACCGACGGCAACGTGAAGCGCGGCAAGTACCAGTGGTTCTGGAGCCTCGACGAGCACAGCTACTACTTCGCCAAAGGATATCGAGGCCAGTACGTGTTCGTGATTCCCGACAAGCACATGGTCTTCGTGCGATTCGGAGACGACTACGGTGACGTCGATTGGCCCGCGCTCTTCGTGAAGATCAGCGACGAGCTCACGCGAACGCCGTCACCATGAGATCTTCGCTCTCGTCGGCTGCGGTGCTCGTGACGATCGTCGCGCTGGCGCCGTCCGCCCACGGCACCGAGCCGACCGAGCCGATCGCCGCTCCACTGCCGTCGAAGGACATCCGCTGGTCGCTCGAGGTCGGTGGCACGTTCGATCTCGGAAGCCTCCCGCACGCTGCACCCGGCGCCATGCTCGGGTTCGACGTGCGGCGCGGCGCGCTCGGCTTTCATGCGGCGGCATCGGCGTTCCCACCACAGACCGCGTCCGGCGCGTCGATCGGCCTCTTCGACGGGCTCGCGAGCATCTGCGCGCTGGCGCCGATCGGCTCGCGCTTCGATCTCGGCGCATGCGGCGGGCTCGGCGCCGGCCTCTTGTACGCGGACTCCGGTCTCGGATCTGCGCTTCGCCCGGAAGGACTGGCGATCACGCGATTCGACGTCGTCCTGGTGCCGGGACTCTTGCTGTCGCTCGAGGCCGGCACCGTGATCGACCCGCTGCGTACGGGCGTCGGAGACGCCAACCGGAGCTCGCTGTTTGCGCTGCGCGGCTCGCTGGGGGTCCTCGTTCGCCTGTGGTGACGCGTGATGCGGATCAGAAGCCGATGCCGCAACAGAGCGTCTTCGTTCCCGTGTACGTCTCCGAGCCGAGCACCTGCGCAGGCGTGCTGACGCCGCAGCCGAGCGAAGGCGTGTACTTGTAGGACGAGCCGCTCATGGCCGCGCCGGCGATGATGCAGGTGCCGTCGACGGACACCGAACGCACCGACGTCGCGCATGCACCGTCGGAGAACGCCTCGATGCTCCCGGCACACGGCTCCGGCGCGCAGGAGCACGTCGTCCCGCACGAACGGCCGTCGGTGATCGTCGTGCCGTACTGCATACGGAACAACATCTTCGGCGGGCACGCGATGTCGCCATCATGCACAATGCACGCAAATCCACCCGTGAAGAGCGACGGCTTGGTCACGCAGACCTCCCCAGCCGCGCACATGCCGGCGGATGGGACGGCGCCGGTGCAGTACGTGCCCGCATGAGGAGGATTGAGTTGGGACGTCACCGACGCTTCGCAGGCGCTCGGTGGCGTTCCGAGCGGCTTGGCGGTGAAAGAGACCGGGAGCGGAAGTTCGGCGACGACCGGACTGCACTGACCGGAAGCGACCGCGAAATCGGTCGCCGCTCCACCGCACGCCGCGCCGCTCTTGGTCGTGACGGATCCGGCGCAGGACCCGTTCTTCGCGGAACAGGTACACGTGCAGCCTCCTCCACCGGATTGCTGCAACGTGTTCGCTTGCGGGTACGTCGTGGGGCACGGGTTCTTCTGTCCGGCGGCCGGCACGTACAGCGCCGGCGTCCAGCCAGCGACGTCCGGCAGACAGATCAGGTTCGTTCCGCACGACGTGAGCTGCGGATCGATTCCGGAGTCGGGAACGAAGTCGGGACCGGCGTCGCTCGTGTCTCCACCGCCGTCGTTTTTTCCCCCGCTGCCGTCCTGGCCCGAGCCGCCGGCGTCGATAGCGCCGCCACCGTCGCGCAGCACGCCGCCGCCGCCGCCGGGACCGTCACCGACCGCGAGATCCGCGCTGCCGTTGAGGAGGTTGCACGCGCCCGCGAGCGTCGCGACGAGCGCGAGCCCGAAGACGCGGACGCCGACGCGCGCGACACGTGCGTCGTCCCGCACCTCCGGCGAGCTCCGCGTTTGCGTGCCGTCGTCAGGCCCCCCGAGCATCCCGTCAGCGTAGCTCAGCGAACGGCGTGAGTCCCACTGCGCATTCACGAGGTGGTAACGTGGGGATCTTGCGTCCGTTGGAGCTCGTGGCGACTGTCTCGACGAAAGAGGGCGAGCTGCAGCTGCGCCGCCGCGCGCCCGACGAGTTCCTCATCACCATCGACGGTCGCGTGCTGATGGCGAGCGCCGATCGAAGGTCGGAGCAGGCCGTGGCGACGCTGGCGTGCAAGGCGCTGGCCGGCCGCGCCGCGCCACGCGTGCTGATCGGCGGCCTCGGCATGGGATACACGCTGCGTGCCGCGCTCGATGCGCTCCCGAGCACGGCGCTCGTCACGGTCGCGGAGCTCACCGCCGAGGTCGAAACGTGGTGTCGCGGCCCTCTGGCGCCGCTCACCGCGGGCGCCGTGCTCGATCCGCGTGTCACGGTCGTCATCGACGACGTCGAGCGCGTCATCGCGGGCGCGGCCGGAGGCGGCTTCGACGCCATCATCCTCGATCTGTACGAAGGACCGACCGCGGCGACGAAGGGCGAAGAGCCGTACTATGGACGGAGCGCGCTCGCGCGGAGTTACGCGGCGTTGTCTCCGGGCGGCGTTCTCGCGATCTGGTCCGAGGACGTGAATCCGGCATTCCCTCGTCGAATGACCGACGCTGGTTTCACGACATCCGTTCATCGCCCCGGCGGCAAACGCGCGTACGGCGTGTATCTCGGTGTGCGCGCGCATCGACCGAGCGGTCGTTGACGCGCCGACGTGACCGGCGCTCCGTCGCGATCGATCATGCGCTGCGCGTGCAACGTCGCTACGATCCATGTCGATGCGCGCTGGTCCCGCCATCTCGCTGTCTGCCTCGGCTGCGCTGTTCACGTGCGCGTTGCTGGCCTGCATCCTCGTCGCGTGCGGACTGAGCGTCGAAGGAGGCTTGCCCGTCGCCGACGACGGCGACGGCGGCGGCGGCGGTGTGATGATGCCGGCGACCGACGACGGAGGCCCAGCGCCGTCGTGCACGATACCGGCAGATTGCCCTGACCCACCGAACGACTGCGTCGTGCCGACGTGCACCGGCGGTTCGTGCGGGACGTCGAACGTCGTCGCCGGCACCGTCTGCACCTCCAGTGGCGGAAGGGCATGTGACGGCAAGGGGAACTGCGCGGCGTGTGTCGTCGTCGACGACTGCCCGCGGTTCGTGAGCGCGTGCACGGTGAGCACGTGCACGTCGAGCATGTGCGGGTCGGCGAGCGCTCCGAAGGGAACCGTGTGTACCGACAACGGAGGCCGGCTGTGCGACGGCACCGGTACCTGCGTGGAGTGCGTCGCGCCGACCGACTGTCCCGCGCAGACGACGGTCTGCAAGATCAACACGTGTCAGTCGAGCACGTGCGGGACGATGAACGCCGCGAAGGGCACCGCGTGCACGGACAACGGCGGCGTGGTCTGTGACGGAACCGGACAGTGCGTGCCGATGCACTGCACGGACGCGACGACGGACGCCGACGAGACCGACCTCGACTGCGGCGGAAGTTGCGGGGCGACGTGCAAGGACGCCGCCCCGCAGCAGAAGTGCCTCGTCAACGGCGACTGCATCAGCGGCGTCTGCAAGTCCGGAACGCACCTCTGTCAGCCGCCGACCTGCGCCGACGGCGTGAAGAACGGCAACGAGACCGATGTCGATTGCGGCGGGTCGGGCTTCAACGGCGCGCCCGCGTGCCCGGCGTGTGCCGACAAGAAGCACTGCGCGAAGAACACCGATTGCGTCCACCTGATCTGCTTCGGCGCCGGCCCCGGCACGTGTGTCTCGTGCGTGGACACGCAGAAGGACGGCAACGAGACCGACGTCGATTGCGGCGGCATCGTGTGCGATCTGCAAGGCAAGACGTGCGCGCTCGGGAAGAGCTGCACGAACGCCGTCGACTGCGCGAGCGGCTATTGCGGGGCCGGCACGTGTCAGCTCCGGCCCGATGGCAACGCGTGCACGACGAACGCGCAGTGTCTCCACAACGCGTGCCTCGCCGTTGCCGGCGGCGGCAAGATCTGCTGCAACACGGGCTGCGCCGATCAGGGCGCGAATTCGTGCGGTACGAACGGGCAGTGCAAGCCCGGCGGCGCGGCCTGCGCCGACTACGCGAGCGGAACGAAATGCGGAGCGACGTGCTCCGGAACCACGCTCACGCCGAAGGTCTGCAACGGCACCGGCGCATGTCAGCCGAGCGCGAGCACGACGACGTGCGGTGGTCATCTGGACTGCAACGGCGCGGGTACCGCGTGCTTGACGGGATGCGGCGGGAACAACTCCGCCGGCGACGCGAGCTGCGCCCCCGGCTTCTGGTGCGACGGCAACAAGGGTGGCGCCTGTCAGGCGCCGCAGCCGAAGGGAGGCGGGTGCAACCGCGATTCCCAGTGCCAGAATTCGTGTAACACCGGCAAGAACCAGTGCAAGTGACGTAAAGAACGGCCGAATCCTCGGAGCCGGCCGTCGCAGCCGGTCTACGGAGACGGAGAATTTGCATGACGCGTGCAAATTGTTGCGCCATGGTTTCGCTCTCATGGAACGCCGCCGATTCCTGCTGGCATCGTCGAGTGCGGCCGCCCTGTTCGCGGTCGCCTGCGGCGCCTCGGCGCCCGCGGCGGACGGCGCGCCGTCGACGGCGGCGAGCTCCGCGCCGCCCGCCGCCGACGCCGGGCCTGCGCCTCGCTCGGGTGAGACCGACGCCGCCGTCGCCGACGCCGCTCCGCCCGCGCCCGCGCGCGCGGACATTCCCGCGATCGCGTGTGAGGACTCCGCAACGGGCGTGTACGACGCGACCGTCGCGTCGCTGCCGCCGATGACGATGGCCCTGCGTGGATCGATCGTGCGCTGCGGAAAGGACGGCGCCCTCGACGCGACGGCCATCACGCAGCATCTCGCTGCGCAAGCGGTGACCGGCATCGTCGCGACCAGCGAGACCACGGTCTACCGCATCGCGTTTCGCACGTATCGAGAGGACGGCGTCGCCGGGATCTCGACGGCGCGCGTGTACTTGCCGACCAAGCCTCGGTCTCTTCCTCTGCCGGTGATCGCGGTCGCACATCCCACGGTCGGCATCGCCGACGACTGTGCACCTTCGAAGGACCCGACGTCACTCTCCGACGTCGCGCTGCCCTGGGCCGCGCGCGGCTTCGCGGTGATCGCGCCGGACTACGCCGGCCTCGGCAACGAAGGCGTTCAGGGCTACACCGCCAATCACGACACCGCGCATTCGCTGCTCGACGGCGCACGTGCGCTCCGCGCGCTGCTCGCGCCTGGCGCGCTCGACCATCGCGTCCTGCTCTCCGGATTCAGCCAGGGCGGGGGAGCCGTGCTCGCCTCGCAGGCGCTCGCCGCCACGTACGGCGCCGGTGGCGACGTGGTCGCGGCCATCGTCTTCGCCCCGCAGTTCTTCTCTCGCATCGGATCGTTCGGCTTCGTGTCGATGCTCCGATCGCCGACGGACCTCACGATCAGCACGGGCATCAGCAAGCCGGTGGTCGCGGAGTTTCGTGACTACTCGATCGCGACCAAGGTGCTCGGAGCGGCGAACGCGGCGAGCACGTTTCCCGCCGCGAATCGCACAGGCGTCGAGCAGGCGATCCTCGGTCAGTGCCAGACGCCGTTCGGCGGCTACATCCAGGCCGTTGCGCCGCACGTCGGCGATCTCTTCGACGAGACGTTCCGCACCTCGATGCTCGCCTGTATCGACGGCACCGCCGGTTGCACCGGAGCCGCGAGCCAGATGCATGCGTGGATGACGAACGACCTGGTCACGCCCGATCCGAAGGGCGCGCCGGTCCTCTACGTCCAGGGTCTCGCCGACACCATCATGCCGCCGAACGAAGAAGCGGCGTGCAACATCGACCTCCTGAAGAGCGCAGGCGTCTCCGTGCAAACGTGCGTGGATCCGGTCTCGACCCACACCGCCCTGGTCCCGCGCAACGCCGCCTTCGCGCTCGCGTGGGGCGAAGCGAAGCTCGACGGCTCGACGCTCCCGTCGTGCTCGAGCGACGGCATGCCGGACTGCACGCCCTAGAACCAAAAGAAAAAGCCCGGAGCTGTTCGAGCTCCGGGCCTTTCTTCACTTCTGATCGAAGCTCACTTCTTGAGGAGCTTCGCGCCGATCTGGAGGCCTTGGTCCGGCGTCGTGGCCGGCGCCACGTTCATCTGCATGAAGTCCTGCCAGTAGAGCTGGATGGTCATGATCGGCTCGTACGAATCGCACTCGAAGGTCGTGATGACCTCGGGCGCGCTCGCGCGCCAGATCTCGTGATGCACCTTCACACCCGCGGGGTACTTCCACTCGGCACGGCGGGCGAGGCCCTCGTGACGCTGCTGCTGCGAGAGGTGGGTGTGGATGGTGCCGACGACGTTGAAAATCATGTGAGCCCCCTATGTGGTGCGAGTGAGCGCGGGAGCGTAAACGCGCCCCGCGCCGCCTTGCCACACACGAAAGGGATAGCCGAAACGATTTTCAGTACTGGCGCGGCGGGTCGAACGGAGACGGCGACTGCGGCACGCCGTACGGCTGCGGAGGCGCTCCGTACTGCGGCGCGGCCGGCGGAACCGACGCGTAGCCGGGCGCGTTGATCTGCGGCATCGGCGGGGCGAACTGCGGCGGATACGAAGGCTGCTGCAGCTGCGCGGGCTGGAACGATGCGGGCGGGCCGCCGTACTGCTGCTGCGCGGGACCGAGCGACGGGGCGCCGGCGCCCTGCATCAGCTGCGTCGCGGCGCTCGCGACGGTGCGTGCACCCTGCATGTTGTTCTTCATCGGCGCGAGGAGGCCGAAGAGCGTGTTCGTGATCACCATCTTCAGCGCGATCGGACCGCGCTCGCCGACGCCGCGGACCTTGAGCTTCTTCTTGAGGAAGAGACCGGTGACCTTCGCCTCTTGCACGTTCGACCACTGCATCGAGTCGATCGCATGCAGGCGCTGGGTCGTCGGCTGGATGAAGCTCCAGCGATGGTCGACGAGGATGAGGCGCTGGTCGGTCGCGAGGACGAGGTACTGGCGACGGATGAAGCCGAAGGCCCACCACGGCATGTAGCCGGTGACCGTCTGGCCGAGGAGCTGCTCGCCCGGGTTGAGGATGCCGCGCGAGAGAAGCTGGACGTGCAGATCGCTGAAGAACATGAGTGAAGAACCTCCGGGACTCGACTCTACGGAGCCGGCACGGGAATCCTTCCTCTCGGCGCGACCCGGCCCGGCTCAGCGCTTCTTCTTCTTCGTATCCGGCGCCGCAGCGGTCAGCGTGCCCGTCGCGATGTCGTACTCCATGTTCTTCGCGGGGATCACGGCGGTGCCCTTGTTCGCCGGGTGCGCCGGGGCGTTGACGAGGATCTTGTCGGGCATCGCGCCGACCATCGGATCCGGGCCGCCGCAGTAATCGAAGACGTCCGAGTATTGCGGCGGCGCGTCCTTCGAGACGCGCACGAAGAACAGCGGACCGCCCGAGCATGCGTTGCCCGCGGTCGTCGTCTGCAAGAGGAGGATGCTCTTCGGGCCGCCCGGGCCGTCGAAGTGCCGAACGATCTTGATGCCTTCCATGCCCGCGCGGAGCGCCTTCACCTTCGCGCATCCGTCCTTGCCGCCGGCGGGGCAGTCGGGCGGCGGATAGATCGTCTTGCCCGCGAGCTGGATCTCGTCGCCGACCTCGGCTGCGGTGCCTGCGGGCGTGTCGACGGTCTTGCCGGTCGGCTTGCTCGCCGCGGACGCGTCGCTACCCGCGGCGGCGGCCGACGACGCGGCCGCGGCCGGAGCGGCGGAGGCACTCGCGGATGCATTCGCGGCCGCGGCATCGGCGTCGCCGGTCGCGGCCGGCTTGTCACACGCCGCAGCGAGGAGGACGGAGACCAGGAACCCGACGCACCGGACCGAGAGAATCGTTCGCATGCCGCACGCTACGCCGAAATCGTGCGACCGGCGCCGAGGCCAAGGCTCTCCTGGCGTGCCCTCGATGCCGTGCTAGCACCGGGCTGCGCTTACCCACATGTCGTGCAAAGTAATGAAAATTAGAAACGCCTCTCTTCTCAGGTACTTGGCGATCGGGCTTGCGCTCGCGGCCACCGCCGCCGGCCCCGCCGCGTGCGCGTCGCCCTCCTCTTCTGGAGACGACGGCGAGTCGAGCGACAGCGCGCTCCAGAGCATCGGGCCCGACGCCATGCTCGGCACCATCGCGCTCGGCGAGAGCGTCGTCGTTTCGTACACGAAGAATCCGCTCTATCGCGTCCTCCGTTACGTCGGGACCGCGGGCGATCACATCGACGTGAAGATCACGCGCGCCGGCGTCCGCGCCGACGACATGCGCGCGTGGGTCGCGCACACGAACGGCTCGGTCATCCGCACCGGCTCGAGCGGCAGCGTGAGCGCCGATCTCGACACCGACGGCGATGTCTACCTCGTGGTCCGTCAGGATCGCCTCGAGGACACGACCGTCCTCGTCACGTTGACCGGCGCGCACGCCTCGCACCCGCTCTTCGACATGCCCGCGTGGTCGCTCGGTCGCGATCTCGCGCTGCCCGTCGACTGCACCGTGAACAGCCCGAGCGGCGTCACTCCATTCCACGTCGATGGCACGTTCCGCGTCGAGCCCGGAACCGCGCTCCAGCCGCGCGCCGCTCTGACGTGGGCGCACGAGACGCCGTTCGTCGACGGAGGCAACATCGAGAAGCAGATCGGTCACAAGCTCTTCACCGAGGACCTCGCCACGTACTACGGCGCGCGCGCGCCGGTCTCGCTGTTCCTCGATCCTGCGAGCTACGGGAAGTCGAGCAGCTGGGGCGAGACGCTCGTCATCGACGACGAGACGCCCACGCGCTTCTCGGTCTTCTACCAGTACAGCCAGGGCTCCACGCCCGCCGTCTACAAGGTGCACGGACCCTCCGCCGCGATGCAGCTCGATCCCGACGGCATCGCATTCACCTTCGCGCGCGCCGGATCGAACGCGATGGACTACCCGGGCTACACGATCGCTTGTCACGGCAAGGCAGCGGCTCCTTCCTGCGCGACGTGCTCCGTTCCGCATCCCTGCTCGTACGGCTTCACCGAGATCGAAGGCGTCTGCACGCGGCCGCCCGCGCCCGTCAAGTCACCGCGAGTGTTCACCGACATCACGGCCGCGCCGTACAGCACGTGCGCGCTCGACGCGGGCGGCAAGGTCACGTGCTGGGGGCCGAACAACTCGTTCGTGCGTCCCGAGACGTTCACGCAGGTCGCCGCCGGCGAGATGTACCACTGCGGGATCACCACCGCCGGTGAGCTCTCGTGCTGGCAGAGCTACGGGCAGCACGTGAACTGGAACACGCTGCCGTACGACACGTTCTCGAAGGTAGCAGTCGGCGCCACGCACGCGTGTGCGTTGCGCGCCGCCGACGGCACCGCGCGCTGCTGGGGCAGCATGAATCAGGCGAGCGTTCCCGCCGGCTCGTTCGTCGACATCGTCGCCGCCGCCGACACGACGTGCGCGCTCGACGCTGCCGGATCGATCGCGTGCTGGGGACAGGACTACCGCATGGGAGGTGTTGCGCCGCCCTCCGGCAAGTTCAAGAAGCTCTCCGCCAGCCCCTATCTCGTCTGCGGTCTTCGCGACACCGGCGCGCTGGTCTGCTGGGGATCGTACGTCTCCGGCATCTACGGCAACGTAGCGGGCGACGGCACCCCGCACGACTTCGGCGGGAGCTACGTCGATCTCGCTGCCGGCTCCGGCGCGGCGTGCGGCATCGACGCGGGCCATGTCGTCCACTGCGTCGGCTTCCGCAACGGTGAGGGCGCTCCGCTCGAGAATGCGCTCTACACGAAGATCGCGTTCGGCGCGCTCCACACCTGCGCGATCGACGTCGACGGCGAAGCCGTCTGCTTCGGCACCAGCACCGCGGCCGTCAACCCGCCGAGCCCGTGAGGAAAACGAACATGCGCTCTCTCCTCACCATCGCTGGATTCAGTGCTTTTTCCCTGCTCGCGGCATGCTCGGCGCCCTCCGGCGACGTCGGCTCGAGCGACACGTCCGAAGGCGCGCAGACCTCGTGCACGAACGGCGTCATCGATCTGCCCGATGTCGCCGTGCAGGGGTACGTCGTCACCACGCCGGTCGCGCCGAAGAAGAGCGCCGTCGTGTCGCTCGGCACGCTCGACGAGCGCGCACCCACGCCGATCGATCCACCGACGATGGTCGCGTACAGCGACGCGGGCGGTCTCACGCGCAAGGGCTACGAATTCGTCGCCAAGCGCGGCGAGCGCTTCTCGGTCAACTCGTTCACGTCGCAATCGGTGAGCTTCGAGGTCTTCGGTCCCGTGCAGACGTGTCACGCAGCCACCACCGATGCGCCGGCCTCCTTCGAAGGCATCAACGGCTGGCGCGCACCGGCCGACGGAACGTACGTGCTCACGATCGCGAGCTCGCCGTACCGCGAGACCGACGGCACGATCCATCCGTATCCGAACCCGCCGGCGTCGTACCCCGGGGTGCTCGCGGTCCGTCGTCTGCTCTCCGACGACACACCGGCGGGGCATGCGTTCGTCGAATCGGCGCCGCTGCCGCTCTACGGAGTCAGCGACGTCGCCGTGCGCACGCTCGCCGGCGAGACGAAGCCTTCGCTGCTCATGATCGGGACGAAGCTGCCTGCGACGAACGGGGGCCCCGCGCAGGTCCCGTCGCTCGTCGTCGTTCGACAGGGAGCGGCGCCGCTCTACGTTCCGCAATGCAAGGAAGGGCTCGGCGGGATCACGGCGGGTGACTTCGACGGCGACGGGCTCACCGACGTCCTCTCGGGCACGAACCTGTTCCTCGGCAAGGCCGACGGCAGCTTCGCATGCGAAGCGAGCGGGCTCGTCGTCTACGACGGCAAGGTGATGGGGCCGATCGACATCGACGGCGACGGTGCGATGGACGTGCTCTCCGTCAGCTTCAACGGCGGCGGAAGCAGCACCAGCACCACGGTCTGGGCCACGCCGTTTTTCCGGCGCGGCGCGGCCTTCGTGAGCGGCGCGAATCGTCGCATCGACGTTCCGCTCGGCACCACGTTCTCCGGGACGCGCGCGACGTTCCTCGACGTGACCGGCGACGGAAAGCCCGAGATCGTCGCCTCGATGATCGATCCGAGCAATCCGGCGACGAGCCCGGACGACAAGATGAAGGTCGTCGCCTTCGCTGCGCCGACCTTCGCGCCCGAGGACAAGACGCCGCCGCCGATCGGCTCCGCGTCGCTCGCGCTCGTCCAGGTCACGATGGTCTCGGCGCTCGCTCCGGATCCGTTCGAGGTCGGCAATCGCGGACCGCGTCTCTTCGACGCGGACGGCGACGGGCTTCGCGATCGGATCCTGCCGCGCGTGACGTATTCGTACTCGGGCTTCGGTGTCGCGTACGGAGCCGCCGCACCCGCGGGGACCTTCCGGCTGCCGTGGGACGTGCCTTCGACGAACAACTTCGGCGACCAGCCCATCCTCGAGCACCTCGACTACGACGGTGACGGTTGCGAGGACGTGCTCGTCGCGGGCTACGGAATGCGCCTGTTTCGTGGCGTTCGGTGCGCAGGCCACTGAACCGTCCTACAGTTCGGATGTGCCGTTTCGATCGGAGACCGAGCCTCTTCGCGAACAGATTCGCCGCGTCGAGGAGCACGCGAGCAAGCTGACCGAAGAGCACGCGGCGCTCGAAGCGCAGCTCGCGGCGCAGAAAGAGGCGAGCGGCGTTCGGCGGACGCAGGTCGCGCTCGTGGCCGTGCTCGCGGTGCTGGCGACGTCGTTTCTCGGCTTCGTTGCGGGCGACCTCGCCGCCGACAAGACCGCGACGCAGGCACGGTTACGTCGAGAGCAGCGACAGAACGAAGAGAGAGGCGACGTCGTGAGCGCGGCGCGCGAATGCGCCCAGAGCCGTGGCGCGACGGAGGCCGCGCTCGGCTTCTGCGACCGGCAGCGAGATACCGCGAGGCGTCAGCTGCAGTTCATGCCGCCCTCGACCCACGGAAGGGGCGATCCGCTCCCCGCGGAGACCGGTGGCGCGCGATGACGTCCGAGACGACAGATGTTGCGTCGCAGCTGCGCGAGGAGCTCGAGCGCGCCGAGGCTCGCGTCCGTGAGCTGCGCGAAGCGAACGCGGCGCTCGAAGGAAAGCTCCTGCGACCAAGCGCCTTCCGAACGGCGACGCTCGTGACGATGCTGGCGAGCCTTCTCCTCGGCGCCGCGGCGTATGGTGTCGGCGCGCTGCTCGGGCAAAGGCGCGCGGCTCGCGACGGCGCCGCCGCGGAGGCCGCGCACGCGGCACGCATGGCCGACGAGCGCGTCATCCTCGACGCGTGCCGGCTCTCGTCGGAGAAGGTGAAGCTCGATCTCGACCGATGCGCCAAGAACCGTGACGAGCTGAACGAGCTCGTACGCGACCGCGAGCCCAAGCCTTCGCCTCGATCGATGCCGCCGTGCATGTGCCAGGCCGGCGATCCGCTCTGCTCGTGTCTATGAGGTGCGGATCAGGTACGCCGTCTCCATCAGCACCGGAATTCCGGCGGCGGTGAGCCGCGGGTTGGCCGGCGCGGCGCGGGTCTCGAGCTCCTCGATTCCCACCGAAAACGGCGCGTAGAGCTCGCGAACCACGTCCGACGGGACGCTCCACGGCGGGCCCGGCGCACGGGATTGGTCGTAGCCGAACGACACGAGGAAGGTCACGCCTCCGTCGACGAGGCGCGCGCGGCAGGCCTCGACATACCGACCGCGCAGCGGCGGCTCGACCGCGACGAGGGCTGCGCGATCGAAGACGACGTCGAACTCGCCGAGCTCGGGCGATGACGCGACCTCGAAGAAATCGCCGCACACCAGGGTGATGCGACCCGCCTGGAACGCCGCTGCGCCGCCGATCTTCGAAGCCACGGGCGTGAGCTTCTGCTCGTCGAAGAACGAGAGGACCGCTCGCTCGACGAACTCGACCCCGACCACGTCGTGACCGCGATCGGCGAGCCACCGAACGTCGACGGCCTTCCCCGAGAGCGGAACCAGGATGCGCGCGTGAGCCTTCTGCTCTTCGATGCGCGCGATGTGCGTCGCGAGCAGCGCATTCGGCGCGCCCTCGTGGAACCCGGTCTGACCGTCGTTCCATCGCTTGTTCCACAGCTCGTGCCCAGCGCCGACTTTCGGATCCACGTATCCCTTTTGCCGCGATCGCGCCGGATCTGCCAATGAATCCGCCACCGGCATCGCGACCTTCACGGCTGCACGGCGAAAAGCTCGGCCGTGTGACGTACACTCCGGTCGTGGCATTCGAAGCGATCGCCTACGGCGCCGATGCAAACCTGCTCCTCGTCATCGACGAGTCGGCGCAGAGCCCCGCGCTGCTGGCGTACGACGCGCAGACCGAAGGACCGAAGTGGCAGCTCGCGTTCGACGAGCCGCTGCTCTCCGTGCTCTTTGCCCATCCGCAGGCGCTTCCATCCTCGGGGGCCGGCAGCCCATGGAGAGAAGCCGCGCCCACGCACGTCGCCATCGTGGTGGACGCCGCGGGATCCCTGCACGCCGTGGATCTGCATCTCGGCAAGAAGCTCGGCAGCGTCGGACCGTTCGGAAAGCCTCGCGCCGTAGCCTCGTGCATGACGTCGGGCGCGCTCGCCATGGCGGTCCTCGACAAGGTCCTGCTCTGGAGATCCGGGCACGTCGTCGAGACCGCGATCTCGCGTGCCACGGCCCTCGCATTCTCTGCCGACGGAAAGACGCTCGCCGTGGGCACGGAGGCGGGCGACGTGATCATGCTGTCGCTCTACGGAGGAGCAGCGGCAGCAGCACCCGAAAACGTTCAGCCCGCGGCGCCGGCCGACACGCTGACGCGCAGCTTCGAAGCGCACGGCGTCGGCGCGGTGGCCGATCTCGCCCAGCATCCGAACGGCGAGTGGCTCAGCGCCGGTGCGTACGGCGTATTCGCGATCACCGAGAAGGGCGCCCAGCGCCAAGAAAAGATCGCCGCCGGTGCGTTGCGCGCGCGCTTCGATGCGACGGGTGCGCGTCTCGCGGTGCAGCGCGCCGAGCGAGCGATTGCCGTCTACGCTTGGCCGGCGCTCTCGGTGGTGGCGCGTGTAGAATACACAGATCGGCCCGTTCGCGGCATCTCGTTCGGTCCCGGAGATTGGCTCGGCGTCGCGCTCGATCACGGCGACGGCAACAAGATCGACGTCGTCACGTCGGAGACGCATCGCACCGACACCGCCCCAGGGCGCACGCATCGCTCGTGGACGCTGTACGTCGAAGGCCAGAGCAAGCTCCTCTCCGCCAAGGAGGCAGAGGACATCCGCCGCATGAAATCGCCCTTCACGCCGGACGCTCCGCGGAAGGGCAACGGCGGAAGGATCGGGATCGGTGCCGGCATCTCGCTCGCGGTGCTCGCTCTTCGCGTCTGCGTGCACGCGTCGGGGCCGTCGTACTCTTCCTCCTACAGCTCGCCGTACACGCTGCCCACCGCGACACCCACGTGCGATCGCGCCTGCGCGAGCGAGCGGCTCGCCGAGGTGGAGAAGGACTGCACCGAGAACGCTGCGCTCGCCTGCTCCGACGACGCGGCTGCCGCGCGCAAGGCGCTCATCGCCGGTCGCTGTCCGGACCTCACGTCGGCGCTGAAGCGCATGAGCGGTGCGGAGACCCGCGCGTCGGGCTCGTCGACGCCGCTGTTCGGCGTGCACCGGCTGCTCGCCGAATTCGGCGTCGACGAGGCATGCAAAGCCGGAAAGATCCGCCCGCTACCCGCGGTCAGCCATGCCCAGATCGTCCGCTTCGGGCAGAACGGCAAAGAGAGAACGATCGAGGCGATTCCCGAGGCGACCGGGAGCAGGGACCGCGGTGAATCGCCGCGTGCGTTGCTGACGACGTCCGACGGCGTAGTGCTCGCCGCGACGCTGAGCGCGGAAACACCGCAGAGAGCCGTGGTCTACAAGCGCGCGTCGGACGGCGCCTGGCCCGTGTCCTTTGTTACGCCGGTGACGTCAGGCAGCGTCGCGCTGGTCGCGAAGTCGGCCTCGGACGTGTACCTCGTGAGCGGCACGAAGCTCGCGCACTTCGACGGCACGTCGTGGAGCGACATCGCGCTACCGCCGGAGACGTTCGCCGAGTCCGCCGCGATGGCCGGCGGGGATCTGCTCTTTGCGAGCAACGAGGCGGTCGACGGAAGCGCGATCTACCGGCGGCACGCTGGAGCGTGGACGAAGGAGACGACGCCGACCGGCCTCTCGGCGCTCGCGCTGTACGGAGGCGGCGCCTCGGTATGGGCGGTCGCCGAGGACGCTGACTCGAACAAGGTGCTGCTCCGCCGCGCGGCAAACGGTGCCTGGTCGGCGAAGACTCCGACCGTCGCCCACGGCTCGCTGGGGCTGCGCTGGGTGTGGTCGAACCCGAGCGGCGAGACCTTCATCGGCGCGGCCGGCGGCGTGCTCCGCACGAAAGACGGGGGCGTAACGTGGACCGAAGCGCCTCATCCCGGGTCGGTCGTCTCGCTCTGGGGCCGCTCGAGCACGGACATGTGGGCGATCGCAGGCCGCGATACGGTCGCGCACTACGACGGTAAGACGTGGTCGAACGTCGACGAGGACGTCGACGGCGCGGAGTACATCGGCGGCACCGCGACCGACGTGCTGGTCCTCCGAGCAGCCGTCCTCAGCGACCCTCCGTGAGCGCGCGATCGATCAGCTTCTTGAACTTCGGCAGCGGCTGCGCGCCGCTCAGGTAATAGCCATTGATCAGGAATGCCGGAGTGCCGCTAATCCCGATATCGGTGCCAATCCGATCATCACTGTCGATCGCGTCTTTATGAGTCTGCGAATCGAGCGCGCGGCTGACTCCCTTCATGTCGAGGTTCAGCTCCGACGCATAATCATCGAGATCGGCGCGTTTCAGGTGTTGCTGATTGGCAAATAGCTTGTCGTGCATCTTCCAGAATCCGTCCTGGCCTTTCTGCGCGAGCGCCTCGCGGGCCAGCTCCGCGGCCATCGCCGCGTCGGGATGCATCGCCAGCGGCTTGTCGCGCCAGACGATCTTCACGCGGTCGCCGTAGATCTTCAGGATCTCGGTCAGCGTCGGCTCGACGCGCTGGCAGAACGGGCACTGGAAATCGCCCCACTGCTGGATGACGACCTTCGCATCCTTTCCGCCACGGAACGGCGCACCGGCGGGCACCGGCGGGGCGTGCTTCTTCTCGGGCTCCTGCGGGCCCTTCGCGTCCTTCATCAGGCTCGCGTAGTAGTCCTTGGCTGCGACCGCGCCGTGCTGGTCGTCGAACTTGCGCAGCTCCTCGTCGATGACCTTCTGGAACGTCTCGAACGGCTGCGCGCCGACGAGCCTCCGTCCGTTGACGAAGAAATGCGGAGTGCCCGTCGCCTGGACGTCGTCCGCGAGCTCCATGTCCGCGTCGATGTCCTTCTTGTGCTTCTTGTCGCGAATGGCCGTCTTGACCTTCGCGGCGTCGAGGCCGAGCTGCGCGGCGAGCTTGAAGAGGTCTTCGTCCTCGAGCTTCGGCTGCGCGTCGAACAGCTTGTCGTGCGCACGAAAGAATCCGGCGTCGCCCTTCTCGAGGCGCGCTTCGATGGCCAGCTCCGCCGCCGGCTCCGCGCGCGGGTGGAACGGAAGCGGATCGTGCTTCCAGACGACGCGGACCTTGTCGCCGTAGGTGTCGCGGATCTTGTCCATCGTCTGCTCGGCGCGCTTGCAGAACGGACACTGGAAATCGCCGAACTCGACGATGGTCACGGGTGCGTCGACGTTCCCGCGGATGGGCGAGCTGTCGACCGGCACGCGCCACACGGTCTTCGTGTCAGCGGGCTCCTCGTCGGTCTTCTTCGCCGCGGGCTGCGTGAAGTTCTCCTTCGACATCACCACGTAGATCTGGTTCTTCGGCGTTCCGCCGGCGGTCTTCGCGAGCGCCTTGGCGAGCTCGGTGTCAACGACCTGCTTGAAGCGCTCGAGCGGCTGCGCGCCCGAGAGCGCTATGGCGTTGATCCGGAACGACGGCGTGCCGTTCGCGTCGATCTTCTTGGCGAGCGCGATGTCTTCGTCGATCTTCGGCGCGGCGGTGTGCGCGAGGAGCGCCTTGTCGTACGCCTTGCCGTCGACGCCGGACGCGATCGCCCAGAGCCGGTAATTCTCGGGCGAGAGCTGCGATTGGTTCTTGAACGCGAGATCGTGGAACTTGAAGAACGCGTCCGAGCCGCCGATCGTGAGCACGATCTGACCGGCCTCCGCGGCGGGCCTGGCGTTGGGGTGGAACGGGAGTGGCTCGTTCTTCCAGACGACGCGCACGTTCTCCGGGCCGTATGCGGCCTTCACCTGCTCGATCGTGGGCACCACGCGGGAGCAGAACGGGCACTGGAAATCCCCGAACATCACGATGGTGACCGGCGCTTCACGCTTGCCCCACATCGGGTCGCGGCTCGACACCGGAACGGGAGAGTCCTCGTCGCTCCACGTCTTGCTGTCCTTGGTCGCGACGGTCGACGAAGCGTGACGGCTCCGGAAGAAGAGGAACCCCGCGACGCCGGCGCCGACCGTGAAGATCACCATGAGCGCGGCGACGGCGGCGACCCACTTGATCCAGCCGTTGTCGGTCGACGGTGCCATCGGATACCCAGGCACCGGCGCGTACGGCTGCATTTGCGCGGCGGGCTGCAGCGGCGCGTTCGGTTGCATGTGGCTCGGCCCGGGGCCGACCGGCGGAGGCGCGTTCGACGCGACACGCGGCGGCGGTTGCGAGGCGCCGATCTGTGCCGCTGATCGCAGCGCTGCGGTCATCGCTTGGGCGCTCTTCCAGCGATCGTCCTTCTTCCACGCCAGGGCGCGGTCGACGATCTCGGCGACGTTCGGCACGACCTCGGGCGCGACCGAGCGCAGCGGCGGTGCAGGCTGCGTGGCAGCTTGAACGCGCACCATCTCCGGTGTCTCCGCGGGGTAGACGACGCGGCCCGAGAGCGCGCGAAACATGACGGCCCCGGTGGCCCAGAGATCGGTCTGCGGATCGACGAGCGCCGTCTCGCCGCGCGCCTGCTCAGGCGCGACGAACGCTGCGGACTCGATCCCTCGCGTCACGCGGCCGGGCAGACGTGTGCCGTCGGCGAGGCGCGCCGTTCCGAAGTCCATCACCTTCAGCGTGCGGTTCTGCGTGACGAACAGATTCGCGGGCTCGATGGCGCGGTGGACGATGCCCTTCTCGTGCGCGGCGCCGAGCACGTCGAGGAGCTGGCACGCGAGCGGGACCAGCTCGTTCGCCGCGAGGCGACCACCCTGGCTCGCGAGGAGCTGCTCGAGTGTGTGACCTTCCAGCAGATCCATGACGAGGAAGACGAGGCCGTCCTCGGTCTTGTCGTCGTCGAGGATGCGAACGGCGCCGGGATGGTCCACCTTGTTCGCGGCGTACGCCTCGCGCACGAAGCGCTCGGCGACCTCCTTCGAGGCGGCGAGCTCGGTGTGGAGCACCTTGACCGCGACGCGGTTTCCGTTGCGATGCGTCCCGCCGTACACGGCCGCGGTGCTTCCGATGCCGACGACCCGCTCCAGCGTGTAGCGCTGGCACAGCGTGCGCCCGAGGCGCGCGTCGATCTCCTTGCGAAAGCTCTCGTCGTGACTGGGTTGGCTATCCATCGTCGGGAACGCGATGGTACCGCGTTACGCGCGCGCTCGCTTCACGAGTGCGACCATCGCGCGACGGACCTCGTCGCTCGTCGTGACCGGCTCGTCGAAGGCGAGGCGCGTCGCGCGCGGACCGGCCGGCGTCTGCATCGCGAGCTCGAACCCGTAGCGATCGACCGCGGTCATCGTGGCGCTCGTCGCATCCGCGACGCCGGCGAGCTTGATCGCGTACGCGAGCACCGCGTCTCCGTGATCGTCGTTCATGTGAGCGAGGATCCCCTTCGCGGCGCTCGCGAGCGGATCGGGCGCGGCCGCGCGATACTCTTCGGCCGACACCCACGACATGCGTCCGAAGCCTCCGACGTAGCGCAGCGACGCAGGCTCGAGCCGGAAGAACGCGAAGTCCGGGAAATCGACGTAGTACGCGCTGCTCGGCTGCTGCGTGAGGAACGTCTCACGCACCAATGCGCGTTCGCCGTCGGCGATGCGCTCGCAGCGACCGAGGATCGTCACGCGACCCACCGCGAGCGGCTGATCGTGCGCGTCGAGCGGCTCGGTGACGAGGATCGAGGCCTCGCTCCTCGCCAGCAGGTTCTTCGTGTGCTCCGCGAGCGTCGAGATGAGCAGGAGCGGCCGACCCTGCGCGTCGAACGCGACCGTGACGAGTGACCCGTACGGAAAGCCCTCGGCATCGCGAGCGATCGTAGAGAGCGTCGCCGAACGCGCGAGCATCACCAGCGTCCGACATCGCTCGGCGTGGCTCGGTGCACGCACCGCGGGACCTTCGTGCTCGCGCGATGCGGGGCGCTGATGCTGGTCGACCATCACTCGTGCGTAGCGCGACGGTCGTGCTGTCTCAAGGCGCCCGGCTCCTCCATTCTGCTCTATTCTGCATGCGCGCATGAGCGTCGAAGATCCGCGCGAGACATTCGAGCGTCGCCTCGTTCGCGACATGCTGGGCGCGGAGCGCGTGCGCGCGCGACTTCTTTTCGCGATTGCGACGATCGCGCTGTTTGCGCTCGTCATCGTGGGCGGCGCATATCCCGATGCGGTGGCGGCGCTGCTCCACGGTCGCATCGACACGGCGCCGGTCGGGCTGTTCCTCATCGTCGTCGCCGGCTTCGAGCTCTACGTCCTCTTCTGGATCCGCGGGCTGCTCACGCGCGACGAGGCGCCGAAGACGGGGCGCCGCTACCTCCACGCGTTGGTCGAGACGAGCATGCCCACCGCGGTCATCCTCTACTACGCGACGGGTGACGGGCCGGTGCAGGCGCTCTTGATGCCGTCGGCATTCATGTATTCGATCTTCATCCTGCTCTCGACGCTCGGTCTGGACTTCTTTCTCAGTGCCTTCACCGGACTCGTCGCCGCCGTCGAGTACGCGCTCATCGCGTTCTTGTGGGCTTCGGGCGACACGCGGGTAGCAGAGGCGGCGCTCTCGTCCGTGCCGCATCACCTCGGCAAGGCGACGGTCCTCCTCGTGAGCGGCGTCGCGGCCGGCTTCGTCGCGCGGCGCCTGCGCAGGAGCTTCACGAGCGCGATCGAATCGGTCGGCGAACGCGCACGCATCGTCAGCGTCTTCGGGCAGCACGTCTCACCGGAGGTCGTCGAGCGCCTCATCGCCGGCAAGACCGAGGTGAAGAGCGAGACACGCACCGTCTGCGTGATGTTCCTCGACATCCGGAACTTCACCGGCTTCTGCGAGAACAAGAGCCCGGAGGAGGTCGTCGACTATCTCAACGACGTCTTCGAGGCGACGATCGACGCGGTCGTGAGCCGGCATGGGATCGTGAACAAGTTCCTCGGCGACGGCTACATGGCGGTCTTCGGCGCGCCGATCCACGAGGACAACGCGAGCCGCGCCGG
>FTCS01002246.1_pt1 | contig 22398 bp, 23 predicted proteins | sample 1639391 | NCBI WGS metagenome assembly FTCS01 (sample SAMEA3914864, study PRJEB12502) | metagenome | biome: forest; material: soil | place: USA | collected 2012-03-12 | depth 0.3 m | reverse complement strand
TCGTGGGCGAGCCGCTGCTGCTCGACCGAGGCGCGTACGAGCCGGGTGTTCTGAATCGCGGTGCCGATCTGTGTCGCAATCGCGGCGATCAGCTTCTGGTCGCCGGCCGTGAACGGCTGGCCTGAGCGTCGGTCGGACAGATTGACGACGCCCAGCGGCTCGGCGCCGCCGGCCGGTGCCGTCCACATGATCGGTACCGAAAGCATCGCGCCGCGACGATAACTCGCCTCTTCAGGGCAGAGCATTTCGTCGCCCTCGACCAGCAACTGGTGCCGAGCACGAAAGACCTTGGCGCTCACACTGCAGGGATCATCGACGGCGATGGCCGGCACGTCCAATAGCTCGACCCCCTTGGCGGCGACGGCGCGCAGCGTGTTCGTCGCGCGATCGTGAACGAGGACGGTCGCGCGCCGAGCGCCGACGGTCTCCGACACCTCATGCAGAATGACCTTCGCCGCCTCGTCGAGCGACACCGTCCGGCCGAGAATCTCGCTGATCGTGTAGAGGAGATTGATCTCCTCGTAGCGTTCCGCCAACTCATTGGCGGCGTGCTCGACCTCGAGCGCCGACTGGATGTATTGCGTGACGACCGGCAGGAGGAAACTCATGAAGCTCCCGAGCTGCACGTCGGGACGCGGGCAAGGTCCGAGCGACAGCCAGGCCCGCCGAGGTCCGGGCACGGCGGCGATCAGGACTTCACCGCGCGTCGCCTGCACCATCTGCTCGCCCTCGACAGTCGCCGGAAAACGTGTGGGCGTCGGCGGATTGTTCGTCGCCGCCTCGAGCACCGGGATCGCCCCGGCGGAACCATGCTGGATCCACACGGCCGCCTCGCATTGCGTGGCGTCGTGGAATGCGTTGAGGACCCGAGTGAGCTCGATCATGTGCGCTTGAGCGTCATCCGAACGACACTGCCGTTGGGCACTTCGATGCGCTCGACACGATCCATCAGTTTGCGCATGAGGAAGAGGCCGCGCCCATCCTCGCGATCCAGATTTTCTGGCGTCGTCGGGTCGATGATCTTGGCTTCGAAATCGAACCCCGGTCCCTCGTCCGCCACTTCGACGACGAGCCGCTCCATGTCGACCTCGGCGCGCACGTGAACGTGCTTCGCCGGATCGTCGCCGTTCCCGCGCAGAATCGCGTTCGACAGCGCCTCCGTCAGGGCCACGGGCACGTTGAGCATGAGCTGCCGGTGCGCGAAGGCCATGGCCTGGCACTCGTGACGGACCAACTCGACGACCTCTTCGATGTAGGCGACGTCGCTCGGGATGTTGATGTCGACGACTCGCATGTCGCCGCCGGACCAGTCGTTGTCTACAGACGCAGGCATCGCTGAATGATAAGACCGGATTCAGGCACGAGGCACCAGGAGATGGGAGATGTGAAGATAGGAGCCAGCGGTTGGAGCAGAAGGAAAAAAGCGGGGCGACGCCGTCGCCCCGCTCTCCGAACCGTCTAGCTCCCAGCTCCCGGCGCCCAGCCCCTAAAAGCTCTGGAGCGCCCGATCGCGCGTATCCGCAATCTGAAACAGGGTGTCGAGCTTGGTCAGCTCGAACAGCGTCTTGAGGTCGTCATTGAGGTTGGCCAACCGCAGCTCACCGCCCTGCTCGCGAATCTTCTTGGAGAGCGAGACCAGAACGCCCAGGCCCGAGCTGTCGATGTAGCCAGTCTGCGAGAAATCGATGAGGAACTTGCGCTCGCCCCGTTCGAGCTCGTCGAGGACTTTCTGCTTCAGCTCCTGGCGATTGCCCACGATCAACTGGCCCTCCACATCCACAACAACGACCTCCCCCTCTTTCTTGATCGAGAAGCTCATTTCTTACTCTCCTAACGGGACTGGCGGGAATCATTCGATGCCATCGGGGTATCGGCGGCCTGGAGGGCCGTGATGGCAGCCACATTGATTATGTCATCGACAACGGCGCCGCGCGAGAGATCACTGCAAGGACGTTTCAGTCCCTGGACGATCGGACCGATGGCGGTCGCCCCGGCCAATCGCTGCACAAGCTTGTACGCCACGTTTCCGGAGTCGAGCGACGGAAAGACCAACACGTTCGCCCGTCCCGCGACGGGGCTGTCCGGGGCCTTCCTGACAGCCACGGCGGAGGCGAGCGCAGCGTCCCCTTGCAATTCTCCGTCCACAGCGAGGTGAGGCGCGCGCTCCCTCACCTCCGCCACGGCCGATCGAACCAGGTCCACGGACGGTCCCACCGCGCTCCCGTTCGTGCTGAAGCTGAGAAACGCCAAACGGGGCTCATCGCCGACGATTTTCCGCCGATCGACGGCCGCGGCAATGGCAATGTCTGCCAATTGGGTCGCGGTTGGGTAGCGAACCACGGCACAATCGGTAAAGGTCAGGACTTCCGGGTCCGCCGTACCGCGAAAGGGCGGCACAACCATGTAGAACGAGCTCGAAATGGTGCGCACCCCGGCCTGGGTCCCAACCATCAAGATCGCCGCCCTCAGCACATCGCCGGTGGTATGCGCCGCCCCGGCGACACACCCGTCGGCCTCCCCGGACGCCACCAAACCGTCGGCGAAATACAGCGGTGTGTGGACGAGTTCCAACGCTTCGGCCATCGTGAGATGCTTGGCGCGCCGGCGTTTGTATAAATCCTCGGCCATGGCTGCGGTCCGCGAATCGGTCCTCGGATCGCGAGTCTCGACCCCGAGCGCGCGTACGGCGTCGTGCGTTTCGGGAGCGCTCGGATCGAGCACGGCAATCGGCTTCACTATCCCAAGCCGCCGAAGCTCGCCGATCGCGGTTCTCGTCCGTTCCTCGGCCGTCTCGGGAAAAACGATTCGGCGAAGGTCCGCCGCGGCGCGTGCCTGGACATCGGAGAGAAACGTCACTTGCCGGCGATCTTCGTGCGCATTGCCGCCGCGACCGCCGGGTGGACGAGCGTGGAGACGTCGCCGCCATAACGGGCAACCTCGCGCACCAGGCTCGCGCTGATGTACGTGGTGTCGAGCGACGGCACCATGAAAACCGTCTCGAGCCGTGGCGAGAGGTGGCGGTTCATCAACGCCATCTGATACTCGTACTCGAAGTCGCTCACCGCGCGCAATCCGCGGATGAGCAGGGTCGCGTCTTCCTGCTGCGCGAACTCGACGAGCAGCCCGCCGAAGCTCTTGACCTCGACGCGCTTTTCGCCATGTGTCACCGCACGCAACAGATCGACGCGCTCTTCGATCGAGAACATCGGCTGCTTGGCCGAATTGGTCGCGACCGCCACGATCAGCCGGTCGACGAATTCGAGACCCCGGCGGATGAGATCCTCGTGACCGCGGGTCGGCGGATCGAAGCTTCCGGCGTAGATGGCTGTTCTCATGCGCTCAACGCTAAACGGCTCGGCCTACGCGCGGTAGAACGTGATGATCGTGCCGCCGTACTTGCGCCGTTCGCCGTCGCCTGGCAGGTGCTCGTTGAATCGATGTTCGATCCCCAGAATGCCCGCGAACGGGGTCTGGATCCAACGCTCGGCGATCTTCGTGGCGATGCCCAGATCATACGGGGGATCGGCGAACGCGACGTCGTACGCGTGCGCCTCGAGGCCGTCGATGAACTTGAGCGCGTCGGCGCGATGGATCACCGCTTCGGACCCGACGCCGAGCGACGCCGCGTTGGCGCGGATCGTCGCGACGCTCTTCGGAGCCGACTCGACGAAGTCCACCACTTCCGCGCCGCGCGACAGGGCCTCGAAGCCGAGCGCGCCGGAGCCCGAGAACAAATCGAGAACGCGCGCACCGGGAAGCCACGAATTCACGATGCTCATCCATGCTTCGCGCACGCGGTCGCCCGTCGGGCGCACCGCTTCGCCTTTGGGCGCGTCGATTCTCCGGCCGCGCCATTTTCCGGCGATGATACGCACGGGTCAGACGCGGAAGTCGGCGAGCCGTGCCTGCAACCGCGATTCGCCGCGGAATTCGTCGCGCTCGAGGCGATAGGCGACGTCGATCTTCGTCCCGACGTCGAGCTCTTTGCCGCGCGGCGCCATGCCCCAGCCGATGGCCTCGAGCTGACGACCCTGTCCGCTCAGCACGAGCTTGAGCCCGTCCTTGCCGATGGTGCGCGGCGGTGCCGCGATCACCACGTCGCGCGACACGAGCAAGGGCGACGGATTCCCGATGCCGCACGGCTCCATATGCCGAAGCAGCGTCTCGAGCTCGTGCGTCGCCTGATCGAACGGCAGCTCGAGATCGACGCGCATTTCAGGGACGAGATCGTCCTCGGTGAGCCGCGAGGCAGCGACCTCGTTGAAGCGCGCCGCGAACTCCGGCATTCGCTCCGCGGCGATCGTCACGCCCGCCGCGGAGCGATGGCCGCCGAACCGCGTGAGCAGGCTCCGACACTCGGCCAGTCCGCCGTGGAGATCGAATGCACTGATCGACCGCCCCGATCCTTTTCCTTCGCCGCCGTCGAGCGCGACGAGCACGGTGGGTCGCCCGAACTCCTCGACAATGCGCGACGCGACGATGCCGATCACGCCCGGATGCCAGCCCTGCTCGCCGAGGACGATGCCGTAGGTCGAGCCGAGATCCATCTCGAGCACCATCTCGCGCGCCCGTTCCAGCGTTGCGCGGTCGATTTCCTGGCGCCGCGCGTTCAACTCCTCGAGCTCCCGCGCGATCGGATTCGCCTCGTGATCGGAGCTTGTAAGCAACAGTTGCACGCCGCGGATTGCGCTGCCGAGACGTCCCGCGGCGTTGAGTCGTGGCGCGAGGACGAATCCGACACGGCCCGACGTCAGCGCTTTCCCCTCGAGTCCGGCGGCGCGAATCATCGCGCGAATGCCGGGGCGCGCCGGATCGTTGAGCAGCTTGAGGCCGTAGCGAACGAAGATCCGGTTTTCTCCGCGCAGCGGCGCCACGTCCGCGATCGTGGCAAGCGCCACGAGATCGAGCATGCCGTAGACGTTGTTCTCATTGCCGCCCACGGCGCGCGTGAGCGCCAGCGCGAGCTTGAAGGCAACACCGACCGCCGCGAGATCCTTGTCCGGCGACGGGCATCCAGGCCGCTTCGGATTGAGCACCGCGTACGCCGGCGGCAGCGGTCCGCCCGGCAGATGGTGATCCGAGACGATGACGTCGATGCCGCTCGCCTGCAGCTCCGTGATGGGACCGATCGCGCTGGTGCCGCAGTCGCAGGTGACGACGAGCGTGGCGCCGTGTTCGCGCGCCGCGCGCACGCCCGCGGCGGTCAGGTCGTAGCCGTCGCGGATGCGCAGCGGAATGAACGGGACTGGATTGCCGCCGAGCGCGGAGAGCGTCTTCACCATCAACGTCGTCGAGCACATGCCGTCGACGTCGTAGTCGCCGTGCACAAGAATCGTCTCGTTCTCGCGCAGCGCGCGCACGAGCCGGTCGACCGCGCGATCGAGGTCCATCATGCTGCTCGGCGCGTGCAACTGATCGAGGCGCGGGCGCAGGTACGTCTTCGCGTCATCCGAGGCCCCGAAGCCGCGCACGGCGAGGAGACGACACAGCGCGTGCGGCAGGTGAAGCTCATCTGCGAGCTGCGCAACGACGGCGGAATCGGGCTCCCGCGGCAGGAGCCAGCGCGGTTTCGGTCGCGCGCGCAACTCGGAGACTGTCACGCGCGAAAGCTATTGTTTGCGGCGACCTCCAACAACCATCAATCAGTTGCGTACAACATCACACCACACCCTTCGCAGATCTCCGTCCGGGCGCTGCCGACCATCGCATTGCGCCGCTGCAGCGGAATCGTCGTATCACAATTCCCGCAGGATTGGCCGCGAAGTGGAAAAACCGCCTGCACGCGTCTGCGCGACCGAATGCGTTCGTACTGGGACAGGAGAGTGCGCGGCACCACCTTCGCCTTCTCTTCCCTGCCACCACGCGCCGAACGTAGTTCGGATTCGATTTTCTCCTGGTCGGCCGAGAGCGAGGCGTGCGCTTCGGCCTGCGCCGTCTCCAGCTCCTGCGCCACCCTCTCCCGATCGGAGACAAGGTTGTTCGCCTCCTGAAGGCGATGGCCAATCGCGGACAGCTCGCGCTCGTCCTCGTCGATCATCCGTTTGGCTTGCTCGAGCTGGGCCGTGGCGGCCGTCGCTTCGCGCATCGACGTGATGTTGTTCAACGCCGTCTGATTCTTGTCGTGCAGCGCCTTGTGCTGTGCCACGCGCGCCGCCACATCGGCGCGACGCTTTTCTTCGGATTCGGCGGTCTGGCGCGCCTGCGCGAGCACAGCGAGCGCCCGGTCGCGCTCCTTGGCCATCTGGTCGAGGCGCGGCCGCAAATCAGCCAGGCGCGTCTCGAGGTCGTGAATCACAATGTCATCGTCCTGTACAGCCAACAGCGCGGCAACGTCTGGGTGCACGAAGAGCTCCGAATCGGGTGGACGGTTGGACGGGTGGACGGGTGGACGGCTAGGAACCGAACTTCTTCCATCGTTGACGCCCGAGCGCCTGCATCTCTCCTGCCAGACGCTTCTTCTCTCGAATCAGGTCATCCTTTTCGTGGGCGCCGGACAACGGCAATAGACGATCGATGTCGGAGAGTCGGTTCGCAATCACGCGCGACAGCAGTTGATTGACGCTCCCGTCGATCGATTCCTCGGCGCGGTCGATGCCCCCATTTTCGTTCATCAGGTCCTGGAGCACTTCCGTCGATTCCTCGTCGAGGCCCGCCGCGATCTGATCGACGGGCGCGTCGTGATCGGCATTCGTCAACTCACGAAAGATCGCACGATAGACCCGATCCGCGAACATGTCCGGGCCGATCCGCTCGGCCGCGTTATCGATGAACCGCCGCTGGTGCAGCAACATGCGGACGAGCTCGCGCTCGGCGCGAACCCCCAGCGCACGATGATCGACCCGGCGCTCCCGGGTGCGGGTCGGTTCCGGGGCTGGCCCGTCCCGGAATTCCGGCGGCGGACCGTGGGGGACGTCCGGCTCGACGGGCCTGCGGCCCGCGCGCGGCGTGGTCTCCAGCTCACGCACGATGGTCTCGCGCGCGATGCCCGCGACTTCGGACACGCGGCTGATGTAGAGATCACGCAGGAAGGGATCGGACGTCACACGAATCGTGGGAATCAGCTTGTCGAGCGCGCCGCGTTTCTTGTGCAGGTCGCCAAACCAGCCGCTGCGCTCCAGAATCTGAATCTTTCGGTCGAAGACGTCGACGGCCTCCTTCGCGACGTGCTCGAATCCGGCGACGCCCTCTTTCGCGACATAGGTATCCGGGTCCTCGCCTTCCGGCAGGGTCATCACGCGGGCCGAGACGCCCGTGGCAAGCAACGCGTCGCCCGAGCGAAACGTCGCCTTCAGTCCGGCCTGATCGCTGTCGTACAGAAGGAGCACGTTCTTCGTGTACTTCCGAATGAGCGCCGCCTGCTGCTCCGTGAGGGCCGTCCCCATGGGGGCGACAGCCTCCATCACGCCGGCGAGCATCAACCGCATTACGTCGAAGTAGCCTTCAACGACGATCAGGCGCTCCGCCTTCCGGACCGCCTGCTTCGCCCAATTGAATCCATACGGCAGGCTGCGTTTCGCGAAGACCTCGGACTCGGGCGAATTCAGGTACTTCGGTTCGCCCGCGCCGAGGATTCTCCCGCCGAAACCGACGACGTGTCCCTGCATATCGTGGATCGGGATCATGAGGCGTCCGCGAAAGCGCGCCCGCAGCTCGTCCGGCTTGTCCTGTTTGGGCATGACGAGCGACGCGGCGAGCTGCCGGTCGTCGTCGAATCCCAGCGCGCGAAGAGACTCCCGCATCTCCGCGCCGTCGCGCGGCGCGTAGCCGATGCCGAAACGATCCGCGGCGTTCTGGCCGATTCCGCGCGACGAGAGATAGTCGCGCGCCGTCTGCCCCTCTCTCGACTCCCAGAGTTGCGTCCGAAAAAAGTCCGCGGCCGTCGCGTTGACTTCCCAGAGCGGCTGGCGCGAGTCGGTCTCCTCCGGACGACGAGATACCTCGCGCACGTCGACGCCCGACTTTGCGCCGACCCACTTCACCGCCTCCACGAAGTCCATGCCGAGATGCTTCTGCACGAACGTGAAGACATCGCCGGAGACTTGGCACTTGAAGCAGTGATAGCCCTTCTCGGAGACGGCAAAGTTCGGATTCTTGCCGTGATGGAACGGGCAGGGGCCGCGGTAGCTGGTGCCGACACGTTTCAGCTTCACGAACTCGCCGATCACCGAGACGATATCCGTCTCATCGCGCACGCGATCGACGACGTCGTCCGGAATCATGCGAACTCCGCGAGCGTGACGCCGGCGCCGCCCTCGTTCCAGGCGCCGAGGCGGAATTGCTTCACGCGCGTGTCCTTGCGGAGCATCTCCGCCACGCGCTCGCGGAGGACGCCGGTTCCCTTTCCATGGATGATGCGCAGGCTCTTGAGGTCCGCGCTGACCGCCGCGTCCAACGCCGAGAGCACCGCGCCTTCGGCTTCATCGGGTCGCATGCCGCGCAGATCGATCTCGGTGGGAACGTGCACTTCCGGAAGGTCGCCTGTCCAGACGGTCGCCACATTCTGCTGCGGCTGCTCAGTGCGCATCACCGCCTCTTTCGGCACCGTGAGCTTGATCGCGCCCACGGCGACGACCACGTCACCGTCGCGTACGTCGAGCACGCGTCCGACCTTCCCGCCGAGCGAGGCGACTTCGACCGCATCGCCCACCCCGATCGGGCCGACAGCCCGTTTCCCGCCTCCCGTCTCCCGTCGCCGCTGGATGTTCGCCTCTTCCCGCTCCAGACGTTCCAACTCGACGTTCTGCCTCGACGCGAGCTCCTCGGCGCGCTTGCGGGCTTCGCGCCCCGCCTCGTCGATCGCCTCGGCGCCTCTCGACTTGAGCTCCTTGATCGTGCGATCGATCTCCGCGCGGGCATCGAGCAGATATCTGCGTGCGTCCTGTCTCGACTCGCGTTCCGCCGCGCGTTCGCGCTCGCGCACGTTACGTTCGCGGTTCGAGATGTCGGCGATCCGCTTGCGCGCGTCATCGAGGATCGTCGCTGTCTCCGCCTCGCGAGCCTTGAGGATCTCCTCCCGTTTCTCGAGCTGCTCGATGAGCGCTGCCACGTCGCGCTCGTGCTGCGGCAACCGCTCTTCGGCGCGCGTCACGACGTTCTCCGGCAATCGGAGTCGCCGCGCGATCGAGATACCGTACGAACGCCCCGGAATTCCCTTGATGAGGCGATACGACGGCGCCAGCGCGACCGCATCGAACTGGAGCGACGCGTTGATCACGCCGGGCACCTGGCCCGCGAGCTCCTTGAGCGTGCCGAGGTGCGTGGTCGCGACGGTCATCGTGCCGCGCGCGGTGAGATCCTCGAGGATTGCCCAGCCGAGCGCCGCACCTTCGACCGGATCGGTGCCCGATCCAAGCTCGTCGATCAGGACGAGTGAGTTCGACGTCGCGAGCCGAAGAATCTCGCCGAGGTTCTTGAGGTGCGCGCTGAACGTCGAGAGACTCGCCTCGATCGACTGTTCATCGCCCACGTCCGCGAAAGCGTCGTCGAAGATCGCGATCCTCGACTCCGGACCAACCGGCGCTGGAACGCCGGATTGCGCCAGCGCCGAGATCAGCCCGAGCGCCTTGAGCAGCACCGTCTTGCCGCCGGTATTCGGACCGGACACGAGCAGCGTGCGCTCCGACGGATCCATGGCGAGATCGAAGGGAACAACGTCCGCCCCCTGGGCGAGCAGCAGCGGGTGCCGGCCGTTATGAATCTCGAAGCCCTGACGCGCGGGCACGAGCAGAGCCGACGTGCACGCGTACGCAGTGCCGTATCGCGCACGTGCATACAGCGTGTCCAGTTCGACCAGTGCCTCCAGCGCCGCGAGGATCTCCTCACGACGCGGACGGAGCTCGTCGGTGATCTCGCGGAGAATGCGCTCGACTTCCTCGAGCTCTTCCGACTCAAGCTCGCGCATCCGGTTGCCGAATTCCACCGCCGCGGGGGGTTCGACGAACAGCGTGCCGCCCGACTGCGACGTGTCGTGCACGATGCCGCCGACGGCGATCTGTCCGCCGCGGCGCACGGGAATCACGAACCGCCCGTTGCGCATCGTAACAGAGCTGTCGGCCACCTGATGGTGCGGCTCGAGGCGCGACATCTCGCGTTCGAGAATTCGAACGAGCTCACCCTGCGCCGCGCGCAGCGCATTGCGAACGCGACGGAGCGCGGGAGACGCGTCGTCCCTGACGGTGCCGTCATCGAGGATCGCGCGTTCGATGCGATCCTCAATCGCCTGCGCGACCAGCAAGCGGTCGACGATCGGCGCGAGCATCGCGCGGACCACCGCGGGACGCTTGGGATCGCGCAGCGCGACCTGCGTCCGACGCGAGGTGCGCAACAGCGTCGCACCGGCGATCAGCTCGGCGCCGCTCCACATGCTCCCGATGACGCGCAGCCGCGTCAGCGGCGCACTGAGATCGGGCGTCGGACCGGGCGTCCACGGGTCGTCGCCCTGGAGCGCGGCGCGCATGGCGGCCACGCGCGCGTGCTCGCGCTCGAGCCATGGCGCGTCCGCCTTCGGCGAGAGTGAACGGACGCGCTCCGCGCCCAGCTCGGACGTCGCAAATCCGGCGACGACGTCGAGCACGCGTGGCAGTTCGAGGATGTTCAGCGCGTGTTGATTCACTGCTCGTAATTTGTCATCCCGGGGAGTGAAACGACGAAGGATCCGACGTCCGGATAGAGCGATCGATCACTCTACCGGGATGCCAGATCCCTCGCTTCGCTTCGGGATGACTATTTGGGGGGTCAGGCTTTCTTCGCGAGTTCCTCACGAACGATCGCGTTGATCGTTCCGCCTTCAGCACGTCCCTTGAACTGCCCCATCACCTTGCCCATGACGGCACCGACGTTGTTCGCGCCGCCGGCGATCGCGGCGACCACCGCGGCGCGGATTTCATCGTCGCTCACCGCAGCCGGGAGATACTTCCCCAGCAGTTCGACCTCCGCCCTTTCGTTCGCGGCGAGGTCGGCGCGGTTGCCTTTGTCGTACATCTCGATCGACTCGCGGCGCTTCTTGATGCCTTTGCGCAGCGTGTCGACCACGTCATCATCCGTGAGATCTCGCTTGAGCTCGATCTCGCGATTGCGGGCGTCGGATATGATGGTGCCGAGCAAGGTGACCTGAGCCTTGTCCTGCGCTTTACGCGCAGCGTTCAGGTCGCCCTGCAGTCGGGCGAGCAGTTGCGACATTGCCGGGACTTAGCCGTGACGGCTGCGACGATTCTTCCGGATCGCGGCATTCATCTTCCGCTTCCGGCGCTCGCTCGGCTTCTCGTAGTGGCGATGCTTGCGAAGGTCCGACAGGATCCCCGCCTTCTCGCACTTCTTCTTGAAGCGCTTCAGCGCGCGCTCGAAGTTCTCATCGTCGTGAATGATGACTTCTGACAAACTGACTCTCCCCCCTTCGCGGCGTTTGTGCGCCAGATAAGTGTATTGAGCCGTTCAATTTACGCTCTGGCTCTCGGGAAAGTCAAATCAGGTTCGCGGTCCTGGGGCCCAGATCCCAGGGCCTCATCCTGGCGGCCAAGTCATGCGACGGCCGCCAAGGAGGTGCAGATGGACGTGAAAAACCGTCTGTCCGGCGTCCTTATTCGTATTGATCACCGTCCGATACCCCCCCTCGGCGATCCCTTCGGCTTTGGCGATCTCGGCGGCCGCCAGCGTCAGGTGACCCAGCATGGCGGCATCGGTCGCTTCGTTGAGCGACGCCACGTGCTCCTTGGGAACGACCAACACGTGCGTGGGCGCCTTCGGATCGATGTCGCGAAACGCGACGACGTGATCGTTCTCGAGCACCAGCTTCGCCGGGATCTCCTTGCGGACGATGCGGCAGAACAGACAGTCGTCGACCATTCGTTAGGTCTCCCCAGGCATTTGTACGGCCCGAACCACCGCGGTTGCCGCAATCCCCGCCGTCTCGAAACGCAACGTCGTCGCCGCAAGCCGGGCCGGCTTCCAGCCCGCCGCCAGCAGCGCCTCGCGCTCCTCGACCTCCAATCCACCCTCGGGCCCGAATAGTAGCGCGCATTCCCGCGCACCGCTCACCAGAGGCAACAGCGGGGCGCCGTCGACGTCGAGCAGAACGCAAACGTCAGAACCGGTGACGTCCGGCGGCGCAACATCGGGAAGCTGATGGGGCAGCCATGCGCCCCCTGACTGCTCCAGCGCCGAGATCATTCGCGCTCGCAGCTTTTCCGCGAACGATCGGCCTTCGCCCCGCGGGTTCACACTCATCGAACGCCGAAAGCGCACCGCCTGCCACGTCTCCACGCCCAGTTCCGTCGCCTTCTCGGCGAGCATCAGCATGCGGTCGCGATCACCGATGGGCACCTTGAGGTGAATCGGCCCCTGACGCGGTACGTCACGTACACTTTCGATCGCAACCGCGTAGTCGCCACGCAGCGCCGTGATCGCACCGAGCGCGATGTGGCCGCGTCCGTCGGTAAGGCGCACGCGATCGCCGGCCTCGAGTCGCTTCACACGCGCATGGTGCGACGCCGCCTCGCTCAGCGACACTGTCGCTCGAGCCACGAACGCCGCGTCGGCGAAAAAGGTCGCTACCGGCGGACGATCGTCGCGCTCCACCAGGCGTCCTCGTGATCCTCGTCGACAAGCGTCCAACCAGCGTCGTCGAGCGCACGCATTATGTCGTCGCGCTCGGTGAACAGGATACCGCTCAGAATCGCATAACCACTGTCGGCGAGCGCGAACGTGAACGAAGGCAGCAGATCGAGCAACACCGACGAAATAATGTTCGCGAGAATGATGTCGAGCGGCGCGACGAGCGGCAGCAGCGCCGCGGCGTCACCTTCGATGACACGCACACGATTCGCCACGCCGTTCCGCTCGACGTTTTCTTCGGCGTTGCCGATCGCGTCGGGATCGATCTCGATCGCGGCCACCTGCCCGGCCCCGAGCTTCGCCGCGGCAATCGCGAGCACCGCGCTGCCGGCACCCAGGTCCGCGACGCGCATCCCGGGGCGGAGAATCTTCTGCATCAGCCGCACGACGCCGCGCGTCGTCGCGTGCTCGCCCGTGCCGAACGCCATGCCGGGATCGATGACGATGGTCGTCGCCGGATCCAGGTCAGCGGCCAGCCAGGGCGGCGCGACACTCAGATTCCCGAGAGACTGCACGCGGATACCGCGCTTCCACTGCTCCGTCCAATCGACGTCGGGCAGCGGCTCGGTCTCCACACGCGCGTCGGGACTCGCGGCGACTGCGGCGCACAGGAGGTCGTTCGCCGCGTCGGCGCCGTCGACATGCGTGATGAACGCGCCGCCGAGCTCCTGAATGCCCTGTGCTCCGGCAGCGAACAACGCACCCATGACGGCGTCGCGCTTCGCGCCGGGGTGCACCTTCACGGTGATCCAGTTGCCACGACGGTTCATGGCTCAGGCGCCGAGCGCTTCTTTCATCTTCGCCCAGAATCCCTTGCCGCGTCCGTCAACGGGAACTCCGGGCTGCAGCTCACCGAGCCGCTCCACGAGCTGCTTTTCTTCGTCGGTCAGCCGCTCCGGTGTCCAGAGTTGCACTCGAACGTGCAGGTCGCCTGAGCCACCGCCGTTTACGCGAGGCAAACCGCGACCGCGCACGTGGAACACATGTCCGCTCTGCGTCGCCGGCGGCACCGGGAGTGCCACGTGGCCCGTCACGGCCGGCACGCTCAGTTCCGAACCGAGCACCAGCTGCGAATAGGTGACGAGCATCTCGGTGTAGAGATCCTCGCCGTCGCGCTCGAAGCGCGGATCGTCCGCGACCTTGAAGAGCACGTGGATGTCGCCGCGCGGGCCGCCGCGTGTTCCGGCATTGCCGACACCACGCAGCGTCATGTACTGACCCGTTGCCACACCGGCCGGAATCGAGACGCTGATCTCGTGGTCGGAGCGCATCCGCCCCTCGCCGCGGCACTTCTTGCACGGCGATTGGACGATACGCCCCTCGCCCTTGCAGGTGGGACATGGCGCGACGGTCACAAACTGCCCGAAGAACGACCGCTGCGCGCGACGCACCTCGCCCGCGCCCTGACAGGTCTTGCACACCTCGGACTTCGACCCCGGCTCGGCGCCGCTGCCGTCGCACTTGTCGCAGGGATCGAGAAGTTTAATGGTAATTTTCTTATCGACCCCCGTGGCCACCTCCGCGAGTGTCAACGGAACGGTGACCTTGACGTCCTGGCCCGACCGCGGGCCGCCGCTCTGCGCCCGGCCGCCGAAGAGATCCTCGAGCCCGCCGAAGCCGCCGAAGTCGCGCATGAAGATGCCGAGCGCCTCGGAGAGATCGACGTGATGGAATCCACCGCCGCCGCCGGAACCGCGCAATCCCGCCTCGCCGTACCGATCGTAGGCCGCGCGCTTCTGCGGATCGCGAAGCACGTCGTACGCTTCGCTGATCTCCTTGAACCGCTCTTCGGCTTCCTTCGAGCCGTTGTTGCGGTCGGGATGGTACTGCATCGCGAGCTTGCGATAGGACTTCTTGATGTCGTCGTCCGATGCGGTGCGCGCTACTTCGAGAACGGAGTAAAAGTCGGCCATTTTGAGAAAGAGGTCCTTCGCTTCGTTCTGGATGACAACGCGCTCAGGATCACAAATAAAGCTATTCGAGCAGGTCGCTGAGCAACCGGGAGGTGTGGCTGACCAGCGAGATGACTTTTTCGTACGGCATACGCGTCGGTCCGATCACGCCGATCACACCGGTCAGCGAGCCGACGTGATACTCGGCCGTGACGACGGTGAATTCCTCGAGTCGTGGATCGTCATGCTCGGCCCCGATCGTGATCGAAATTCCGGGCGCCGTGACGCGCTTGCGGATCGCCTCGCCCAACGCGTGCGGCGTTTCCGTAAGCGCCAGGAGACGGCGCATGCTGTCGGCGGCGGAAAACTCCGGTTGCTCGGCGAGCACCGACGCGGCACCGAGCACGACGTGTTGCCCGTCGGACATAGGCAGCGCCGCCTCGAAAAGCGCCTCGCCCTCCTGCACGAAGATGTTCAGCAACTCGGCCGTGGTCGGATCGCCCCCCGCGTCGCGCAGGCGCGATCCGAGCGAGTTGCGGATGTCGCCGAGCGACAAACCGGCGAGGCGCTCGTTGAGCACCGCCGTTACGGCGCCGAGCGCCGTGTCGGCGATTTCACCGGCGACTTCGACGAACACAGTGCGAACAACACCGCCTTCCAGCGTGAGCACCATGAGCAGACGCTCGGCGCTCACGCGCACGAGCTCGAGACGGCGCAGCACGGACTGGTCGAACCGGGGGCCGAGGGCAACGCCGAGCTCCTGTGTCAGTACGCCGAGCGTCTGGGCGGCGCGACGCAGAATCGTCTCGATCGGCGAGCCGCCGTTGCGCGCGGCGATCTCTTCGGCGAGTCGCTCGCTGTCGGAGATCGGAACCGGAGCCACGCCAAGCAGCGTGTCCACATAGGCGCGATACGCCTTGCTCGTGGGAACGCGACCGGCCGATGTGTGCGGGTGGAAGAGGAACCCCTTCTCTTCCAGATCGCTCATCGTGTTGCGAATGGTGGCCGGCGACACGCCGAGCCCGAACCGGCGGGACAGCGTTCTCGACCCGGCAGGCTCGGCAGTTTCCACGAAGCTACGAATCACCGCCTCGAGTACGCGGCGCTCGCGTCTGCTGAGCTCCTCTGATGGCATAACTTCAAAGCTAGTAATGACTTCGGACATGTGTCAAGTCGGCAGCAAGAGCGTCCAGGCGAAGCCAGCCGAGCGGAGTCACCGTTAGTCGATTGCTCGCGTCCAACGCTGCCCAGCCGGCCTCGATCCAGCGTTCTACCCGCTCGAACTCGGACGTTGAAAGTACCAGTCCATCGATCGTACGGAGTCCGAGGTAAACCCGTTCCGCCAATCGATTCTCTTCGCTCAGGTGCTCACGTTCCTCGATGGGATCGGCACGCGCGGCGAGACGGTCGACCCACTCGGAGTACGCCCTCGCGTTCCACCGACGCGACTCGCCGTCGAACTCGTGCGCTGAAGGGCCGAGTCCGGCGTACGCCGCACCGGACCAGTATGACGAGTTGTGGCGCGACCGCTTTCCCGGTTTGCCGAAGTTCGAGACCTCGTAGTGCTCGAACCCGGCGTCGGTCAATGCCTGGTGCGCGAGGAGGAACTCCGCCTCATAGCGCTCGTCGGGCGATTCGATCACATCCCCCCGCGATTGCCAGCGACCGAGCGGAGTGTGCGGCTCGATCGTGAGGCCGTAGAGCGAGAGGTGCGGTGGCTCGAGCGCGAGCGCCTGCGCAATGTCGCGCTCCCACGACCTCGCGTTGCGCTCCGGGAGCGCAAAAATCAGATCGAGCGAGAAGTTGTCGATGCCGGCGGCGCGCGCCGCCTCGACGGCTCGGAGAATCGCGCCGGCGTCGTGCGTCCGATGCATCCACTCGAGCACACGGTCGTCGAACGATTGCGACCCAATCGACAGGCGATTGATCCCCGCCTCACGCCACGCGTACGCGGATTCTCGCGTGATGTCCTCGGGATTGGCCTCGAGCGTAACTTCGGTGTCGTTCGACAGTTGCAGGCGTGAGCGCAGAATATCGAGGACGCGAGCGACGCCCGCGGCGCCGAGCTTGGACGGCGTTCCCCCCCCGAAGTACAGCGTGTCCAACGGCCAGGCGCCGGCGTCCGGAAATCGGAGCGTCAGCTCGCGCTCGAGCGCAGTGGCATACTCCTCGACCGGCACGACGCGACGAACGGCGATCGAGAAGTCGCAGTATGAGCAGCGGCGTCCGCAAAACGGGACGTGAACATAGACGTGTCGAGGATGCACGCCGAATTATACCCCGACTATCGTCGCCTGATCTCTCCGGTGAGCGCGCACTCGATGGCGCCGCGCAGTTCGAGGCCCGTCACGGCGGCCAGGCATTGCGCCACGGGCAATGATGCGCGCGCACAGAGTTCGTCCAGCGAGGCGGCTCCCTTCTCCAGCGCCGCCCAGACACGCACCTCGACTTCGTCGTCGACCCGAGGACGCGCCTTCGGTCGCGGGGAGAGTCCGGCGAGCATGACGGCGTCGTCGACGGATACAATTGGATGTGCGCCATTGCGAAGCAGATTATTCGAGCCTGCACTCTGCGGAGAATCGATGGGCCCAGGCACGACGGCAATGTCGCGGCCGAGATTGAGGCCATGTTCCGCCGTGCCGAGCGCGCCGCTTTTGATCGGCGCCTCGATGACGATGACCAGCCGTGCCAACGCGGCGATCAACCGGTTGCGGTTGGGAAACGAGCCGCCGTGGGAACGTGCGCCCGCCGGCATTTCCGAGAGCACGAGTCCCTGCTCGACGATCTCGCGATACAACGCGAGATGCGCGCGGGGATAGGGAACGTCCACGCCCGTGCCGAGGATGGCGACGGTCTTTCCGCCTGCGTCGAGCGCCCCTCGATGCGCTGCGCCATCGATGCCGAGCGCCATGCCGCTGACGACGCACGCGCCGGCGCGGGCCAAGGCCCCCGCGATCTCTCGCGCCATGCGAAGCCCATAGTTCGTTGCCCGACGCGTGCCGACGATCGCGACGACCGGATCGTGTAGCGCGCCGCGGTCGCCCAAAGCCCAGAGGACCTTTGGCGCGTCGCCGAGATCGCTCAGCGCCGAGGGATACTCAGGGGAGCGACACGGAATCGTCGCGACGGACACTGACTTTTTTCATGTCGAGGAGGCGCGACCACCAGGCCGCGAGCAGCGGCTCGAGCCCGGTGCGACCGGCGGCGCTGATCGCGTAAATGCCGAATGCATCCGGCGCCGCGATCGGCGGCGGCTCATCGTCGCCCAACAGGTCCATCTTGGTAAATACCACGCAATGCGGCTTTTGCGCGAGCTCCTCGGAATACGCCTCGATCTCGCGACGGAGCTGGTCGTACTCCTGCTGCCAGTCCATGGCGTCGACTGGAATGAGGAACGCGAGCAGTCGCGTGCGCTCGATGTGGCGGAGGAACTGCAGTCCGAGTCCGCGCCCTTCGTGCGCGCCCTCGATGATGCCCGGGATATCGGCGACGACGAAGGTGCGATTGTCCGAGAGCTGAATGACGCCGAGGTTCGGACTGAGCGTGGTGAACGGGTAGTCGCCGATTTTCGGCCGGGCCGCGGAGATCACGGAAAGGAGCGTCGATTTGCCCGCGTTCGGCTGGCCGACCAGGCCCACATCGGCGATGAGCTTGAGCTCGAGCTCCAGTGTTCGCGTCTCGCCGTCTTCACCCGGCTGGTACTCGCGCGGCGACTGATGCGTGGCGGTCACGAAGAACGAATTGCCCTTTCCGCCGCGGCCGCCCTTGGCGACGATCAGCCGGTCGCCGTCCTCGAGAATCTCGCCGAGCAGCTCGGATGTTTCGATATCTCTAATGACCGTGCCGATCGGGACCGGCAGGACCACGTCCGAACCGGACTTGCCGCTCTTGTTGTTCCCCGATCCGTGGTCGCCCGCCGGAGCGGTCCACGAGTCGCGATAGGTGTAGTCGAGCAGCGTGGACAGATTGCTGTCGCCCACGACCACGACGTCGCCGCCTCGGCCGCCCTCACCGCCATCGGGGCCGCCCATGGGGACAAACTTCTCTCTCCGGAACGAGACGATCCCGGAGCCGCCGTCGCCGGCCTTCACATTCACTACGACGCGATCGATGAACATGGCCTACTTCCCCTTTCCGCTGACCCGTGCCCAGAGGAGCTGCACCGTCCGCGCCCGGTCGACGCCGAGAAGGTCGGCGATCGACTCGATGGCTTCGGTGACGACGTCCGGTGCAACGCCCACGTTCAGCGCTCCGTGCAAATGTGAATGAAGCTGACGATCCTGATTTGCCGCGGCACATGCCGCGACGATGCAGAGCTCGCGCCGCGGCAGGTCGAGCCCGGGTCGCGACAACACCTTTCCATACCCTTCGGTGATCATCCAGTCGTCGAGCCGCGGATGCAGCTCGCGAATGTTCTCCCGCAAACGCGCGTACATCGTTCCGTACACCGCCGCGCAGGTCCGCTCGCCATCGGCACGCCACTCATCGAGCGACCGCTCATCGTCGTCCGCCCGCGAACCCGGTTCGATCCGCCGCCACTCGCGCATCGCGTTGAGCGCGCGTGGGAAGCCGGCGAACAGGTACGACTGCAAGAGCAGCTCTTCGACCCACGCCACGGGAATCCGCACCGCAGCCCCCGCGAGCGCCTCGCGGATGGCTGTGTCGTCCCCCGCCGTCACCACCCCCGACAACCGCACGAGGGCGCGTGTCGGATCGTCGAGCGAATGCAACATGTCGAGGGAGCCGGCGGGCGGCGTCATCGAACGGCGTCGCGAATGGTCGAACGATTGCGCGGGACGCGCGTGAGAATCGGAATCAGGACGCCAGCCGGACTTCGCCGACGACCTCGCCGCGGGTGTTTCGCAGCGGACGACGCAGGAATTCCTCGAGGCGGACCGGGACCGCTGCCGGCAGGACGTCGAACAGTTGAAGTACCCGCAGCACGGCCGGGAACTGCGCCCGCTGGGCGCCGTCGTCCACCTTAACCGCGAACCCGATTCCCTGCTCCGGCACCGCGACCGAATGCACACCCTCCGCGCCGATCTTCGCCACGACCCGGCCGTTCGTTTCTTCCATGAGCACGGTGTCGAAGCGATCCGTGCCGCCGACGAGAAACGGGCGCGTGCTCATCGCGTGTACGATGCGCGTCGGGATCTCCTCTTGATCGCGCACCGCGCGCGCCAGCCGCGACCAGGCGCGCGCCATGTTTTCCAGCGGCAATGCGAACGCGACGACACCGCAGCCGTCGATCGCCTGGCCGATCTCGTTTTCCTGCAGACCGGCCCACTGCGCGCACGCCTGAAGGCAACAGCGCTGCACCGGATGCTCGCGCCGCTCGTACCCGTACGTATGCCAGCCCGCGGTCTGCGCGCGCGCGAGCATCGCCGCGTGTTTCCCCGAGCAGTTGTTGTGGAGTCGCGTCAACCGCGCGCCTGATTCACGGAGCAGCTTCATGCCGCGCGCCGAGAGAGGATCGTGCGGACCGCAAGCGAGATCGCCTTCCTCGAGCCCAATGTCGTTCAGCATCTCCTGAGCGAGCGCCACGTGCTCGGGTTCGCCGCCGTGTGATGCACAGGCGAGCGCGAGCTGATCGTCGCCCCAGCGCAGCTCGTCGAATCCGCCCGACTCGAGGAGGGGCATGATCTGGAACGGCTTGGCGCATGAGCGCCACGAGCTGACAAGCCTCACATCGTGGGCCGACGCGATCAACGCGTCGCCGTCGCCGACGACTGCCGCGTGCACGCGATGACGCGATTCTATGTCGGCGCCACGGGTGGCGACAACGTCCAGCTCGAGCGTTTTCATTCCACCGAGAAACCTAATCGGAGCCGCTGGGCGAAAGGGTAGCCCCGCTCGGCGCGTTGCTCCCGCGGCGCGCGGCGACATACACGCCCGTCAAGACCAGGGCGCCACCGGCGATCGTCGCCGCGCTCGGCATTTCGCGAATCCCCGGCATCGCCACGGCCAGCAGCGTCGCGCCGACCGGCTCGCCAAGCAACGCGAGATTCACGACGTACGCGGGCATGTAGCGCAATGCCCAGTTGAAGCCGGTGTGTCCCAAGAGCATCGGACCGACCGCGAGCCCGGCGAAGATCTCGAGCTCGCGCGGCGCTTGGTCGAGGATCGGCGCGTGCACGGCGGCCGCGAACCCGCACAGCACGACGAAGCACACACCGTAGACGAGTCCGACGTACGGCCAGAGGTCGAGTGTGGCGCGAAGTCGCCGCCCCGCCACGAAGTAGCATGCGCCCGTCGCCGCTCCCGCGAGCGCGAGGAGGTCGCCGGCAAGCGCACGCGCCGAGACGGAGTCGCTCGACGTCGCCAGCGCGGGAAACGCGACAACGAGCGCGCCGAGGATCGCGGCGGCGATTCCGGCCCACTGGCGCGAGCTGGGTGGCTCGCGCAGCCAGACGACCGACAGCAGCGCCACCATCACCGGCTGCATGTTGACGAGAACGACCGACGCCGCGATGCTCGTCATCGCGACCGACGAGTTCCACGCCCAAAAATGGATCGCGAGCATCACCCCGGCGCCCATGGCGATCAATGCGCCCCTAGCGTCGAGGCGACGCCACTGCCTCCAGCCGCCCGTGACGACGAGCGCGATCACGATGAAGACGAGCGTGAAGCCGAGTCGCCAGAGGGCGATCGCCAGCGGATGCGCGTGCGACAGCCGGACGAGGGGGCCGGCGAAGGAAATCCCGATCAGCGCGAGGCAGAGAACGACGGATGCCGGCATGGCGCGGGAGTGTACGCGCCGTACCGGCACAAATCAATTCACTTGCAACGGAAGACGCAGATCAGGCCCTTGGTGTACTTGCGCGGATCCTTCTTCACATCGTCGAGAATCGCGCCGATGTCGGTCGTCAGCTTGTTCACGCGATCGTAGAGCGTCTGATCGGTGAGCAACCGCCCGAGGTTGCCGTCCGGATTCGAGAGCATCTTCGAGAGCGAATCCCCCGCCTTCGCCATGTTCACCAGGTGCACATAGATCGAATCGTCGCGCAACAACTTGCCGATCGTTCCGTGCTTGTCGTTGAGCGCCACGACCATCGAATCGGCCGAATTCACGACCTCCAGGAACTTGTTGTACAGCGTCGGGTCGTCGAGCAGCTTGGCGAGCGTGCCGTTCGGGTTCTGGAGGCGGCCAAGCATCGTGTTGGCGCGTCCCATCGTGCCGACGAACTCGTCGTATAGGCGGCGATTGGTGAGGAGCTGCCCGATGGTGCCTTCGCCTCGCAGCATGCCACCGGTGACCTTGCGCAGATCGTGGGTGAGATCGACCATGTCGTTCACCGCGCCGGCGGCCTGGGCGAGCACCGCTTCGTAATCGAGAGACGGCGCGACGGGGATCGTGTCGCCGCTCTTGAGCGCCGCATAACGCGGTGTGCCGATCGAAATGTCGATTACCTTGTCGCCGAGCAGGCCGAGGGTGCGCACCTTGGCCTTGGAGTCGGAACGGATCTGCTCGCGCAGGTCCGCGTCGATTGCCAACCGAAGCTTCAGGTTCCGGGTAGTGTCGTTGTCCACCGGCAGGAAGTCGATCGCGCGGATCGTCCCGGCGAACTGTCCCGCGACGAGCACCGTCCCTCCCTGGCGCAAGCCGCTCGCATTCGGGAGGAAAGCGATGAGCTCGTATCGCCGGTGGAACAGGTTCGCCGCCTGGCCAAGCTTGTAGATCGCCACGGCGAGCACGCCGAGCGCCGCGAGGATCACGAGCCCCACCTTCAGCTGGTCCCAGGTGATGAACACCGAGCGTTTCATTAGGCTCCGCCCAGGAAGTCCCGGATGTATTTGTCCTCGCTCGCCGCCATCTCCTCGGGGGTCCCGAAGAAGGTGATCTTCCGGTCGCTCAGCAGCGCCACCTTGCTCGCCATGCGAAATACTGAGCGAATGT
>FTCS01000668.1_pt1 | contig 22529 bp, 20 predicted proteins | sample 1639391 | NCBI WGS metagenome assembly FTCS01 (sample SAMEA3914864, study PRJEB12502) | metagenome | biome: forest; material: soil | place: USA | collected 2012-03-12 | depth 0.3 m | reverse complement strand
TGGATACCCGCGGAGCCCGACGTCTTCACGACGGCGTCGAGGCCGCATCGGGCGAGCTCCTCGCGCACGAGTAGAGCAACACGCGCCGTCTCCGCGAGGCCGGCGGGCGGCGTGGGATCGAGATCGAGCACCACCGACGACGGGCACTCGAGATCGGCGCTCGCCGCGAGAAACGTGTGCAGCTCGATCGTCCCCATCTGCGCGAGCCACACGAGCGACGCGCGATCGTCGGCGAGCGTGAATCGCTTCTCTTCGCCCTTCGCGAGCATGATGGGCGTCGTTCGGATCCACGGCGGCCGACCGGGGATCTCGGTCTGCGCGAAGCCTCGACCGTCGACACCGCCCGGGAAGCGTCCCACCGTGAGCGGTCGATCGCGGAGATGCGGGAGAAGCGTGCCCGCGATCGCGAGGTGGTAGGCGATCGACTCTGCCTTCGTGAAGCCCGTCTCCGGGTAGAGAACGCGATCGAGGTTCGTGAGCGCGATCGCATGTCCGTCGACCGTGACCGTCGCGCCGCCTGCGCGCGGGATCACGATTTCGTCGACGACCAGGTCGCCCGCCGTGGACGGGGACGGCAGGCGGCGGTCGAAGATCGGCGACGTGGTCGCCTCGGCCATCCGTCGTGCGCGCGGCCCACGCTCCGGGCTCACCGCCACAGGAAGGCCCTCGGATCGCCGCTGCTCCCCTCGAGCTGCTCGAAGCCGCAGGATGCGGGATCGCGGTCGGGACGCCAGCGCACGAACCTCGCCGGGTAGCGAAGCCGATGACCGTCCACGGTGTCGTACGTCACCTCGCACACGCGCTCGGCGCGAAGAGGCACCCAGTCCGGCACCATCTCGCCGGGAATCCAGCGTCCGGCCGAGCCCGCGAGCCGCCCGAGCGGGCTCGCCTCGAGGCGAAAGCCGTGCTCCCACGAGTGACCTTCGAGCGTGGTGAGGAGCGGGACGAGCTCCGTCGCGAGCTCGCGGCGCCGCGCCTTCGTGAGCTGGCTCACCACGCCGATGTGGACGAGCGCGCCTGCCGGATCGTGCAGGCCGAGAAGCAGCGACGCGACGCCCGCATCGACGAAGCGAGCGCCGGCGACCACCACGTCGGCGGTGCGTTCGTGCTTCACCTTGATCATCGTCCGTCGACCCGGCGAGTAAGGCATGGAGGGCGCCTTCGCGATGACGCCGTCGATGCCGCGCGATCGGAACTGCGCGAGCCACGTCGCGGCGACATCGGGATCGTCCGTCGCGGGCGTGAGGATGATCGACGGCGAGCGCGACTCGTTCGCGCCCAGCATCGCGACGAGCCTCTTGCGTCGCTCCGCGAACGGCGCCGCGCGGAGGTCCTCGTCGCCCATCGCGAGGAGATCGAAGGCGACGAATGCCGCGGGTGTCTCGGCACGCAGGCGGTCGACGCGCGTGCTCGACGGATGGAGTCTCGACATGAGCGCTGCGAAGTCGAGTCCGCCCTCGGCAGCGACGACGATCTCGCCGTCGAGAACGATGCGCGGAGCCGCGAGCGCCAGCACCGCGTCGACGACCTCGGGGAAATACCGCGCGAGCTTGCGATCGTTGCGGCTGCGGATGTCGACGCTGTCGCCGTCCTTGAAGACGAGCGCGCGGAAGCCGTCCCACTTCGGCTCGTAGACGTATCCGGAGCGGGGAAGCGAGCGCTCGAGCTTCGCGAGCATCGGCTCGAGCGGAGGACGAACGGCGGGCAGCCCGGACATGCGTGGTTGCTTAGCGCGCCGCGAGCGTGGTTTCAGGCGCGAGCGTGTCGCATTTCGACGGCGCGAGCGTCTTGTGGCAAGGGTTGCTGGAGGAATGGAGAGCGAGGGGGCGAGAGCGAACGCGAACGCGAACGCGAACGCGGACGCGGACGCGGACGCGCTGAATCCGTACGCCGCGCCTCGGGCGGTCGTGGAGGCGCCTCCGGGAGGCGCGCGGCTCGACGCTGCTCTCTACGACTACCGGCACGTCGCGCTCGCGACGTTCCTCGGAACGACGCTCGGCGGGGCTCTCCTCATGGCGCTCAACGAGCATCGCCGCGGGCGAACGATCGTGGCGCTCAACACGCTGCTCGCCGGTTTCGTCGGCACGTGGTTCCTCCTCACGATCGCGTATGTCGCTCCCGACAACATCCCCACCTATCCGCTCTCGCTCGCCTCGCTCGTCGTCATGGTGGCGATCGCGAGGTGGCGTCAGGGAAAGGTCGTCAGGCAGCACTACGCCGCCGGTGGGAAGCACGGGTCGGGATGGGCGGCGGCCGGGCTCGGGCTGGTGTCGCTGCTCGCCGTGGTCGTGCCGCTGGCGGGGTTCTTCCTGCTCGAAGAAGCCGCGGGCGGCCGGCGCTGAAACGCCGTGAAAACCGGGATGCGCAGTCGATTGCGCAATCCGGCGGCGGCCGCGCGGGGCGTCTGGATGCTGCTTTCCCCGCGGGAGTGGATCCGGTCTGGCCGGGAGCCGCCCGCGATCCGCCGTGGAATCCGCGACTTCCGCGGGAATTTACGGCGCTGCGATGGCGGTACGACGCTTGCTGTAGATGTGTGTATGGGTAAGACGCTCCGACTGGTTCCGGCGGTGATGATCGCGTTCGCAGCAGTCGCATGCGGAGGCAGCGGCGACGACGGCTCGCCCGATCCGATGAGCGCGCCGGGCAACGAGAACGGCGGCGGCACCACCACCATGCAGCCGAACGGCGTCGCGCTCGGCGCCGACGGCCTGCCCGTCGGTCCCGACGGCAAGCCCCTCGCGCCGAAGCTCGATGGCAAGTACGAGCTCTCGAACTACTTCGACCTCACGTCGACCGGCATCTTCCCCGACGCCGCCAACGACACGCTGAAGGCGCTCTCGAACTTCAGGGAGCATCCGTCGCAGACGATGGTCGATCTCCTCGCTGCCGCGAACGTGCCCGTCGTGCCGAACGTCCTCAACGCGATCCCCTCGTTCATCCGCGATCAGGTCCTCGGCTACATCGACGATCACATGATCAAGTCGCTCTATCAGAAGGTCCCGTTCGCGCAGAACCTCACCGGCATGCTCGACGACCTCGCGAGCATCACCACCAAGTTCGAGCTCGTCACGAACCTCGAGCTCCCGGTCGGCGATGCGATCGGCGACTCGCAGGCTTCGCACACGTTCGCGGGCGTCGCGTACACGTGGAACGACAAGCGCAACGTCATCAACGCTCCCGACGTCCTCAAGACGCTCGAGAAGCAGAGCGTCAAGGCGAACGCCGTGTCGCTCGAGAAGCGCTCTCCCGAGCTCGAGTCGGCGCGACTCAAGGTCGGCGATCACATGTTCAACGTGCCGATCGGCTCGTTTGCAGTGCTCGCGGCCGACAAGCTCGTGCAGGACAAGTTCGGCGTCCCCGATCTCCGCGCCGCTCTCGGCAAGGTCGTCGACTGCGCGGCCGTCGCGCAGGACGTCTCCACGCGGTGCATCGATCCGATCGGCCCCGGAAAGATCTGCGTCGACCACAAGACGGAGATCGAGGGCCTCTGCAACGCGGGCCTCGACATCATCGTCGGCACGCTGCAGGGCCAGATCAAGCGCCTCGACCTGCCGCTCCTCCACATGAAGGAGGGCGAAGCTCAGATGTGGGACGCGCCGGCCGACAAGGGCCCGCTCGATGCCACCATCGATCGCATCGACCACGGCTACTGGACCGCGACCGTCAACGTCGGCAAGTCCGAGAAGACAATCCTCGCGACGTTCCTCGGGCACCGCATCGGCGACGTGGCGTCCCCGTCGCGCTGAGCGCGGCTGCAAAGGAAGCAGGAACGCCGAGCTTCTCGTAGAGCTCCGCCACCCTGCCGCAGCACTCAGCATCGAATCGAAGCAGGGCCGGGCCTTCCGGTCGGCTAGGATTCTCGGGGGCTGACGTACCGATGAGCGCGCTGCGGAGCTTCCTCGACATACGCGAAGGTGAGCGACGCAATACGTTCGCAGCGTTCGCGACGTTGCTCTGCATCACGACGGGGCACACGCTCCTCGAGACCGCACGAGACGCGTTCTTTCTCGCGAAGATGCCTGCGTCGCGGCTGCCGTGGATGTACCTCGTCATCGTCGCGCTCGCGCTCGGCTTGTCGCAGATCAAGGCGGCGCGGGCCGACAGCAAATGGGGAGTCGCGGGATCGCTCGTGGTCGCCGCGGTGATCACGACCGTCTTCTGGACCATGATGCTCGGCGGCAAGCCGACGCCCACGGTCCTCTACGCCCTCTACGTCTGGACGGGGCTCTTCGGCTCCTGGGCGATGGTCCAGGTCTGGACGCTGCTCGGACGCGCCCACACGATGACGCAGGCCAAGCGCCTGTACGGGTTCATCGGCGGGGGCGCAGTCCTCGGAGGCGTCGTGGGCGCAGTGCTCGCACGGCTGTCGATCAGCCTGATGTCGCCGCGATCCGCCGTGCTCCTCGCAGCGGGCATCTTCGTCCTGTCGGCGCTTCCGTGCACGGCGATCAAGCTCCCGGCGGACGCGGCTCCGCCACCGAGGCGGCGCGCGCGGGGCCGCCAGAACGACGACGACGAGCCGCGTCGACCGTGGAGCGCCACCGCGTCGTTGCTCTGGGACAACGCGTTCGCGCGGCGCGTCCTCGGCATCGTCCTCGTCTCGACGATCACCGTCACCATCGTCGATTACCTCTTCAAGGCGCAACTCGCCGCCGAAGTGACCGATACGAAGCTGCTCGGGAAGTATCTCTCGACGTTCTACGGCGTCACGAACGCGCTCGGCCTCGTCGCGCAGCTCTTCATCGCGCCGTGGGTGTTCCGGAGGGCCGGCGTGCAACGCGCGCTCTTCTTCTTCCCGATGTCGATCCTGGTCGCCGCCGCGGCGGTCATCGGGACGGGCGGCGCCATCCTCGCGTCCGTCGTCCTCAAGGGCCTCGACGGCGCGCTCCGGTATTCGGTGCACAAGACGAGCACCGAGCTCCTGCTCGTTCCCGTTCCCGATCTGATCCGCGAGCGCATCAAGCCGATCGTCGATCTCGTGGGGTCGCGCGGCGGGCAGGCGTTTGCGTCGATCGCGATCCTCGGGCTCGTCGCCCTCGGCGCTGCGAGCAGCGTGACCCTCGGCGCGATCGTGTTCGCGCTCGCCGTACTGTGGGTGTCGCTCGTCGTGACCATCCGCAAGGCGTATCTGGACGTCTTCCGCGAGACGCTTCGCATGGGCGGCCTCAGCGGGAAGGCCGAGCTGCCCGAGCTGGACCTCGGCGCGCTCGAGACGCTCTTCGCGGGCCTGAACAGCAACCGCGACATCGACGTGATCTCGTCGCTCGAGCTCCTCGCGGAGCAGCATCGCGAGCGCTTGATTCCGGCGCTCATCCTGTACCACCCGAGCCGCGAGGTGGTGATGCGCGCGCTGGAGATCTTCACGGAGATGGGGCGCACCGACTTCGTGTCGATCGCCGATCGTCTGAACAGCCATCCCGATCGCGAGGTCGCCGCCGCGGCGCTCCGCGCACGGACCGCCGCGCTTCCCGACAAGCAGATGCTCCTCGAGCGCCTGAACGATTCGTGCGCGCAGGTCGCCGTCACCGCGCTCGTCGCGCTGATGGCGCGCGGCTGGATCGAGGGCGCCGATGCCGACAAGCGGCTGGCCGACGCGATGAAGTCTCGGTCGTGGCAGACGGCCGCCGAGCTGGCTCGCGCGATCCGCACGGTGGCGCCCGTCCGCCGGACCGCCGACGCGGTCGAGGACCGGTTCGACGATCTACTCCTCGAGATCGACGAGATGGCGCCGGCGATTCGCGACGCGGCATGTGCCCCGCCCGAGAATGCGGACGGCCTGGGGCGCCCGCTCGGGGCGCCGCAAGCGGCGCCCACTCCCGCCGAAGGGCCGCCGCACATCCTCGTTCGCCTCGAGGTCGCCCGCGCGATGGAGGTCCGCCGGAGCGCGCGGTTCCTGCCGGCGCTCGTGCGCATGCTCAATCGCCACGAGCTGCGCGCGGCGGCGCGAGCGGCGCTCGTCGGCATCCCCGGAGCGCTCGGGGCGCTCGATCAGGCGCTCTCGAGCGAGCAGCTCCCGCGCGACATCCGCATCCACCTGCCGCGGACCATCAGCTTCTTCGAGCCGAAGGCGGCGGCCGCGATCCTTCTTCGACACGTGCGCAACACCCACGACGGGGTCATCCGGTACAAGGTCATCCGCGCGCTCGTCCGGCTGCGTCGAGCCAACCCGGAGATCGAGCTCGATCCGACGCCGCTCACGAAGCTCGCCGAGGAGACGCTCGAGCACGCCGAGCAGCTGCAGCGCTGGGGCAAGGCATTGTCGGCGGCCGACAAGGATTCGCCCGTGTCGCTCCGCTCCGGCGCCGATCCGCTCCAGGCCGCGCACCACTTGCTCGCGGATCTCGTCCACGACAAGGAGCTGCACGCGACGCAGCGAGCGTTCCTGCTCCTCGAGCTGATCAACGGTGACCCGTTCGACGACATCTGGCGCGGGCTGCGAGGGACGGACCCGAAGGCGCATGCGAGCAGCCTCGAGCTGCTCGAGAACCTGGTGCAGCCGCCGCTGCGCGAGCGGATGCTCGAGCTCGTCGGCGAGAAGGTCGAGCCGCCGCCGGGGACGCCGGGCGCGGCGCGGCCGCTGCTCTACGAGGACGCCATCCGGGAGATCCTCGCGCAGCGCAGCTCGACGATGCGAACGCTCGCCGAGTATCGCGCCATCGAGCTCGGGATCGATCCGAGCACAGTGCCGCGCGCGACGACCGCGGCAGGCCCGAACCCGCTCGCGGAGAGCCTCGGCGAGAAGCTCCTCGGCAAGGTCCGCGACGCGCTCGTGCCGGACGCGATGGAGGAGGCGAGCCGTGCGCCAGCTTGAGCTGACCGAGCGGATCTTGCGGCTCCGCGGGGTCCCGACGCTGCGGACGTTGCCGCCGAGCGCCGTCGCGCAGCTCGCGCGCTCGTTGCGTACCGTCACGTTCAAGCGTGGCGACGTCTTGCTGCGTGAGGACGAGCCGCCGCGCTCGTTCTATCTCCTCAACCTCGGCACGGTGACGTTGCGGCGAAAGGGGAAGCGCATCGGAACGGTGCGCGGACCTGGCGGCGTCGGCTTCGCGGCCTTCCTGGCGCGGCATGCGGGTGGAACGTCGGCGGTCGCCGAGTCGTTCGTCGAGGCCCTCGAGGTCCAGGGCGACGCGTTGGAGGAGGTCTTCGAGGACCACTTTCCGGTGCTGCTCGGTCACATTCGATGGGTGGCGGAGCGCTTGATCGCCGAGAACAAGATCACCCAGCCGCCGCCGTACGTTCCGCCGGTCGTGTCCTTCGACTCGCTGATCGGCGACAAGCCGCTCGGGATCGTCGAGCGCATCTTCCTGATCCGTCGCATGCGCGCGTTCACGGAAGCGAACGTGAACTCGCTCGCGACGCTCGTACGAAAGATGGTGGAGCTGCGGCTTCCGGCTGGAACCGTGCTCTGGCGCGAGAACGACATCGCCGAGCACTCGTACTTCGTCGTGAAGGGCCTTCTCAGCCTGCGCTGGGGCAACGGCAAGTTCGTCCAGCAGCTCGGGCCCGGGTACATCGTCGGAGGCGCCGAGTCGCTCGTGGGCCTTCCGCGATGGAACGAGCTCGTCACCGACGAGCCGGTCGTCCTCCTGCGCGGCACACGCGAGGGGCTCATCGATCTCTTCGAGGACGATCACGAGCTCGCCCTCAAGTTCCTCGCGATGCTCGCGACGGTCCTCGTCACGATGTGGGATCGCAAGGCCGAGGAGGGGCTCACCAGCGTCGGCAGCCCCACCAGCGAGCCGCCGCCGCCGGTCGCCGTGTCTCCGGCCGTTCCCGACGGGCCCGAGCGACCGGCCGCCCCGTAACGTCGTTCGTAGCGTTTTCCGGCACGGCAATGCCGTGGTAAGGGCCGCGCGATGTCCACCTCCGCAGGTCACGTCGAGCGCGAGCCGGTCTCGACGCGCTTCATGCGCGCGATCTCCCGCGGCATCGGCGTCGAATCACGGCCAGCGTCGTTTCACGCTCCGGAGGTCTACGGACGCGCCGCCATCGGACGGATCGCGCGCGAGCTGCCGCTCGTCGAGCGCGCGTATGCGAACGTGCGGTTCTCGATCCTCCGGCCGAAGCTCCTGAGCGTCATGGACCTGCTGCTCCCGGACGAGGGGCGCATCCTCGACATCGGCTGCGGATTCGGCCTTTTTGCGGCGTATTTCGGGCAGACGCAGCCGGCGCGTCGCATCGTCGGGGTGGACCCGAACGCGCGAAGGATCGCGATGGCCAAGCGCGTCTGCGCGGGCCTCGGCCTCGAGAACGAGTTCGTCGCCGGCGACGCGCGGAGCGTGGGGCTCGAGGGGCGATTTGCCGGCGCCTACGTGCTCGACGTCATGCACCACATTCCCGCGGACGATCAGCTCCCCATGCTCGAACGGCTGCGAGAGCTGCTCGCGCCGCGCGGGGTGCTCGTCCTCAAGGACATCACCACCGAGCCGCGCCACCAGCTCAAGTTCACGGAGCTCATGGACCGCGCGATGGTGGGATGGAACGAGCCGCTCGCGTATCGCCACCACCGCGAGTGGGGCGAGATGCTGACCGGGCTCGGGTTCCACGTGCGGATGGTCCGGGTGCCGGACGTGCTCCCGTATCCGCACGTCGTCATCGCCGCGACGAAGAACTGATCGACTAAAGCGACCCCTTCGTCGAGGGAATGCCCGACGAACGCGGATCCAGGGTCGACGCCGCGCGGAGGGCCTTCGCGAAGGCCTTGAAGCAGATCTCCGTCATGTGATGGAGGTTCGTGCCGGCGTGGAGGACCAGGTGCAGGTTGCACTGGCAGCCTCGCGCGAAGCCCTCGAAGAAGATCTCGGCGAGCTCGGTGTCCCACGTGCCGAGCTTCGCCTTGGGCATCGGGACCTCCCAGACGAAGAAGGGACGCCCCGACAGATCGAGGGCACACGTTGCTCGCGCCTCGTCCATGGGCAGCGTCGCCGAGCCGTAGCGGGCGATGCCCGCCTTGTCACCGAGGGCGGCCGCAACGGCTCTGCCGAGCGTGAACGCGACGTCCTCGGTCGTGTGATGGCCGTCGATCTCGACGTCACCTTCGGCGCGGATGGTCAGGTCGAGAAGGCCGTGCTTCGCGATCTGATCGAGCATGTGCGACAGGAAAGGCAGCGGCGTCTCGACGTCGGAGAGGCCGGTTCCGTCGAGGCCGACCGACACGTCGATCTTCGTTTCCTTCGTGGTGCGCTGCTCGCGCGCCGTCCTGCCGGTCGTCACCGAGCCATTCGACCACGCCGCACGGGGCGCCGCCAAAGTTTGAGACGCTTCCGCGGATGCTCTATCGTTCGACGCCGTGGCGCAGGATCCTCGCGGAAACGACGGCCCGCGAGCGGGAGACACCGGTGCGCAGCTGCGCCGTGACACGCTCGTCGACCTGGAAGAGTCGATCGACGCGCCTACGCGATTGCTCCTCGAGCAGTACGGCAGGGCCTTCGCTCAAGGTGAGATCCTGTTCCGCGAGGGCGATCCGGCGACCGAGGCGTACCTGCTCCACAGCGGACGCGTCCGGCTGCTCAAGCGCGTTCGCATGGTCGAGCGAAGCCTCTCGATCCTCCGCGCCGGAGACCTGTTCGGGGAGGGCGCCCTCCTCGACGGCGCTGCGCGTTCGTCGACCGCCGTGGCCCTCAGCGAGGGCGTCGCGCTCGTCCTCAGCCGCGCCGCGCTCCGCCAGATCGTCGAGCGCTTCCCCACGCTCTCCGAGCGCATCCTGACGCAGCTCGTCCGGCGCCTCCGCGACGCCGAGGACCAGATCGAGGTCCTGATGCTCCGCGATACCCAGTCGAAGGTGATCAGCGCCCTCCTCAAGATGGCCCGCGCGTCGTCCGGCCCGGCCGACCTCACCGTCTCGCCCGTGGAGCTGTCGAGCCGCGTCGGCCTGGACGTCGAGACCGTCAAGCGCGCCGTCCAGCGCCTCCGCGACCAGCAGTACTTGAAGATCGTCGGTGAACGCGTCGAGATCCCCGACCTCGAGGCGCTCCGGCGGCTCTATGGCCTCCTCGGCTCGAAAGAGGAGCTCCGCGGCACCGAGCGCTGATCCGGGCGACGCAATGCGTCAGTGAATGTGTCACGTGACCCCTGGCGCAACCGAAAAGAAGCGTCCTTTCCGGTACTTGGGTCCTTACTGTTCAGGGTTGACGGCGGAAGCCAGGCGGAATAAAGCCGAGCACCCCCGAGATCCATGCGGTCGCGCTCGTCCACGCTCCGAGCTGCAGTACTAGCTCCCTTCACGAATGACGTCGCCTCGTCGCGCGGAAGCGGCACGGCTTCGCGACTGCGTTCGCATCTCGCAGCTGCGTCGCTCGTCGTCAGCGCGCTCTCGGTCTCGCTCGTCGCGTGCACGGGGAAGGGAAGCCAGAGCCCCGGCGCGCAGAGCACCGAGCGCCAGAGCGACACCGAGTACGACCTCGCCCGTGACCTCTTCGAGAAGGGTAACCCCCGCGCGGCGCTCGACCACGCGATGAAGGCGATCAGCCTGAACGAGGACAACGACAAGGCGCAGTACTTCGTCGCCGTCATCCACCTCTCGTTCTGCTCGACGAACCGCGGCCTCAACACGCCGGACTGCCACCTCTCCGAGGTCGAGAAGTACGCGCGCGCCGCCCTCAAGGCGAAGCCCGACTTCCGCGACGCCACGAACCTCCTCGGCGCGACGCTCGTGAACGAGAAGCGGTGCAAGGAGGCGATCACGGTCCTCGAGCCGCTCACCAAGGATCCGTCGTACGTCCACCCGTACTTCGCCTGGGGCAACCTCGGGGACGCGCAGCTCTGTGACGGCCAGGTCGACGCGGCGATCGTCTCGCTCAAGAACGCGGTCGCCGCCGAGCCTCGGTTCTGCGTCGGCCACCACCGCCTCGGCCTCGCCTACGAGCGGAAGAACGACTTCTCCAACGCCGAAGCCAGCTTCACGAATGCCGCCTCCGCCGATCCCGCGTGCGACGGCCTGCAGGACGCATGGTGGGGTCGCTGCCGCGTCCGCCAGCGCCTCTCCCCGCCGAACGGCGAGTGGAAGAAAGACTGCGAGAAATGCCGCGACATCTCTGCAGACACCCAGACCGGAAAGCTCTGCGTCCAGACGCTCGGCCCGAGCGGCTCGCCAGCGGGCAACAGCACGGGCGACGCGGGCGCTCCCGCCACTGCCACCCCTCACGTGAGCTCGCCCAACCCGTGAGCACCACCCTTTTGCACCACCCGAGGACGACGTGAGCATCGACACCGTCGGAACCACGCTGCGACGCGAGCGCGAGCACAAGCGCATGAGCCTCGCCGAGGTCTCGCGCGTCACGCGCATCCCGCAAGGCACCCTCGAAGCCATCGAGCAGGATCACTTCGACGATCTGCCCGGCGAGGTCTTCGTGAAGGGCTTCTTGAAGTCGTACGCCCAGACGCTCGGCCTCGTCGCCGACGACGTCGTCGCGCGCTACGCGGCGAGCCGTCGCGTCGGCCAGGACGTCAACCCGCTGCCCGTCGCCTCTCCGGTGCAGGCCGCGCGTGAGGGCCAGAGCCGCCGGTTCGGCGTCGCCATCGCGCTGGTGCTGCTGCTCATCCTCTTCACGCTGGCGCTCTCGATCGTGCTGAAGCCGCGCGGTCGTGACATGCCGCCCGAGCTGTCGTTCCAGCGCAGCGCGCCCGGCGCTATGACGACGGGGTGAAGCGAATCGAGACCGCCGCGCTGCTCGTGCGCAGCGTCGCCTACGGCGAGGCGGATCTCATCGCGACGTTCTTCACCGAGACCGACGGCAAGCTGTCGGCGATGATCCGCGGCGCGCGCCGCTCGACGAAGCGTTTCGGCGGCGCGCTCGAGCCCATCCACGAGCTGTTCGTCGTGCTCGACGACAAGGGCAAGGAGCTCTGCTCCCTCAAAGAAGCGCGCATCGTGCGGCCGCGCGAGGGGATCGTCGCGGACCTCGACATGATGGACGCGGCGGGCCGCGCGCTTCGCTGGGTGCGTCATCTCTGTCCGGCACGGACGCCGGAGCGGTCGGCGTGGGACTCGCTCCGCGCGCTGCTCGATGCTCTCGACGCGCATTTCCCGCCGCTCCAGCACCTCGCCGTCTTCGGGCTCGGGCTCCTCGCCGACGTCGGCTACGCGATCGACTTCGAACGCTGCGTGCGCTGTGGAAAACCGTGTCCCGAGGGCCGCCCCGCCTTCCTCGACGCCGGCGGCGGAGGGCTCGTGTGCATGACCTGCGGAGGCGCGCGACGCACCATCGGCAAGGACCTCCGCGCGCTCGCGCTGCGCGCGCAGGCCCGCGAGCCGGATCTCGTGATGACACCGGCCCAGGCGAGCGAGCTCGTGGCGATCGTCGAAGAGGCGATGAGCGCGCACGCGGATTTCGATCCGCACTCGGCCTAGGCTTTAGGTACCCTCGTGACAGTGACCACGGCCAACGACGTTGCGTGCTTCGGCGAGCTTCTCTGGGACTTCTTCGAGGTCGACGGAAAAGAGGGCAAAGAGGGCAAGGCCGACAAGGAGCCGATCGCTCGCACCTTCCGGCGTGAGCTCGGTGGCGCATCGGCGAACGTCGCGACCGTCCTCGCGCGGCTCGGTGTCAACGTCGCGGCCATCGGCGGCGTGGGCGACGACAAGCTGGGCGAGGCGCTGAAGGCGCAGCTCGCGAGCGACGGCGTCGAGGTCGGCCACGTCGCGCGGATCAAGGGCCGGCGCACCGGCATCACGTTCGTGACGCGCGACGCCGCGGGTGAGCCCACGTTCGTTCCGTACCGCCAGGCCACGGCCGATCTCGTCTTCGACGAGAGCCACGTCTCCGCGTCGGCAGCGAAGGTGCGCTTCGCGGTCGTGTGCTCGACCAGCATGCTGCCGTCGCTGCGTGCGGGCACCCTCAAGTTCCTCGATGCCCTCGCGAAGGCGAAGGGCTCGCTCATCGTCGACCTCAACCTGCGCGCGCATCTCTGGGAGGACGAGGCGACGATGAAGGCCGGCGCCGCGGAGCTCGCCTCCCGCGCCGTGGTCGTCAAGGGCTCGGAGAAGGACCTGGGCGCTCTCGCCGGCAAGCGCGGCATGACGTGGCTCGAGGACAAGGCGAAGGGCGCGACCTGGGTGCTCACGCGGGGCGAGAACGGCGCTGCCTGCGTCGGACCGCACGGCCAGGTCACGTTTCCCACGAAGCGTGTAAGATGCATCGATGCCACGGGCGCCGGAGACGCCTTCATGGCGGGCCTCGTCGCCGTGATCGTGCGCTCGGGCGCCAAGCCCGGCTCTGCCGAGTGGAAGGACCCCAAGCTGTGGTCGCGCGCGATGGAGGTCGGCCATCAGCTCGGCGCGAAGGCGATCTCCGCCGTCGGCGCCACGGCCGGCCTCACGCAGATCGACGACTTGCGCGCTCGCATGGACGCTCCCAAGAAGTGACGATGGACCCGCGGTTCAAAGCGAAGGCGGTGCGCTCTCCGCGCGGCGCCAAGACCACCGAGATCGACTGGGCGGACGGCCACAAGGGCGTGTACCCGCACGAGGTGCTGCGCGGCTATTGCCCCTGCGCCGGCTGCCAGGGGCACGAAGGCACCATCAAGTTCGTCAAGCCCACCTCCGACATCCAGATGGAGCTCGACGGCATCGATCCGGTCGGCAACTACGCGCTCCAGCTCACCTGGTTCGACGGACACTCGAGCGGCCTCTACTCCTACAAGTACCTGCGCGCGCTCTGTCATTGCGACCAGTGTCGTCCCGGCGCCGCCAAGGAAGAGCGCGGCGAGCTCCCGCGTTCTTGAGCGTCGAGATCTCGATCCGTGAGCGACTCGAGCACGCACGGACAATCCAGCGACGAAGCTCAGGCCGCGCGCGCTGCTGCCGAGGGCAAATCCGAGCGTGAGAAGCTGGTCGGTCGCGCCGGCGTGGTCGGCGCGGGCACGCTCGCCTCGCGCGTCCTCGGCTTCGTTCGCGACGTGGCGATCGCCGCGCTCTTCACGCGCGCGCAGACCGACGCGTTCGCCGTTGCGCTGACCATCCCCAACACGCTTCGCCAGCTGCTCGCGGAGGGCGCCGTGTCGAGCGCGGTCGTCCCTGTCCTCAGCGCGCGCCTGGCAAAGGGCGGCGACGCCGAGGGTCGCGCCTTCTTCGCGCGCGCGCGCGGCGTGTCGCTCGTGGCGCTGGTCGTCGTCTCCGTCCTCGGCGTCCTCTTCGCCGGACCGCTCACCGAGCTCTTCGCGCCGGGGTCGCACGCGACGCCCGGTCAGTTCGAGCGGACCGCGAACCTGACGCGCGTGATGTTTCCGTACATCTTCTTCATGGGAACGGCCGCCCTCGGGATGGCCGCTCTCAACGCCAAGAAGAAGTTCGCGGTTGCTGCGTTCGCGCCGGCGCTCTTCAACGTCGCGCTGATCGCGACGGCGTTCGGGCTGCGCGAGCCGCTCGCGGAGCGCGGCATCGATCCGTCGATCGCGCTCGCGGTGGGCGTGCTTCTCGGCGGCGTGCTCCAGGTGATCGCGCAGCTCCCTGCGCTTCGTGACATCGGCTACGCGGGACGACCGATCTTCGATTTTCGCGATCCGCACGTGCGCGAGATGTTCCGGCGCATCCTGCCGATGACCTTCGGGCTCGGCATCTACTACGTGGACCTCACGCTCTCGCGGCGCTTCCTCTCGGAGCTCGGCGAGGGCGCGCAGAGCTATTTCTACTGGGCTTCGCGGCTGTGCGACTTCCCGCAAGGGATCTTCGTGATGGCGCTGTCGACCGCGGCGCTGCCTTCGCTCGCGACGTTCGCGGCGAAGGGCGACAAGGAGGAGCTCGCGAAGACCTGGGCGCACGGCATGCGGCTCTCGCTCTTCGTGGCGGTGCCGTGCAGCGCGGCGCTCGTCGCGCTGAGCGAGCCGATCGTCGTGCTGCTCTTCCAGCGCGGGCACTTCGACGCGTTCGCGGCGCAGCAGACCGCGCGTGCGCTCGCGTGGCAGGGCGGAGCGATCTTCACCGTCGCCGCCGTGAGACAGCTCGTACCGGCGTTCCATTCGCTCGGCGATACGCGCACGCCGGTCATCGTGAGCGCTCTCGATCTCGTGGCGTTCGTCGTCCTCGCGCTGCTGCTTCGCGGTCCGTACGGCCACGTCGGCGTCAGCATGGCGGTCGCCGGGTCGAGCGCCGTCCAGATGGTGCTCCTGTTCGTGGGCCTCAAGCTGCGTCTCGGCACGATCCGTTCGAGCGAGCTCGGTTCGTCCACGGTGCGAATCGCGGGTGCGTCGCTCGTGGCCGCGGTGGCGGGATGGGCGGCGGCGCGCATCCTCTCGGGCCTCGGCGAGGGTCCGATCGCCCGCGCCCTGCCGGGCCTCGCCGGCGTGCTCGTCTTCGGAATCCTCTATTTTGCCGTGGCCTGGGGCCTGGGCGCGCGCGAGGTCGGCGAGCTCGCCGGTCCGGTTCGACGCAGGCTCGCGCGGCGCGCGCGACGTGACTAGAGTGCGACCCTCATGGCCACAACCACCAAAGAGGTTCGCATCAGCGAGGCCGAGTTCACGGCGGGCGCGCAGAAGCGCGAGCAGATCCCGGCGCCCAAGGGCCCCGAGATCGCCTTCGCCGGTCGCTCGAACGTCGGCAAGTCGAGCCTCCTCAACATGATGCTCGCGCGCAAGGGCCTCGCGCGGACGAGCCGCACTCCGGGGTGCACGCGTCAGATCAACTTCTTCGACGTCGCGGTGGCGGGGGGCCCGAAGCTCGTCTTCGTCGACCTCCCCGGGTACGGCTACGCGAAGGTGTCGAAGGCCGAGTCGCGCGACTGGAAGAAGCTCCTCGAGGGCTACCTCCAGGAGCGGACCACCCTCGAGGCGGTGGTCGTGCTCGTCGACGCCCGGCGCGGCATCGAGCAAGAAGAGCAGGACCTCGTCGAGTTCCTGGGGCTGCGCAAGGGATTGCCGGTGTTCGTCGCCGTCACCAAGCTCGACAAGCTCTCGAAGTCCGAGCAGAAGCCGCGGCTCATGCAGATCGAGAAGCAGGCTGGCGTGAAGGTCGTCGGGACCAGCGCCGAGACCCATGCGGGCCGTGAAGAGCTCTGGAAGCGCTTGCTCGGCGTGACCACGCATCGACTCGAAGATCGCGACAGCGCGAAGCTCGTGTAGAGTGCGCGATAGGGGATGAGGACGAAGATCATCATCGCGAACGCCGCCAAGGCGCTTCTTCTCGCGGGCGTGGCTGCGGTGGCGTCGTGCTCACCGAGCAAACCGGCCACCACGCTGAGCGCCTCCGAGTCTTGGTGTCCGGACGGCTTCGAGTCCGGGCCGCAAGACACCTGCTTTGCCGTGCCGGAGACCACGACGAAGGAGACTCCGATCCTCGTCTATCTCCACGGCATGTACGCCGGTCACGGCTCGCCCGAGGAGTGGCGCCTCGTGCGGACCGCGGTCGAGAAGGGCTTCGCGGTCGTCGTTCCGCGCGGCAAGCGTGGTCTGTGCGCGTGGAAGGCCGAGTTGGCCGACAACTTCTGCTGGCCGCAGGAGGTCGACGATCCGCAAGCGTTCAAGAACGTCGTCGCCGAATGGGATCGCGTCCTCTGGCAGGTCGAAGCGATCCTCGAGAACGGCTCGCACAAGCGCTACGTGCTCGGCTTCTCGAACGGCGCGTTCTTCGCGACGTATCTCGCCGAGCACGGGCTGTTTCCCGCGCAGGCGTACTCGCTGGTCGGCGGAGGCGCGCTCGAGCCGCCGCGCAAGGCGGCAGCGAAGACAGTCCCGCTGATGCTGATCAGCGCGCAAGACGACCCCGACCAGGCGCCGAAGACGAAGGAGCTCCACGAGGGCCTCTCGAAGATCGGCTGGACCCATGCATGGTGCACGCATCCCGGGCCGCATCCTCTCTCGAAGGAGGACGTGGACGCCTCGCTCCGCTTCTTCAAGCGAGAGCACGACGGCAACCTGAAGGCGACGTCGGACGGCTACCCGTGCGAGGGCGGCACGACGTCGCTCGGCGGAGGTGGCGGCGGGACCGCGGGCAGCGGTGGCGGTCAGAGCGGCGCGGACACCCGCGCCCCCGGCAAAAAGCCCGTTCGCGACGTTCGTTGAGCGAGCTTGAAAGCCTGGGAGCGGTGGAGTAATCCTGTCCCCGCTACCGGGCGCATAACTCAGCGGTAGAGTGCGACCTTCACACGGTTGAAGTCGGGGGTTCAAGTCCCTCTGCGCCCACAAGGAAAGTCTCGTGAGCAAGGCTCACGAGACTTTCCTTTTCTACCCTGGTGGGGCGCTGCGCGCCCGCCTCCGTCACTTCGTTCCGGAGGCCTCCCCCGCATTCGCCTTCGGCGAACCGTCGTGCCCAGGGCACGACGGCGAGCGAGAAGGCGGCGAGCTCAGCGAGGGCTTGGGGGCGACGCTTCCGCGGGGAATGGGGTGACCTTCCGGCTGTGGAGGGTCGTTGTTATACGGCGCCGGTGCTCGGCGTCGCAGTGGGCGTGGTGATGCGTCTCGCGTGCGCAATGGACCGCGCCGACGATCAGCGGGTCGTTGCACACCGAGCAAGCGTCCACCACTGCACGACACCTCGAGCAGCGAAGCTCGAGGCCCTCCGTTAGATCCGACATCACCCACCCCCCTATTCTCGAAAGTACGGCCCGCACGGCAGCGGCGTGAAGGGGCAGCGGCATACTCCCTAGGGGGTATGCGCCTGTTTCGCCAAGCTATTCCGCAGGGTGCGTCTCGTCGTGGATGTCGGGCCTCGGAAAAAAACTTTCCGTGGACCGACGCCGCAGACGTCCGAGGCGGGCAGGTCGTTCAAACGGCGCGCGGGCCAGTCGGTCTCGCTGAGCGCGGACGCACGGGCGTGCGCGTTGCGAGGGGCGCGCGAAACTGCGCGAAACCGCAGGTCGCTACAAAGCGCTCTCGGGCGCCGATGCGTCGCTCGACGACGCGTTCGATGTGCATGCAGTTTGCAGCCTCCTCGATCGGCGGAGGTCCTCATGATCGGCACGAAGAAGACATGCGTCGTGTGTCTCGCGGTGACGGCGATGCTCGCGACATCGTGCGCGACCGGGGCCGATAGCTCGAGCGATCCATCGAGCGCGCCGGCGACGGAGGCAACCGATCCGAACGCGGCGAACGCAGCGCCGGGCGCTAGCGACGCTGTGAGCCCGCTCGTCCCGATCTCCGAGACCCTCGCCACGTTCACGGAGAACGAGGTCATCGGCGTCATGAGGGTCGCAAGCGCGGACGCCATCGCGCGAGCCGGCTTCGCACAGCTCCGCGCCGACAACCCGAACGTGCAGGCATTCGCATCCAAGCTCATCGCCGATCACAACGCGGCGCTCGATCGGCTCAGCGGTCTGCGCGCCCCGTCGACCGGGCCCGACCCGACGTCGGCGCTCCTGCAGAGAGAAGAGCAGGTCGTCGAGCTCGATCTCCAGACGCAGCCGAACGCAGCGTCGTTCGAGCTGGCCTACATGACCGCGCAGATCGGTACCGCAGCGAAGATGATCGCGATGATCGATCGGTCGTTGTTGCCGAGCGTCGCTGCTGCCCGCGCCACGCGCGCGGCGGTGCTCGCGCTGCGCGCGATGTACGTCGGTCATCTCCTGAAGGCGCTCGATACGCAGCAGCGCGTCCTCCGCAGCGCGCTCACCGCCGGCACGCCGGATACCACCGAGGGCTCGAGCGGCAATCCCGGCAGCCCGCTCCGGATCACGCCGAAGAAGTGAGCCACTCGCGTGAGAAATAGCGATCCCACGAGTCGGGCAGAAGCGCGATCACGGGACCGTCGACGCGGCCCGACGCGGCGACGCGCAGCGCCGCGACCACCGCGGTCCCCGCGGATCCGCCGACCATGAGGCCCTCGTGCCGGAGCAGCTTCCGCACCATCGCGAAGCTCTCGTCGTCGCTCACTGCCTCGACGTCGTCGATGACCGACCGATCGAGGATGGCCGGCGGCTTGCTCGATCCGATGCCCTCGACCGCGTACTTCGCGTCGGGACCGATCTCGCCGGTCTTCACCCAGTGCCCCAGGCCGGAGCCGATCGGGTCCGCCATCACGATCTTCACGCCGGCGATGGCGCGCTTCAAGCAGCGTCCGACGCCGGTGATGGTGCCGCCGGTCCCGACGCCCGCGACGAACGCGCCGATGCGGCCGCCCGTCTGACGCACGAGCTCGGGGCCCGTCGTCTCCTCGTGGACCGCGACGTTCGCCGGATTCTCGAACTGGTCCGTGAGGAACCACCCGCGCTCGGCCGCGAGGCGCCGAGCGACGTTCTGGAAGTTGTTCGGATCCGCCGGCGGAGCGTTCGGCGTGACGATCACCTCGGCGCCCACTGCCTTCAGCGCGTTCCGCTTGTCGATCGACATCTTCTCCGGGAGCACGCAGACGAGCTGGTAGCCGCGCAGCGCCGCCACGAGCGCTAGCCCGAGGCCGGTGTTGCCCGCCGTCGCCTCGATGAGCGTCGCGCCGGGCGCGAGGATGCCGCGTCGTTCGGCGTCGGTGACGATCGCGAGCGCGATCCGGTCCTTCACGCTGCCGCCGGGATTGAGGTGCTCGCACTTCACGAGGACCGGCACGGGAAGGCCGCGCGCGACCGTCGTCAGGGTGACGAGCGGAGTGTTGCCGATGTGATCGAGGATGGTCGTCGCGCTCTCCGTCATGTGCCTGACCCTCGCTTGCTTGCCGCGCGGACTCCACGAAGCAGCGCGTTCGCCGCCTCGTCGATCTCTTCGCGTGTGGTGGTGGTGCCGACGGACAGCCTCACTGTGCCGAGCGCCTCGTCGGCGTCGAGGCCCATCGCCAGCAGCACGGCCGACGCGCTCTCGTGCCCCGCATGACAAGCCGAGCCGGTCGACGCGGCGACGTCGGGGCTCGCCGCGAGCACCTCCGAGCCACGCACGTTCGGAAACCGCACGCTCAGCGTGTTGGGGAGCCGCTCGGCGCCTTCGCCGTTCACGCGCGCGTCCGGGATCTCCGCAAGGAGAGCGCTCCACAGACGATCGCGGAGCGCGGCGAGCGCCTTCGTCTTGTCGGCGAGCGTCCTCGCGACGATCTCGCACGCGACGCCGAGGCCGACGATGCTCGCGACGTTCTCGGTGCCGGGCCTCAGGCCTCGCTCGTGGCCGGCGCCGAGCGCGAACGGTCGGAGCGGCGTTCCGCGGCGCACGTACAGCGCGCCGACCCCCTTCGGTGCATTCAGCTTGTGCCCGGCGACGGTGAGCAGATCGACGTCGAGCGCTCGCACGTCGACCGGAATCTTGCCGACGCTCTGCGCAGCGTCGGTATGCACGAGCGCGCCGCGCGCATGCGCGATGTCGGCGATCTCTCGAATGGGCTGTAGCGTGCCGGTCTCGTTGTTCGCATGCATGATCGTGACGAGCGCGGTCTCCGCGTCGACACGCTCGCGCACGACGTCCAGTCGGACGCGCGCGTGAGAATCCACCGGGACCCAGGTCACGCGAAAGCCTCCGCCGTCACGCTCGAGGTAGCGGCACGGCCCCGATGTCGCCGGATGCTCGATCACCGACGTGACGATGCTTCGCCGAGCCACGGCGTCCGCGACCCCGCGGATGGCGAGGTTGTTCGCCTCCGTGCCGCCCGACGTGAACACGATCTCCTCCGCGTCCGCGCCGAGCAGCCGCGCCACGCGCTCTCGCGCGTCGTCGATCGCGCTCTTCGCGCGTCGTCCCCACGCATGATCGCTCGACGGATTGCCGAACTGATCGCGCAAGAACGGCAGCATCGCGTCGACCACCTCGGGCAGCAGCGGAGTCGTCGCGTTGTGATCGAGGTAGATGGGTGATTCGCGCACGACGAGGCTCCTCGACGACGAAGTCTCGCACGCAATTGCTCGTCCTCAGGGCTTCGCAGCGATGAAGCATCGAGGCCGCATGCACGCGGTAACCTGCGTCATCGAGGCCGCTCTTTCGCGACGCGGTGCGCGAGTTTCTAGTCGCGCCGTAAACGTGCGCCTTCATTCGACGAATTGGCGACGAATGTGCGTGTGATCTTCCGTTTGGGAAACGCCATCGTGCCTCGTTCGAGACGGCCCACGGGCCACACGAGGCTCAGCTCGATGCTAGGGTGCGCGCGCCCATGAAGAACCACGCCCTCCTCGGTCTGCTCTCGGTCGCCTCTGGTCTCGCCGTTGCCTGCGGTTCGACGACGGTCGAACAAGCACCGGCTCCGGCACCTGCCGCAACGATGGACCCGACGCCCGATGCGCCGGCTGCTCCCGCTCCGGCCGCGCCCATGGCGCCCGTCCTCGATCACGGAAGCGTCAGCACGACGTACCCGGCGTTCCCCCCGGCCATGGGCCAGCTCGTCTCGAACGGCGGAACGGTCCTCAAGAACCCCGTCATCGTCACCGTCACGTGGCCGAGCGACACGCGCGCCGACCAGCTCGAGCAGCTGGGCGACACCGTCGGCGCCGGCGCGTACTGGAGCGCGGTCACCTCGGAGTACGGCGCCTCGGCGGCCGTGAGCGGCCCGGCGAACCACGTTCGCCTCACCGCGGCCGCGCCGACGTCGATCAGCGACACGGACCTCGCGACGTTCGTGCAGACGAGCCTCTCGGCAACCGACGGCTCGGCATGGCCGACCCCCGCCTCCGGCCAGCCGGTGTACATCCTGTACCTCCCCGAATCGACGGACCTGATCCTCCAGGGACAGAGCGCCTGCGCGCAGGGCGTCGGCGGCTACCACGACAGCACGACCGTCAACGGCAAGTCGGTCGCGTACGCGATCGTCCCGAGCTGCGGCGACTTCGACAGCGTCACGCTGTCTGCGAGCCACGAGCTCGCCGAGGCCACGACCGACCCGTACCCGCGCTCGCGGCCGGCCTATTCGGGCTTCGCGGCCAACGACCTCGCATGGGACTTCTTCCAGCAGTTCCAGAGCGAGAACGGCGACGCGTGCGAGTTCTATCGCGACTCGGATGCGCCCGCCGGCGAGACCGACGTGAACTTCACCGTGCAGCGTCAGTGGTCGAACAAGAGCGCGAAGGCCGGTCACAACCCGTGCGTTCCCGCCCCCAAGGGCGAGGTCTACTTCAACGCCACGCCGCTGAACCTCGAGGACATCGACGCGGATCTCTCGGCGCTCGCGGGCGACGCGAAGGGCACCGACATCCAGCCGACCAAGGGCTTCAAGATCAAGGTCGGCGCGACGCGCCAGATCCCGCTCGGCTTCTACAGCGACGGCCCGATGGCGGCGTGGACGATCAAGGCGATCTCCGGCGGCATCGCGGGCGGCCACGGGAGCAGCGCCTCCGTCGGCCTCGCGCTCGACGTCACCGACGGACAGAACGGCAACAAGGCCTATCTCTCGGTCACCGTGAACACCGCGGGCAAGACGAACACCGAGCTCATCACGATCGTCTCGACCCACGCCGGCGTGCAGCACTTCATGCCGATCCTGATCGGTAACTGAAGACGGGGAGGTCTCGCATCGAGCGCGACCTGCCACGTTGATTCGTGATCGGTTCTTTTCTCGTGGGGACTTCGTCCCCCTCGAGCCCTTTGGGCTCGAGCCTCCCCGATTCGCCTTCGGCGACGTCGTGCAAAGCACGACGGGGGAGACGAGAGGAAATCAGTATTCGTGGAGGGTGCGGAGGAAGGCGTAGAGGAGGATGGCTACGCCT
>FTCS01001632.1_pt1 | contig 22612 bp, 24 predicted proteins | sample 1639391 | NCBI WGS metagenome assembly FTCS01 (sample SAMEA3914864, study PRJEB12502) | metagenome | biome: forest; material: soil | place: USA | collected 2012-03-12 | depth 0.3 m | reverse complement strand
GCGCAGCGGCACGCCGATCACCGGCAGCTCCGTGTGCGCGGCGACGGCGCCCGGCAGGGCAGCGGCGAGGCCGGCGCCGCAGATCAGCACCTTCAGCCCGCGATCCGCGGCGGTGCGCGCGTACTCCGCGACGGCGTCCGGCGTGCGATGCGCGGAGCGGACGTCGAACTCCCAGGCGATTCCCCGCTTGTCGAGCTCGTCGAACGCGCCCTGCATGCGGTCGCGATCCGACTCCGAGCCGACGAGGATGCCGACCAGCGGGTCAGGCATCTGCGAGGGCTCCGATGTCGCGGCGGTAGCGCACACCCGCAAACGTAACGTGATCGACGCCTGCGTAGGCGCGAGAACGTGCAGCGGCGAGGGTCGGACCGGTCGCGGTGACCGACAGGATGCGGCCGCCGTTCGTGACGACCCGCCCATCCCGCGCGGCCGTGCCGCCGTGGAACACGATCGCGCCGGCGGCCTCGGCGGCCTCGATGCCGCCGATCGGCGCGCCCGCGTAATCGCTCCGCTCCGGGTACTCGGGCCCGGCGAGCACGACCGTCACGGCGGCATCCGCCGACTCGCCGAGCGGGACGCCGGCCAGCTGCCCGCTCGCGGTCGCGGCGAGCGCGGCGAGCAAGTCTCCTTCGAGGCGCGGCATCAGCACCTGCGTCTCCGGGTCGCCGAAGCGCGCGTTGAACTCGAGCACGCGCGGGCCGTCGGGGGTGAGCATCAGCCCTGCGAACAGGCAGCCGACGAACGGGGTGCCGCGCCGCGCGAGCTCGTCGATCACCGGCCGGTGCACCTGCTCGACGAGCGCGGCGACGTCGACCGGCACCGGCGAGTACGCGCCCATGCCGCCGGTGTTCGGGCCGGTGTCGCCGTCGCCGATGCGCTTGAAGTCCTGTGCCGCGGGCAGGGCCAGCAGGTCGCGGCCGTCGCTGAGCGCGAAGAGAGACACCTCGTCGCCCTCGAGCAGCTCCTCGATCACGGTGCCGCTGCCGAGACCCGACACGGCGAGCAGCGCCGCATCGAGCTCCTCGTTCGTGTGACAGACGAAGACGCCCTTCCCCGCCGCGAGGCCGTCTGCCTTGACGACGCACGGCGTCCGCGCGACCGACAGCGTCTCCGCCGTCGGCACACCCGCAGCCCGCATGACCTCCTTCGCAAACGACTTCGAGCCTTCGATCCGCGCCGCGTCGGCGCCGGGGCCGACGACCGCGACGCCGTTGCGGCGCAGCGCGTCGGCGACGCCGTCGACGAGCGGCGCCTCGGGCCCGATGACGACGAGGTCCGCGTCGATCGACCGCGCCAGGCTGAGCAGTCCGTCGCCGTCGACCGCGCGCACCGGATGGCAGACGCCGAGCTGCGCGATCCCCGGGTTGCCCGGAGCGGCATGCAGCTCGCCGAGCAGCGGGCTCTGCGCGATCCGCCATGCGAGCGCATGCTCGCGCGCGCCCGATCCGACGACGACCACCTTCACGCGCCGAGTCTACTTCGGCGTTTGGCGGCCGCTCCGCTGCGGGTAGGCTCGGCGGCATGGAAGAGCCCGGTATCGACATCGCCGAGTGGACGGCGGAGTGGGAGGCCATCGAAGAGGATGTCCGCGACGCTCCCGCCGACTCGCTGAGCGACCTCGACGATCTCGTGGCGCGCATGATGGCCGCCCGCGGTCTTGCGACCCGCGAGCGGGACGGCGAGGACGCGCCGGAGCACGAGGCGACGCGCGAGTTCCTGAACGCGCGGGCGATCACCCGTCAGGTCGACGAGGGCGAGGACGTCGATCCCGGCGACATCGCCTACGCGGTCAACGCGTATCGCGAGCTGTACGAAGACCTCCTCGCGTTCGGCGCCGACCACGGCGAACCGGCCTAGCGGTCGTCCGCTCGCTTCCGCTGCTCGGTGAGGCGCTTCAGGCGCTGCGCGTCCGGGTCGTCCTTCCAGCCGCGCGTGAAGAACCAGAGCACGCAGGCGAGCGCGACGAGCGGAACGACGATCGAGAAGAGGAGGACGGCGTTGTTCGGGTTCACGCGAGCACGCTGTCGCGCGACGCGCCCACGCCGACCAGCTCGATCGGCACGTCGAGCTCACGCTCGACGAACTCGACGTACGCCCTTGCCGCGGGCGGAAGGTCGGCGACCGACGAGCAGCCGTCGAGCGGCTGCGCCCAGCCGGCGAGCGTCTCCCACACCGGCTCGGCATGGTGGAAGTCCGACTGGTGCGCCGGGAAATGCGGCGTCTCGCTGCCGTCGCGCATGCGATACCGCACGCAGACCGGGAGCTCGTCGAACTCGGAGAGCACGTCGAGCTTCGTCAGGGCGAGCGACGTCATGCCGTTCACGCGCACCGCGTAGCGCAGGGCCACGAGGTCGAGCCACCCGCACCGGCGCTCGCGGCCGGTGACCGTCCCGTACTCGCCGCCGAGCTCACGCAGCCGTGCCTGCGTCTCGCCCGGGATCTCGGACGGGAACGGCCCTTCGCCGACGCGCGTGACGTAGGCCTTCGACACGCCGAGCACGCGGTCGATGCGTGTCGGCCCGATGCCGATGCCCGTCGGAGCGCCCGAGGCGATCGGGTTCGACGAGGTGACGAACGGATAGGTGCCGTGGTCGAGGTCGAGCATCGTCGCCTGTGCGCCCTCGAAGAGCACGCGCTTGCCGTCGCGCAGGGCCTCGTCGACTAGCAGCGACACATCGCCGACGAAGGGTGCGAGGCGTTCGGCGTAGCCCGCGAACCGCGCCCAGACGTCTTCGAGGTCGAAGGGCTCCGCCTCGTACACGCGCTCGAGCCAGAGGTTCTTCTCGGCGAGCGCCACCTCGATCTTCTGGCGCAGGATCTTCGCGTCGAGCACGTCCTGCACGCGGATGCCGATGCGCGATGCCTTGTCGGCGTACGCCGGCCCGATGCCGCGCCGCGTGGTGCCGATCTGCAGCTTCCCGAGCCGCCGCTCGGACGCCTGGTCGATGCTCAGGTGCCACGGCATGATCAGGTGCGCATTCCCGGAGACCGTCACGATCGACGGGTCGATCGCGCGCTCGACCATGAGCTCGAGCTCCTGCAGGAGAACCTCCGGGTCGACGACGCACCCGGCGCCGATCACCGAGGTCGTGCCGGAGACGACACCGCTCGGCAGCTGTCGGAGCTTCCAGGTCTCACCGCCGGCGATGATCGTGTGCCCGGCATTGGGACCGCCTTGGTAGCGGCACACGACATCGGACTCCTGGGCGAGCAGGTCGACGATCTTGCCCTTGCCTTCGTCACCCCACTGCGCACCGACCACAACGGTCGCTGGCACTCCTGCGAGTCTACTTGGCTGTGCCGACTGCACTGCGTAGCCTTCGTTATCGACCGAACGTTTGATAGATAGGGATTGCATGGACGTCGATTTCCTGGTGCTGGGTGCCGGCATGGCCGGCCTGACCGCCGCGGCGCAGGGCGCGCAGTCGGGGCTCAGCGTGTTCCTGGCCGAGAAGGCGGAGACGATCGGCGGCGCGGCGGCGCTCTCCGAGGGCTACATCTGGACGGCGCCCACGCTGGAGGCGCTCCAGGCAGAAGACCCCGACGTCGACCCCGTGCTCGCGCGGGTCCTCGCCGACGAGTTCCTGCCCGCGGTCGACTGGGTGCGCGAGCTCGGCGTCGACACCGGCGCGCTGATCGAGGGCATCTACCGGTTCGGGCACGGCTACCGGATCGACATCGCCGACTACATCGACCGCTGCCTGTCGGTGGTCGAGGGCGCAGGCGGCGTCGTGCGCACGGGCCTCGCGACGCGCGAGCTGCTGCTCAAGGACGGCGGCGTCGCCGGTGCGCTGCTCGAGACGGCGGACGGCGGGACGTTCAGCGTCCGCGCCGCGGCGACGGTGCTGGCCACCGGCGGGTTCCAGGGGTCGGCGGAGCTCCGCGGCGATCGCATCTCTCCCGCGGCGCGCGCCCTGCTGCTGCGCGCCCTGCCGGAGAGCGACGGTGACGGTCTGCGCCTGGCGGAGTCCGCCGGCGCAGACTTCGCCGACGGCAAGCAGGGGTTCTACGGTCACCTCGTCCCGAGCCCGCTCGACGAGCTCGCGGTCGAGGACTTCGTGTCGATCGCCGTGCTGCACAGCGGTACGTCGCTGCTCTTCAACGTCGCCGGCGACCGCTTCACAGACGAGTCGCTCGGCGACCACGAGAACAACCAGGTCGTGTTCGAGCAACCAGAGGGTCGCGCGCTGCTGGTCGCCGACGAGCGCACGCGGCGTGAGCATTTCGCGACGGCGTACATCCCGGGGATGCAGAGCTACGACAAGTTCGCGCTCGCCGAGTCGCGCGGCGCCCGCGTCGCGTCCGCCCCGACGCTCCCCGGGCTGCTCGAGCAGGTCGCGCGCTGGGGCTACGACGCCGACCGGATCGCCGAGACGGTCGACCGGTACAACAGCCTCGTCCGAAACGCGCCGGAGAAGTTGTCGCCGCCGAGCGCGTTCAACGGCAAGCCGGTCGAGGAGGCGCCGTTCTTCGCGCTCGAGGTGCAGTCGACGATCACGTTCGCGTACGGCGGCGTGCGCGTCGACGCGCAGGCGCGCGTCCTGCGCGACGGCAAGCCGATCCCCGGGCTCTACGCGACGGGGGCGGACATCGGTGGGATCTTCACCCGGGCCTACGCGGGTTCGTTGTCGCGTGGGCTCGTCTTCGGCCGCCGCGCCGCGCTGACGGCGGCCTCGACCGGAAGGACGTGAGTTGGCGATCAATGTCTACGACACGGAGCGCGACGGCACGCCGATGCCGAACGGGCCCGCGCTGCCCGCGGGATCGCGCGTGAAGATGATGGTCTGGCCCGGCGTCGGGGCGACGACCGGGAGCCTCCACTTCGTGAAGTGCGACGCAGGGTTCGAAGGCGCGCCGCACGTCCACGAGCTGGCCGACGACATCGGCTACGTCATCGAGGGCGAAGGCTTCATGCTCGAGTGGCGCGACGGCGTCGAGGTCGCCCGGTATCCGTTCCGTGCGGGCGACGTCCTCTACGTCGAGCCTGGCACGTGGCACTCGCATGTCGCGACGACCGACTGCGTGATCGTCGGTGGGCCGTGCCCACCCGATCCCGAGGCGTACCGCTCGTATGGCATGACGTGGTGACCGAGCCCGTCGTCCTGTCCACACGCGACGGCTCGGTCGCACGCGTGACGATGAACCGGCCCGAGTACCGCAATGCGCAGAACTCGGCGATGACCTATGCCCTCGATGCGGCGTTGCACGAGGCGGCGCAGGACGACGAGGTACGGGTCATCGTGCTGGCGGGGGCCGGCGAGCATTTCTCGGCGGGGCACGACATCGGCAGTCCCGGCCGTGACATCGACCGCTCGTTCCCGCGGCAGGGTCTTTGGTGGGACCACGTCGGCGCGTCGGGCATCGAAGGGCGGATCGCGCGCGAGCACGAGGTCTATCTCGACATGTGCCTGCGTTGGCGCGATCTCCCGAAGCCGACGATCGCCATGGTCCAGGGAGCCTGCATCGCCGGCGGGCTTGCGCTCGCGTGGGCGTGCGACCTGGTCGTCGCCTCCGCTGACGCGACGTTCGCCGACCCCGTGATTCGCATGGGTGCGCCCGGCATCGAGTTCTTCGCCCATCCGTGGGAGCTCGGCCCGCGCGTCGCGAAGGAGTTCCTCTTCACGGGTGAGCGGATCGGCGCCGAGCGGGCGCGCGAGCTCGGAATGGTGAACCGGGTCGTGGCGCGCGACGCGCTCGACGACGAGACGATGGCGCTCGCGCGGCGTATTGCCGAGGTGCCGCGCCTCCCGCTTGCGCTCGTCAAGCAGTCGGTCAACCGCGCGCAGGACGCCATGGGCTTCCGCGACGGGATGGCGACGGCGTTCGCGCTGCACCAGTTGGCGCACGCCCACTCTTCCGAGGTATCCGGCGACCCTCTGCTCGGGCAGACGGCGCGGACGATTCGCGACAGCGCGTGATTTTTACCAAACGGTTGCTTGATTTCCGAGAAATGCTCTTGTAGGTTCGGACGCGTTGACCGCGTGAGGGAGGACCGATGTTCGACGACATGATCCTGGTGGACGGCGTCGTCCACGGCTACAACTGGACGCCCGAGAACTGGGCTCTGCCGGAGGCGGAACTGTGCGCCGCTGCGGGAGCGGGATTCCACGGCTTCCTGACGCCCGACGACGAGTCGCGGCTCTCCCCGGAGGAGTTCCTGCGGAACTGGTCGGCCGCCGAGATGGAAGAGGTGCTGTTCGGCGAGTCGCCGATCGACCTCGTCGCCTATCACGGCACGCCGATCTGGGACTTTTTCAAGGACGGACATTCCGACACCGAGAAGGGCTTCGAGCTCAAGGAGCGCAACCCGGGCCGCGTGCTCGTGTACGGCGCCGCGAACCCCTTCGAAGGCGAGAAGGCGCTCGCGGACATCGAAGAGCTCGCGGGGCGCGGCGCGGACGCGATCAAGGTGTACGCGGCGCGGTACGACAAGGGCCGCACGCACGAGCAGCGCCTGGACGATCCGGAGTTCGGCTACCCGTTCATCCAGAAGGCGCTCGACTGCGGCATCAAGGTGATTGCGACGCACAAGGCGATGCCGTTCGGCCCGGTCCGGTCGGCGCCGTACGGCGTCCAGGACATCCCCGAGGCATGCTCGGTCTTCCCGCAGATGACCTTCGAGGTCGTGCACACCGGCTTCGCGTTCGTCGAGGACACGGCGTTCCTCGGCGGCATCGCGAACTGCTGGTTCAACCTCGAGGCGTCGATGTCCCTGATCTACAACGCGCCGCGCCGCTTCGCCGAGTTCCTGGGGCTGTTCCTCCAGTCCGGCGCTGCGAGCCGCACGATCTTCGCGCCGGGCTGCACGCTCTGCCATCCGTGGCCGCTGATCCAGAAGTTCCTCGAGTTCGAGATGCCGCGCGACCTCGTAGAGGACTACGGCTACCCCGAGCTCACCCCCGAGATCAAGCGGGGGATCCTCGGCGCGAACTTCCTGCGCATGCACGGTCTCGATCCCGACGAGGTGAAGGCCTCGATCGCCGACGACAAGTGGTCCGAGCGGCAGCGGGCGGGGCTCGACGCGCCCTGGTCGCATTTCCGCGGGAGCGCGCATGTCCACGCGTGAGGCCACAGCGCTCGAGCAGGAGATCTGGGCTGCGCTCGACGGCGTCCTCGATCCGTGCAGCCGGTTCAACGGCACGTATCTCAGCTTCGTCGCACTCGGGATGGTCGACGACGTCAGCGCGGACGCGGACGGCGCCGTCCGCGTCCGGCTGCTCCTCGACGACCCGACGTGCCTCTACCTGGTCGAAATCCATCACGAGGTGCGCGAGGCGATCCGGCGCGTGCCCGGCGTGACGACCGTCGACATCTCCGTGCGCGGCGACGAGCTCTGGGACAGCACCCGGCTCACGCCGGCAGCGCGCAGCGTGCTCGGCCGGCGTCCTTCCGGCCGTCTCATCCCCCTCGCGACAGGAGCACCGGCATGAGCGACCTCACCATCGAACGCAGATCGGTCTCGGCGGACGCAGCCCAGGCGCTGGTCGCCGCCGCGGCCGAGCACACGCGCAAGAGCGGCGGCGCCGTTGCGATCGTCGTCTGCGACATGGACGGAGCGACCAAAGCCTCGCTCCGCATGGACGGCGCGTCGCACTTCTCGATCGCGCTCGCCGAGGACAAGGCCTACACGGCGGCGACGTTCGGCGTCCCGACCGATCAATGGTTCGACCTGATCAAGGGCGACGGCCCGCTGCTGCACGGCGTTCCGACGACGCCGCGCTTCTCGGTCATCGGCGGCGGCTATCCGTTGAAGCTCGCCGGACAGGTCGTCGGCGCGATCGCGGTCAGCGGTGGCGCCCCGCCGGACGACGTCGAGTGCGCGCGCTCTGCCGCCGCAGCGGCCGGGTTCGAGGTCTAGACCCGCTCCGTGATCGACTTCAGCTTCACCGAGGAGCAGATCGCGCTCCGCGAGACCGTGCGCGCCGTGATGTCCGACCATGCGCCGCTCGAGTCGCTGCGGAAGTGGGACGAGGAGCACGAGTACCCCTATGAGCTGTACGCGCGCTGGGCCGAGCTGGGGCTGCTCACCCTTCCGTTTCCGTCTGAGGTCGGCGGTTCGGACGGCGGTGTCCTCGACCTCGTCCTGCTCGCCGAGGAGCTCGGCCGCTCGGGCTACGACCTCACCGGCATCTACGGGACGCCGCTCTTCACCGGCCTGAACGTCCTCCACCACGGGACGGAGGAGCAGCGCAACCGTTTCCTGCCGCCGCTGCTCGAGGGCAAGCTCCGCCTCGCCGTCGCAATGACGGAGCCGGGCGCGGGCTCTGACGTCGGCGCGATGCGCACGCGCGCCGAGCAGCGCGGCGACGTCTTCGTCCTGAACGGCGAGAAGGTGTTCGCCAGCGGCGCCGACGTCGACGACACCGTCATCTGCGTCTACGCGCGCACGGAGCTCGAGGCGCCGCACCAGCAGGCGTTGAGCGCGTTCCTCGTCGACAACCGGACGCCGGGTCTCGAGATCGTGAAGATCCCGACGCTCGGACGCCACATGCTCCCGACGACCCAGCTCGTCTTCACGGACGTCGAGGTTCCGGCCGATCGCCTGCTCGGGCCGCTGCACGGCGGCTGGAACGTCCTGCTCTCCGGGCTGCGCCTCGAGCGGATCGTCACCTCGGCTGCCTATGTCGGGAACGCGCAGGCGGTGGTCGACGAGGCGCTGGCGTACGCGAAGCAACGTGAGCAGTTCGGCCGCCGCATCGGCGATTTCCAGGCGATCGCGCACCTGCTCGCCGACATGGCGACCGACGTCGAGGCTGCGCGCTGGCTCACCTACCGCGCGGCGTGGCTCCTCGATTCAGGCCAGGACGCGCTGCTCGAGATCTGCATGGCGAAGCTGTTCGGCTCGGAGCGCTTCGTGCAGATCGCGCGCAACGGCCTGCAGATCATGGGCGGGTACGGCTATTCGATGGAGTTTCCGATGCAGCGGCACATGCGCGCCGCGCTCGGCTCGACGATCACCGCAGGCACGTCGCAGATGCAGCGCGAGACGATCGCGCGCAAGCTCGGGTTGAGGCCGCGGTGAGCGCCGCGTCAGCGCGCGCTGCCGTGCAGCCCGTTGACCACGAGGTCGGACGCGATCTTGCCGAGCTTGCGGGGCGAGACGCGTCCGTCCGGGCGGTACCACGTGTAGGCCCAGTTCATGGCGCCGAGAATCAGGTACGCGGCGATCTTCGGGTCGACGCTGCTTGCGACCTCACCCGACTTCTGCGCCTGCACGATCAGGTCGGTGATGTACTGCTCGAAGCGCTTGCGCTGCTCGATCAGGAGCGGCTTGCGATCTTCGCCGACGAGCTCGAAGTCGCTGTAGTAGATCGCGATCTTCGTCGTGTGCTCGGCGATGAAGCGCATGTGCGCCTCGACGTACGCACCGAGCCGCTCGAGCGGGGTCAGATTCTCGAGCGCCTCGACCTCGTCGATCTTCGCCTGGGCGAGCGCATAGGTCTCGCTGAGCACGGCGAAGAGGAGGTCCTCCTTCGAGTCGATGTAGTAGTAGAGGCTGCCCTTGAGGAGCCCGACCTCGTCGGCGATCTCCTGAATCGACGCGGCGGAGTAGCCGCGGCGGCGGAAGACCTCGGTGGCGGCCTCGACGATCGCGCGCCGGCGGTTCTCGAACTTGCGCCCGCGGCGACGGCTCGGGAGCGTGTCCGTGGCGTCGTCGCCCGGTGTCACGAACGGCTGCTTGGCGGCGGGGGAGTTTCCTCTGGGCATGGCGGCGATCTTAACGGCTCAATCAAACGTTCGATAGATCCCGGTCGCTGTCTGTTGTCATGAGGTGCGCGCCGTGAGCCATCCTACGCCCTCCGAGGAGGGAGTCGACGCAATTGTCACAAATGGGCCGGAGGGCATGTTCCGGCTCGACGGCAAGGTGGCGATCGTCACCGGGGCGAGCTCGGGTCTCGGCGCCCGGTTCGCCGAGGTTCTGAGCCGGGCCGGGGCGAGCACGGTGCTGGTTGCCCGTCGCGCCGACCGGATCGGCGAGCTCGCCGAGCGCATCGGCTCGTCGATCGCCGCACCGGCCGACCTCGCCTCTCCCGATGCGCCCGACCAGATCGTGCGGCGTGCGCTCGAGACATTCGGCCGCGTCGACATCGTCATCAACAACGCCGGCGCGTCGAACGTCGCGCCGGCGGTCGACGAGCCGCTCGCGGACTTCGAGCGCGTGGTGCAGCTGAACCTCACCGCCGCGTTCGCGGTGGCGCGCAGCGCCGCGAGGCCGATGATCGAAGTGGGCAGCGGCTCGATCGTCAACGTCGCGTCCATCGTCGGCCTCGTCGGCATGGGGCAGATGCCGCAAGCGTCGTACGCGGCATCGAAGGGAGGGCTCACGAATCTCACGCGCGAGCTCGCCGCCCAGTGGGCGCGCAAAGGCGTTCGCGTGAACGCGCTCGCCCCGGGGTTCTTCGAGAGCGAGATGACGCAGGAGCTGTTCGCGAGCGACCGCGGCATCGACTGGGTTGCGCGCCGAACCCCGATGGGGCGGCCGGGCCGCCCCGGCGAGCTCGACGGCGCACTGCTCTTCCTCTGCAGCGACGCCGCCTCGAGCTACGTGACCGGGCATATCCTCGCGGTCGATGGCGGTTGGACGGCGATCTAGCGCTACAGCGCGATGAAGACGGATTTCGTCTCGGTGAACTCGTCCAGCGCGTCGATCCCGAGCTCGCGGCCGACGCCGCTCTGCTTGAAGCCGCCGAACGGCCGGCGGTACTCCAGCGCGCGGTAGGTGTTGACCCAGACCGTCCCGGCGCAGATGCGAGGGATCAGCCGGTGTGCGCGCCGGATGCTCTCCGTCCAGATCGCGCCGCCGAGCCCGAACGGCGTGTCGTTCGCGATGCGCACCGCGTCGTCGTCGGTCGCGAACCGGACGATCGCGCCGACCGGGCCGAAGATCTCCTCGCTCGCGACTCTGCTGTCGACGCCGATGTCGTCGAGAAGCGTCGGCTCGACGAAGAATCCGTCCTGGAGGCCCTCCGCCCCGGGGCGGCCGCCGCCGATGATGGGACGCGCGCCTTCGAGCTCCGCGAGCTCGAGGTACCCGAGAACGCGTTCGAGCTGGGCGCGTGACGCGAGCGGCGGGACCTGCGTCGCCGCATCGAGCGGGTCGCCGAGCCGAAGCGCGCTCGCACGACGTGCGACCTCCGCGATGAACTCGTCCGCGATCTCTTCCTGCACGAGGATCCTCGAGCCCGCTGTGCAGCTTTGACCCGCCGCGGCGAAGATCCCGGCGAGCACACCGTCCGCCGCACGGTCGAGGTCGGCATCGGCGAACACGACGTTGGCCGACTTTCCGCCGAGCTCCAGTGAGACGCGCGCACCGCGCGCCGCCGCGACCTGGCCGATCGCCTGGCCGGTGCGCGTCGAGCCGGTGAACGCGATGTGCGCAACGAGTGGATGCTCGACGAGCGCGCGGCCGGTGGGCTCGCCGAAACCGGTGATGACGTTGACGACGCCGGCCGGGAAGCCGGCCTCGGCGCAGAGCTCGCCGAGCCGCAGCGTGGAGACCGGCGTCACCTCCGACGGCTTGATCACGACGGTGTTCCCGGCCGCGAGCGCCGGCATCATCTTGTACGCGAGCAGCAGGAGAGGGCTGTTCCAGGGGGTGATGGCGGCGACGACGCCCTGCGGCTCGCGCACGGTGTAGCTGACCATGTCGTCCAGGTTCGACTGCGACGTGTGGCCGTGCACGATCTCGGCGAGCGCCCCCATGAACTGCGTGAGCTCGGCGATGTAGGGGACGACCGGCCCCATCTCGCTGAGGAGCTTGCCGTTCTCGTGGACCTGGAGCAGCGCAAGCGTCTCCGCGTCGGCGGCGATCAGGTCCGCGAGCCGGCGCAGGAGCGCGGCGCGCGCCTTCGGCTTCGTCTGTGACCAGCGGCCGAACGCGTCGTGGGCGGCACGCACGGCGCGGTCGACGTCCGCCGCCGAGGCGACGGGGACGCTCCCCCACGCATCGCCGGTGAAGGGGTACTCGCAGCCGAACGTCTCACCGGTCTCGCCGTCGACGAGCTCGCCGTCGATCAGCAACCGGTACGCGCGGCTCGGGGCGAGCTCGCCCTGCCACGGGTTCGCGTTCGTCGCCGTCAGGTCTTACTCGTCCTCGTAGTAGATGTCGAACGGGCCGTTGGTGATCTCCATGACGGTCCAGCCCTTCTCGCTGTACGCCGGGCCGTGGAAGACGCCCGCGGGGATCATGCGATACGAGCCTTTCGTCAGCGTGATCGGGTTGTCGGTGGTGTAGTCGGTCACGACCTCGCCTTCGAGGATGATGCCCTGCTGGTCGAACGAGTGCGCCTCGCGCTTCGTGCTGCGATACGGCCCGGGGATCCGCGCGATGTACGTCATCGCTCCGGTCTCGGGATCGTGAGCCAGCAGCGACGCCATGACGCCGCTCGCATGCTCCTGCACGTCCTCGCCGTTGCCGAGGAGTTTCTCGATCGGCTCCCACTCGAGCGTGTCGAGGTCGAGGCGGGTATGGAGATTGGTGCCGTAGGCCACGTGGACCTCCTGTTTTCCGAGGGTGATTCTGCCGAGGCGACTCTAACGCAGGCGCGGCATTTCTTACAAACGACCGTTTGGTGAAATCAGGTCTCCCCTGCTAGGGTCGGAACCCCGACGAAGGAGGTCTCGACATGCGGCGTCTCGAGGGGCGGGTCGCGATCGTGGTGGGCAGTGCGAGCGGCATCGGAGCCGCGACGGCAGCGCGACTCGCGCGTGAAGGCGCCTCGGTCGTGGTCGCCGACATGAACGCCGGCGGCGCCGAGCAGATGGCGGAGTCGATCCGCTCCGACGGCGGAGATGCGACGGCGATCCCCACGAACGTCGCGGACGACGCCTCGGTCGCCGAGATGGTCGCGGCAGCCGTCGAGCGCTACGGCGGGATCGACGCCGTCCATTCGAATGCGGCCGACACGTCGACGGCGACGTCCGAGCGCGATCTCGACGTCGTCGCGATCGACCTCGACGTCTGGGACCACATCATGCGCGTGAACCTGCGCGGCCACGTCAGCGTCCTCAAGCACACGATCCCGCGCCTGCTCGACCGTGGCGGCGGCGCAATCGTCTGCACGTCGTCCGACGGAAGCCACATCGGCTTTCCCGGCTGGTCGGCGTACTGCGCGTCGAAGGCCGGAGTCAATGCGCTCATCCACCACGTCGCCGTGCGCTGGGGCAAGGAGAACATCCGCTGCAACGCCGTCTCGCCCGGCGTGATCCTGAGCGACGCAGGCCAGGGCCTCGACGAGGACTTCAAGCAGTCGATCCTCGCGCAGAGCAACAGCACCCGGCTCGGACGGCCCGACGACATCGCCGCGGCCGTCGCCTACCTCGTCTCGGACGACGCCTCCTGGGTCACCGGCCAGGTGTTCTCGGTGAACGGCGGCACGTTGCTGCGCTGAGATGACGACCGCGATCCAATTCGCGGTCCTCGGGCTCGGGGGCGGCGCGATCTACGCGCTCTCGGCGCAGGGCCTCGTCGTCATCTACGGCGGGGCGGGGGTCCTGAACTTCGCGCAGGGCGCGCAGGCGATGCTCGGCGCCTACCTCTTCTGGCAGCTGCGCGTCGCGGACGGGTGGGCCTTCGCCCCGTCGTTCGTCGTGACGGTGGCGGCCGTGACCGGCGTCGGCGTCGCCGTGTACTGGGGCGTGATGCGTCCGCTGCGCCGCCGGTCCTCGATCTCGCGTGTCGTCGCCACGCTTGGCCTGCTCCTGATCCTGGAGTCCACGGCCGCGCTGATCTGGGGCACGCCGCAGCGAGGCATCACCTCAGATCTGCCTGCGCGCACGTTCGTCGTGCACGGCGTGTTCGTTCCGCTCGACCGTTTGCTCCTCGTCGTGATCGCCACCGGGATGACGATTCTGCTCACGCTGTTCTTCCGCTTCACGCGCCTCGGCCTGGCGATCAAGGCGACAGCGCAGAATCCTCGAGCGGCAGCGAGCCTCGGCTGGTCGCCGGACGTGCTGGCGACCGCGACGTGGGCGGCGGGCTCTGCGCTGGCCGGTGTCGCCGGGATCCTGATCGCGCCGATCGTCGGGCTCGATATCGGCGCGCTGACCCAGCTCGTCATCCCCGTGATGGCCGCTGCGCTGCTCGGCGGGTTCAGCTCGCTCGTCCTGACGCTGATCGGCGCCATCGGCATCGGCATTGCCGACTCGGAGGTGCAGGTATACGTGCACCTCACCGGGGCGTCGTGGGCAGTGCCGTTCGCGCTGATCGTGCTGCTGATGCTCGTACGCGGCAAAGGCCTGCCGGTGCGCAGCTACTTCGCCGAGCGGCTGCCCGAGGTGGGCTCGGGCGAAGTGCGGTGGCGCCTCCTGGCGCCGGCCGTCGCCGGTGCGTGCGTGCTGCTCGCCGTGTTCCCCCCGCGCCTGCTCGACGCCGTGACCGTCTCGCTTGCGTGGGCAATCCTCATGCTCTCGGTTGTCGTCCTGCTCGGGTACACGAGCCAGCTCTCGTTCGAGCAGATGGCGATGGCGGGCCTCGCGTCGCTGGTCGCCGCGCGGCTCGTCGCGAACGCCGGCTGGCCGTTCCCCGCCGCGCTCGCGGCGGCGGTGCTGGCGGCTGTACCGATCGGGGTGATGTTTGCGGTCCCGGCCCTTCGCACGCGCGGTGTGAACCTTGCCGTCGTGACGCTCGGGCTCGGGATGGTCGTGTCGTACATGGTGTTCGCGAACGTGACCTTCACCGGTGCCGCCGACGGCATCCAAGTCGGCTCGCAGACGTTCTTCGGGCTGAGCATCGACACCGTCACGCATCCGGCGCGCTACGCGATCATCGTGCTGGTTGCGTTCGTCGTGTGCGGCCTCGCCGTCGCAAACGTCCGTCGTGGCCGCGCGGGCAGCGCGCTGATCGCGGTACGCACGAACGAGCGCGCGGCTGCCGCGCTCGGCATCAGCGTCTTTCGCGCGAAGCTCTTCGCGTTCATGCTCGGCTCGGCGGTCGCCGCGATCGGCGGCGTCTTCCTCAGCTTCCGCAACTACACCGTCCTGTTCGACGACTTCGACCCGTTCCAGTCGGTGCTCGTCGTCGCCTACGCCGTGATCGGCGGTGTCGGCCTCCTGATGGGCCCGGCGGTGGCGGCGATGATGGTCGCCGGCGGCCTCGGTGGCTGGATCCTCGCGCAGTTCTATTCGCCGACGACCGGCCTGCAGTGGCTCACGCTGCTCAGCGGGATCACGGTAATCCTCGTGCTGCTCCAGGACCCGGACGGCGTTGCCGGCTTCCAGGCGCGCATGGCGCGCCTGCACGGCCGGCAACTGCACTGGCTGGGCCGGCGCCTCGTCGCGCTCGCCCTCCGGCGGCCCCACGACGAGCGGTTCCCGCTGCGTCCGACGCAGCCCGCGGCGCGGCCCGGCGAGCCGTTGCCGGCGAGCGCGCAGTACGTCTGCGAGCCGATGACGCTCGAGGTGACCGACCTCGGCGTGCGCTTCGGCGGCGTCGTCGCCCTCGACGGTGTCTCCCTCGCAGTCCGTCCCGGCGAGGTGGTGGGGTTGATCGGGCCGAACGGCGCGGGCAAGACGACGCTGATCGACGCGGTGACCGGCTTCGTCGCGGCCCGGGGCGAGATCGCGCTCGCCGGGCGTCGCGTCGACCGCTGGCCGACCCATCGCCGCGCGACGGCCGGGTTGAGCCGCACCTTCCAGTCGCTCGAGCTCTTCGAGTCGAGCACAGTTCGCGAGAACCTTCGGGTGGCGTGCGACACGCGAGGGATGAGCGGCTACTTCGCCGACATCGTCCGGCCGCGCCATCGCCCGCTCTCGACCGCGGCAGTCGCGGCCGTCCGCGAGTTCGATCTCGAGGGCGAGCTCGACACGCGCGTCAACGAGCTCTCGTACGGCCATCGCCGGCTGGTCGCCGTGTGCCGCGCGATCGCCGGCAGTCCGTCCGTGCTCTTGCTCGACGAGCCCGCTGCCGGCCTCACGCAGCACGAGTCCGCGGAGCTCGCGGCGGTCATCCGGCGACTCGCCGACGAGTGGGGGCTCGGCGTTCTGCTGATCGAGCACGACATGGCGTTCGTGATGGGTATCTGCGACCAGATCCATGTGCTCGAGTTCGGCCGGGAGATCTGCCGGGGCGCTCCCGAGACCGTGCGCGCCGACCCGGCGGTGGTTGCGGCGTACCTCGGGGCCGAAGAGCCCGAGGCGGCTCTGAGCGGCTCAAAAATCTAACGACCGGTCGCTTGAAAAATTGGTGAAGGCGTGGTAAACCACCGGAGGCTCCGCCGGAGCCGAAGATCCCGAACCGGTCAAGGAGGTTCCAGGTGAAGAGCGCGACGCGGCGCTTCTGGGCGATTGGTCTGTTCTCGGTGGCTGCGCTCGCACTTGTGTCGGCGGCAGCCGGCGCCGGCTTTCAGCCGACGATCTCGGCCACATCGGACCAGAGCGGCAACACGGCCCTCACGTACAGCCAGGCGGCCACGGACGATCCCGTTGCTGCGGTGACGTTCGAGGTCCCGCCGATCTACATCGCGTCGCTCGGTGCGCGCGACGTCGGCAGCACGGTCGGCACCGTCTCCGGGACGGTCTCCCTCTCCGGGGCCACCGCGCAAGTCACGGGCACGCTCACGCAGTCGAGCGCCACGTCGACCGTCACGGTCAATGGGACGCCGACGCCGATCTCGGCGCTCGCGACCGCATGCACGGGAGCTGCCGCGCACGGCGACTTCTGGGTCGCCACGGTGAGTGCGGCCGGCCAGTCGCTGCAGGTGCCGATGTACGTCGACGCCGTCCTGCTCGACACGCCGCTGAGCCAGTACTCGGCGTACCAGCTGAAGGTCTGCATGCCGCCTCCGTCGCTCGTGCAGATCGTGTCGCTCACGATCGACTTCGTCGGCGTCTTCACCGCCCCTGTCGGCTGGAACATCTGGCACGCGATCGCGACTCCGTACAACGCCGACGGCACGCTGAACACCGCTGGAACCGTTCTCGCGGAATCGCAGGACCGGTCGCCGCAGGGCGTCACCCTCAAGGCGCATGCCGCCCGGACCGCGGGCCACGTCGTCGTCAGCGGCAAGGTCACGCAAGGTGGCCGGGGTGTCGCAGGCGCGACCGTGAAGATCCTCGCGGGCAAGACGACGGTGGGGTCCGCGAAGTCGAAGTCGGGCGGTGCCTACACCGCGACCGTCGCGACGAAGGCTCGCACCCTCGTCGCCAACGCCGCGATCGGCGCCCGGACGCTGCCTGCCTGCGTCCAGCCGATCCTCGCGCCACTGCAGTGCGTCTCGGCGACGATCGGCGGTTTCTCGGTACGAAGCGACGCCGCCAGGGTGACGAAGAAGTGACGACCGATCCAAGGAGGTTCAGATGACACTGCGCTGGAACACACGTCGGGTCGGTTCGTTGCTGGCCGTGATTGCGGCCGTGGGAACGATCGGCTCGTTGGCCGCGGCGGCGAGCGGGGCGAACAGCTCGGCGACGGCCGCGCCGTATCGGATCCTGATCATCACCGGCATCAAGACGCTCGTGCAGAACCAGGAAGAGGCGATCGCCGGCGCGACGGCTGCTGCCAAGGCGATCAACGCCGCCGGTGGGCTCAAGGGCCGTCCGGTCGAGATCGACTCCTGCAACAACCAGGGCACCGCGACCGGCACGATCGACTGTGCCCGGCAGGCTGCGCAGGGCAACTACGACGACGTGATGGAGTACCACGGCTTCACGTCGGCGAGCAAGCCGATTCTCGACCAGGCGCAGATGCCGCGCATCGGGACGACGAACGTCGTCGGCCCGGACTTCTTCGACCGCTATGACGTCGACCTCGGCCCGCCGCCGAACGCGTACTACTCGGCCCCGGGGATCTACCTGATCAAGAACCAGCACAAGACACGGTTCGCGATCGTCTCGCTCGACATCGCCGCAGGCCTGTCGATTGCGCAGGGCATCCGCGCCGGCCTGACCGCTGCGGGCGGCAAATACGTCGGGACGATCCCGATCCCGCTGACGCAGACCGACCTGCTGCCGACCGTGCAGCAGCTCAAGGACCTCAAGCCGGACATCGTCGCGGTCGTCGCGAACGGACCAGTCGTGACATCGCTGATGAACGCGCGACAGGAGCTCGGCTTGAACGCGCTCGTCGTCGGCAGCGCCACGGCGATCCCGTCGACGGCGTATGCGTCGATGCCGGACGGCGGGGCCGGCCTCTACGTCGGGCAGGCGCTCCCGCCGTCGACCGACGCACGGTTCGCGCCGTTCCGCAGCCAGCTGGCCGCGGCCGGTCTTGCCGGGAACCCGGTGAACCTGGACAGCGTGTCCGCGAAGGCGTGGCTGAGCACCTGGGCGATCAAGAAGCTGTGCGACACGATCAAGACCGGCAGCTGCACGAAGCAGACGCTGCTCGCGCAGACGCGGAAGGCGAAGAACATCAACCTCTTCAACATCCTCAACTGGTCGCCGTCGGCGAAGGGCCCGGCTGCCTACCCGTACCAGACGGTGGGCACGGCATACGTGCTCAAGGCAGTGAACGGCGCCTTGCTGCTCGCGTCCAACAAGCCCGTCGACTACTACGCAACGCTTGGGATCAAGCCGAAGAAGTGACGGATCCGAGGATCGAGACCCTGCTTGCGAAGCAGGAGATTCACGACCGGCTGATGCTCTACGTGCGCGGGGTGGATCGCTTTGACGGAGAACTGATCTCCCAGGCGTTCCACCCCGACGCGGTCGCCGATCACGGGCAGTTCGTCTTCACGGCCGACCAGGTGGGGGAGGTCATCCCGAAGCTCGAGGAGCAGGTGCAGATGGGGATGCACTTCCTCGGCAACGAGCTGATCGAAGTCGTCGGGGACGAGGCGTACGTGGAGGTCTACTTCCTCACGTTCGCCGAGGTCGATCGCGACGGCGAGACGTACCACATGGCGCGCGGCGCGAGGTACTGCGATCTATGGGAGCGTCGTGACGGTGCGTGGAAGATCTCGTACCGGATCATCGTCGTCGACTGGGGAACGATCTCGCCGGTGCTCGAGCGCTGGCCGGGCGCGGACCTGCTGCACGGCGGGCAACGCTCGCACGACGACCCGGTGTTTCGCATCAAGGAGCTTGCGGCCGCGAAGGCCGATCGCGTCGAGAGCGGCGCCGAGACGGTACGGGCATTCATGGAGCGAATGAGCTCGGCGGGCTTCGGCGCGAGCTCGGAGGGAGGGCGATGAGTCAGGCGCAGGTCGGTTCGTACCGCGACACCGTGGGGACGTCGTCGTGGGACTTCTTCCAGCACCTGCAGGACGCTGGGGGGATCCTCTGGGACGACGACTTCAACGCGTGGCTCGTCGGCTCGTACGAGCTCGTCAAGAAGGTCGGGCTCGGAGACGACGACGTTTTCGAAGGGCCGTTCATCCTCGTGGACGATCGTCCGATGCCTTTCGGGCTGACGTACCAGCAGTGGGTCGATTTCTGGGCGTGGGGGAGCCACCGCATGATCTCGGCGATCCCGGGCGACGAGACGCATGCCCACCAGCACCGCTGGTGGATGCGCACCTTCTCGCCACGGCGGCTCGAGGGCTGGCGCGACGACGTGATCCGCCCGGTCTCGCACAAGCTGATCGACCGCTTCGCCGACCGCGGGCGCGCGGAGCTCGGCGCCGATTTCGCCGACGGTCTCGCGCCGCGTGTGATGGCGGGCGTCATGGGCCTGCCGCACGACGACGACGCCTGGCTGGCGAAGCTGGCAGAGCTGCATGCGGCGCGGATGGCGCTCAAGCAGTTCTTCGGGCAGGACGACGTCGAGCAGAGTGTGATCGACACGGCGTTCGAGGCGACCGCGCAGGCGAACGAGCTGCTGGCGCCGTTCATCGAAGAGCGCCGCTCCGGCGAGGGCGACGACTTCATCAGCTTGCTGTGGCGCGACGCCGACGAGTTGTTCGGGCCCGGCTGGGTCGACTCCGACATCTACGGCGCGACGATGGCGATGTGGGAGGGCGGTGCGGGCTCGACGCCACCGAGCACCTCGAACGCGCTCTACCTGCTCCTCTCCGATCCCGATCTGCAGCAGACGCTCCGCGACGGCGACCCGGCGCTCGTCAAGAACTTCGTCGAGGAGTCGCTGCGCATGTACGGCCCCGTCTACCATCGGCCGCGACTCGCGACCCGCGACGTGGAGCTCGGCGGACAGACGATCCGCAAGGGCGACACGGTCCTGATGCTCACCGTCGCCGGGAGCCGGGACGACGTGCGCTACGCGTGCCCGCACGCGGTCGACCTCAACCGTCCTGCGCCACGCGACCACTTCGCCTTCCTCGTCGGGACACGGACGTGCCCGGGGCAGGGGCTCGTCCGTGCGGAGCTCCAGGAGGCGATGGCGGTCGTGCTCGAGCGCCTGCCGAATCTCCGGCTCGACCCCGATCGGGAGCCGCCGCGCCAGGCCGGGCTGATGGCTCGCCGTTGGGGGCCCCTGCACGTGCTCTTCGACGCGTGATCGGGTTCGAGCGGGACATCAAGCCGCTCTTCCGTGCCGGTGACCGCGAATTCATGCTCTACGTCTTCGACCTGTGGGAGCACGAGGACGTGAAGGCGGACGCCGCGAACATCCTCGACCGCGTGAAGGACGGGACGATGCCCTGTGACGAGCCGTGGCCGCAGGAGCGCATTGCGCTCTTCGAGGCGTGGATGGAAGCCGGATGCCGGCCGTGAGCCTCGAGCAGCGTGTCGCCGAGCTCGAGCGCGAGGTCGCCGTCCTCCGGGCGAAGCAGCAGATCCACGAGGCGCTCATGCGGTACTGCCGGGGGGTCGACCGCGCAGACGCCGATCTGATCGCGTCCGCGTTCCATCCCGACGCGCTCTCCGACCACGGCCTGCTCGTGTTCGAAGGGAACACGATCGGGGCTGCGCTGGCGTCGATCGAGCGCGCTGTGCGCACGAGCATGCACATGGTCGGCAACGAGCTGATCGAGCTCGACGGTGATACCGCGTACGTCGAGGCGTACTTCGTGAGTTATTCGGAGGTCGACCGCGACGGCGAGCCGTACCTCATCTCGCGGGGCGCGCGCTACGTCGACCGCTGGGAGCGGCGCGACGGGGAGTGGCGGATCGCCTACCGGGTCGTGCCCGGGGAGTGGAACCGCGTCGACGCGATCGTCGAGCGCATCCCGAACGCCGACAGCATCCTCGCGACGCACCATTCGCGTGAGGACGCCGTGTACCGCATCCGCGAGCGCAACTGGAAGCTCCGCGAGAGCGGCGGCGAGGATGCATCCCGGAGGTTCAAGGACAGTCTCTCGACATCGGGCTTCTCGGAGGCGAAGTGACGCATTCGACGTTCGTCATCTCGATCACCGCGTTCACGGACACGGGTGAGCTCGACGAGGCTGCGCAGCGTGCGCACTTCGCGCGGCTGCGCGAAGCCGGCATCGGCGTGTACGTCGCGGGAAGCGGCAGCGGTGAGGCGTACTCGCTCACCGACGAGGATCGCCGCCGCATCCTCACGATCGCCGCGGAAGAGCTGAAAGGCCACGTGCCGGTGCGCGGCATGGGGAAGGAGCCGCGGACCACGGAGGAGATGCTGGCGTTCGCCGACGACGTGCGCGCGGCCGGGCTCGAGGCGATGCAGGTCTACTCCCTCGACCTCGGTCACGGCGTCGTCCCGAGCAACGCGGAGATCGAGCGCTATCTCGGCGACGTGCTCGGAGCGATCGACGTCCCCGCCGTGATCTCGACGCATGCCTTCTCCGGCTACCTCGTCCCGACCGACGTGCTGAGGCGCGTCGTCGGCGCACACGACAACGTCATCGGCATCAACTGCACGGTGCCCGACGTGACCGGCCTGCCGTACCTCACCGAGCTGATCGACACGTTCGGCGAGCGGCTCGACATCCACGTCGGCGGCCCGATGCAGGCGATCACCGCCATGGCGCTCGGCGCCACGGGGTACCTCTCCGCCGAGGCGAACCTCGTGCCGCAGCTCTGCGTCGCGCTTGTCGACCACCAGAATCGCGGCGAGCTCGCCGAGGCTCAGGCCTGCTTCTGGAAGCTGATCCGCATCTTTGCGGCGAACCGCTTCAGCGGCCCCAAGGGCCTGAAGGCTGCGCTCCGCGCCTACGGCCTGCCGGGCGGCGGGCCGCCACGGCTGCCGCGGCTGGCGCCGGGCGAGGACGAGGCGGCGGCGTTCGTCCGCGCGCTCGACGCGCTGGATCTCGCCGAGCTGCGTTGACACGCGCGAAGCCGAGGCTCGCACTCACGTTCTCGCCGGCCGTGCTCGCGCCGGCCGACCTGCCACGGCTGATCGAGCTTGCGCGTGTCGCCGACGACGCGGGGATCGATGCGATTCGCGTCCCGGAGCATGTTGCGCTGGGCCGCGACACGTCGTCGTACCGGTGGGGCGCGTTCCCCTATCCGCCGAGCGCGCCCTGGCTCGAGCCGTTGACGGCGATCGCGGCCATGGCGGCGGTGACCACGCGCATCGACTTCATCACCGGGATCCTGATCGCTCCGCTCCGCTCGGCGGTCATCCTCGCGAAGCAGGTCGCGACCGTCGACGCGTTGTCCGGCGGGCGTCTCGCGCTCGGCGTCGGGGCCGGATGGCAGCCGGCCGAGCTCGAAGCGGGAGGTGTGCCCTTCGCCGAGCGCGCGCCGCGCATGTTCGAGGTCGTGGCGGCCTGCCGCGCACCCTGGGAGAACGCCCCCGCGCGCTTCGCCGGGC
>FTCS01002841.1_pt1 | contig 22739 bp, 20 predicted proteins | sample 1639391 | NCBI WGS metagenome assembly FTCS01 (sample SAMEA3914864, study PRJEB12502) | metagenome | biome: forest; material: soil | place: USA | collected 2012-03-12 | depth 0.3 m | reverse complement strand
GCGCGCGCCCCGCCATGTCAGGCGCCCTAATCGCTCGCCCTACTTGGCGACGACGATGTCGGCCGGCGATCGCGGAGCGAGCTGGAGGTTGCAGAAGAAACCGACGACGCCGGTGAGCGACGCCAGCACCGTGCCCGACTTCAGACCGAGCGCGTCGACGTCGAAGAGCCCGTTCGTCATCTGCGCGGGCTTCGGGAATGGCGCGCTGCAGCTCGAGGAAGCCCCGCCGCCGGTGGTGATGTTGACGGACACGCGGCCGTTCTTGTCGTTGATGGCATCGGCCGCGAGCGCGACGTTCTTCACGCGAACGAGCATGCCCATCCAGCGACGGCCCTTCGCGTAATCGGCGAGGTCGTTGACGTCGATGTCGACCGGATCCGGTACGGCCGCCTCGTACCGGAAGGTCGCGACGGGCTTCGAGATCTGCGGAAGGACTGCGCCGGGCGCGAACGTCACCGTCGAGCCGATGGTCGCCGCCTCGGTGTACTGGCCGTTCAGATCGAGCACGTCGCCCGGGCCGACGGCGAGGTTGCCGGGATTGAACGTCGGCGCGAAGAGCGTGATGCCGGAGAACGGGTCCTTCGAGCCGAGGTCCTGCACGTAGATGGTGCCGGTGCTCTTGCCGTTGGCCGTCTCGTCGAACTTGTCGACCGCCACGACGACCGCGCCGCTGATGGCGACGGGAGCCGTGAGGTAGTCCTTGTGCGCGTCCGCGGCGGGGTCGCCTACGTCCTTGATGCGCTTGTCCTTGCCGCCCGGCGGTGGAACGCCGTTGTTCGAGTGCGGGTCGCCACCGGTGGTGACGCTGCACGCCGCGATCAGAGCGATGGCGACGATCGAAAGGAGCGAGAGGGAGTGTCCGGCGATGCGCACGGCCCTTTCAGTACCACAAAAAGCACAAAACGAGGCGAGGCGTCGGGGGGCAACCCGACGCCTCGAGGATAAAGAAAGCGAGAAAGCTAGGAGGACAGGGACGAGGAGAGGTTCAGGCCGCGATGCGCGACGCGGGGAGGCGCGTCGCAAGGACGGACTCGAGGCGGGACTGGATCTTGTGCTTCTTCGAGTAGACGGTCTTGACGGAGATGTTCATCTTCGTCGCGATGTCCTGGGGATCCATGCCCTCGCCGAAGTAGAGCGCGGCGAAGGTGCGGTCCTTCTCGGAGAAGTCGGCGAGCGTCGCCTGCGCGATGGTGGCGCGCTCGTGCTCGGCCGTGAGCTCGAACGGATCGGGAAGGTCGGCGACGAGCTCCATCGCCTCGGTGATGCACTCCTTCTGCGGCTCGCGCTTCAGGGTGCGGAGGTAGTCATAAGCAGCGTTGATGGCAAGCAAGCCAATCCAAGAAGAGAAGCGGTTGCCGCGCTCGGGATCGAACGTCCGGAGCTTGTGCATGTCGTTGCCGAGAAGAGAGACGTAAAGATTCGCGTAGACCTCGCGGACGTCGTCCTGCGAGACCATCGAAGCAAAGCGGCGCGTCACCTTCGTGATGCAGCGGATGATGAGGCGGTCGTACTTCGCCTGGAATGCACGCCACGCCGCCGGGTCGTTCGCGGTCATCCCCGCGATGAGGTCGTCATCGCTCTCGAAGCGATCGGCAACGACGGCAGCGCAGGGGAAGAAACCAGACTCGCGGGCAACGTTCGACATGACTCAAGGCCTCCAAGGACGGGCGCGTAACCCGCGTTTTGCCGGGGCGGTGAAGCGCGCCGGCGATGGGCCTTGAGCAGGGGACGTGCCAGGTGTCGGAGAACGCCTCAGATCACGAAAACGTGGGAAATTTGCGCAATCGAGCGAGGGAAGGTTTCGCTCGGACCCGCCGTAACAGCGTAACGAACCCCGTAACAGTCTCGCTCCGGAGCCCGAGTGTTACGCAAGGCGTAACGCCTGCTGCTAGATCCCCGGCCATGCGTAACTCGTTCGCGGCGTTCGGCTGGTTCGGCTGGATGGCGGTGCTCGCCGCCGTCGGATCCGCGGGTTGCGCCGACCCGAACGCCGGGTTCCGCCCGCCGGTCGCGCCCGAGGCGACGAAGGCCGAGGCGAAGCAAGGCGACGGCGACCTCACGTTCGCGAAGGTCTCGCGCGCGCCCGAGGGTGCAAAGGCCGATCAGGCCGGGCTCGCCACCTGGTACGGCGGCGCCTTCGCCGGAAAGAAGACGTCGAGCGGCGAGCGCTTCGATCCCACGAAGTACACGGCCGCGCATCGGACGCTGAAGTTCGGCACCTGGGTGGAGGTCCGCCGCGTCGACACCGGGCGCACGGTCCGCGTTCGCATCAACGATCGCGGTCCGTGGGGCGACGATCGCCGCATCATCGATCTGTCGCGGAAGGCCGCCGAGGATCTGGACGTGCTCCACGACGGCGTCGCTCGCGTCGAGCTCCGCGTCGTCGACGGCCCCTGATCGGGCTTGCCGTCTCAGCCTTTGCGAGACTTCGCGGTCTTCGCCGGTCGCTTCGTCTCGCGCGGGACCGGCGACGACGCTCGCACCCGTCGCGCGAGGAGGCCGAGCGCCTCCCGCTCGAGGCCGGTGAGGATTCGCTGCCACTCGTCGTGCGAGTAATCGAACCCGCCGAACCGAAGATGCTGGCGCGCCTGCTCGCGAACGACGGCGCGCAGATCGTTCGGCAGCTCGGGCATCCACGAGTATTCGGTGAGCACCGCGGAGAGGTTCGGCGGCGCGTCCTCGGTGCGCCAGGACACCGGCTTCGACGTCGACGTGGGCGCCTCTTCGCCGAGCGCGATCGACTCGAGCTGCCCGTAGCTCACGCCCCAGTGGGCGGCGACCTTGCGCCGGAAATCCTCGCCCGGCTGCCGCGTGGGGCTGTGCGAGAGCATGTTGCTCAGATGCGCGCCCGACACGCCGAGCTTCTTCGCGAGCTGGGCCTGCGCGCCGCGCGGTCCGCACGCGAGCTCGTCGCGAAGTCGGGCCAGCACGTACTCCTTGATGCGCTGGACTCGCTGATGCTCGTCCTGAGTCACGGTCTCAACCTTAGTCAAGGCGACCTTAGCGGGAGCTAAGTTCGCGCGTGAATTCGTTTCCAATTCTGAATGGTGGCGCGCCGCGATGCGGATCGCGACGGCTCAGCCTTCGTCGGCAAACTCGCGCGCGTGCGCCACATAGACGGCCGCCGCTTCACGGATGTGATCGAGATCGGCGTCCGTCAGCGTGCGGACGACCTTGCCCGGCCGGCCCATCACCAAAGAGCGCGTTGGCACCCGCATTCCGGGAGGGACCAGGGCTCCTGCAGCAATGAGGCATTCGTCTTCGATGACGGCGCCGTCGAGAAGGATGCTCCCCATTCCGACGAGACACCGATGCCCGACGGTGCACCCGTGCACGAGGGCCAGGTGCCCCACCGTCACGTCGTCGCCGATCGTGGTCGCCGCTTTGCCGCCGGTGATGTGGACGACGGCGTTGTCCTGGATGTTGGTGCGCGCGCCGATGCGGATCGGGAAGGCGTCGCCGCGAATCACCGTGCCGAACCAGACGCTCGAGTCGGCGCCGATCACGACGTCGCCGATGACGCTCGCGTTCGGTGCCACGAAGACTCCGCGGCCGAGCAGAGGCGTGACACCCTTCAGGGCGTAGATGGGTCCGGGCTTCACGAGCTCTACTGCACCAGCGTGAGCGAGCGCCGGCGGCGCTCGGGACGCGCGACCGAGGCTTCGGTGCGCCGCGGAAGCGCCGCGATGGCGACCTCGTCGAGAGCGCCGTGGAGCGAGTGCTTGTAGGCCTGCGAGATCTCGACGTCGACGAGGGCGCCGATGAGGTCACGGCCTTCGGGCACGTCCAGGTGGACGATCTCGTTGCGCTCGGTGCGGCCCGTCACCTTGCCCTGCGCCTTGCTCGCGCCCTCGACGAGCACGCGCTGCCGCGTTCCGACGAGCGTCGCGAGGTGGGCCCGCGTCTGCGCCTCGGCGACCTCGAAGAGGCGCGCGAGGCGCTCCGCCTTGACCTCCTCGGTCACGTCGTCAGGGAGCTTCAGCGCCGGCGTGAAGGGCCGCGGCGAGTACTTGAATCCGAAGAGACCGACGAAACCGACGTCGCGCACGAGCTCCAGCGTGGCCTCGAAGTCCGCGTCCGTTTCGCCCGGGAAGCCGACGATGACGTCGGTGGAGAGCGTCATGCCCTCCCGCGCAGCGACCAGGCGACGAACACGCTGCGTGTATTCCGCACGCGTGTAACGCCGGATCATGCGCTTGAGCATGCGATCGCTGCCCGACTGCACCGGCATGTGGACATGCCGGGCGAGCACGTCGAGCTCGGCGTGCGCCTGCGCAAGCGCCGCCGTGGCGTGGCGCGGGTGCGGGCTCGTGTAGCGGAGGCGGAGGAGATCCGGGACGCGCTCGGCGATGAGCCGCAGCAGCGAGGGGAACTGGCTCTCGTCGGGATCGTCGGAGGCGGGCGGCGGCAGCGACGGATCGCGGTAGCTGTCGACGGTCTGCCCGAGCAGCGTGACCTCGCGCGAGCCGGCCTGCACCCAGCGGGCGATCTCCGCGACGATCTCGTCTGCGGGACGGTAGCGCTCGGGACCACGCGTGTACGGGACGATGCAGAACGAGCAGCGCTCGTCGCAGCCCTTCATGGTGGTGACCCACGCGCTCACCGGCGCCTCGCCCGGCTGCGGCGCGGCGGACAGGAACCGAGGAGCGTCGAGATCGAAGACCGTGTGCGCGCGAGGCGGCGCGCCGTCCATCTGCTCGCGGGCGAGCGCCGGAAGATCGGCGATGTTGTCGGGCCCGATGAGGAGGTCGAGGTGCCCGACGCGCGCGAGGAGCTTCTCGCCCTCTTGCTGCGCGACGCACCCGGCAACGGCGAGGACGAGGCCGGGGTTCTTCGCCTTCAGCGGCGCGAGCTTGCCGACCTCGCTGCGGAGCTTCTGCTCGGCCTTCTCACGGACGCTGCACGTGTTGAGCACGATGAGGTCGGCCTCTTCCGGCGAGTCGGCGCGCGACCAGCCGCTCGCGCGGAGCACCTCCTCCAAGCGATCGGAGTCGTGCGCGTTCATCTGACACCCGAAGGTGTGGACGAGATAGAGGCCGGACAAAGCCCGCACCGTCTAGCACCGCGACCAGGTGATTAGAAGGTCTCGACCTTCTCGACGTAATTCACGTTCCGGTCCTTCAGCTCCTTCAGGAGGAAGTCGACGCAGGGTCGGCGCAGGCCGACGAGCTCGGGCGGGAAGACGCCCTTGTCCGTGAACATGCCCTTGCCGAGCATGCGGATGGCGGCGGTGGCGGTGTAGCCGGTCGTCCGGGCCATCGAGTGGACGCCCGTCTCGGCGTCGAAGCTGTCGAAGAGATCGTACGTCCACCGCGTGCGCTTGCCGCTCTTGGTGCCCTCGATGATGACGCGCATCACGGTCACGTCCGCCTCGCCGGGCTGCAGCTTCCACATGGGGAAGAGCAGCTTGGCGGTGACATCGACGGGACGCACCTTCGCGCCGCCGACGTCGATCGGGTCGGTCCCGAAGAGGCCCGTTGCGCGCAGGACCGCCATCTTCTCGATGTGGCCCGGGTAGCGCATCGTCTTCTCCTTCATGTTCGGGACCTTCATGGTCTTGGCCATGGTGCGGAGCCCGTCGGTGTTGAAGGCCTCGAGGGTGCCGACCTCGGGGAAATCGAGCAGCTCAGGATCAGAGAGCGCCGGTCGCGTGACGAGGTGGCCGTTCTCGACGTAGCGGGCGGGGCGGACGTACTCCTCGATGACGTCGACCGGCGAGAAGACGGCGGCGTACTCGTAGGGCCAGCGACGAACGCGCGGCAGCCCGCCGACGTACGTGAGGATCGAATCGGTCGTGTCGAGCTGGGAGAACGCATGACCGGCGAGCACGCTGCTCATGCCGGGGCCGACGCCCATGTCGACGAATGCGGTCGCGGAGTGTTTCTTCGCGATGGAATCGAGCTCCAGCGGATCTTCCGGGAAGAACGCGATGTCGACGCAGCTCGTGCCGGTCTCGAGGACGGCGCGGAGCGTCGCAAACCCCATGAAACCAGGCACCGCGGAGAGGACGAGGTCGTGCTCGTTCGCGAGCTTCGCCACCTCGGCGACGTCGGCGAGGTCGGTCTTGACCACGCGGATCTTGGTGCCGCGGGCGACGCGCTCGAGCGCCTCGTCCCGGATGTCGGCGACGGTGATGTCGAAGCCGCTTTCCTTCGCGAGATCGAGGGCCATCGGTCCACCCACCAGCCCGGCACCGAGCACGACGATTTTCATGCCCTCGCGGTAATCGAGCCGCGAGCGGGGGGGAAGAGAGGGGAAGCGAGCGGGGAACAGGAGCGGGCGAGGGGAGGAATGCGCGGCTCCGCCGTAGGACCCGAGGCCCGCATGAACACCCTGCTCAAGCTCGCCGCCGTCACGTCCGTCACCGCGCTGATGCTCGTGGCCGTGGCCGCCTGCGCGAAGAAGGGCGACGACAGCAAGGGATCGGACGGCGCGGGCGAGACGACGACCACGTCGGCGCTCGTCGGGCACGCCACGGCGCGCGCGAGCTGCAACATGGTGACCGAGCTCGGGACCTGCAACGAGTACCAGGCCATCGAACGCGGCCATGCCACGTTCGCCGTCGAGAAGTCGCTCTGCGAGGGCTTCCACGGGAAGTTCGCGGCGGCCGGCTGCTCCACCGAGGGCCAGCTCGGCTCCTGCGTGATGAGCGACGGCGAGGTGAAGCGCTATTACGGCTCGGCAATCGCCGGGGAGCACGCGCTCACCGTCGACGAGGCGAAGGCCGACTGCGCGAGCGACGCCGTGAAGGGCAAATTCACCCGTAACTGACCCTCCGGCTCGCACGAAGACCCCAGAAATGCGCTGAAAGACGCGATCCGGCTTTTGGCTTTCCCGCGCCTCCGTGCGACGATCGGAGCGTGAACGCCCTCGAGCCGGGGAGCACCCTCGGCGGATATCGCATCCTGGCGCGCCTTCGCGCGGGCGCCATGGGCGTTCTCTATCTCGCGCGGCGCATCGGACCGGCCGGCTACTCGCGTCCGGTCGCGATCAAGGTGATTCACGATCACCTCGCCGCCAACAAGCGCTTCGCGCGCATGTTCGTCGACGAGGCGAAGCTCTCGGCGCGCATCGACGATCCGAACGTGGTCCGCGTCGAGGAGTTCGGACAGTCCGACGGTCGTTACTACCTCGTCATGGAGTACGTGCACGGCGCGTCGCTCGCGCAGACGATCGCCGTGCTGCGGAAGCGCGGGAAGATACCGATCGAGCTCGCCGTCGCGATGGCGATGCAGATCGCCGCCGGCCTCCACGGCGCGCACGAGGCGACCGACGAAGAGGGCGTGCCGCTCGGCATCGTTCATCGCGACGTCTCCCCGCACAACGTGATCGTCTCGTACAAGGGCTCGGTTCGCGTGATCGACTTCGGCATCGCGAAGGCGCGTCAGGTCGGCGGGCAAACGAAAACGGGGTCGCTGCGTGGCAAGCTCGCGTACATGCCGCCGGAGCAAGCGCGCTCGGCACGCACCGTCGATCGCCGCGCCGATCTCTACGGCGTCGGCCTCGTGCTCTGGGAGATGCTCACGTTCCGGCGCGTCTTCGACGCCGACACCGACATCGCGATCCTGAATCAGATCCGAAACCCCGAGATCGTCGCGCCGAGCACGCTGGCTCCGAACGTGCCCAAGGCGCTCGACGACGTCGTCATGCGCACGCTCGCCAACGATCCCGATGAGCGGCCTGCGACCGGAGCGCTCTTGCAGCGGGCGCTCGCGGAGGCGGTGCCGGCGGCGCTCCGCGTGCTGCCGGGTGACATCGCTGCGCTGATGGCGAAGGTGCGCCTCGCCGCCGACGCGGTCGCAGGGAAGAAGGACGATCCGTCGGCGATCTACGGAGAAGAGGTGCGCGGAACGCTGCGGACCTTCGGCGCGAGCATGCACGACAGCGTGGAGCTCGCCGAAGCGATCGACACGCATCCCACGGCCAGCCCGAACGCGCTCGACGACGAGACGATGGCACAAGAGGGCCCGGCCGTCTCGATCCCCGCACCGCCCTCCACGCGCGAGTCGGACCTGCCGGCCTCGCCACGCGGCGGTCGCATTCCGACGACGCGCATGACCGCCGGCGCCCTCGTCATCGAGGACGAGAGCACGCAGAAACGGACACAGCCCATCAACCCTGCAACGGCGGCGATCGCGATCCGTGCCGCCGCGGGAGTCCGTCCGCTCGGCACGAGCCCGCCGATGGCGCCGATGGCTCCGGGCTCGTCGCCGGACGCGTTGCTCCCGGCGCCGCCGCTGTCTTCGTCGCGCGCGCTCATTCCGTCGGCCGCGCCGTCGGGATCGGACGTCGCGCGTCCTTCGTACGTCGACATTCGCGGTCCGATGACGTCGACGCCCGACCTCGGTGGCGGCGAGCTGCCGAGCCTGCCGCCGCACGCTCCCGGCCTCACACAACGAGAGAAGATCATCCTCGCGGTCGGCACGCCGGTGGTCGGTGCGCTGATCCTGGGCTTCGCCATCGTCGCGGGCGGTCGCAGCGACGCGCGAACGGCGGAGGCGCCCCGAGCGATTCGCGAAGCGGCGGCGCCCGTGAAATCGGCGCCCATCGCTCAGGAGCCGCCCGCTTCGCCCGCGCTCGTCGCGCCGGTGGTGATCGCGCCGCCAGAGGCCGACGACGCCGCCGACGCCGGCGCGGCCGGCGAGGTGGCATCGGCGGCAGCGCGGCCCGCAGCGCGCACGAAGAAGCCGCTCGTGCGCGACGAGGATCCGTTCGCGCTGATGCTCCAGGACGGCGGCGCGACACGCGCGCGGAAGGTCCTCGAGGAGCGCGGCGTCGACAAGCTCAATGGCGACGAGCTGCGTCTCCTGCGCGCGATCTGCCGCGCACAGAAGGACGCTGCATGCCTGTCACGCGTGGCGGTCCAGATGGACCGTCATCCCTGAGGCTCGCGCCTCACGGTCACGAGCCGTCGACGCGTTCGACCTCGGCGCGGAGTAGCCCGATGAGATGCGCGCGCTGCTGCGCGTCGAGCGCACCTTGCGAGCTGAAGAGGATGCGCGCGTCGCGACCGACGAGCATCACGCTGCTCGTGCCTCGCTGGAACCCGGCTGCGCGCTGGAAGTCGCCGCTCCAGTCGAGATAGATGGTCGCGCCGACCTTCTTGGACTCGCTGCGGATCGCGTCCTTCACGAAGCCGCGCGCCGGCCAAAAGTCGAAGCTCTGCACGTCGGCGACGGGAACGAGCGCGACGGCGTCGCGGTAGCGATCGCCCTTGGCGAGTCGTGAGAGATCGGCCTTGAGCGGCTCGTTCATCTTCGCCGAGTCCTTGTCCTCGTAGAGCACGAGAATGGGCTTGCCGTTGATGGCACGGAGATCGAGCGTGCGGTCGTCGGCATCGACGGCGCGAGCCGCGGGACGGAGCGATCCGGCCCGGATGAGGGCGCTCGCGGACGGCGCGGCGAGGGCGGCCGCGATGGCGAGCGACGAGAGGACGACGCGCTTCATCGTGCGCTCCTCAGCCACTCGCGGATCTGCGTGCTCCACGCGCTCGACGGGCCGACCGCGGGGATGCCGCCCGAGGACTCGATCGCCGTCTCGAGCCCGTCCGTCCCGGCGCCGCCCATGACCCAGGGCGTCGAGCCGCATGCTTTGCCATAGGCGCGGAACAAGGCGCGCGCGTTCGGCGGCGCGACCGAGACGGACAATCCGACGAGGCGCGGCGCCATGCTTCGAACCGCGTCGGCCACCGCGGACGCCGGCGTCCTTGCGCCGAGAACGGCGACACGCGCGCCGCTGGCCGCGAAACGGAGCGCGGCGCCCAGCAGCGGGAGCACATGCTCTTCGCCGTCGATGCATCCGAGCAGCACGAGCGGTCCGTCCTGGCGCTCGAGCGCACGAAGGCTGGCACGGACGGCGAGCTCGAGCCGCTCCGCCACGAGATGCTCCTGAGCGATCGACAGCTCGCCGCGCTCCCAGCGGGTGCCGACCTCGGCGAGGACCGGCGCCACGATGCGCTCGTACATGGTCTGTGCGTCGAGCAGCATCGAGAGCCGCAGGAGCTCCTGATCGATGGCGCTCGCGTCCCAGCGCTGCGTGGCAGCGAGGATGCGTCCTTGCGCGAGCTCGAGGCCGTCGATCGGAAGGTGCTCGTCCTCGGAGACGGCGGGTGCAGACCCGAGGACGACACGCGCCGCCTCCGCCGGCGACACGCCGTCTTCCACGAGCAACCGCATCCTCCGCACGAGCTCGACGTCGTCCGCGTTGTAGAGCCGGTACGCCGAGGCCGTGCGGCGAGGGACGGGCACTCCGTAGCGACGCTCCCAGGCGCGCAACGTCGCAGCGGGGACGCCCGAGAGCTCGGCGGCGGCCTGGATGCGAAATGGACCGCCACCCGCCGCAGCAGGATCGCGCGCAGCGCGCGGATCGGGAAGCGTCGTCGTCGATCCGGAACGAGGCGGGGATTGCGTCATCTAAAGGATTGTCTAATGTTCAAAAGCACCTTACGCAAGAAAAAGAACACATGAAATCCGCGGAAAATACGCAGCGCCGACCTCATGCGGTCGTCATCGGGTCAGGATTCGGCGGCCTGGCGGCTGCGGTACGGCTCGGCGTGCGGGGCTATCGCGTCACGGTGCTCGAAAAGCTCGATGCACCGGGGGGGCGCGCGTACGTCCGGCACCGGAACGGTTTCGTGTTCGACTCGGGGCCGACGGTGATCACGGCGCCTCAGCTCTTCGAGGAGCTCTGGGACCTCTGCGGAAAGAAGCTCTCCGACGACATCGACATGCGGCCGGTCACGCCGTTCTATCGGATCCGTTTTCACGACGGCGAGGTGTTCGACTACACGGGCGACGCCGAGGCGATGAAGCGCGAGGTGGCGCGGTTCTCGCCGGCGGACGTGCCGGGCTACGAGCGGTTCCTCGTGGCGAGCGAGGAGATCTTCAGGATCGGCTTCGAGAAGCTCGCGCACGTCCCGTTCGGCTCGTGGATGTCGATGGCGAAGATCGTCCCGGAGATGATGCGCCTCCAGAGCTTTCGTTCCGTCTACGGCCTCGTGAGCTCGTTCATCCAGAACGATCGCCTGCGGCAGGTGATGTCGTTCCATCCGCTGCTCGTGGGCGGCAACCCGTTCACGACCACGTCGATCTACACGCTCATCGCGTTCCTCGAGCGGAAGTGGGGCGTGCACTTCCCGATCGGCGGCACGGGCGCGCTCGTGAACGGGCTCGTCAGGCTCGTCGAGGGTCAGGGCGGCGAGCTTCGGTGCAGCGCCGAGGTCGAGAAAATCCTCATCGAGAAGGGCCGCGCGACCGGCGTTCGGCTGGCGAACGGCGAGGTCCTCCCCGCCGACATCGTCGTGTCGAACGCGGACTCGGCGTGGACGTACCGCTACCTGCTCGACCCCGCCGATCGCCGCAAGTGGACCGACACGAAGGTCGAGCGCATGCGCTACTCGATGGGCCTCTTCGTCTGGTACTTCGGCACCAAGCGGAAGTACGAGGACGTCGCGCATCACACGATCCTCCTCGGGCCGCGCTATCGAGGCCTGCTCGACGACATCTTCGGGAAGAAGGTGCTCGCCGACGACTTCAGCCTGTACCTGCATCGGCCCACCGCGACCGATCCGGCGCTCGCACCCGAAGGATGCGATGCGTTCTACGTGCTGTCTCCCGTTCCTCACCTCGCGAGCGGCACCGACTGGAGCGTGGTCGGCGAGGAGTACCGGAGGCGGATCGAGCAGCTGCTCGAGGAGACCGTGCTCCCGGGTCTGTCCGGCGAGGTGATCGCGTCGGAGACGCTCACGCCGCAGGGCTTCCAGGATCAGCTCTCGTCGTTCCGCGGCGCTGCGTTCGGTATGGAGCCGGTGCTCACGCAGAGCGCGTATTTCCGGCCTCACAACAAGAGCGAGGACGTCGCGAATCTGTTCCTGGTCGGCGCCGGGACTCACCCGGGGGCGGGCGTGCCCGGCGTGCTCTCGTCGGCGCGCGTCCTCGACTCGATCGTCCCCGACGCCTCGACGTTCGTGACCGCGAGGGAAGCCGATGCCGCTGCCGAATGAGAGCGCCGACGTCGAGCTGGAGCGGATCCTCCGCGCCGGGTCGAAGTCGTTTCACCTCGCGTCCCGGCTCTTGCCCGCGCGCGTGCGAGCGCCGACCTTCGCGCTCTATGCGTTCTGCCGCCACGCCGACGACGCGGTCGACGACGCCTCGAACGACGACGCCGCGCGTTCGGCTGTCGACGTGCTGCGCGCACGGATCGATCGCGTCTACGCGGGACGGCCCGACGGCGTGCTCGTCGAGCGCGCGTTCGCCCGCGTGGTCGAGCGCTTCGAGGTCCCACGCGCGATCCCCGATGCGCTCGTGGAGGGCATGGAGTGGGACGCGGTCGGTCGGACGTACGAGACCGCCGAGGACGTGCGCGCGTACGGCGTGCGCGTCGCGGGGACGGTCGGGCTCATGATGACCCTCGTGATGGGGCGTCGCTCCCCGGAGGTGCTGGCCCGCGCCTGCGATCTCGGCGTCGCGATGCAGCTCACCAACATCGCGCGCGACGTCGGTGAAGACGCGCGCCGCGGTCGTCTCTACCTTCCCGGTGCGTGGCTCGACGAGGCCAACGTCGACCGGGAGGCATTCCTGGCGAGCCCCACGCCCACCAACGGAGTGCGCGGCGTGGTCGGGCGCCTGCTCGACGAAGCGGATGTACTCTACACGCGAGCGGACGCCGGTATCGCGCATCTCCCGGTGGACTGCCGGACCGCGATCCGCGCCGCACGCCTGGTTTATGCGGCGATCGGCGATCGGATCCGTCGCTCGGGGTTCGACTCGGTCTCGCGGCGCGCGGTCGTGCCGCTGCCTCGGAAGCTATGGCTCGTGCTGCGGGCGTTCGGCGCGCGCACGTGGAGCCCGGCCCCGCTCGAAGGCCGCGTCAGCCCCGAGGTCATGCCGCTGCTCGGTGTCGTGGGGGCCGCATGAGCGGCGTGGGCGGAATGGACGCGCAGCGCGCGCTCGATATCGTGCGCGAGCGCGCCGGCACCGAAGTCGTGGAGCGCATCGAGCATCTCGACGCCACGCGCGCGCAGCGTGCCGTCGATCGGGAGCTGCCGCTTGCCGACGTCGGCGCGCGGATCGACGCCGACGTGGTCGTAGCCGGCGGAGGCCTCAGCCTGCTCGTCGCGGCGGAGCTCGCGCGACTCGGCGCGAGCGTGGTGGTCGTCGAGCGCGCGAGGGCAGGGGTCGCGCATCGGGAGTGGAACGCCAGTGACGAAGAGCTGTTGCCGCTGATGGCGAGCGGGATCGTGAGCGCCGCCGAGCTGGAGGAGCTCGTCGTCGGGCGCTATCGCGAAGGCATCTGCTCGTTTCACGGCGGCGCTCCTCGACGCGTGCGCGGCGTCCTCGATCGGGCGGTCGATGCCGGTCCGCTCCTCGAGCGCGTTCGTGCCGTGGCCGAGCAACGCGGCGTGCGCTTCGTCGACGGCGCGTCCGTCGACGCGGTGGGCGCCGGCGAAGAGAATGTGCGCGTCGGCTTTTCGCGGGCCGGAGCGGGAGCGGGAAGCGGAGCCGGCGTCGAGCGCGGCGAGCTCGTTGCGCGCGTCCTCGTCGACGCCCGCGGCGCGTCGAGCCCGTATGCGAGCGCCGATCTGGTGTGCCCCACGGTCGGCGGCGTGCTGCGCGGGCTGGCGGAGGGGAGCGGACCGCGCGAGGTCGACCCTTCCGTGGGCGACATCCTCGTCACGACCGAGGACGCCGATCCCGACTCCGGCCGACAGCACGTCTGGGAGGGCTTTCCCGGACGCGCCGGCGAGTCGACCGTCTACCTCTTCTATTACGCGCGCGCGTCGGACACGCCGAAGGCGGCGCTCGCGAATCTCTACGCGCGATTCTTCGAGACGCTCTCTTCGTACAAGGACGGCGACGCGTCGATGGTGCGACCGACGTTCGGGTACATCCCGGGATGGTCGCGGCTCTCTCGTGCGCCGCGCGCCGCGTCTCCGCGAATCGTGCTCGTCGGAGACGCGGCGGCGCGACATTCACCGCTCACGTTCTGCGGGTTCGGTTCGATGCTGCGCTCCTTCCGTCCGGTGGCGCTGCGGATCGCGATGGACCTCGATCGCGGGCGCCCGCCCGGCAGCGACGTCATCCCGGAAGAGGCCGTGCACATGTGGACCGGCGCGCTCGCGACGGTGATGGCCTCCGGCGCGCTACGTGGTGCGAAGCTCAACGGCCTGCTCGATGCCGCGTTCGGCGTGCTCGAGCACATGGGCAACGACGACTTCGAGTCGCTCCTCAAGGACCGCATGAGCGGCCGGCGGTTCACCGAGTTCCTCAGGCTGACCGGGGAGCGCCATCCGATCGTGTATCGCGAGGTGCTTCGGGCGCTTGGTCCGGTGTCCGCGGCGCGCTGGGGCGTGCGCCTCGCGCGTGAGGTATTTGCGTGACGAGGCGTCTCGTTCGTCCGAGCTCGCGAGGCCCGAGGAAGAGACCGTACGGCGCCGCGCCCTTCGCATGGTGCACGGCGTGAGCGTCGCGGATCCGACGCAGAGCCGGTATCTTCGAGAGGAACGCGACGGGCAATCGTCCGTGCACGAGACCGTCGTGCACGATGACGTAGGAGATGCCGAACAGCGTCATTCCGGCGCCGACGCCGATGGTCACCGCGGAGAGCCATCCGTGCAGATTGCATCCAATCACGACGAGCGCCGCCGCGAAGGGCGCGTGCGCGGCGGAGAGCGCATCGTTCGTCTCGAAGCGCCCTTCGCGCCGCCCGTGATGCGAGCGGTGGATGGTCCACAGGCGGTGATGCCACACGCGTCCGTGGAGAAGGCGCGCCCACGGCTCCATGGCGGCGGCCACCACGAGCGCGATCGCCGTTCCGAGCGCGACGTTGGCCAGCGTCGTCATGACGAGGCCTCGTGATCGAGCCCGCGAAGAGCCGCTGGTTCAATGCCTGGTTCGCGAGGCACGCGCGCGCGCGCATCCGCCGGACGTTCGGCCGGGTCATGGTCTCCGGGCTCGACGAGACCCGGGGCTCGGTCGCGAGCGCTCCGCTGCTGCTCGTCGCCAATCACACGACGTGGTGGGATGCGCTCGTCGCTCTCTACGTCTCCGAGCTGCTCATCGAGTGCGACGGGTACGCGATGATGGACGCTGCGAACCTCCGACGACTCCCGTTCTTCCGGCGGGTCGGTGCGTTCGGTGTCGACATGGACGAGCCTACGGACGGAGCGCGCGCCATCCGTCGCGCCGCCAAGCTCCTCGATCGGCCAGGGCGATGCGTCTGGGTCTTCCCGCAAGGCCGAGAGCGCTCGCCGTTCGACGCGCTCGATCTCCGGCCGGGCGCTGCGCAGATCGCGCGTGTCGCGCGGAAGGCGCTCGTCGTCCCGGTCGGGCTCCGTTACGTCTTCGGCGGCGCCGAGAGACCCGAGATGTGGATCGCGCTCGGCGCGTCGCTCGACAGCGAGCGAGACGTCGGCGTCGCGCTCGCCGCGCAGCGCAGCGGGATCGAGCGCGAGCTGTCGCGCATCGGAGAGGCCGTCACCGCCCGCCACGACGCGAACGGTGCCGTGATTTACGATGGATTCGTGGAGATCATGAGCCTGCGGCGGGACCTCTTCGGGAAGCTCGCGGAGCGATTGCTCGCTCGCATCGCGTAGCGCCCCACCGGCGCCGATCGCGAGCTTCCGCCCGCGCCATGTGAGCTCGCGCGTCGTGCAGGCGCGGGCGAGGGCGATCAGGAGAACGACGTCGGCGGCGACCGACTCGACGGCAGCCGAGAGCGGCGCGAAGGGTAGCCCCGCCGTCGCGCGCGCGAAGCACGCGATGCCGAAGCGCACGACGAGACCGGACGCGGCCACGATCGCGAGCGGCTCGTCGGAGCGGCCGAGCGCAACCCCGAGCAGCACGAGCAGCACCGGCGAGACGGCGAGGAGGAGGGGATACGAGAGGAGCAAGGGAGCGCGCTGCGAGCGGATGACGAGGAGCCAACGCGTATAGCGGTCCAGGATCTCGCGGAGCGTGCGCCCTTCCGCGGTGGCGATGGCAAGGTGCGGGGCGACGCGGATCGAGCGTCCGCCGAGCCGGAGCCGACGAGCGAGCTCCATGTCCTCGCCGAGCGTGCGCGTGAGCGCCTCGAACCCGCCGATCGCGTGGAGGGCCGGTCGCCGGATCGCGAAGAGCTTCCCGACGAGCCCGCCGGGATCGATCCCGGCGAGCAAAGGGAACGAGTGGAACGACGCATCGAGCACCGCGCGCGAGGCGCGATCGCCCCAGGTTCGCGGGCGACCGCGCTCGACCGGCGGCGCCCAGACGGCGTCGGCATCTCGCAGCGCATCGACGAGGTCGATGACGGCGCGTTCCCCGAGCTCGACGTCGGCGTCGGCGACCACCGCGATCTCTCGCGCCTTCGCGCGCGGCAACGCCATGGCGCGGGCGAGCTGGCCGGCCTTGTGATTCGGACCTCTCGCATCTGTGATCGTCACGGAAGCATCGACGCCACGCGCGCGAAGTCTTCCGGCGACCCGCCGCGCAATGGCCCCGGCCGCATCGCCGCGCGATCCCACCGCGAAGACGACGAGCGAAGCGCCACCGGTGCCCTCGAGCCGCGCCTCGAGCCCGCTCTCGTCCCCGGCGAGCGGCCTGATCAGCACGACCCGCTCCCGCGCTCCCCTCTCGCTCTCGCTCTCGCTCTCGCTCTCGCTCCGCCTCGCCGCGCGTACTGCCGCGATCACCGCCGCAGCGGCATACGCAGCCATCCAAACGCGAGCGACGACGACGGCGTTCACGCAGCCTCCACCCGCATCCGAAACGGCACGAGAAACCGCACCCACGCCGATCGAAACCGATCGAGCGACAGCGTCTCGTGAATGCCGACCGCGCGCTCGCCTCGCAGCGTCGTCCCGACCACCGATCGCGCGTAAAAAGGCCCGTCCTCGAGCGTCTTGACGAGGTCGACCGCGGCCCCTTCGCAACGCGCCGAACGCATGAGGCCGAATCGCGTGGCCGCCAGATCGACCAGCGCGTCGGCCGCGCCGGCGACCAGCTCACCGCCGCGCGCACCGGTGAGGGTGCAGCCGCGCTCGTGCCCGTCACGCATCGTCGCGTCGTAGGCGATCGCGACTCGGTCCTTCGACGACACCCGCGACCACGACCACGACGAGAACGTGTCCTCGAGCGGCTCGGCGCCTCGATTCATGTCGAAGTATCCGGTGCCGCGGAAGCGCACGTTCGGCTCTGCGAGCTCGACCTCGACGTGCGCGAACGGAATGCGCGGCGACCACGTGTGGACACCCGCGCGATCGAGCGCGACGACGATCTCGCTCTCCGCGAGGGGCACGAGACGGATCGTCCCCTGCACGCGACCTCCCCACGGCGCCGATCGTTCGTCGATTCGAACGACGAGGTCGCCCTTCTCCCAGGCCATCGTGCTCGGGCCGATGGTGAGCCGCTCGCGACAGCGACCGACGGCCGTTCGACCGCGCTCGGTGAGCGCCCACGCGCTCCTGCTGCCGCTTCGCACCGCGACGTTCATCGCGGAGAAATCGAGCGAAGACGCGGTCGGATCGCGACGCCGCGCCCGCGCCCACCGCGGTGAGAATGCGTTGCCGAGCAGCGCGATGACGACGATCGACGAGGCGCCGTCGTCGCTCACACAGTCGAGGTAGAACCAACCATAACCACGTGGGGCGATGGGCGTGTCGAAGCCAGGTCGCCGAGCGCGGTGCTCGCGGCCAGACGTCCGCTGAGCGCCGCCATGGGCACTCCCGCTCCCGGGTGCACGCTCCCGCCCGCGAGGAAGAGCCCCGGGAGCTTCGTCCGTGAGGACGGGCGAGCCAGTGCCGACATCGGACCGTGCGACGCCTCCCCGTAGATCGCTCCCCCCGTACCCGGCGCCAGCCGTTCGAACGACGCCGGCGTCGTCACTGCCATCGCTCGCGGCGTGATCTGGAGACCGGCCTTCGCTAGCCGTGAAAACATGCGGTCCTCGCATCGTTCGACCTCTTCGCTGGTGAGTGGGGGGCGTCGATCCGCCGTGGCAGGGGCGTTGACGATCACGAAGAGCCGCTCGTCGCGCGCGGTCGTGCTGGCCGAGTGCGCCGGGCGATCCTGCGCGCACACGTAGACGGTGGGCTCGGCCGGGAGCTCGCGGCGCCCGAAGAGCGCGGTGTGCTCGGCGGCGTAATCGTCCGAGAAGAAGACGTTGTGATGGGCGAGCGGGAACCCGCTCGTGCGACCGACGATGGCCCAGGTGATCGCCGAGAGCGAACGCCGCTCGGGTCGCGGCGCCGTGCACGCCGCGCGCGCGGCGTCGCCGAGCGCACCCGACGCGACGGTCGCGACGTCGGCGTTGGCGATCACCACGGACGCGGGCTGCACCTCGCGACTGCCGGTCTCCGTCTCGAGCACCACGCCCGACGCGCGCCCGTTCGAAAGAAGGATCTCGCAGACGCGGGCGCCGTGCCGGAACGTGACGCCGAGATCGTGCGCGAGCTCCGCCACCGCCGCTGCCAGGCGCGTGATCCCGCCCTCGACCACCGAGACACCTTCGCGTTCGACGTGCGCGATCAGATTGAGCGTGGCGGGAGCCTCGAACGGCGAAGACCCGACGTAGGTCGCGTAGCGCGCGAATAGGGCGCGCAGGCGGGGGTCGCGGAAGGTGACGGCGATGGCGCGCCACATCGTGCGGTGCGCGTCGATCCGGGCGAGGCTCCGCAGTCCGAGCTTCGCGCTCCCGGAGGCGAGCGAGAGCAACGAAGGACGCTCCGAAAGGAGGAACGGCTCGCGCACCGTCTCCGCGATGGCTTGGCTGCGGGCAGCGAAGCCCCGGTACGCTTCGGCTTCGCGCGCCCCCGCAAACGCGCCGATCGCCTGCGCGGAGCGCTCGACCTCCGGGAACAGGTCGAGCGACGGGCCATGGTCCCACGCGTGGCGCGCGATGATGCCGGCCGGAGTGAGCGTCACGGCATCGTCGAGGCGCCGTCCCGCGCGCTCGAACATCGCATCGAACACCCATCGCATGGTGAGCACCGTCGGACCGACGTCGATCGAGGCTCCCGCGACCTCGATGCTGCGCGCCTTGCCGCCTGCGACTCGCTCCCGCTCGATGACGACCGCCCGCTCGCCGCGCCGCGCCAGCTCGACCGCAGCGGCAAGGCCGCCGAATCCGGCTCCGATCACGACTGCAGGCGGCCCACTCACGGTCTCAAGAATGCGTCGATGTACATGGTTTGTCTATAGACGTGTTGACATGAGCCAAACATTGTCCAAACTCTGTCCATATGGTCGATCTGGTGCTCGAGCGTGCGCTTCACGAGGCCCTTGCTGCGGGGGGCGGTCATCCGCCTCGCTTGCTGAGCGAGGCGCTGGCCTACGCGGTGTTTCCGGGAGGCGCGCGGGTCCGCCCGCGGCTGTGCCTCGAGGTCGCCCGCGCGTGCGGCGGCGTGACCGAGCTCGCCCATGCGGCGGCGTGCTCGATCGAGCTGCTGCACTGCGCGTCGCTCGTGCACGACGATTTGCCGTGCTTCGATGCCGCGGACACGCGGCGAGGACGGCCGTCCGTGCATCGCGTCTACGGCGAAGCGATGGCCGTGCTCGTCGGCGACGGGCTCATGGTGCAGTCGTTCCAGACGCTCGCTCGCGCGCTCGCCGCGCATCCCGAGCTCGGCATGGCTCCGATGCTGACGCTGCTCGAGGCCGCGGGACCGCGTCGGGGTCTCGTCGCGGGGCAAGCATGGGAGCTCGAAGAAGACGTCGAGCTCGCGGCCTACCACCGCGCGAAGACCGCATCGCTCTTCGAGGCCGCCGCCGCGCTCGGCGCGCTCGTGAACGGCGTCGCACCTGCGCCTTACGTCAGCTTCGGTCGGGCGTTCGGCATGGCGTACCAGCTCGCCGACGACGTCGCCGACGTCCTTGCCGATCCGCTCGTCCTCGGAAAGCCGATCGGCCGCGACCGCACGCTCGCGCGTCCGACCGCGATGCACGACGGAGATCCTGCCGCAGCGCTCGGTCGCCTCGACGAAGCCGCTCGCGGCGCGGTGGATGCGGTCCCGAGCGTCGCCACCGACGGCGCCCACGACGGCGAGCTTCGGCGCTTCGTCGCCGCGGTGTTCGACGCGCTTTCCGCGCGTTTGCCGGCGTATTCAGGGCCGGATTCCGGGCCTACGGACGAGGCGACAGCCCTAGCGGCCTCCGAGGTCGGGGGGTATCCTCGGCGGTCCAATGGCCAGATTCCAGACCCTCGTCGACGTCTACCACGACTCCGTGAAGACCTTCCCCGATAACCCGCTCTTCGGGACGAAGCGCGGCGGTGTCTGGGAGTGGATGACGTATCTGGAGTTCGGGCGCCAGACGGACGGCTTCCGCGCGGGCCTCGCCGAGCTCGGCCTGAAGCGCGGCGACCGGATCGCGATCATCGCCAACAACCGTCCGGAATGGGCGATCGCCGCGTACGCCTGCTTCGGCCTCGGCATCGCGTTCGTCCCCATGTACGAGGCGCAGCTCCCGAAGGACTGGGAGTTCATCGTCAAGGACTGCGAGGCGAAGGCGCTCATCGTCGCGACCGACGCGATCGCGCAGAAGACCAAGGCGTTCCTCGAGTCGAACCCGAGCCTCCAGACCATCATCAGCCTCGATCCGGCGACTCCCGCTGGTGGGGCCGAAGACAAGGTGAAGACCTTCAAGGCGCTCGCCGCGACGAAGACGAGCGTTCCGGCCATCAAGCCCGAGACGAAGGACATCGCGTGCTTCATCTACACGAGCGGCACGACCGGTAACCCAAAGGGCGTGATCCTCTCGCACGGCAACATCGCGTCGAACGTCAGCGCGATCCACGAGTGCTTCCCGTTCAGCTCCTCCGACCGCTCTCTGTCGTTCCTGCCGTGGGCGCACTCGTTCGGCCAGACGTGCGAGCTGCACGGGCTCCTGTCCATGGGCGGCTCGCTCGCGATCTGCGAGAGCGTCGACAAGATCCTCGACAACCTCGCCGAGGCCAAGCCCACCGTCCTCTTCAGCGTCCCGCGCATCTTCAACAAGCTGTACGGCGCGGTGCAGAAGCAGATCTCGACGAAGCCCGGCTTCATCCAGGCGATGGTGAAGAGCGCGCTCGCGACGCGTCGCAAGCAGCGCAGCGGTGAGCACGTCTCCCTCGGCGAGGGCCTCGTCCTCGCGCTCACCGACAAGGTGGTGTTCTCGAAGGTGCGCGCGCGCTTCGGCGGAAGTCTGAAGTACGCGTTCAGCGGCGGCGCCGCGATCTCGACCGACGTCGCCGAGTTCATCGACGGCCTCGGCATCACCGTCTACGAGGGCTACGGCCTCACCGAGACGAGCCCGATCACCACCGCGAACTGGCCTGGAAACCGCAAGATCGGCTCGGTCGGCAAGCAGATCCCCGGCGTGAAGGTCGAGATCAGCCCGGACCAGGAGATCATCGTCCACGGCCCGAACGTCATGCTCGGCTATCACAACCGCAAGGAAGAGAACGACGCGGTCTTCACCGCGGACGGCGGCTTCCGCACCGGCGACATGGGTCGTATCGACAAGGACGGCTTCCTCTTCATCACCGGGCGCATCAAGGAGCAGTACAAGCTGGAGAACGGCAAGTACGTCGTCCCCACGCCGCTCGAGGAGCAGCTCAAGCTCTCCGCGTACGTCCTCAACGCGATGGTCTACGGCGACAACAAGCCGTACAACGTCGCGCTCGTCGTCGCGAACGTCGACGCCGTGAAGAAGTGGGCCGCCGAGAACGGCGTCAGTGAGAGCGACCCCGAGAAGCTCCTCGCGAATCCGAAGGTGCAGAAGCTCTTCAAGTCGGAGCTCGATCACTACGGCGAGAAGTTCAAGGGCTTCGAGGGCGTGAAGGACTTCGCGCTCATCCCCGAGGACTTCACGCCCGAGAACGGCATGCTCACGCCGAGCCTGAAGGTGAAGCGCCGCAAGGTCGTCGAGGTCTACCAGCCCATCATCGACGCGCTCTACGCGAAGAAGAAGGACAAGGGCGAAGGCGCCGGCGACAAGGGCGCGGGCGACAAGAAGAAGGCGGAAGCCAGCGCCGAGTGAGCGCACGGACCCTGATGAGCGCCAGACTCCCGTCGTTGCCTTCGTTCGGTACTTCGATCTCCGAGAAGCCGCTCCCGGCGCCGCCGCGAGGTGCGGTGCGGGGTCTGCTCGCGTTGCGCAAGGCGCTCCTGCGCGCGGCAGACGCGGTCGTGCCGGCGCAGCTCGCCGTGTTCGACCGCGTGACGGCGACGGCGGGCTCGCATCTCGTCACCGAGCTCGCGCGCTTGAAGGTGGCCGACCTCGTCGAGGCGCAGCCGCTCACGGCCCCCGAGCTCGCCACGCGGACGAAGACCGATCCGCGCGCGATGTTGCGCGCCATGCGTGGCGCGGTCTCGATGGGCTTCTTCCAGCGCGACGAGCAAGGTCGCTACTCGAACAACCGGCTGTCCTCGACGCTGCGCTCGAGCGAGGTCTACGACGTGCGCTCGTTTGCGGAGTACTTCGGGTCGCGCTCCAACATGCAGGCGTGGTGCGATTTCCCGGAGGCCCTCCGCACCGGGAAGAACGCGTTCGAGCGCGTGCACGGGAAGACGATCTGGGACTGGTTCGACGAGCACCCGCACGAGCGACAGACGTTCGCCGACAGCATGATGGCGATGACGCTTGCCGATGCGCCGGGGATCGCCGCGACGTATCCGTTCGCGGAGATCCAGCGGCTCTGTGACGTGGGCGGCGGACGAGGGACGCTGCTCAGCGAGATCCTCGTCAGGCACCCCCATCTCCGCGCCACGCTGTGCGACAACGCCGGCG
>FTCS01000135.1_pt1 | contig 22912 bp, 22 predicted proteins | sample 1639391 | NCBI WGS metagenome assembly FTCS01 (sample SAMEA3914864, study PRJEB12502) | metagenome | biome: forest; material: soil | place: USA | collected 2012-03-12 | depth 0.3 m | reverse complement strand
GTTCGCGAGGCGATCAAGAGCTTCCACGGCGTGCAGCGCCGGTTCACGGTGCTCGGGCAGCCGGCCATCACGCGCGAGGGCAAGACCGGCGACGTGATGATCGTCGACGACTACGGCCATCACCCGGCGGAGGTCGAGGCGACGCTGGACGCGGCGCAGAACGGCTTCGATCGCCGCGTGGTGGTCGCGTTCCAGCCGCATCGCTACACGCGGACGCAGTCGCTGTTCGACGACTTCACGCGCGCGTTCAACAAGGCGGACGTGCTCATCGTCACCGACGTCTATGCCGCGGGCGAGAAGCCGATCCCGGGAGCCACCGGTGAGGCGCTCGTCGACGCCATCCGCGCGCACGGCCATCACAACGTGCGTTACATCGGGGACAAGAAGAAGATCGGCGCGGCCCTGCTCGACCTGGCGCGCCCCGGCGACCTCGTGATCGCGCTCGGCGCCGGCGACATCAACGCCAGCGCGCGGGAGCTCGTGACTGCGCTCGAGAAGGAGAAATCGCCGTGAGCATGTCTTCTTCCACGCCGCCGCCGCCGCGCAGCGGAAACATGCGCCGGAAGAGCGCGCCTCCCTCGGAGCCGGGTATGGCACCCACCAAGGAGCGGCCGCGCAAGCGCGCCGGCGCAGCGCCGCCGAGCGAGGCGCCGATGGCGATGCCGCTGAAGGTGAAGCCTGCGCCGCGCGTCGAATCGAACGGGATGCGGATCGCGCGCGGCGTGGTCGGCTTCCTGATGGTGGTCGGCATCGGCGGCGCCGTCGCGTGGGGCGCACGTCATTACGTCAAGACGAGCCCACGCTTCGCGATCAGCGAGATCGTGACGACGGGCGCCAAGCGACGCTCCGCCGACGAGCTGGCGTCGATCGCCGGCATCGCCAAGGGCCAGAACGTGTTCAGCACCGATCTCGATCGCGCGCGCGCGCGGCTCATCGCTGATCCGTGGGTCAACGAAGCGACGCTCGCTCGTCAGCTCCCGGGCACGATCTTCCTGCGCGTCGTGGAGCGTGAGGCAGGCGGTATCGTCGCCACGAACGACGGCAGCGCGAAGGCGGCGGGCGGCGAGACGTACGTCGTGACGCGCGAGGGCGCGATCATCAAACGCCTGGAAACAGGCGATCCCACGGATCTTCCGATCGTCACCGGCGTCGTGCTGCAACAGCTGATGGATGATCGCGACGGCGCGACGCGAACCATCCGGCGCGCGCTCGATCTCGCGGGCGACTACGAGCACAGCCCGCTCGCCACGCGCTCGCCGCTCGAGGAAGTGCACGTCGAGCCGAACGGCGAGATGACGCTGGTGGTCGGCAAGAACGCGGTCGCCCTCCACATGGGCGCGCCGCCTTATCGCCGGAAGCTCGAACAAGCCGTGAGGGTGGTCGCCGAGCTCGATCGCCGCGGCGCGAAGCCGGACTCGATCATGCTCGACAACGAGACGCGCCCCGACCGCGTCGTCGTGCGCATGCGCTGATCGCCCACGATCTGCGTACTACGACAGCTTCGCGACCAGCATCGAGCCGACGCCGCTCAGCGCAGCGACGATGATGCTGCGCGCCTCTGCTTCGGAGACGCCCAGGCGCCGGATCAAGTCGGCGCGCGTGCGATCGACGAGCTCGTCGCGCGCGGCCGCGACCCAGCGTGCCGCCGTTGCTCGGTGCACGCCGTAGATCGCGCCGATGTCGTCGACGTTCCGGCGATCGACGTACGCGTGACGAAGGAGGCCCTTGTCGCGCGCAGACAGCGCATCCATCGCGACCGCGAACGCCGCTTCGAACTCGGCGCGGCACGTGAGCTTCACGTATGCGGCCTCGGCGCTCGGCTCGGCGCCGATGACCACCTCGAAGAGGTCGGCGTCCGTCGGCTGCTCGCGCGTCTCGCGCTGCGCCACGTTGAGGAGCATGTGCAGGACTGCGGCGCGCACCCAACCGCGCAGCGCACCGGTGCCCGCATAACCGAGGACCGCCGGGCGTTCGCCGAGGAGCAGCTTCTCGCGTACGCGCTGCTTCACGTCGTCGAGCGTGATCCCGAGATCGCGAAAACGCGAGAACGCCGCCTCGACCTCCGAGAATGTCTCGCGCTCGAACGCGGCGATCGCCGCCTCGTCGCCGCTCGCCGCGGCCCACGCGAGGAAGAGCTCGGCGATGCGCAGGTCCTCCAGCGCCGGCGGAGACGTTGCGGCGGCCAGCGTTCGTTCGACGTGGTCGACGAAGTCGCCGTCGGCGAGACCGATCCCGGGGTACGCCGCCCGCGCCTGCGCGATTTGCGCGGCCATGCGCGCGCGCGCGTCGAGCGGGGCTTTGGGGGTCACGGCCGCCAAAGTACCGCGAAATAGCGGGTGCGCAACCGGACTGCCCTCCGCCTGCGCCCCGTGCGATTCTTTTTTTGCGACGCGCGTGGCGACGGCGTGCCTTTGGAGACATGAGGAACGGGCGGCAATGAAACGAGCTCTTCTCGCCCTTTCGATGGTCGGCGCGGGCGTCGGCTGCGGCGGGCTGCTCGGCGTCGACTTCAGCGATGCGCGCCCCGCGACGACGAGCGATGGAGGCCCCGCGACAAACGAAGACGGTAGCGCGGAGGGCGCTCCTGCCGTCGGCCCGGACGGCGGCGCCGCGTGCAGCGGCGTGCAGGTCGAGTGCCTCGCGGCGGACGGATCGATCGCATGCTGCGCGCCGGCCGCCGAGCTCGGAACGCCGATCGTGCTCGCCGCGGGCGGTCACGAGACGTGCGCGATCACCTCGACGGGCGCGCTCGCGTGCTGGGGCGCGAACGAGCGCGGTCAGCTCGGTGCCGGCGCCGCCGCCAACGCCGCCGGCTCATCGCTGCCCGTTCGCGTGCGACGCATTCCGGGCGGCGCAGAGCAGGTGAGTGTCGGCGGCGCGCACGTGTGCGCCGTGGTCCGCGCTCTCGGTGACGGCCCCGCCGTTCTCGCGTGCTGGGGCTCGAACAGCGACGGACAGCTCGGCAACGGCACGCAGCTCGATGCGCCGTTGCCGATCGTGGTGAAGGTCCCGCGGTCCATCGAGGTGGTCGGTGCCGGCGCGAAGACCACGTGCGCGTCGCTCGGCGGCCGCGCCTATTGCTGGGGCGCGAACGATCAGCTCCAGGCCGGAAGCGCCACCGACTCCGTGATCCTCGCGCCTCGTCTCGTCGCCGGGCTCGCTGCTCTCGATGCCGACAGCGTCACGAAGAAGCGCCACGTGATCGTCCCGAGCGACAAGCACACGTGCGCCGCGCTCGATGACACGACCTCGGTCTGCTGGGGAGACAACGCGCACGCGCGTCTCGGGCAGCCGACCCCGGCGCGGACCGCGAGCGCCGTCGATCTCCCCGGCTTCACCGGCGACGACCTCGCGATCGGCGAGAGCCACGGCTGCGAGCTCGGCCCGACGTTCGTCCCGTTCGGCAGCGACGCCGGCCCGCCCGTCGGCGAGACCGTGTTCTGTTGGGGCTCCAACGAGCTCGGGCAGATCGGCGACGGACACCCGGCCGGCGACGAGTCGCAGGAGATCCTCACCATCAACGGGATGAAAGGCGGCGTCACCTCGCTGTGCGCAGGAGCGAACCATACGTGCGCCGTGCAGAACGGCAACGTCTACTGCTGGGGCAAGGACGACCTCGGACAGTGCGGATCGATCACGCCGTCGCGCATCCCTGCGAAGGTGGATGGCCTCGACGGCCTCGTCGCCTGGCAGGTCGCGTGCGGCGCGACGCACACGTGCGCGCTCTTCGAAGGTGGCACGGTCAAATGCTGGGGCAGCAATGAATTCGGCGAGCGAGGCGACGGCACGAACAGCGCCGCCGCTTCCACGCCGCGCGACGTGATCTGGTGAAGCACATGTATCATGCAACTAAAGTGGCGCTGATCGTCGCTGTATTTGGCCTGTCCAGCGTCGCGTGCGGCGGGCTCCTCGGCGTCGACTTCGGCGACGCACGGCCCCTCGACGATGCCGCTGCGTTGCCCGAGCAGGCGGCCGGCGATGCCGGCGGTGAGCCCGACGGCGACGGCGGAACGGCATCGGTCGATGCCGGCGACGGCGCGACGTGCGGCGCGTGTGGCGAGCTCGCGACTTGCCAGGGCAACGTCTGCGTTCCGTCGGTCGTGCTCTTCGGCGGAATGACCAACGACCCCGACGCCGGCACCTCGCAGTTCTTCGACGACACGTGGCTTTGGGACGGACAGACCTGGCGGCAAGCTTCCGCCACCGCCACGCATCCGTCGGCGCGCGCCGACTTCTCGATCGGCGCGCTGAACGGAAACGTCCTCCTCTACGGCGGCGCCAACACCAACGAGCAACCGGTCGGCTACGGCGACACGTGGTCGTTCTCGACGGCTGGCAAGTGGACGGACACGATGGCCACGTCGGGACCGTACGGTCGGCAGAGCGCCGCGATGGCGCGCCTCGGTACGAAGCTCGTCCTGTTCGGCGGCTGGGACTACGACGACATCGGGACCTCGCCCGGCAACTGGATCGACGAGACGTGGGACTGGGACGGTCAGTTCTGGACGCAGCACACGGTCCCGGGACCCACCGGACGTCGCAATGCCGCGCTCGCGCCGCTCGGCGGGAAGCTCGTTCTCTTCGGCGGCTCGGACAAGAACGGCAAGCTGCTCGCCGACACGTGGGAATGGGACGGCAACGGATGGACGCAGCGGATGCCGGCACATTCGCCGCCGGGGCGCGCGTACCACTCCATGGCCACGCTCGGCAGCAAGGTCGTGATGTTCGGCGGAGACCTCGGCGGCAATCGCGTGTGGGAGTGGGACGGCACGGACTGGACGGCCACGCTCACGCTCGGACCGGTGCCACGGGTCGGCGCAGCGATGGTGTCGTTCAGCGGAAAGATCGTCCTCTTCGGCGGTCAGAATGCGAACGGCAAGGCGCTGAACGACACGTGGGAATGGAACGGCACGAAGTGGACGCAGCGAGAGGTCACCGGACCTTCGGCGCGCATGCTCCACGGCATGGTCGCGCCGTGACTTCGCTCGAGCATGGTGAGGGGCTCACGAGCCTCGCGCCCGGGCGTGTGCTCAACGGGAAGTGGACGCTGGGTGAGCAGCTCGGTGTGGGCGGCGCAGGGAGCGTGTTCGCGGCTGCTCATCGCAACGGAACCCGGGCGGCGGTGAAGGTGCTCCATCCGAGGCTCGCCGCCGACGAAGAGCAGGTCGCGCGTTTTCTTCGCGAGGGCGTGATCGCGAATCAGCTCGGGCATCCCGGCGTCGTCGCGGCGCTGGACGACGATGTCACCGATGACGGCCTCGTCTATCTCGTGCTGGAGCTGCTCGAGGGAACGTCGCTTGCCGAGCGCATCGAGGAGCACGCTCCGCTCGATGTCTCCGAAGCGCTGCGCATCGTCGATCAGGTGCTGGATGTCCTGCGCGTCGCGCATGCGAAGGGGATCATCCATCGCGACGTGAAGCCGTCGAACGTGTTCTTGCTGCGCGACGGCTCCGTGCGGCTCCTCGACTTCGGGATCGCGCGTGCGCCCGCCCCCGGAGGGCAGGCGACCCAGATGGGCGCGATCTTCGGGAGCCCCGGCTACATGCCGCCCGAGCAGGCGAAGGGAGCGCAGGAGCTCATCGACGAACGAACCGATGTCTGGTCCGTCGCGGCGCTCCTCTTCACGATGCTCACCGGGACACGACTCCACGTGGCGCCGACGACGAACGAGTCGCTCGCGCGCGCGATGTTCGAGTCGTGTACGCCCATCCGCAGCGTCCTTCCTTCGCTCGATGCGACCGTCGCGGCCGTGGTCGATCGCGGCCTCGCATTCGATCGCGACGATCGCTTCTCGTCGGCGGAGCGCATGCAAGGGGCCGTGCGTTTCGCGCTGCGCAACCTGAGCGCAGCCCCCGCTTCCACGGCTTCGAAGGAGGCCGTGCGTTCCTCGCCAGGGCCTCGTATCTCGAGCGGGCCGACCAGCGACCGAGCGTCGCCCCTGCGCGCGATCGCGTTGGCCACCACGGCGGTGATGCTCGTTGCCTTCGTCGCCTCGCTCGCGTGGCTGGCACGAAGCGAGGGCTCACCCTCGGCGGCGATTGATGCGTCGAGGCCGGAGGCGCCGGCGCCCGTCGCGAGCACGGTCGCGATCTCCAGTGACGACCTTCCACCGCCCGCGCTGCCCGCGCCGCCCGCGCCGCCGGCCGCGCCGACGAGCCACGCGCGCGTCGCGCCGGCTCGCGTCGTCCGCCCCGCGTCTTTGCCGCGACCGCTGCCCGCAAGCCCGTTCCCGGCCGACCCGCTCGGCGCGCGGCGTTGAGCGAGACCGTGAATTCCCGCACTTCGTGGCGCGTGCGCCGCCATCTGGTATCTCTCCGCCACGACCTGTGGCGTGCCTCGAAGAGAACCTGATCGTCGCGTTCTTCTCGCCGGGGCGATCGCCCGAGGTCGTCGCCGAGGTCGAGGCGCACACAGCCGAGTGCGAGAAGTGCCGGCGGCTCCTCGCCGAGTTCGCGCAGCTCGCCACCGGTCTCGACGTGAGCGGGACGGTCGTCGAGCGCACCGCCGAAGGCCCGGGCCTCGCCGCCGCGCCGAGCCTCACGCCGAGCACGCCGCGCACGCCGCGCCACGCAGGCGAGCACGCCGTTGCCGGTGACGAGCGCGACAGCGTCCGCGTCGCGCTCGTGCAGCGGCTCCTCCAGGCCCAGGCCAACAAGCGCCTCGGCACCACGCTCAAGGGCAAGTGGGAGATCGAGCAGCTCCTCGGCGCCGGAGGCATGGCCTACGTCTTCGCCGCGCGCCATCGCAACGGTCGTCGCGTCGCGATCAAGATGATGCGCCCCGAGCTCGCGCTCGAGCCTTCGCTCGTCGAACGCTTCCTGCGTGAGGGCTACGTCGCGAACAAGATCGAGCATCCCGGTGCCGTCGCGATCCTCGACGACGACATCGCGGAGGACGGCACGCCGTTCCTCGTCATGGAGCTCCTCGAGGGCGAGACGCTTCGCCAGAGGCTCGCACGCGGGGCGTTGCCGCTCGACGAGTCGTTGCGCATCACCGCCGACGTGCTGGACGTCCTCGCGAACGCCCATGAAAAAGGGATCATCCATCGCGATCTGAAGCCGGACAATCTCTTCCAGACGAAGGCAGGCGCCATCAAGATCCTCGATTTCGGGATCGCTCGGCTCAAGGAGCAAGCGCGACCCGAGCTCGACACGCGCTCGGGCACGACGATGGGCACGATCGGCTACATGCCGCCGGAGCAGGCGCGCGGTCTCACCGCCGAGGTCGACGCTCGCACCGACGTCTGGGCGATCGGCGCGACGCTCTATTCCCTGCTGACGGCGCGCATGCTCCACGAAGCGGCGACCACGAACGAGGCGCTGCTCCTGGCGATGACGGCGCCCGTGGCGCCCGCGCGGGAGCTGCTCCCGTGGTTGCCGGCGCCGGTGCAGGCAATCCTCGATCAGGCGCTCGCGTTCGATCGGCAGGGGCGCTTCACGACGGCTCGCGCCATGAAGAGCGCGCTCGACGTCGCGCGCGGTGCGCTGCCGACGACGACGCTGCCCTCCGCGCCGCCGCCGGCGATCGGAGCGACCACGGAGCTCGGCACGGCAGCGACGGTCCCGATGGCATCGTCGGGTGCCGCGGCTCGCGAGCAGCTCGCGCCACCCTCCACGCAAGCATCACGAGCGCCGTCCGCGACGCATTCGAGGATGCCGCTCGTAGCCGGAGTTGGTCTCCTGCTGCTCATCGTGGTCGGTGGCTTCGGCGTGCGGCGAGCGCTGCGGACCGATCTGGGAGCAACGGCGTCGCCGGCGGCCGGAATCGTCATGACGACGTCGACCGTCGCGACACCCGTGGCTACGCCGGCGCCGTCAGCGCCCGCAACGCCGATGGTCACGTCGTCCGTTGCGTCATCGGCCGCTTCGGCAACGGCCGTGCCGCCGTCGCGGCCAGCGCGACCCTCGAAGAGCCGGCCCGTTGTGACGGCGGCGCCTGCACCGGAGCCGCCTCCCGTGGACACGCGCGACCCGCTCGGACCGCGTCGCTGACCGGGTTTTTCCCTGCGATCGGCCGCGATTGCCGATTCTCGTGCGACGCCGCTTGCCGACCCGTGCCTGAGGGATAAGACCTCGCTCGAGCGAACGTCTCCTTACGAACCATGCGAATTCGCCATCGTCATCATCGCTCTCTCTCGGTTGCCTCGATGGCCATGGGCCTCGCGCTCTCACTCGTCACGCCCAGCGGCGCCGCCATTGCGGCTCCCGGCGAGACCACGCAGGCCGAGGCGCTCTTCAACAGCGGCAAGGACGCGATGGCGCGCGGCGAGCTCACGGTGGCCTGCGCGCGCTTCAGCGACAGCTTGAAGCTCGATCCGGCGGTCGGCACGCTCTTGAACCTGGCGGCGTGCGAGGAGAAGTCGGGAAAGCTCGCGACCGCGCTCGAGCACTTCACGACGGCGCGCTCGCAGCTCCCGAAGGACGACTTCCGGATCGGATTCACGAACGAGCGCATCGCTGCGCTGACGCCGCGCGTCGCCCACGTCACGCTACGCCTCGCGCCGCCCGCCCCTCCGGGGACGAAGGTGCTTCGTGACGGCATCGAGGTCCCGCCTGCCGCGTGGAATACCGCGATGGCGATCGATCCCGGTGCTCACACGATCGAGGCCGAGTCGACGACTCACGCGGCGTCGCGCATGGAGATCACGCTGCGCGAGGGAGAGGCGATGTCGATCGATCTCCGCGCCGAGCTCGCGAAGCCCTCGGCCCGGCCCGCCGGCGAGCCTGCGGGAAGCGGCGCACCGGGCACCGGCACGTCGCAGGCCGAGGCGCCGCGACCTCAGGAGACGTCACGCTCCAACACGCTCGCGTTCGTCGCCACCGGCGTCGGCGCTGCGGGGCTCATCGCAGGGACCATCACCGGCCTCATGACTGTCGGCGCGGCAAGCACCTACAAGGACCACTGCCACGGCGGCCAGTGCGATCCCGACGGCCTCTCCGCGGCGTCGACGGGTCAGACGACCCAGGTGATCAGCCCGATCGCGTTCGGCGTCGGCGTCGTCGGCGTCGCGCTGGGCGCGTATCTCTTCCTGCGTTCTCCGTCGGGTTCTCCCAGCAAGGCATCGGCCGCGACGACCATCCTCGCTCCTTCCGCGTCGCCCACCGGCGGCGGCTTGATGATGTTGCGCTCGTTCTGACGCGCGCGCGCTCAGGTCGAGAGCTTCGCTTCGAGGATCTCCGCGGCACGGACGCCGGACCACGCGGCGCCATCCATCGTCGCCACGGTCGTGCGGTCTCCGGCGACGAGGATGCGGGTCTTCGAGCTCTCCTGTTCCGTCCACAGCGCGTGGCAGCGCGCGGCGTGGCCGACGCTCATCTTGGGAATCGCGTTCGGCCAGCGTTGCACCACGGCGGCAACGAAGTCGACCCGGACGCCGTCGACGAAGCGCTCGGCTTCGCGCAGGACGAGCTCGATGATCTCGTCGTCGCTGCGATCCATCGCGGTGCGTGCGGCCGCATCGTGGAGATGAAAACCATAGAGCTCGCGTCCGCCGTGTGACGCCTCCGTCTTGCCGCCCTCGACCGAGAAGGCGGCGATGAGCCCATTCGGGTTCTCGAGGCGTGGGATGCTGACACCGTAGACGCGCCCGTGGCTACGCAGTCGCGGGTCGGGACGCGCGACGACGACGTTGACGACGACGGTCGCCGCGTAGTCCGCGGCCAGCACGCGCGCCTGCGCCGGCGTGGCACCGGGCAACAGCGCTCGAGCCGACGCGCCAGCGACGGTGAGGATCGCCGCATCGGCCACCGTCGTATCGCCGTTCTTCATCGTCACGCGCACCCGACCTGCGCCGTCATCGCCGACGAGCGCCGCGGGATTCCCGAGGACGAATCCGACTCCCCTCGAACGAAGATGATTCATCACTCGCGTGCAAGCTGCGTAATTGGATGTCGGGCTCGTATACCAATCACGAGCGCGATCGGCATTGGCAATCATCCACTTGAACGTCGCGGCAGAGGTCTCCGACGCGCTTCCGAAGAACAATCCTTCGATGGCCGGAATACCCACGTAATCGGTCGCGCGGTCGCCGTAATTCCGGCGGAGCCACGATACGGCCGATTCACCGTCCTGCGCCGCCCACGCGCCGAAATCATCCAGCGCCAAGCCGCGCACGCCGCTTGCGACATCCGAGAACGACACGGCCATCGCGAGCGCATCCGGCGATCGCACGAGGCCGCTCGACACGTAGGTGGTCAGATGGTTGGCGTCGATCGTGACCGGGCTGCCGTTCACGATCGTCGCGGTGAGGCCGTTCAATCGTGCGACGGCAGGGGAGGGACCTTCGCCGCGCGCGGAGCCGAACAGCGTGAGCAGCGAGTCGTAGTGATCGTTGATGTACTGCGCGCCGAGCTCCTGCGGCGCGTCCCACGCAGGCGTCTCGACGCTGAAGACGCGGCCACCGACGCGCTCGAGCGACTCGATGACGACGACCTCCGCGCCGCTCTCGCGAAGGCGCGTCGCCGCGGCGAGACCCGCCACGCCTGCGCCGACGACCGCGACGCGCTTGCCGGGGATCGCTCTCCGCGCCTTGACGCGTGCGCTCTCTGCACGACTTCGCGCATGACCTCCGCAGCTCGCCGTGGCGACGCTCGAGGCCGCGAGCCCGAGGAGAAACCGCCTCCGGGGAATCAAAAGTACTGCCACTCCAGGGCGAGCGCGCTGCCGAAGACGAACGCGCTCGCGACCTTCGAGTTCAGCACCTCCCACGAGATCCTCACGACGTGGTGCCTTGCGCTGAAGATCGAAAAGCCGATACGCGACGATCCGCCGAATCCCACGAGAGGCTTTGCCTCCGTCGACAGGAAAGGATTCTCGAATACCACCGCCAGCGCCGGCCCTGCGCTCAGCGAAATCGTGTCATTTGCCCAGTACTGGAGCTGCACGCCATAGAGCACGTTCCAGACCTGCGAGAGATCGCCGTTCGACGTCGTGTCGAAGTAGGTCGTTCCGGCCGTGCGCGCCAGGAGCGCCACCTTCGGCGTGACGAACCAACCGACGCCGAACGAGAGCGTGGTGGGGCCGAGCCCGGTCTGACCATCCGCCCGCTCGCGCGCGACATACGTGAGGCCTCCGCCGAAGCCGGCCTCGAGCGTGAAGCCTCGCCTCAGCGGCAACGTGTCGTCGTGGATCGCCTGGAGATACGGGTCGGGCGCGCCGCCGTCGGCCGTCGCGCTGGGAGCGACGAGCAGCGCGCAGATTCCGAGTCGCCAGCCCGCACGCGGAATCATTCGTAGACGCTACTACGGGGCCGCGGCCCGTTGTGGCCGGCGTTCATCTGCGCTGTCATGGGCTCATGCCGCGCTCCTACGCCGAGCTGATCTCGGACGATCCCGCGTGGCCGGACCTCGTCAAGGCCGCCGGCGCAGCGCCGAACGGCGTCGTCGTGCTCCCGATCTCGAGCGACGCGCAGCGACGCGCGTGTCTCGAGGCGATGCAGGTGACCACGCGCTCCACGCTCGGTGCGCTCGCGCACGAGACGGGCGGCATGCTCGTCGATCACGGCTTCTTGCGCTTGCTCGGCTCGGGATGCGAGCGGCAGCCGCGCCAGCTCGCGGGTTGGAACGCGGTCGTCGGAGTCAGCCTCGACGACTTCATCATCGTCGCCGACGACGTCCTCGGCGGCACGTTCGCGATCGACGGCGCGACCGGCGCGCTCGGGAAGAAGCCCGGTCGCGTGCATTACTTCGCGCCCGACTCGCTCGAGTGGGAGGACACCGAGCTCGGCTTCACCGACTTCGTGACGTGGACGTTCGAAGGCGATCTCGAGACGTTCTACGACCACATGCGATGGCCCGGCTGGGAGCAGGAGATCGCGCAGCTCCCCGGCGATCGTTCGCTCAGCGTGCAGCCGCCGCTCTGGATGGAGGGCGACGTGCCGATGGCGAACCGCGATCGACGCGTCATCAGCGCGAAGGAGCTGTGGCACCTGCAGAAAGAATTCGCGTCGGCGCTCGCGCGCGCTCAGCGTTAGGGCGCGGACCGAGCGCTCACTTGTAGCAAGCGATCGAGCACTTGTTCAGCGCAGTGCAGTCGGCATTGTCGAAGCACGCGTCCCACGCCGCGCAGCAGTGGTCGACCGTGCACTGGCTGCACGCTGCACCCGGCGTCTCCACGACGTTCTTGCACGAGCCGTGGGCGGGCGGGAACTGCATGCCGGCGCCGAGGTCGTTGCACTCGACCGAGCAGCTCTTCGACCAGCACTGATCGATGCCGTCGCCGAGCGCGACGCCCTTCGGATACTGCGCCTCGCACGCGGCGATGCACTGATCGAAGGTCTGACCACCGCTCGTTCCGCTGGTGCCGCTGGTTCCACTCGTCCCGCTGGTGCCGCTCGTTCCACTCGTTCCGCTGGTGCCACTGGTGCCGCCGCTCGTTCCGGACGTGCCGCTCGTTCCGGACGTGCCGCTGGTCCCGCTCGAGCCGCTGGTCCCGCCGTCATCGCCGCTCGGAGCGGGGTCGCTCCCCGAGCAACCGGCGAAGAGCCCGACGCCGGAGGCCGCGACGGCGATCAGCACGGCCGAAGCCTGAGCGAGCGCGTTCCCCATGACGTTCTCGATGATAGATCCCGCTGGCCCGCAAATCAGGCCACTTTCGCGTAAATACTCGATCCCTCGCCGTCACTTATTTGGCCCGGGTCGTTCGTCTATGCGAACCCTGGGGTGAGATGAGCACGTCGGCTTCGCAAGGGGAGATCGTCGTCGGCCTCGACATCGGCACCACGAAGGTGTGTGCCGTCGTCGGTGAGATTGCCGAAGACGGAATCACCGTTCTCGGTGTCGGGTCGGTACCCTGCCGCGGCCTCCGCAAAGGCATCGTCAGCAACATCGACTGGACGGTCCGCTCCATCAAGGACGCCATCGAGGCCGCCCAGACCATGGCTGGGGTCGAGATCCGCACCGTCTACGCCGGAGTCGCCGGAAGTCACATCCGATCGCAGTCCTCGGACGGCGTCGCGGCCATTGCCGGCGGCGAGGTGACCCGGGCCGACGTCGAGCGCGTCCTCGAGGGCGCCCGCGCCATCCCGGTCGACGCCGACCGCCAGATCCTCCACGTCCTGCCCCGCGAGTACGTCGTCGACATCCAGGACGGCATCCGCGACCCGATTGGCATGAGCGGCGTTCGCCTGGGCGCGAAGGTCAACCTCGTGACCGCCGCCACGAGCTGCGTCCAGAACGTCATCCGCTGCGCCGAGCGCTGCGGCCTCGTCGTCGCCGACGTGGTCCTCGAGCCCCTCGCCAGCGCCGAAGCGGTCCTCTCCGACGACGAGCGCGAGATCGGCGTCGCGGTCGTCGACATCGGCGGCGGCACCACCGACATCCTCATCTACGTCGACGGCGGCATCGCCCACGCGAGCGTCATCCCGGTCGGCGGCAACAACATCACCAACGACATCGCCGCGGGGCTTCGCACCCCGATGGCGGAGGCCGATCGCTTGAAGCGCCTCTGCGGCTGCGCGCTCGGGCGCATGGTGGCGGACGACGAGGACATCGAGGTCCCCGGCGTCGGCGGGCAGAAGCCGCGTCGCACCCCGCGCCGCGTGCTCTCCGACATCATCGAGCCGCGCGTCGAGGAGATCTTCGCCGTCGTGCGCAAGCGCATCGAGGACACCGGCCTGCTCGAGCAGATCTCGGCTGGCGTGGTCCTCACCGGCGGCGCCGTCCTCCTCGAGGGCACCACCGAGCTCGCCGAGGAGATCCTCGGAATGCCGGTCCGCATCGGATTCCCCACTGGCGTACGCGGCATCACCCAGCTCGTGCACGGCCCGCAGTACGCCACCGGCGTCGGGCTCGTGAAGTATGGCGCGCAGGCGATCGCCGACGGCCATGCCCGCGCTGCCGCTCCGGCTCATTCGATGATGCGAATGACGAGCGCCGCGGTGAAGAAGGAAAACGACGAGCGCGCTGACGAAGCGCCCAAGTCGCAATCGAAGCTCTGGGAGTGGCTGAAGGCCGCTTTCTAACTCGATATCTGCAGCAACGTAATACCTAATCTGACTACATCGTATTACCGAGGAAGAGGCGCCTCGGTAATGCGTCGAAGTTTGTAATTCGCAGTGAAATCCCGGGAGGCCAGAGGATCATGACGTTTTCGATCGAGTTCGCGGACGAGCAGCAGGAATACCAGGCGCGTATCAAGGTTATCGGCTGCGGCGGCTCCGGCGGCAACGCGGTCAATACGATGATCAACTTCGGCCTCGAAGGCGTGGAGTTCATCGTCGTCAATACCGATGCGCAGGCGCTGAACGGCAATGCCGCTCCCACCAAGCTCAACATCGGCGGCGCGGTCACGCGCGGCCTCGGCGCCGGCGCCGATCCCGAGCGCGGTCGCAAGGCCGCGATGGAAGATCACCAGCGCATCAAGGAGCTCATCGGCGGCGCCGACATGGTCTTCGTGTGCGCCGGCATGGGCGGCGGCACCGGCACCGGCGCGGCTCCCGTCATCGCGCAGCTCGCGCGTGAAGAGGGCGCCCTCACGGTCGGCGTCGTCACCAAGCCCTTCCTCTTCGAGGGTCGCCAGCGCTCTCGCCGCGCCGAGCTCGGTCTCGCGCAGCTCACCGAGCACGTCGACACGCTCATCACCATCCCGAACCAGAAGCTCCTCATGCTCGGCGAGGAGGACCTCTCCTTCATCGACGCGTTCCGCAAGGCGGACGAGGTCCTGTTCCAGGCCGTGAAGGGCATCTCCGACCTCATCACGCAGAACGGCATCGTCAACGTCGACTTCGCCGACGTGAAGACGGTCATGAACAGCATGGGCCGCGCGCTCATGGGCACCGGCATCGCCAAGGGCAACAACCGCGCGCGTCTCGCCGCGGAGATGGCCATCAGCTCGCCGCTCCTCGACGACATCTCGGTCGACGGCGCCACGGGCGTGCTCATCAACATCGTCGGCGGTCCCGACCTCAAGATGCGCGAGATCCAGGAGGCGGCGAGCCTCGTCCAGGAGCAGGCGCACGAGGACGCGAACATCATCTTCGGCGCGAGCATCGACGAGGCGCTCGGCGAGAACGTGAAGGTCACGGTCATCGCGACGGGCTTCGAGCAGATCGAGCGCATGGCGAGCCTCAACGAAGGCGCGCGCATCTCGATGCCGGCGCCGCAGACGGTCCCCTCCATGCAGTACGCGCCGCAGTCGACGCAGTACGCGCCGGCGCAGAGCCAGCACATGGGCCACGCCCCGCACCCCGGCCATGCCTCGCAGCGCCCGGTCTTCCAGCAGCAGCACGCGCGCGGGCCCGAGCGCGCTCCCGAGAATGCGCCCGCGTTCTCGAGCCGCCGCATCCCGGTCCCCGCGGATCGCGCCGTCCCGGCGAGCACGCGCGTCCCGACGCGCGAGCGCGCGACGTCGAACTTCCCCGCGTTCGACACCGACTGGGACGTGCCGGCGTTCCAGCGCAAGGGTCAGTGACCGCGTAGAGGGTCGAGCGCGCGCCGCCGGAAGGTGGCGCGTTCCGAGAAACGTGGCAGTGGAAGGGTCATGCGACTCTTCCACTGCTTCTCTTTTGTGGCGGCATCCTTCGCCGTCGCCTTCATCGCGTGCAGCTCGACCACCACCACGACCGGCGCCGGGACCGGCAACGGGATCGATGCCGCCGCCGACGGCTCCGGCGACCAACCCGGTGACGACGCTTCCTCGACCGACGGCAAGGTCGCCGATCTCGACGGAGCGACGCCCCAGGACGCCGCTGCGGATACGAACGTCGACATCCCGCTGAACGATGCCGGTTGCCTCACGTTCGCGGGCGCATCGAAGATCTGCGGGTTCATGTCGGACGACGCCGTGTGCGCGTATTCGGTGACGTGCGGATCGTCGACCGACGACGGTCAGTGCAAGATCAACTGCGAGATGGGCACGACCGTGAAGTGCTACACGGCCGCCGACGTGAAGTGCCTCGAGGACGCCGTGAAGGCGAAGTCGTGCAGCGCGCTCAAGGCGTGCAACTGGATCCTGTAGTCGCGCTCCGATCACCGGTAGGCTGCCGGTCATGGGGGCTGTGTTCTTGCGCGATCTCACCTGGCTCGACGCCGAGAAGGTCCTCGGGTCGGACGCCGTCGTCGTTCTGCCGATCGGCGCGGCTGCCAAGGAGCACGGGCCGCATCTCCGTCTCGACAACGACGAGCGCCTCGCCGACGGCTATGCGCGCCTGCTCGCCAGCGCCGACGACGTGGGCGACGTCGTCATCGCGCCCACGCTCACGTATCACTACTACCCGGCGTTCGCGGAGTACCCAGGGTCGACGTCGCTGCGCCTCGAGACCGCGCGCGATCTCACCGTCGACATCGTGCGCTCGCTCGCGAAGCACGGCCCACGTCGATTCTATGCCTTGAATACAGGCGTTTCGACGGTGCGAGCGCTGAAGCCCGCGGCCGAGGAGCTCGCGAACGAAGGCATCGAGCTTCGCTACACGGACGTCATCGCGCTGCTCGGTCCGATCGAGAGCGAGCTCGCCGAGCAAGAGGGCGGCACGCACGCCGACGAGATCGAGACGTCGATCATGCTCGTCCTTGCGCCCGATCGCGTCGACATGAGCAAGGCCGTGAAGGACTACGACGCTCGCAGCGCGAAGCGATCGGGAGGGCTCACGCGCAAGCCCGACGGCCCCGGCACCTACTCGGCGACCGGCATCTTCGGTGACCCCACGCTGGCGAGCCGCGAGAAGGGCCGCAAGGTGATCGAGCAGCTCCTCGCCGCGGTGATCTCCGAGATTCACGATCTGCGGAACAGCAAGAAGGACGAATAGGGCAAGGACGATGCAACCTCCGTATCCGCCTCCTCCGAACGCGCCGCCTCCGTACGGTCAGCCTCCGTATGGACAGCCGCCGTACGGACAGGCGCCGCCGCAGAACCAGTTCGGGCAGCAGCCGTTCGGACAGCAGCCGCCGCAGCCGTGGAACGCCGGCCCGCCGGCGCCGGCCGATCCGCTGAAGCTCCCGCTGCGCCTGATCATGGCCGGCTTGGCGATCGGCCTCCTCTCGAGCGCGATCGGGATCGTCGTGAACGGCCGCTTCTATTTCGGCGGGCCCCTACGCTACGCCCTCCCGCTCCTCTCGTACGCCGGCCTGGCGCTGCTCGTCGCCGGGCCCGCCATCCTCGGGAGCAAGAAGCAGGCGGGGCGTGAGCTCGCGCTCGTCGCCGCCGGCGCCTATGCCGTCGACCTGCTCTTCGTGATGTTCGCGCCCACCTCGGGGTACGAAGCGCATCTCCCGCCGCAGATCATGTTCTTCATCTCGCTGACGGGGAGGCTCCTCGCGGCGGCCGCTTTCATCGCTCTCGCCGTGTCGCTCCTCCAGCTCGGTCGTGCGCGCGGGCGCACCGTCGACGCGGCCGTGTTCGTCGCGATCGGCGTGACGGCGCTGACCGTCGTCGTCTCGCTGTTCTTCAGTCTGCCGCTCCTGGCAGGGCACGGACTTCGCTACGTCGGCGGCATCGACCTCGGGCGAGCCATGTCCCTCCTCATGGGCGTGCTCGCCCTCGCGGCTCGCGCCGTCCTCATCATCGCGACCGCGGGGGTCGTGGAAGCGCCGGTCGCGCCTGGTAACGTAAAGGGCAGCTTCGTCCTCGGATTCCTCGCCGGCTTCTTCGGCGGATGCATCGGCCTCGGGCTCGTGTTCGCGATCGCGAAGGGATCGCAGACCAAGCGCGGCGCAGGAATCGGCTTCTCGTCGCAGGTCATCTTCGGGATCCTGCTCAACGGCCTCCGCCACTGACCTGATATCCTGGACAGCTCGTGATCTGGAGATGGCTCACCGTGGCGGGGCTGGCGATGACGCCCGCGCTCGTGCTCGGCCAGTCGGCGGCGGTCACGGCAGGCATCGCGTGGCATCTCGATCCGCGATTCCTCGTACCCGTCATCGCCGTGGCGGGCTTCGTCGAGGGCATGTTCGTCGCGTGGCTCGGCGGGACGACGACGCGCATCGGGCTCGTGCATCGCTGGTGCGAGCGCCTGCGCAAGCCGAAGGCCGTGGCGTTCGCGAATCGCTGGGGCGCGTGGGGCGGAATGACGATCGGCGTCGCCGCCTTTGGTCAGGAGCCGATCCTGCTCGCCCTCCGCGTGCTCGGCGTCGACCTGCGGAAGCTGGTGTTGCCGGTCGCCGTCAGCAACGTCCTGTTTGCCGTGATCTACTACTTCGTCGTGAAGCTCGGGCTCGACAAGCTGCTCGGGTCGCCCCTCTGAGTCACAAGACGGTGACCTTCACGCCGAGATGCTCGGCCTCGCGTACGACGGTCGAGATGCCCTCGGCGATCGACGCGTGCACGAGCTCGTCGGCCGCGCCGATCCACGCGAGCGCTTCACGTCGCGGCGTGTTGCCGAGGAACCGCACGTCGATCTGCCACTCACGCGCGAGCTTCTCGAGGCGCGCTCGCTCCGGACCGTCACCGATGATGACGAGGATCGGCTGCCCGCTTCGCATGCCGGCGACGTAGTCGATCACGCGGTCGACGCGCTTGCTGCGAATGAGCCGTCCCGCGCACACGAAGAGCGGACGCTCGCCGATGGCGCTTCGTCGCGCTCGCGCGTCCTCCTTCACGTCGATCATCGCGAGCGGGCTCGGCGCGATCGTCGACATGGCGCGCAGCGTCTTTGCGTCGGTCGCGTCGAGCGTGCCGGCGAGCCTGTCGAGGAGCGGCTCCGACACGAAGCGCCATGACGTAGCGCGTCGCATCAGGCGCCTCACGACATGATGGCGAACCGCGCGCGGTGACGCGGCGAGCAGACGGATGTCGCCGCCATGCGAGACGATCTCGAGCGGAACGTGCTCGAGCGCCGCCGACACGACGACCGGGAACGCGGACGGCACGCTCCAGTGCGCGATGATCTTCTCGGGGCTCGCCGAGCGGACCTGCGCCGTCGCGCGCACCATCCAGGTCGCGCCCTCGAACGCGCGCCAGGGCTTCTCGCGCAGGCGAAATGCCGCTCCCGGCCACCCGAACGCGCCGCCCGCATCCGGCGTCACGACTGTGACGCGGTGCCCGATCGCCTCGAGCTCGAGGACCTCGGCGTGGACGAAATGGCCGGCCGGATCGCCGTCGTGGGACGGGTAGCTGGTCGTGACCACGCAGATGGAGCAGCTGGACGGCACGTGCGCGGGAGACGAGGGCGACAAGGCCAGGCGATTTAGCGCATTTGCGGCCGCGCGCGCCATCGGATCGCTCGGGTAGTCGTGCTAAGCATTTTCCCCTCATGCAAGTGACGCACAAGGCTCAAGCCATCGTTCGCATCGAGGGACGCATTCTCTACGTCACCGAGGACATGGCTCTGCTCGAGAAGCAGCTCGCCGGCGAGGACCTCGCGTTCGATCCCGAACGCCCGCTCGTCTCGAACATCTCCACCGACGAGCTGACGCCCGGCTGGGTTTGTTATTACTACGACGAGACGCTCGCTCGTTACTGCCTCGTCGGTCTCCGCGGCGGCAAGGTCGGCAAGGACTCGATCAAGGCCGGCGGCTTCGGCGTCATCGTGAGCGGCATCTCGAAGGGCTGCGGCTCGAGCCGCGAGACCGCGCCGTACAGCGAGCTCAAGGCGGGCGTCCAGCTCGTCATCGCGAAGAGCATCGAGAAGATCTACAAGCAGAACGCGCAGAACATCGGCCTGCTCACGTCGACCGACTTCGGCCTCATCCCGCGCATCCAGGCCGGCGAGGAGATCCCGATCTCCGAGTTCACGAAGGGGCTCGATCCGATCAGCGCGTCGATCGTCGAGCACGGCGGCCTCTTCGCCTACAACCGCGCGCGGCTCGCCGGCGAGGTCACTCCGCCCAAGATCACGACGCCGGCGCGGCCCATGACGCTGTGCGAGAAGATCCTCGCGCAGCACGTCATCACGAACGCCAAAACCGGCGCGCTCGGCGTCACCGCGGTGAAGCCCGGCGACGCGTTCTTCGCGCGCACCGACGTGCGCTTCTCGCACGAGTACGTCACGCCGATGGCCGAGGCGATCTTCGTCGCCGAGATGAAGAAGCACGCGATCGGCGAGGCCAAGGTCACCGATCCCGCTTCGGTATGGGCGTTTCGCGATCACCTCACGTTCCTCGATCTCGTCATGCCGAAGGCGCATCGCGAGATGGGGCTCAAGGAGACCGCCGAGAAGCTCGCCACGGTCCAGGAGGACTTCACGAAGCGCCAGGGCGTGAAGCTCTATGGCGAGGTCCATCGGGACGGAAAGCTCGTGGGCTCGGAGGCGATTTGCCACAACAAGGTCATCGAGGAGATCGCGCTCCCCGGTCAGCTCGTCGCCGGCACCGACTCGCACACGTGCATGGCCGGCGCGCTCGGCTGCTTCGCGTTCGGCGTCGGGTCCACGGACATGGCGAACGCCTGGTACACGAAGGACGTCCGCGTCACGGTGCCGGAGACCGCGCGCTTCGTGCTGAAGGGCAAGATGAAGCCCGGCGTCTGCGCGAAGGACGTGATGCTCCACATCCTGAGCTCGGAGTTCTTCAAGACCGGCAAGGGCATCGGCAAGGTGCTCGAGTTCGCTGGCGAGGGCATCACGCACATGCCCCTCGACGAGCGCGCCACGCTCACCAACATGGCGGTGGAGGCCGGTGGCTTCACCGGGATCATCGAGGCCGACGAGGTGGTCGTCGACTACCTCGTCGCGCAGCGCGGGCTCGCTGCCGACGACGTGCGCGCGCGCATCGTGAAGGCCGATCCCGGCGCCGAGTACCTCGCCACGTTCGAGATCGATCTCGCCGCGGTCGAGCCGATGGTCGCGACGCCCGGCGATCCGCGCAACGGCGTGCCGCTCAAGGACCTCGCGGGCGCGTCCGGCGGCAAGGACGTGAAGATCGACATCGCGTACGGCGGGTCGTGCACCGGCGGCAAGAAGGCCGACATGGACATGTACGCGTCGGTCCTCGCGGACGCGGTCAAGAAGGGGAAGAAGGTCGCCGACGGCGTCCACCTCTACATCCAGTTCGGGTCGCAGGACATCCGTCGCTACGCCGAGTCGAAGGGCTACCTCGCGGTCTTCGAGGCCGCAGGTGCGGAGCTCGTCGATCCTTCATGCGGCGCGTGCATCAAGGCCGGACCGGGCGTGAGCGACTCGCCGGAGCAGGTCACGGTGAGCGCGATCAACCGTAATTTTCCGGGTCGCAGCGGTCCCGGCAAGGTGTATCTCGCGAGCCCGCTCGTGATCGCAGCGAGCGCGATCGCCGGACACATCGTCGGCCCCGAAGCGGTGTAATAGAGGAGCACTCATGAAGACCATCCAGTCGAACGCTCGCGTCGTCCTCGAGTACACGCTGAAGGACGAAAAGGGCGAGGTGCTCGATTCGAGCGACGCCGAGGACGGCGAGCCGATCACGTACGTGCACGGCTACGGCATGCTGGTGCCCGGTCTCGAAGCGGCGCTCGACGGGCTCGAGGTCGGCGCGTCGAAGGACGTGACGGTCAGCCCCGAAGAGGGCTTCGGCGAGCGCGACGACGAGCTGGTCCTCGAGATCGACCGCAGCGATTTTCCCGAGCCGAAGGACGTGAAGGTCGGAGACGAGGTCGTCGCGGAGTCGCCGGACGGCGAAGAGGTCCCGATGCGCGTCATCGAGGTGAAGGACGACACGGTCGTGGTCGACGCGAACCACCCGCTCGCCGGCGTCACCCTGCGCTACGCGGTGAAGGTGAAGGAGATCGCGGAGGCGTCCGAAGAGGAGATCGCCGAGGCGGCGGCCGGATTCGAGGAGGCGGGCTACGGCGGTTGCGACGACCCCACCCATGATCACTCCCACGGCCACTCCCACTCCCACGACCATCCCCACGAGCACGGAAAAACCGGCGATCTCGTGCAGCTCTCGTCCAAAAAGCCATCCTGAGAGGCCTTGCGGCGCGTCGTCGCCGGGGCTAAACGGGGCCCATGACGCAGAAGACCAATCCGTGGACGTTCGACGTCCGTGTCCGTGAGCGCAACCTCAAGGCCGGTACCGTCACCGAGAAGGATGTCGAGAAGTACATCGGCAGCCTCCCCGATCTCGCGGATCAGTCGGAGCCGTTCGGCACGTCGCAGCCCGCGCTCGCGCAGCCGGCGGTCGCCGCTGCCGTCGAAGCCAGCCACGCGCACGGCGGAGCTTCGGGTCACGCCGACGTCGGTGACGAAGGCGACGACGAAGACGACGACGACGGCGAGACGACGGACGAGCCCTCGAACACGCCCGAGTGATCGAAGCCATGAGCGATCACGAGACGCTCCCGCAGATCGACTTCGCGACCTTCGTCCTGTCGCTCAGCCATTCCGCGCTCATGCACCTCGGTGAGGCGCCGGATCCGGACACGAACGAGACGCACGTCGACCTTCCGCTCGCGAAGCAGAACATCGACATCCTCGGCCTCCTCGAGGAGAAGACGAAGGGCAACCTGACGGGCGACGAGGAACGACTCGTCGCACAGGTGCTGTTCGACCTACGGATGAGGTTCGTCGAGAAGTCGAAGGCCCAGCAATAAACGGGACCGTTCACGCGTCGATCGGTCAGGAGCCATGCAGTCGAGACGCTCGCCCTTTTTCCTGGCCGCTTCGCTCGTGGTTGGTCTCGCTGGAGGGGTGGGTGTGGTCGGCTGCAAAGCCAAGGCCCAGCCCGCTCCGGCAAGCTCCGACCACTCCGACACCCCGGAGAGCGCCGCGTCGGCGACCGACAGCCGCCCGCCGCCGCTCACGACGACCACAGTGGCCACGCCCACGCCCGCGCCCGCCGCCGATCTCAAGATGGCGCCGCTCAGCTTCGCGCCAATCGCGAAGCGCGCCGATCCGAGCGTCGTCACCATCTATACGAGCGGCGAGGACGAGAGCAGCCGCGGGCCGTTCGCACGGCGACGCGGGCACACGCAGAAGGGCCTCGGCACCGGGTTCGTCGTCGACAAGGAAGGCACCATCATCACGAACAACCACGTGATCGAAGGCGCCGACGAGATCACCGTCTTGCTC